>Ga0105244_10003639_pt1 | contig 10919 bp, 10 predicted proteins | sample KBSM44metaG_FD_80423 | JGI IMG/M metagenome (GOLD analysis project Ga0105244, IMG submission 80423) | Miscanthus rhizosphere microbial communities from Kellogg Biological Station, Michigan, USA - KBS M4-4 metaG | ecosystem: Host-associated > Plants > Roots > Rhizosphere > Soil | place...
GCGCGAGGCGACCAAAATTGTCCAGGAGTAAAGCATGCGTAATCTGATCATCAGCGCCGCCCTCGTCGCTGCCAGCCTGTTCGGCGTGACCGCCCAGGCCGCCGAAGCCCCTGCTGCCCCTTACGTCGAACTGAGCAACCCGGTACCGGTTGCCGTGCCTGGCAAGATCGAAGTGGTGGAGTTGTTCTGGTACGGCTGCCCGCACTGCTACGCGTTCGAGCCGGTGATCAATCCATGGGTTGAAAAACTGCCTTCCGACGTCAACTTCGTACGCATCCCTGCCATGTTCGGCGGCCCGTGGGACGCTCACGGTCAGATGTTCCTGACCCTGGAAGCCATGGGTGTCGAGCACAGCGTTCACGCTGCCGTGTTCAACGCGATCCAGAAAGAACACAAGAAGCTGACCGACAAGAACGACATGGCCGACTTCCTCGCCACCCAGGGCGTGGACAAGGACAAGTTCCTGGCCACTTTCGACTCCTTCGCCATCAAGGGCCAGATCGTCAAGGCTCGTGAACTGGCCAAGAAATATGAAATCTCCGGCGTTCCAACCATGATCGTCAACGGCAAGTACCGCTTCGACATCGGCTCTGCCGGCGGCGCCGAAGAAGCACTGAAACTGGCTGACCAGCTGGTTGCCAAAGAGCGAGCGGCCAACAAGGCAGCCGCCAACTAAGCGCGGCTGTCGCCATGCGCCGCTGGGGAACCGAACGTCTCGTCGGCCTGCATGATCCGCAGGTCAACGAGCATCACCTGGAATCCACGGGCCTGCCCGCAGACAGCCGTTTGCGCTTGCTCAGCTTCAATATCCAGGTCGGCATCAGTACCGAGCGTTATCGGCACTACCTGACTCGCAGCTGGCAGCATCTGCTGCCGCACCCTGGCCGCTCCGGCAATCTGCAGAAGATCGGCAATCTGCTCGGCGACTTCGATCTGGTCGCCCTGCAGGAAGCCGATGGCGGCAGCCTGCGTTCAGGCTACGTCAATCAGGTCGAACATCTGGCTCAGCTCGGCGCCTTCCCCTACTGGTACCAACAACTCAATCGCAACCTCGGCCGACTGGCCCAGCACAGCAACGGTGTGCTCAGCCGTCTGCGTCCGTGGGCGATCGAAGACCATCCGCTGCCGGGACCGAAAGGTCGCGGGGCGATTCTGGTGCGCTTCGGCGAAGGTCCCGAGGCACTGGTGGTGGTGATGATGCACCTGGCGCTCGGCGCCCGGGTACGCACCCTGCAACTGGCCTATATCCGCGAGCTGATCGGCGGCTACAAGCATCAGGTGCTGATGGGTGACATGAACACCCATGCCAGCGACCTGCTGCAGCACTCGCCCTTGCGCGACCTCGGCCTGCTGGCTCCGCAACTCGAAGCGACATTCCCCAGCTGGCGCCCGCAGCGTTGCCTGGACCATATTCTGCTCAGCCCGACCCTGACCCTGGAAAAGGTCGAAGTGCTGGCCCAACCGATTTCCGATCACCTGCCCGTCGCGGTAGAGATTCGTCTGCCGGGTTCTCTCACGGCCGATGCATTGCCCGCGTTGAGTCCTGCCCCTCGCGGAACGCCTGAATGAGCGACGAAGCCCAGCGCTGGAAAGAGAAATACCTCAAAAGCATCGAACAACAGGAAAAGCTCGAACGTCGATGGGACGCCCGGCTCGACCTGCTGCGCCGCGGCCTGGTGCGTAGCACTCTCGCGGCGGAAGGCACCGACCGAGTGGTCGACCAATGCATGAAGGAAATGCGCGACGTGGTGCGCACCGACGACATGGATGCCAGACTCGCCGCCCTGTTGCCGCGTCTTGAAAAAGCCGTGCTCGACTCCGAGCAACGCCGTGAAACCAGGATCGAGCAGGTCAGCACCGCCCTGAACTCGCTGGTGGCTCAGCTGCAATCGCTCCCCCTGCCCCGGGATGTCGCTCAGCCACTGAAGAAATTCGCCAAGCAGCTTGATGGCCGGGTCAGCCAGGCGCGGGAAATGCCGCTGCTGCTCAGCGAGCTCAGCGGTTTGCAGGGCAAGGCGTTGAGCCAACTGGAGACGCCGGCGGAACCGGGACGTCCGGGATTGTTGCAGCGCCTGTTCGGCAGCCGCGACAGCGAGGAAGCGCCTGCACCTGCGGCTCAGCCTGTCGTGAAGTCTCCTGCCGCTCAGCCAGCGCAACCACCCGCTGCGCCTGAAAGCGCGCCAATGCCAGAAGCGCCTGTCGCAATCGCCGAACCGGCAGCCATCGCCACTGTCAGCGAAGCACCGGTAGCCATACCTCTTGTCGCACCAACGCAGGCTTCAGCACCCGCACCACTATCAACACCAGAGCATGTTGCAGAGCCGGAAGTGGTGGCCTTCGAGCCGGTCCGGATCCCTCCAGAAGTCGTTACCGCTCCCGGCGAACCGGAACCAGCCGGGCCGGAATCAGAGCCGCCAACCTTCGCGCCGCCTCCGGTCTTCACTCCGTCGGCACCAACGGCCATCAATCCTGACGAACTGATCCACCCCGGCGACAACCCGCCCCCGGTTTTCCTCGACAGCCTGCCCCTGCCCGAGCCCATCGCGCAGGCCCTCGCGGCCATCGATCCGGAGCAGTCCGAGCATGACATTCTCTACGCCCTGCCGGATTCGCCCGAACCCTCCTACAGCTCGGTGGCCAAGCACATCGAAGACACGCTGATCGGGCTGCTGGATGACCTGACCCTGCCGGAGCGTCACCGCCCGCAAGCCGAAGCCATGCGTGACCGGCTGAAAAATGGCTTGAACTGGTACGAATTGCTGCCGATCCTCGACGATCTGGCGACGTTGATGCTGGCCATCACCGATAGCGGCCAGCACGAATTCGAGGCCTATCTGCAGCAGCTCAACGAACGCCTCGAAGCGTTCCAGAGCAACCTGCAGGCCGCCAGCGAAGGTCACGCCGACAACAGCTCTGCGGCGCGAGCGATAGACACGCAGATCCGTGAACAGGTCGACGGTCTGCAGAACAGCGTGCAGGAAGCGGCGGACCTGGACGACCTCAAGCAGGTATTGGAAAACCACCTCGAAGGCCTGCTCGGCACGATGGACCAGCATCAGAAACAGCGCGACGCCCGTGAACAGGAGGTGGCTGGCCGCTTGAAGAGCCTCGCCGAACGCGTGGCGCATATGGAGCAGGAAGCCCTCGGCTACCGCGAACACCTTGAAGAGCAACGCCAGAAAGCCCTGATCGATCCGCTTACCGGGCTGCCCAACCGCGCCGCCTGGGGCGAACGGCTCGACCACGAAATCGCCCAATGGCAGCAGCATGGCAATACCCTGAGCCTGGCCATGCTCGACCTTGATCACTTCAAACGGATCAACGACAGCTACGGGCACCTGGCTGGCGACAAGGTGTTGAAGATCATCGCAACAGTGCTGTGCAAGCGCCTGCGTGACAGCGATTTCATTGCCCGGTTCGGCGGCGAGGAGTTCGTCCTGCTCCTGCCGGCCACCCCGCCGGCCGTCGGTGCCAAACTGCTGGAAACCCTGCGCGCCGCCATCGAGGCCTGCCCGTTTCACTTCAAGGGCGAGCGGGTGACGATCACCATTTCAATGGGACTGGCAGCGTTCAGGCCAGGAGAACACAGCGATCTTGTACTCAAAAGAGCCGATCAGGCACTGTACCGGGCAAAAAATGCAGGACGTAACCGGGTGGAGCTGGGCTGAAGACAATTGTTCCATTTCATTTAAATGAGCCCTTTTGCCGTTCGCATCCAAGTCAGTACGTTACACTGTTGCATTACTGACTGACGTGTACTGCCATGAAATTCCTTGCCCTCATCGCATCGCTGCTCATTCTGTCCGGTTGTGCCAGCGGACCGCGCTACGACACCAGCCATCCTTCTGCCAATCACGACAGCCGCGCGCAATTCGTGATCGTGCATTACACCTCCGCCTCCCTTGAGCGTTCACTGCAACTACTGACCCACGGTGAAGTCAGCAGCCACTACCTGATCGGCGATGACAGGAACGGCACGATCTACAAGCTGATGGACGAAAACCTCCGTGCCTGGCATGCCGGCGAAAGCGAATGGCAAGGCCGTACCTGGCTGAACTCAAGCTCCATCGGCATCGAAATCGTCAACCCAGGCTTCAAGGACACGCCGACCGGACGCGTGTGGTATCCATACAGTGAGGCCCAGGTACAGTCGCTGATCGTGCTGCTCCGGGACATCAGCAAACGCAACGGGATCAGCCCGGATCACATCATCGGTCACAGCGATATCGCACCGCTGCGCAAGCTTGATCCGGGCCCATTGTTCCCGTGGAAGCGCCTGGCTGCCGAAGGCCTTGGCTTGTGGCCCGATGAGCAGGCGGTAGCCCGTCAGCAAGTTCGTTTCGACGTCGAGTTGCCGAGCATCAGCTGGTTCCAGACACAACTGGCACGCCTGGGCTACGCGACGCCGCAGAACGGCGAACTGGATGTGGCAACCCGTCATGTTCTCGCAGCCTTTCAGATGCACTTCCGCCCCTCCCGCTTCGACGGCACGCCGGACGCGCAAACCGCAGCGTTGCTGCTGGTGTTGAATCAGACAAAATAATGACGCCCGCCCGACGGTCAGGGCGAAAAGGCAATCAGCAGCTATAACTCATTGGTAACTCTTCGGATATCCATGATGGTTGCCACCCGAGAGACACTGCGCAGCTGGTTTTATCGTCCGTGGTTTCTGGCGATGCTGGCGGCTGTCCTCAGCGCAGGCCTGCTGATCACTGGCGGGTTGTTCGTGGCTATGCACCAGGTCGAACAGAGCGAAAGCCAGGAAATGAACGCCCAGGGTGAGCGCTTCCTGGCCCGACTGGAGCAGTTGTTCGGCCAGTTGCGTGAAAGCCTCGACGACCTCGAGGCCCAGCCCCTGCGCAGCTGCGACGACGAGATGATCGCTACATTGCAGCAGGTGACCTTCAACTATCGCTTTGTCTATGAAGCGGCCTACATGGATGCTTCGCGCATCTGCTCGAACCGTCCGCGCCAGGAAGGCCTGTCAGTCGTCCGTCCGCCGGACATCAAGGGCCCGACCTACAGCTATTGGCTGAACACCACCACCGAACCCGACGAAAACCGCGCGGCGCTGATGCTCGGACGCGGCAACTTTCGTGTGGCCACCTCTCGCGGGCATTTGACCGACATGGTCGACCTGTCCCCCGACAGCAGCCTGCTGGTGGTGCTGGATCACGGGACCCGGGCGATTCCGGTGCTCGGCGTGCCACAGGCCTGGCTGCCGACTGAACCGTGGCCGCCGCAATCCACCGACGCGCTGCAGGTGACTCAGACCCGTCTCATCTATCGCATGCCGACCGACAATCCGGAATATCAATTGGTATTGATCACACCGCGTACCGGCATGCATATCCCGCAATTGTGGTGGTGGATGGTGCCGTTCTGTGTGGTGCTGGGTGCATTGGTGGGGGTGGTGGTGTTCTGGGTCGTGCGCCAGCGCCAGTCACTGGACGCCGAACTGCACGGAGCCATTCGCCGGGGCGAACTGCAGGTTTTGTATCAACCGATCTTCGATCTCGACAGCCGCAACTGCGTCGGCGCCGAAGCCCTGCTGCGCTGGCGCCGGCCGGATGGCACGCTGACCAGTCCCGATCTGTTCATCCCGATGGCGGAAAACACCGGGCAGATTCGCCAGATGACAGACTTCGTCCTCCAGCGCCTGTTGGAGCAACTGGGCCAACTGCTGCGGGCCAATCCGCAGTTGTATATCTCAGTGAATCTGGCGGCATGCGATGTGATGGTGCCGCGCATCGGCCAGGTCATGGCGCGGCTGCTGAGCCTGCATCGGGTGGCGGCGCGGCAAATCGCATTTGAAGTGACCGAGCGCGGCCTGATCGATGTAGTGGTGGCCCGGGAAAACCTGCAAGCGTTGCGCGATGTGGGCCACCAAGTGCTGATCGACGATTTCGGCACCGGCTATTGCAGCCTCGCCTACCTGCAGACCCTGCCGGTGGACTGTCTGAAAATCGACAAGGCCTTCATCGACGCCCTTGGCCATGACGCGGCCAGCAGCGGTGTCGCGCCGCACATCATTCACATGGCTCAGGCACTGGATCTGAAAGTGATCGCCGAGGGTATCGAATATGAATCCCAGGCGGCGCTGCTCAGCAGCGAAGGCGTGAAGTTCGGTCAGGGCTGGCTGTTCGCCCATGCCTTGAGCGCCGTGCAATTCATTGAGCTGATCACCCGAGGACGACGGCTCGCCGGCCGCCGGATGGACGACGAAGCCTAGACTGCCAGCGCCATGTAGAACTGCGTGCCCTGCCCCGGCCGCGAATAGACGCCCATCCGCCCGCCATGCAGCTGGACAATTTCCTTGCACAATGCCAATCCGAGCCCGGCGCCACCTTTCTTGCGCCCGACCTGTACGAAAGGTTCGAAAATCCGGCCCTGCTGGCCGTAGGCAATACCTTCACCATTGTCCTCGACACTGATGATCACCCGCTCGCCGTGGCGGCGCGCCTGCAAGCGGATCTGCCCGTCGCGGGCGGTGTGGCGCAAGGCGTTGTCGATCAGGTTGTCCAGGACTCGATCCAACTGGGCCTGATCGGCCTGCAAACGTGGCAAAGGGCTCTGCACCTCGACATTCAACGCCACCCCCTTCTGCGCCGCCGCATCGGCAAAACGCAATTGCGCCTGGGCCAGCAAATCCTCGATGGAACACGGCGCCAGCGTGAGTTTCTGCAGGCCGCTCTGGTAGCGCGAAAAATTCAGCAGATCATTGATCAACTGCATCAAGCGCTGCATCTCTTCGTTGACGGTATCGAGCAGATCGGACTCACGGGACTCCGCCGGGAACTTTGCCCGTTCACGAAACAGCCCGAACGCCATGTGCATGCCGGTCACCGGTGTACGCAGTTCGTGGGAAGCACGCAGCACGAATTCGCTGCGCACCCGCTCGAACGCGCGCTGTTCGGTGACATCGTGCAGCACCATCACCGCGCCGAGAATATGGCCCTGGGTATGGCTGACCGGGGTCAGGCTGTAGGTCAGCAGCCGGGATTCGCCATCGACCTCGACGCTCAAGTCTTCCGGTGCGCGCTCAAGGGTACCGCCGCGCAATACCAGTTGCAGTTGTGCATCCAGTTCCGGACGCTGCAAGGCGCTGCCCAGTCCCTGGCCGAAACGGTCACTGTCCCAGCCCAGTTGTCGCTGTGCCACCGGGTTCAAGTGCTCAAGGTGCCCCTGACGGTCGATCATCAGCAGACCGTCGTCGATGCTGTCGAGCACCGCCTGCAAGCGCTGCTGGCCGGCCAGCAGTTCGTCGACATTGGTCGCCTGATGCTCGCGAAGGGCTTCGGCCATCAACCCGAAGCGCCGGGTCAGCAGATTGATCTCCATGGCCGAGGACACCGGCAGGGTTACTTCGAAATTGCCTTGGCCGATGTTGTCTGCCGCTTTCGCCAGGGCCTCGATCGGAGCCCCAAACCGGCGGGCAATCCCCTGGGCGGTGATGAAACCGATGATCAACACCGCCAGCCCCACCAGCCCGAGCAGGCCGGCAATCAGCAAGGCCCGGTCGCGGGCGGCGTGTTGTACGGAGTTGATGTTATCCAGCGCGTGCTTGTGCTCGGCGATCAACCCGTTGCGCAGGGTGTTGAAGCGCTCGCGCAGATCGCCACTGCCACTCAGGGCTGCAGCGGGGTCGCGGGAAACATCGAACGCCTGGAGGAAATTCAGATAATCCGCCTTGGCCTGACTGAACCCGTACTGGCGTCCATCGTCTTTCTGTTCCTGGGCGATGCCTTCGTCGAGCAGTTCGAAGTAATGCTGCTTGGACGCTTCGAAGGCCACCGGATCGGGCTTCTCGGCCAGCATCATGATCAGTTGATCGCCCAAGGTCTGACGCAGCTTGAGCCCCAGATCGAGGGTGACGAAATTGTTGCGGATCAATGCCTCCTGAGTACCGGCCATTTGCATCACGCTGACCAGCCCGAGCATCAGCCCGAGCAAGGCCACGGTGATCAGCGCGGAAATGCTCAGGAACAAGCGGGTCCGCAACTTCATCGCCAGTTTCATCGGCGCACGCTCACAGGTTGTACTGCTTGCGCTTGCGATACAGGGTCGAGGCATCGATCCCGAGAGTCTTGGCAGCCTGGTCGAGGGTGCCAGCGGTCGCCAGCACCGCGCCGATGTGAGCCTTCTCGAGCTCATCGAGACTCAGGGCCGCGCCAACCCGTGGGGCATTGTTGGCCGGCTGTTCAGCCATGCCGAGGTGGCTGATCTCTACACGCTCCTGCGGACAAATGATGCTCGCCCGCTCGACCACGTTGCGCAGCTCACGGATGTTGCCTGGCCAGCGGTAACCCAACAGCGCTTCCCGGGCCTCGTCGCTGAAGCCGCGGGCGGGACGGGCATATTCCTTCACGAAGCGGGCCAGGAAGCGGTCGGCCAAGGTGAGGATGTCTTCGGCCCGCTCGCGCAATGGAGGCAAATGCAGGGTGATGACGTTCAGGCGATACAGCAGGTCTTCTCGGAAACGACCGTCGCGCACCATGTCTTCAAGGTTGAGGTTGGTCGCCGCGAGAATGCGTACATCGGCGCGGCGGGTGACCGGATCCCCTACCCGCTCGTATTCCTTGTCCTGGATGAAACGCAGCAACTTGGGTTGCAACGTCAGAGGAAAATCGCCGATCTCGTCAAGAAACAGCGTACCGCCATCTGCCTGGTTGACCCGGCCCAGGGTGCTTTCGCTTGCCCCGGTAAACGCGCCGCGACTGTGACCGAACAGCTCGCTTTCCATCAGTTCAGCAGTCAGCGACGGGCAATTGATGGTGACGCAGGATTTCTTCTCGCGCTTGCTCCAGCCGTGAATGGCCCGGGCCAGCTCACCTTTACCGGTGCCGGACTCGCCGAGGATCAGGATATTGGCGTCGGTACTGGCCACTTGCCGCGCCGTTTCCAGAACGACTTTCATCGCCGGGCTGTGGGAATCGAGTCCGTCCTTGGGTTTGCGAATCTCGCCTTCGAGGGCTTCCAGACGCGCAGACAGCTGGCGTACTTCAAGCTGCTTGGCGGTGGCCAGGCGCAACTGGTCAGGGCTGCAGGGTTTGACCAGGTAGTCGGCGGCACCGGCCTGAATGGCATCGACCGCCGTATCGACAGCCGAATGGGCGGTGACGATCACCACCCGCATCCATGGCGCCTGAATGCGCATCTGCGCCAGCACGTCGAGACCGTTGTCTTCGCCGAGGCGCAGATCAAGGAAGCACAGATCGAACACCTGACGCTGCAACAGCGCATCGGCCTGGGCCGCGCTGTTGGCGGTGGCAACCGTATAGCCTTCGTCTTCGAGGCAATAACGGAAGGTTCGCAGGATGGCGGATTCATCATCCACCAGCAGAATGCGGCCTTGATGCTCAGTGGCTGATTCCATTTTTCCTACGCTCCATAAGTGAATGTCTTGGGTTAGTCCCGGAAAAATCGGGCAAGTTGCATGGTTGATTCTGATCGATTCCAGTCATAGCAGGGTAGCTCTCTCCTGCCCTAACGGCTAATTAGCTGATTTTTTTGGTTTTTTTCCAAATCGGCGCTTTTCAGGCATTTGCCTGCTTATGTTTCTGACATCCACACCCTGCTCTCAATTCAAAAAGAATGATTTCTCCTACGAAACATTCGTGCATTTCGCACGACCGTGGATGACCCATCGTGCAGGATGCGTCGTCATAAATTTTCACACCACTAATAACTATCTGATTTTATTGAATTTTTTTAAACAAAAAAGCTGGCATGCCGGCTGCAATACCTCTCTCAGCCCGGGCAGATAAGCACTGCCCTAACCCAATAAGAGTGAGGAACCCAGGATGACTCGCCAACGTGCCGCCCAACTGCGTATCTCGCCCCTGCATCTTCAGCAGGGCCTGTTTGGCGCACTCGCGCTGTTGTTCACCCTGCTCGCCTGCCAGCAGTACCTGCGCTGGGAACAGAGTCAGCACCCTGAACCCCTGATTTCGATGCAACACGCGACGCAGACACACTTCAGCGCCGTCAGCAGCAGCCACGCCGAAAGCGGCGCAATGCGCATGATGGATGTCGACCAGCCTCAGCCGCTGGGTGACATGCCGCGTGAAGAACGCTGGGTTTTCTGATCCACGAATCTGGGCGCCGCTGCGCCGAGACCGGCAACATCCCTAAATAGAAACAAGGAGAATCACCATGTTGAGCTGGGCAATCACATTCCTGATCATTGCCATCATCGCTGCGGTACTGGGCTTCGGTGGTATCGCGGGCACCGCCACGGGTATCGCCAAGATTCTCTTTGTCGTATTCCTGGTGATGTTCATCGCCTCGTTCTTTTTCGGCCGTCGCGGCCGAGGTTGACCATGAGTGCTCTAAAGACACTGGCAGCCGCCCTGCTTCTGGGCGGCAGTGCCATGGCGATGGCGGCCAATGATGGCCAGACGCGGGTCAACGAACTGTTGAGTTCAGACCCGCAATACAGGGAGACCTGGGAAGGCGTGGTGAAGAAGGAAGAACGCCTGCCGGAATGGGTGATGAACCTCTCCGGTACGCCAGACCAACAGATGAATGCCGTCACTGAAGATGGCGACAAGTACCTGGTCGGGCCGCTCTGCGAATCGCAGGACAAGTGCCTCAACCACCGCTTGATCGTCGCGTTCAGCTTCGACAAGAAACACGCTTACGCCATGCTCGTCGATGTGCCTGAAGGACTGCCGGCCGACAAGTCGCCAACGCGACATGCCACCTACCGCTTCCTCGGCAAACCCGATCAGGGCATGCAGGATCTGTTGATGGAAACGCTCAAGAAAGATCCGAACTGGTATTGAACATGAGGGCAGCTGAAAGGCTGTCCTCCATTGCACCCGCCCGAGGAAGGCCGGTGCATGACCAGGGGGCCGGGACGTTCTGACTGTTGCAGGGTCGGAGTGACCTACGGGTACAGGGAGTGCCTGCGATGA
>Ga0105244_10003640_pt1 | contig 10918 bp, 10 predicted proteins | sample KBSM44metaG_FD_80423 | JGI IMG/M metagenome (GOLD analysis project Ga0105244, IMG submission 80423) | Miscanthus rhizosphere microbial communities from Kellogg Biological Station, Michigan, USA - KBS M4-4 metaG | ecosystem: Host-associated > Plants > Roots > Rhizosphere > Soil | place...
ATCTGGAATATCAATCTATCGCCATGGCACGTGCCATGCTGGAGAAGCAAAGCACGATGCTGCATACCGAGCATTTTAATCTGGGCGCCAGGCTTGGGCAGTGCTGTGGCGGCATGACCACGGTGCTGTTTGAACCGTTGATTCAGGCACAACCGCAGATCACGGTATTTGGCGCAGGCCACGTCGGGCAGGCGCTGGTGGCGCTGTTATCAACGTTACCCTGTCACATTACCTGGGTTGATGAGCGCGCCGATTTATTTTCTGACGCCCCGCAAGGGGTGAAAACCGTTCACGCAGAAGACCCGCTGGATGCAGTTCACGCCGCACCTGCGCAGAGTTATTTTATCGTCATGACCCACAGCCATCCGCGGGATCTGGAGTTGACCGAAGCGATACTTAAGCGCGGCGATTACCGTTATCTCGGGTTAATTGGCTCGCAGACTAAACGCCAGCGCTTTGAGTATCGGCTGGCGGGAAAAGGCATCACGGCGGAACAACTCAGTACCTTACGTTGCCCGGTGGGGCTGCCGGACGTGAAAGGTAAACTGCCAGCCGAAATTGCTGTAGCCATCACCGCCGAAATAATTGCTGTGTATCAGGCGGCGAGTTGAGCCTGGCGGATGACGCTCACGCTTATCCGCCCTACAATCACTTAACTTTCTTCGTAGGGTGGATAAGCGTGAGCGTGTTCCACCTTCCTGCAGGACTTATTTCAGGAGTTCAGGATGCTGTCAGTTAATCCGTTTTACCGCATCAGTTTATTGCCGTATCAAGCCCCTCACTTTGATGACATCAAAGACAGTCACTATCGTCCGGCTTTTGACGAAGCGAAACGAATTAAGCGTGAAGAAATTGCGGCGATTGCCAACGAAACAGCGGCTCCAACGTTTGAAAATACCTATCTGGCGCTGGAAAAAACCGGCCACATGCTGGCGCGCGTTACTCAGGTTTTCTTTGCCATGACCGCGGCAAATACCAATGATTATCTGCAACAGCTCGATGAAGAGTTTGCCGCAGAGCTGGCCGAATTAGCCGATGAAATGCGCCTCAATAGTGCACTGTTTTCGCGTTTAAACAGTGTGTACCAGCGCCGCAATACGCTGGGGCTTGATGACGAATCCCTGCGTCTGGTTGAAGTGGTCTGGCAGAGTTTTACCCTGGCGGGATCCACCCTTAGCGACGATAAAAAAGCGCGCCTGAAAGTGCTGAATAAAGAAGCCGCACAGTTGAACAGCCAGTTTAATAATCGTCTGCACGCCGCTAATAAAGCGGCGGGGCTGGTGGTTGATGACGTACAGCAACTTGATGGATTAACTCCGGCAGAAATTGCTGCTGCCGCGCAACAGGCCAGTGCTAAAGGGCTGGAGGGGAAATACGTCATTCCTTTACTCAATTTCACCCAACAGCCCGCGCTGCAATCGCTGCGTGACAGACAAACGCGTGAAAAGCTGTTTAATGCTGGTTGGCAACGCACACAACATAACGATAGCAATGATACCAGGGCGATTGTGGCGCGCCTTGCAACCCTGCGCGCTGAACAGGCGCAACTGCTGGGTTTTGAAAGCTACGCGGCGTGGAAAATTGCCGACCAAATGGCAGAAACACCACAGGCAGCACTGCAATTTATGCGTGATATCGTGCCTGCGGCGACTGCCCGCGCGCAACGGGAACTGGCCGACATCCAGCAAGTTATCGATGCCCAGCAGGGCGGCTTTAAAGCAGAAGTCTGGGATTGGGCATTTTATGCCGAGCAAGTTCGACATGCGCAATACGACCTCGATGAAGCACAAATCAAACCTTATTTTGAACTCAACAACGTGCTAACCAATGGCGTCTTTTGGGCGGCGAGCCAGCTTTTCGGCCTGAAGTTTGTCGAACGTTTCGATATTCCGGTTTATCACGATGATGTACGCGTGTGGGAAATCTTCGATAACGACGGGCGTGGCATGGCGCTGTTCTATGGTGACTTTTTTGCCCGTGACAGCAAAGGCGGCGGGGCGTGGATGGGCAACTTTGTGGAACAATCCACGTTGTTGGAAAATGACCCGGTAATTTACAACGTCTGTAACTACAACAAACCTGCCAGCGGCGAAGCGGCACTGATTTCCTGGGATGATGTTGTGACATTGTTCCATGAGTTTGGCCATACCTTGCACGGGCTGTTTGCCACCCAGCGTTATGCAACACTTTCCGGTACCAATACGCCACGCGACTTTGTCGAGTTTCCATCGCAAATCAATGAACACTGGGCGCGCCAGCCGCAGGTTTTCGCCAACTATGCGCGCCATTATCAAACCAACGAACCGATGCCCGAGGCGCTGAAAGATAAATTATTCCGTGCCGCGCAATTCAATAAAGGCTACGACATGACGGAGTTACTCGCTGCCGCGTTGCTGGATATGAACTGGCACAGCTTGCCTGCGGGCAGTGAAATCGATGATGTCGCATGGTTTGAAACTCAGGCACTCGAAAAGGAACGGATTAATCTGGCTACGGTGCCACCACGTTATCGCAGCAGCTATTTTGCTCATATCTTTGGCGGGGGTTACGCCGCAGGTTATTACGCCTATATCTGGACGCAAATGCTGGCGGACGACGGTTATCAGTGGTTTGTCGAACATGGCGGGCTGAGCGCGCAAAATGGCCAGCGTTTCCGCGATGCGATTTTGGCACAGGGCAACAGTCGCGAACTTAAAACCTTATACAGCGACTGGCGGGGACACGCGCCATATAGCGAACCGATGCTGAAAAACCGGGGGTTACAGGGTTAATACCTGGCGGGCAAATTATTCAGCGCTTTGAGAATGCCGTCTTCAATTTGCACGTAGTCACCTTGTTTTAACTGCGCAAGGATCTTCATCACCGAGCTACGAGACAAGTGCGTCCGGTCCATAATGTATTTGGCGGCGGACGTCTTGTCTCTGAGGCTTTCGGGTTCACGCATTAAGCCAAATAACTGGAAGCGCACAATTTCGTAGGCCGTCGGCGCAGTCAGTCTGACCTGAAGAAGGTAAATATTACTGGCAACTTTAGTCACGTGTTTCGCCATTAACTCCCAAAGATTGAGATCATCGACCAGTTTATGTGCATGTTCGGTGGTTATCGTTGCTATCTCGCACTCACTGAGTGTTTCAAGAAACAGTCCCGCTCCCGTTTTAGACAATAAATTAGTGATTCCGGCAATATTGGGCGTTGGCAGCAAGCTGAGCACAATTTCATCGATGTCGCGGCGAATGTGTACTAACCCCGATCGGATGAGATAACACATGTCGACGCCTTTCGCGGAGTAGTACAGGCGACGGCGCGCCGGTACTTTCACATACGTGACATGGGGGCTGAGTTTTTCCACTAAATCGAGGGTGGCCTGAGAGCTCAGCAATTGTGTGTTTTGTTCTGCATTGTCACGGGGTTTCATAGCGACCAGCTTGGGTTAGCGCGGAATAGGGCGCGGTTTGCCTTCGGTATCAACTGCCACATAAATGAATATGGCTTCTGTTGCTTTATAACGCTGACCAATAGGTTCAGATGAGACTTTTTTAACCCACACTTCCACGTTAATGGTAATGGAGCTGGTTCCGCTTTTTACACATTTGGCGTAGCAACACACCACGTCACCCACCGCGACCGGCTTGAGGAATGTCATCCCATCCACACGAACCGTCACGACGCGACCTTTGGCGATTTCTTTGGCCAGAATTGCGCCACCCATATCCATTTGTGCCATCAACCAACCACCAAAGATATCGCCGTTGGCGTTAGTGTCTGCAGGCATTGCCATCGTACGTAATACCAATTCCCCTGAAGGAGTGTCTTGCTGAGTCATTTGTCTTCCTGAAAATTACTAAGGGTCAGTTACTATGTATCTTGCTATAGTTTAATAGCATCAGACAATTCAGTCACGAAGTAGCATTATTGACTTAAAGGCTTTGTTTTAAGACTGGCAAAATCGCGGTTTAATTGATACTACACAGTGGACAACATGAAGAAATTCGCACTTATTGCTCTTAGTCTTCTCACGCTATCCAGCCAGCCCAGTTTTGCGGGAAGCAAAACGCTGGTGGAATACGGCGTTGTTCAAAATAGCCAAATTATCACCACCCAGACTCATTCCAGACCATTGCGTACCATTGCAGCAGGTGCTGCAGGTGCCGCTATTGGTAACCAGTTCGGTGGTGGTTCCGGGAAAACTATTATGACCGCCACGGGGGCGGTTGCCGGGGTAGAAGCCTCACGCCACCGTCAAAGCCAGCAGCAGAACCCTCAACAGGTGAATTTGCAGATCAAGACTAATGGCGGGCAAATAATCCAGGTGGTACAGGATTATAACGGCAGCACCACCTTTAAACCTGGGGATAAGGTTCGCATCATGACTTCAGGTTCGAATACCACCGTGGATAAATCGGTGTAATTGTTAATTGCCAGAAATGAAAAAGCACACTTTTAAAGGTGTGCTTTTTTTTGCCTTAAAGCTTGAGAATTACTTCTCTTCTTGCGGCATATGCTTGTAGATATACACGCCGCTGAGCAGAGTAAACACCAGTGTGGCAGCTGTCAGTCCAAACACTTTAAAGTTGACCCACACGCTTTGTGGCAGCCAAAAAGCTACATAAATGTTCAGCGCACCGCAGGCGATAAAGAACAGTGCCCAGGCGATGTTCAGCCGCGACCATACCGTTTCTGGCAGCGAGATTTCTTTACCCAACATGCGTTGAATCAACGGTTTGCCCATGAAGAACTGGCTAATCAGCAACGCGGCAGCAAACAACCCGTAAATCACCGTCACTTTCCATTTGATAAATTCATCGTTATGGAAGAATAGAGTCAGGCCGCCGAATACAGCCACCATCAGGAAGGTGATCAGCGCCATTTTTTCCAGCTTGCGGAATTTGTACCAGCTGTACACCAGTGCAAAACCGGTGGCGACAATCAGCGCACCGGAAGCCACGTAGATATCGTACATTTTGTAGAATGCGAAGAAGACAATCAGGGGCAGGAAGTCGAGAAACTGCTTCATAATCTGTTCCGTAAAATGACTCCTGAGCGCCATGCTCAGGAGCAGGTGAAAGTTATTGGCGAACCAGCATATACAAACGGAATAAATAGATGAGCAACACCGCAGAAATAAGGTTGCTGATCGTATTTGCAATCACCGCGCCAACCGACGGTGAGAGCGCCGCAAATGAAGACGCGAGCATCAAAAGAGCAGTTTTCGCCAGTAACCAGCTAATCACCGCAGGTGCGACCAGACGCATATTTGCCCAGGCAAGACGCATGCTGCTGCGCAGTGACTGGAAAACACCCGCTTTATCCTGAACAACCATAACCGGTGCAAATGAAAGCAGAATCGCTAACAGCACACCCGGAACCACAATCAGCATAATGCCAATTTGCACCAGGAAAGTGGTCAGGAACATCAGAATAAAGATTTTTGGTAACACAGGCGCCGATGTGCCAATGGCGCGAAGGGCACTCACACGTTGTCCGGCACTGACCATCTGGATAAGTACAAGCACGCTACCTGCGAGGATAGCATTGCCGATCAGACCAGAAAATGTCGAAGCCGCAGAGGCTTTGAGTAGCACTTGCTGTTGCTCAGGCGTCATGTTCTGCACAAGGTCAAACAGCCCAACGCTATTGGCTAAATTATCTCCCTCACTAAGGATAGACATTTGCTCGTCGCTGGGTGAAAAGGCGTGACCGATCACAACCGAAATAAAAGCACAAAGCAACGCGATCAGTAAGACAGTAACAAACTGATTGCGTAGAAAATTCCCCGTGTCACGGTACACAGAACCCGCCGTGATAGACATGCACTCTCCTTGATGTTGCTCGGTTAAAAATCAGCGGCCAATTGTACCCTGGTTGAAGGGATGTGGCACCGACAAGATGTAAGCCTTGAGTAAGTTACTGTCAGTAAGAACAATTGATCTGGAGTGGGTAAGTGGCATTTTAAGCAATATGCGGAAAAATTAATCCAGATCATTAAATGTTAAATTAGCCAGTGAAGTGTGATCGATGCTAGATCACTTTGTACTCATTAATGAGTATATTCAGCCCGCTGTTAAAACCATAACAAGGAGAGGGCTATGAAAAAACTGTCTGTGGCGTTACTCGCATTAACCTGTTTGTCAGGTGAAGCGCTGGCACATCAACAAGGTGAATTCTTCATGCGCGCCGGTTCTGCAACCGTGCGTCCAACGGAGGGTTCGGACAATGTGCTGGGAATGGGCGGGTTTAGCGTCAGCAACAATACCCAACTGGGACTGACATTTGATTACATGGTGACGGATAACATCGGTATCGAACTACTGGCCGCCACTCCATTTCGTCATCACGTTGGCTTAGGGCCAACGGGCGACATCGCAACCGTGAGCCAATTGCCGCCAACACTGATGGCGCAGTGGTACTTTGGTAATGCGCAAAGTAAAGTTCGCCCGTATGTCGGCGTGGGTATTAACTACACCACTTTCTTTGACGCTGATTTTAACCAGACCGGCAAAGATGCAGGCTTATCGGATTTGAGCGTTAAAGATTCGTGGGGTGTGGCAGGCCAGGTGGGGCTGGATTACATGATCAATGAAAACTGGCTGCTGAACATGTCGGTTTGGTACATGGATATCGACACTGAAGTGAAGTTTAAAGCCGGTGGCGAGCAGCAGAACATCAATACGCGTATCGATCCGTGGGTGTTTATGTTCTCGGCGGGTTATCGTTTCTAATGTTATTGAGATAACAATGGCCGGAATTGCTCCGGCCTCTGTGTTTGCTTATGCCGTGCGCGTCGCGGCTTTCAAGCTCTGCACAAAAGCTTTCAGCTCGCTTAACATCACTTCCGGCTTATCAAGATTCTGCTCGATAATCTTCACAATGGCCGAACCTGAAATCGCCCCGGCAGCGCCCGCAGCAACCGCATCCTTAACTTGCGAAGGTTCAGAAATCCCAAAACCTTGCAGTGAAGGGGCTGCACCAAACTCAGCCAGCTTTTCCACCAGGTGATGAAGCGGCAATTGAGCGCGTGTTTCGGCACCGGTTACACCAGCACGAGACAACAGATAAGTATAACCGCGACCATGTGTGGCGATTTCACGCAGCAGCGCGTCATCGGCATTCGGTGGGCAAATGAAGATTGGCGCAACGTTGTGGCGCATGGCGGCCTGGCGGAAAGGCGCAGACTCTTCAATCGGCACATCGGCAATCAGCACCGAATCGACACCCACTTTGGCGCACAGTGCATAAAACTCATCAATGCCACGGTTAAACACCAGGTTGGCGTACATCAGTAAGCCAATTGGGATGGTTGGGTGTTTCTGGCGAATTACCGCCAGCATTTCAAAGCATTGTGTTGGGGTGACACCGGCGGCAAATGCACGCAGTGCGGCATTCTGAATGGTTGGGCCATCAGCTAACGGGTCAGAGAAAGGAATACCCAACTCCAGCGCGTCAGCACCCGCTTCAATCAACGTGTCGATGATCTTCAAAGACTGTTCTGGTGATGGATCACCCAGAGTCACGAAAGGAACAAATGCACCTTCGCGGCGTTCTTGTAACTGCTCAAATGCGTGTTGATAACGTTCCATTAGATTTCCCCTCGCGCTTTCAAAATGTCGTGAACGGTGAAGATGTCTTTGTCACCACGGCCAGAGAGGTTCACCACCAACAGTTGTTCTTTTTCTGGATTTTCTTTCATCATCTTCAGGGCGTGAGCCAGCGCGTGTGAAGATTCCAGTGCCGGGATAATCCCTTCTTTGAGACACAACGTTTTGAAGGCTTCCAGAGCTTCGTCATCGGTAATCGAAACATAATCTGCACGGCCAATGCTATTGAGGTGTGCATGCTGCGGCCCGACAGACGGGAAGTCCAGACCGGCAGAGATGGAATACGACTCTTCGATTTGGCCTTCGTAGGTTTGCATCATCGGCGATTTCATACCGAAGTAAATCCCCACACGGCCATGTTTCAGTGGCGCGCCGTGTTCACCGCTTTCGATACCGTGACCCGCCGGTTCAACACCAATCAGGCCGACTTTAGGTTCGTTGATGAAATCAGCAAACATGCCGATGGCATTCGAACCACCGCCGACACAGGCGATAACCGCATCTGGCAGACGGCCTTCTTTTTCAAGGATCTGCGCTTTGGTTTCTTCGCCAATCATGCGCTGGAATTCACGCACGATAGTCGGGAATGGATGCGGGCCGGCTGCGGTGCCGAGCATATAGTGCGCGGTTTCGTAGCTGCCGGACCAGTCGCGCAGCGCTTCGTTACACGCATCTTTCAATGTGGCGGAACCACTATGTACTGGGATGACTTCTGCACCCATCAAACGCATACGGAACACGTTTGGCGACTGGCGCTCAACGTCTTTTGCACCCATGTAGATGCGGCATTTCAGGCCGAGCAGGGCGCTGGCTAAGGCTGATGCCACACCGTGTTGACCCGCACCGGTTTCGGCGATGATCTCAGTTTTGCCCATTTTCTTTGCCAGCAACGCCTGGCCGAGCACCTGGTTAGTTTTGTGCGCGCCGCCGTGTAGCAAATCTTCACGTTTTAAATAGAGGGTAGTTTTGGTGCCGGCTGTCAGGTTGCGGCACTTGGTCAGCGCTGTTGGACGGCCGGCGTAGTTTTTTAGCAGGTCGTTAAATTCAGCCTGAAATTCTGCATCGCTTTGTGCTGCTACAAACGCTTCTTCCAGTTGGCGCAGTGCAGGCATCAAAATTTGTGGCACGTACATGCCGCCAAACTCACCAAAATAGGGATTCAATAATGTCATGATATTTTCCTTAGTAAGCCCGCAGCGTCTGGAAGACGGCAGCCAGCTTGTTAGCATCTTTAATACCCGGTGCGCTTTCGACACCTGAGTTGAAATCTAAACCTACGCAGCCCGCTTTCGCTGCTTCTATGCAGTTATCCGCACCCAGTCCGCCAGCGAGAATCACGTTTTCCAGATTCTGGCCTGCAAGGAGTGACCAATCAAAACGTTGGCCGCTACCGCCCTGGCCGTTGTCGAACAGGTATTTATCGATATGGTTTAAATCACGAGCGGGCAGGCTTTCTTTGACACTTAACGCTTTCCAGATTTGGACACTTGCCGGAAGGGCTGCGCGAAGTTGGTCTATATAGGCCTGGTTTTCTTCGCCATGCAGCTGCACGGCGGCGAGATTAAATTGCTCTGCTTTTTGCACGACATTACCAACTGGCGTGTCGCGGAACACTCCGACATATTTCAGCGGCGTTGCGGCAATAACTGCAGCGGCTGTTTCATCGCTGACAAAACGCGGTGATGCAGGCACAAAAATCAGGCCGCCATAAATTGCCCCGGCTTCGAAGGCGGCGCGGGCATCTTGCGGACGAGTCAGGCCACAGACTTTGTTTTCACCCAACGTTACACGGCGAACCGCAGCATTCAGGTCATCTTCACCCATCAGGGCCGAACCAATCAGGAAGCCGTTAGCAAAGTGGCTGAGTTCACGGATCTGGCCGTAGTTGCCGATCCCCGATTCGCTGATAACCGTCACACCGTGGCCTAAACGAGGCGCGAGTTGGCGAGTGCGGTTCAGGTCGATGGATAAATCGCGCAGGTCGCGGTTGTTGATACCGACAACTTTAGCTTTCAGCTCAATCGCACGTTCCAGCTCTTCTTCATTACTCACTTCTGTCAGCACGCCCATATTCAGGCTATGCGCAACAGCAGCAAGCTGGCGATACTGTTCGTCATCGAGCACCGACAACATCAGCAGACAAGCATCGGCCTGATAAAAACGCGCCAGCAGAATCTGATAGGCGTCGATAATAAAGTCTTTGCACAACACCGGTTGCGTGACGATGTTGCTGACAATGGGCAGGAAATCAAAACTGCCCTGGAAGTATTTCTCGTCTGTCAATACCGAGATAGCAGACGCGTAGTGCTTATAAACGTTGGCAATGCGTGCCGGGTCAAAATCATCACGGATCACGCCTTTGGACGGAGACGCTTTTTTGCACTCCAGAATAAAGGCAGTTCGGGCACCTTGCAGTGCGTGATAAAAGTTGCGTGTCGCCGGCACAATGTTGTTCTGGAAACTTGCCAGGGGTTGTTGTTGCTTGCGTGCTTCAACCCAGATCGCCTTATCATCGACGATTTTCTTTAATACGGTTTCCTGCATGACTTATCCTCTTCCGGCCAGTGCTGTAACCCGGTCATATGCCGCGCCGCTGCGCAACACTTCCAGCACTCGTTGTGCGTTCGCTTTTAGATCTTCTTGCCCATGCAGACGCATTAACATAGCGACGTTCGCGGCTACTGCAGACTCATGAGCAGTCTCTCCTTTACCTTGTAACAGGCGGGTGAGAATGTCACGATTTTCTTCTGGCGTACCGCCTGCCAGCTGATCCTGATGATAAGCTGGCAGGCCAAAGTCGGTGGCTTCCAGTTGGTAGCTTTTGATCTCGCCATCGTGAAGTTCGGCAACCTGAGTGGTGGCATGCAGAGAAACTTCATCCATACCGCCGCTGTGTACCACTGCCGCACGTTTGTATCCCAGCACACGCAACGTTTCTGCAATCGGCAACACCAGCTCCGCACTGTAGACACCAATCAGCGCCATCTGTGGATGTGCGGGGTTAATCAACGGCCCAAGCACATTGAACAAGGTGCGCGTTTTTAGCTGCTGGCGCACAGGCATCGCGTGGCGAAAACCGGTGTGGTATTTCGGTGCAAACAGGAAGCAGACGCCCAAATCGTCAAGGGCTTTACGCGACGATTCAGCACTCATTTCCAGGTTAATACCGAAGGCGGCCAGTAAATCCGACGAGCCAGATTTGCTGGAAACGCTGCGATTACCGTGTTTGGCTACTTTCAGCCCAACCGCGGCGGCAACAAAGGCGCTGGCGGTGGAAATATTGATGCTGTTACTGCCATCGCCACCGGTACCGACGATGTCAG
>Ga0105244_10003641_pt1 | contig 10917 bp, 8 predicted proteins | sample KBSM44metaG_FD_80423 | JGI IMG/M metagenome (GOLD analysis project Ga0105244, IMG submission 80423) | Miscanthus rhizosphere microbial communities from Kellogg Biological Station, Michigan, USA - KBS M4-4 metaG | ecosystem: Host-associated > Plants > Roots > Rhizosphere > Soil | place: Michigan...
AAAGATTATTCTTTTAGTGTGTATACCCTCGTGCCCCCTCTATGGCGGAACGGAGGGGGACACCTTCGGGTGTGCTGGGTCTTGAAGCCAGTCTGCGAACCCCTTTCGTTCTGCCACCATAATTCTAATGCCTTGGCAGAACTCCCTATATAAGGAGTTGGCTTTGTACATACATCATTTCTTGGCAACCTTTGCCAAAAGCTATAACAACACAGCTTAAAACCATTAACGCAGCTTGATCGCCGTAAGGCTTTTTCAGGCTTTAGCTCGTTATTACTTAAAACTTAGACAATTAAACCTTGAGATGTGCTGTGCACAGTCTTTATGGCTTTGCTATGCCTTTTTTCTCCCAAAAGACAGCGGCTTTTATATCTCATTTATATACAACAATAATTTTATAACGGTAAAAATATGCCACATTTAGTTCTCCCAACACGTGCATTAAAAGTCGTAGATAAAGCAATTCAGTTATTTCACTACAACGGATTTCATCTGGTCGGCATCGACAGACTTGTGAAAGAGTGTGAAGTACCCAAAGCAACTTTTTATAACTACTTTCACTCTAAAGAACGGTTGATAGAAATCTGTTTGATTGTGCAAAAAGAACGGTTAAAAGAAAAAGTGGTTTCAGTAGTCGAATATGACCGTGACACAAACGCATTCGACAAACTCAAAAAGCTTTATCTTTTACATGCAGACCTAGACGGGCTGTATTACCTGTTATTTAAAGCTATTTTTGAAACAAAACTGACCCATCCAAAAGCCTATCAAACCGCCGTGCGATATAGAACATGGCTCACCAATGAAATATATAGCCTGCTTAGAGTACTTAACACGGATATTTCTTTCACTGATGCGAAACTATTTCTATATATGATTGAAGGTGCTGTTATTCAGGGCTTAAGTATGGGTGAAGTTGATGAGAGAGTGATTGAGGTGTTTTTGAGGGGGATGGGGTGAGGGAAAGCACCGTACCCTCAATTAGAGTTTAATTATTGTGGTACGGTTTTCAGATATTTAAATTATTTATGCTAGAAGTCCCAAATCAAGCTTGTCTGTCATATTCCTTGTAAATGAATGATTACTAGCTAATAATTCGTCCCACATATCTAAGCAATAATCTAGTGTTTCATCATCTTTATCATTTTCTGCTTGATCATATAATTGTTGAATGACTCTTGTGATAGCATCTGTATCCATACGGCTTACTAATTCTTGAGTCTTTAACTTAAGAATATTTTGAATCATGATAATAATAAGGTCACTAAATTGAGCCATATTCATAGAATTTTTTTCTATTGAGTGTAAAACGTTATAAATATTATGATTTAAGGCTTTTGAGTGAATATATATTTCGAAAAACTCTCGAGCATATCTTTTCGACCAAAAGTTTTGATTAAAAAAACGCCCTATATTTTTAAGAATTTCCTCGTTTTCTGAATTAACTAAGATCTCAAAGATCTGTTTCATTTTTGAGTGATCATATCCTTTGGTATCATCACCTAAGAGTTGGTTAATCACAGAAGCATAGCCCAAAAGACTTTCATGATCTTTGGACTCGAGTCCTTGCTTCAACTCTTCTTCAAATAAACCATTGAATAACCATCGAGCAATAACTTGTTTATGACCTTCTTTTCTAACATCTTGATATGGAGAACCCACCATCATTTGTACAAGAGCTATAAATGACTCTTTAAATTCACTACTAAATGCATTATTGAAATAGTAGTAATAGCCATGACTTAAGGTATTTCTAATGTCTTTTTGACATAATTCTATAAACTTTTGAAAAGCATAATTACGTTCATAATTATACATGGGTAGAAGTAAATCAGCAGTTGCCATTCTTACAGCCGCATGTTCATCATTTAAAGCATTTTCAATAAGATATTTGTGAGAAAGAGCATATTCTTGATCATCCCAAAATTTTTCAGCCAATCCTTTGTATGCGCTTCCTCTTGTACAGTTAAGAGTATTTCCAGATAAATCATGGCTTGAAATTTCATCTATTTGATTAGGTTGACCTCCTCTATGAATATTTAATTTATTTGGTAATGGGTCATCCGCTGATAAAGCAATATCTTCCAGTAGTTTTAAGTATTTTGGAGATAGTAATTTAACTCTTCCAGAAAGTAGTTTTTGGAGTGCTCTAGAATAATTTATAGATGAAAAATGATCGATAACTTGTTCAATCAAATCAATAGGACAGGGGGTCCATTGTTCTTTTAGATGCTCTGGAACTTGATCAAGACTATTTTCACTTAATCCTGCATATAAAGCATTAATATAATCTTGATGAATATTTTTCGGTAAGGTCAAAGCAAATTCTGCAAAACGTTTAGGTTCAGCATTCACAGCACTTTTAAAATTACTTGAAAACTGCTGAATACTACATTCGGTGCTTTCCTGATCAAATTTAAAGCCTTTAAACTCTTTGGGATCTGTCAGTATTAATTTTTTCCAAGCTTTATCTGATAGTTGAAGGAAATTTTTAATGGGAGATTTAACAAACCCTGCCATACTGTTGGTATTATGACAAAAATCATTTTCAGTATAGTTTCCATATTTACGGTTAAGTATGGTAATTAGTTGTTTAGACTTTTTAGAAATACGAGATAAATCTAATTTAGGCAGTAAATGATATTGAGTTTTACCCCAATAAGGTATGTAGTGGTTTATACGTGTAGCTTCTAAGCGCCATCTAATTTCTTCTAACTCATAATCAGGGGGAAAATAATAAATTGTATTTTCAAGTTTCTGAAAGTTTTTTTGATTACAATGAGGCGAAAATTTTTCAATTAGTTTCCCAGCCAATTTCCAAACAGGTTCTTCGTTATCATTTCCTAATTTGAACTTATCGATTGAGTTGTCTAACAGCCATTCAATTACAAAATCAGCATGATCTATCTCAATATTTAAAAGAGCATGAGCATATATACGATTAAATATTAGATTGGGATTATTTTTTAATGGGATTAATAAATGAAAAAGTTCAGTAGATTGTAAAGCCATATTCTGAGAAGCTTTAATGACGAGAGTGAATAAGGCTTGGTATATAAAAGTTTCAAACGATGTTCTTACAGCATATTCTTCAGACCATTTAAAAGCATCAAAATCCTCAATTAGAGGTTCAGAAAAATACTGATCTAAAAAAGGTAAAAAAATCCTTAGCACATCTTGTGAATGGCTTTCAGCAAGTTTCTCAATACACTCTGTGTCGTAATCAGACCATTCTTCTCTTGAGCTTAGTCTTGTATATAATTCTTCATTACACATGAGCTTTAATAGATGCAAAGCTCTTAACGGATACTTTTTAGTTAAGTCATCCCAAAAAATATAGTTACTGTTGACTCCATTTTGAATTAGCTCAATGCGAAGATTAAATAATTCCTCTGAATCATCACTAATTTTCCAACATAAACAGTTGTATATCTTTTGATTCCACTCAGGTGATTGATTCACGAACTTAGATAATTCATTAATTAACAAGTTTGGAGCTTTATCAGAAACTGAGCTTAAAAGCTCTAGAGCTTTAGATTGCATATCACTATTCTCATCTAACCAATCACTTAGATAATGATTTTCAGAAAGATATTGAACGAGTGTAGGGCAACCGCTACAACTTAATCTTATAAAATGAGGTGCTAGATCAGAATCTGAAATGATCTTATTTATAAGCTTTTTAAGGGGAGCTTTAAAGTTCTCTATATGCCGTAATGTACTAAATACTAATGATTTTAAGTGGAAACGAATCTCAGAATGAAAAAGAACTGCTTCAATACAATTACAGAAAGCTCTTTCATCTGCTTCATATAACATCGCGAGTGCATATCTGAGATGCTCTCGTTTTAAAAGGGTTTGTTGATTTTTTGAACCTAATTCATGTAAGAAATCTTCAGGTGAACTAAGACCTTGCGAATATAACTTTTTTCCTATTGCATAATCATGGATAGCTTGATGTCTAAAACTAATTTCTCTATTTTGCTCAGTGAGTAATCCAACAGAAATCATAGCTTTCTTAATTTCTGATGAACCAATTGATAATTGAGTTGATGAAACACTTAATTTGTTAGCTTGATTCATCAAATTTATAACTTCATTGAAGAAATTTTCACTATTTTCTATAGAAATACCATGACTATCAGTAAGTTGTTTAAATCTATCATCGATGAAAAATTTGATTAAATCTAATTTGGTTGTAAATTTAGGAGCGCACCCTAAATCATTGGCTAGATCCATATAAATACCTAGCCATAAAGGAATTTTTAAAATATTCTGTTGCTCATTACTCAACTGATCATAATCTTCAAATTGGCTAACATATGGTTTAATCTGATCTGGCTCAAACAGTTTTAGTTCCATCTGTTTGACATCACTATTGATTTCACTGATCCAATTTCTTAGGCGCACATCGTCTTCGAGCTCAAAGTTTCGTGTTGCCATAATAATTTTTATATTGGTATGGGTATATTGACGTAGTAAAAGAATCTCTTTAACCATTTTAATGCATATATCTAATGCATTTGATGAGTGAAGAGCAGTCCAACGAAGAGCGTCTAATTGATCAAGCAAGATAATAATTTCTTGACCCTGTCCATATTTTTCTAAGCATGCAATGGGCGAATATGGAAATCCTAAATCTTTTCCAAATTGATCGAGATTTTTTTCAGGAACGCGTCTATCTAGTCGAATAGGAAGAACAATAGTCCCAGATCGAACAAAATGTTTTTTCAAATCTAATAAGAAAGCACTCTTGCCAACCCCTGCATCAGCTTTAATTATTGTGATTGGGTTATTATTAACAGTATCTAATGTAGTACCGAACTCTGCACGTTGAATGTTTTGTTGTGATATTAAATAAGGCTCGATTGAGCGATCAAACTCATCATTTAGCGTTGCTATTACATCGGATATATGAGGATGACCCGGATAGGTTTTAAAGGAAAAGTGGTGGACTTCTAAATCTGTTTTAAGAGTATGAGATGTAATAGGCGTTCTTAACTTACTACACTTAACAGGGTAAGTTTGAAGGAAATGAACAAGCTGACTAGGAGGTTGATAAACCAGTTTTTCAGCTAATAATATACACAGTTCATTATCTATATCATCTTCATTAAATTTCTTTATTTCAAAACTCTTTAGAAACTGAATAGCTTTGTCCAAATCATCTAAACTTGATGAATCCAAATTTAAACGGCTACATAATTCATTAAATAATTTTAGCCTATCTGGGCTTATATTTTTAATTTGATATTCAAAAAATTCAGAGCTAGAGTTTGTACTGTTTCTAGCACTTTCACAAATATCTTCCAGTAGTCTAAATCCAATTCTAGATACAACTTTGTAAGATTTAGAGCCAGATAAGATGTGTTGTAAACCTTTTGTTAAAAGTTGTTTGGATTGGAGTGTGGCAAGTGTCCAAGCATTATCAGAAAGATTTCCAATTTTGCATTGATGATGTTCTTTAGATCCATCCAAATTACCAATAATAACATCTACAGCATCTTCATCTGGACCAATAGGCTCTACTTGTACATAAGAAATTTTTTCATCTAATAATCTTAAGAGTTGATATGCCACCCAAGAGGATTCATAACGATTTCCAATTTTTTCTGTAAAGCCACCTGGTTCTAAAGACACAAACATTCCTCAATTTTTAAAATATTTTTATCATTATAATTTATATATTTTTTTCTAATTTTCCAATAAGTAACGTTGATAATATATTGGAAATTCAATATTTTTAAATTTAATAGGTAAAGATTCTAAATTAGAAAATTTTATTCAAATAAATTTGAGAAGAAATATGAAAGACATTGAAATTTTAGAGATTAATGAAATTGGTGATTATGAAGAAGACTTATCGTTCTTATTAGAAGACTCTGTAAATAATGGAGCTTCAATAGGTTTCTTAGCTCCCATAGAAAAGAACGAGGTTTTAAATTATTGGCGTGAGGTCAACCATAAATTAACACAAGGTAATAGCTGTCTATGGGTTGCCATTCATGAAGGAAAGATTGTCGGTAGTGTTCAATTGTCCTTAGTAAGTAAAAAGAACGGAGTTCACAGAGCCGAAGTTGAAAAACTCATGGTTTTGACAACAGCAAGAAAACAAGGAATAGCAACATTACTACTGAATGAACTAGAAAAGTTTTCAAGAGAAAAAGGCTTGCGCTTACTTGACTTAGATACACGTGAAGGCGATGTGTCCGAACTTTTATATAGCAAAATTGGATTTGTCCGTGTGGGTGTAATTCCAAGTTTCGCATTAAGTTCAAATGGGAGCTATGACGGCACAGCGATTTATTATAAGAAGCTTGTTTGAAACTAGAAATAACTATTCAAATGCATATACAACTATAGTGAAATATAGAACATAGCTTACTAACGAAATATATAGCTAGCTTAGAGTGCTTAAGTCAGATGCTTCTATTTACGTTAAAGCACTTTAAAAAAAGCCCCGAGGAATCAGGGCTTTTTAATTAATTACCTACTTCAACTTCGTAAATAGTTTTAAACGAAGTCTTTAGTTTTTCATCTTGAGTTCCATCAATGTACTTTTGCATTTTCTCTTTGTACTCTGGGTGTCCGCCTTTGTACTTGGCTAGTAAATAGGTAAATTCACCTTGCTTATAATCAGGATCTGCCTTGTTTTCTGGTTTATCTAGCTGTGCTTTTAAAATGAATGCTGCATCATCAAAGCATTGGGTAATCAAATGCTTATCTTTTTGCTGGATATTTAATATATGGCATTTTGCGATATATAGTGCAGGATTTTCAGGCTTTCTTGCTATTTGTTTATCAGTTAAAGCTAAGGCTTCATCGTACATCTGTGCAGCTAAGTACACATTCATTTGAAGCATTTCTCGTTTGCCCTGGTCTTCCATTGCATTAATTTCAGGCAATAGTTCCTTCATACGTTTTTTTAAAACTTCTGGACTTTCAAGAGAATACTTTTGAACATACTCATTGTGTTTATCTAAAATTTGCTGATCCTTAGCAGACAGCTTTTTAGGTGCCTGAGTTTTAGTTTTTACTTCGGTTTGTTTCATGCTTTCAGAAGCATTACCACAGCCAGCTAGAAAAGCCGAGCCAAGAATAATTAGTGTAAGTGTCTTTCTCATTGCTTCCTTCTTGCTGCAGATGTAATTGTGAACTCATGTACTACATTGGGTGGATTCGTAAATACTGCTCCGCCATCAAATCTAGCATCATACTTCATGGTTAATTGGGCTGTGATAGCAGATAAATCTGGTGCGGGTAGTTTGACGTTACAACTGCCAACTGGTTGTCTGTCATTTTCTGTATTCCAAACACCCTTTGCCACTTTTAAATTAACTACGTTATTAATTTGTTTTCCGTTTTTAAATAAGCGTAATGCAGCTTGAGGGTAAATTGTTGCATCCGCCTTTAATGCTGGTGGTAGTAAAGTTGCAGTCACAAATAAATTTTGTTTTTCAACCTTATAAGAGACTTCAAATGTACAAGCACCAGACATCGCTTGCATTGCTTGACCAAATAGAGACGCTTTGTCTTGGTCATACGGAAATAACCATGGTTTAAATGGAACCATTGTGGTTTTTGCATTCTCGATGTAATAGTTTTCGTACTCATCTTTCACAAAGCTATCAGTTGTAGGTTGCTTTTGAGACATTGGAGCTGGTGAGGATTTAGCTGCAGAAGATGGAGCGCCTCCGCCATTATCTTGAACAACTAAATTTTGTTGGGGTAAAAGTTTACAGCCACAAGAAAGTGAGTCATTAACTCGAGCAGCAGCTTTGTCAAAAATCTGCATACATGGATCGCCAGACACAATTGTTGCAACGACTTTATGTGTTGGGCATGTAGCTTTATCACCGACACAAGCAACGGCAATACCGTCAATAAGGAACATACTGTTCCCTGAGATTACTTGGCCGCCTCCAGTAGTGGGGCAGCCTATAGTTATATATGGGGTTGCCAAAACTTTTCCTTCTGATTTTGGTGAAGTGGCGGAATGATAGCAAAGAGAGGTAGACAGTGCTGTATAGTTTTATTTATCAGGACGTACAGCTCATACGTTCAATAATAATGTAAATATCTCGATCTGTTTAAAGCACTTTAAAAAGCCCTGAATATTTCGGGCTTTTCATTTAAGTTTTACTTTAATGATTCTGGTACATAATTTGGTGAATCAGTACCATAAAATGACTCAATATATGCATCATACAAAGACTTATATCTATCTTTCGATGCGACATCTTTAGTCTCATCAATAAATTTCTGTATTTTAGCTTTATAGTCAGTGTGATCAGCTTTATACATTTCAGTTAAATATACAAATTCGGCGTCTTTGTACTGGGGATCATTTTTGCTAGATGATTTACTCAATTCGGTTTGTATGAGTTGCGCTGAAGCTTCGTGACACTGTTGAATTTTTACTTTGGCCTCATTTAATTTTTCAAGCAATGTACATCTAAACATTATCCGTTGAGGCAAGGGTTTATCTTTGATCTGTTGCTCATTTAGCTCATAAGCTTCTTTGTACATTCCTGACAACATATAAATATTCATTAATGCCATTTCTCTTTGTTTCTTAGCAGTAACTTTCTTTATTTCAGGAATTAAAGGCTCTAAAGTTTGCTTTATCTTTTCATCTTCACCTGAGGTCACAGCTTCATTTGTGATAGAGTCATATCTATCTAAAATCGCTTTATCACTTGCTGATAGTTCAGTTTTTACGTTTTTAGAACTGTTTTTCGAAGTATCCATCTGTTCATTTGAAGCTTTACCACAAGCAGCAACTCCAAACACAGAAATGAGAACAATAGCACTGATTAATTTTCTATTCATGATTTACGTCGAAAAATGAGATCTTAAATTTGTCATGAGGACACCTGTAAATTAGCAGGAAATGTCGTCTATGGATTACTATTTAAGAAGTAAGGATTGGGCAGCTATATTTTTTAGGTATTTCGGTACTCTAGATATCGTAAGTTTATTAATGGCTAACAATAAATCTTGATCAATGCTATTGAAGCCATATGTGTGACAAATATTCGTACAAAGATAGTTGAATAATTGAGCCGTAACTTCAGCATCTGCTTCTGCACGATGAGCTGTGCCATTAAACTTAATATTGAATAAGTCTGCCATTGCTCCAAGTCGATAACTGGGTTGATGAGGTAAAATACGGCGAGCAAGTTTCAAAGAACAAATGAGTCCATTGTGTGATGGACTTAACTCCTGTCGAATACTTTCTGCTTTTAGGAATTTCTCATCAAATCCTGCATTGTGAGCAAGTAAAGGATCTGTTCCAATAAAGTCCAATAGAGAAGGAATGACTTCTTCCACTAAAGGAGCATGGTTAACCATATCTTGAGTAATACCAGTCAACTTTGTGATGTAGTATGGAACATTTACACCACAGTTTATTAATGAAACAAAACGTTCTGTGATTTCACCTTCTACAATACGTAAAGCCGCGACTTCTGTAATACGATCACCAGCCTCAGGGCTGACTCCTGTGGTCTCGAAATCAAGTACAATGATTGGCGAAACATTCATAAAACGCCTTCTCTATTAGAAATTAGGTATTAAAAGCACAACACTTTTCATCATAATAGCTTTAAGTCAAAAATAGCACTAAGTTAACTTATCTTAATATTGAAATGATATTAGTTAGTGATTGTTTAGCTGTTAGGTTATGCCGAGCACAGCTCATTTACACGGGCTTATAAAGAGTGGTCGGGTAAAATGCCACAACAAGCCCGAGAGGAAATGAATAAGTGAGGATAAACCTCTTAAAATAAGATGTGCATATATTTTGAGGGTTCATTCATCGTTTAACGCACATTCAAAATTACTTGGGTTTTCTTTACATCTTACTTTTTTCAAAAAGTTCATCATTTTAGGGTCGTAGATACCTGTCTTGGTTAGCTGTATACGTGCCTCGCGCATCATTTTCATATAGTTTAATTGTTCATTTTTAGGAATATCCATCCAATATTTTGAAGGAATATCACTTTCATATTTGGCAATAATCCCAAACGTTCTATTTAATTGGCTGGCTACCCAAGTTCGAGACTTTTGCCCAAAACCTGCTGGAAACTGGTCTTTACGAATAATAAAATTTGCCGAAATTTGAGTTAAAGGGAAACGAATGATAGCTCCTTTCTCACCTAGACCTTTGTGTAGTTCGAAAGGTTTAAATGCAACAATAGGAGCGGGGACAATATCAATTTCATGGTTATTAAATTTCGCACCAGCATTGGTGACGTCTACAGATACAGCCTGACCACCAACATGTTGCACAAGCTTTGGTTGGGCTTCATCATATTTAAATACCCCAATTTTTTTACCGGCAGCTTTAGCGAGTGTATTGATACTTCTATCATTTACAAATAAATATGCAGGGCCAATTGTGCCTAAACCTGCGATTTCATAAGGACCTACAACCATGTTTTTTGCGGCCATTGGTGAAGACAACAGCTTATAGGCATTAATTGCCGTTTTCATATTTGTTAATGCGCCGACCGCATCTAAAGATCCTGTGTATTTATTAAATTGACGACCACGTAAACCACTAATAATAGCACCATCACATTTTCCAACTTTTAAATCTTCTGCCGCAACGCGTTCATCTACATATGCTTTTAAAGATAGATCAGCACCCCAATTTTTAGCTTCAAGTGCATAGTCTTTGGCTAAAGCGAAAGCATCTCCCGATTTACCAATGGGGTCAAACACACAGACGACTTGTTGCTTGGCATAAAGAGTTGTTGTTAAACATGTGCTTGCAATAAGTAAAATAGTTTTAAAACGATCCATATTTAATTATCCATTATTTAAATTATAAAAATTATTTTATAAATCTAGGTTAGATTAGATATGACACTTCAATAAGAATTTAAAGAGAAAAGGTCAAAAGAAAGCTTT
>Ga0105244_10003643_pt1 | contig 10910 bp, 10 predicted proteins | sample KBSM44metaG_FD_80423 | JGI IMG/M metagenome (GOLD analysis project Ga0105244, IMG submission 80423) | Miscanthus rhizosphere microbial communities from Kellogg Biological Station, Michigan, USA - KBS M4-4 metaG | ecosystem: Host-associated > Plants > Roots > Rhizosphere > Soil | place...
GCCGCGCAGGTATGGCGCCAGCAGCTGGTCGACCGCGCGGTACCGCACGTGTTCCGGCGCGCCGTCGGCGTAGATGGTCTTGATCGGACCGATCTGCTTTTCCTTGATGGTACGCTTGATTGGTGGCGCGAGGTCACCGCTGTTCGCCTGTAGCGCCAGCACGGCACAAGCATTCACGACCTCGGCCGGCACCACGTTCCATGGAACGTAGCCCGCAACACCGCCGAACCCAACGTCCGGAAGCTGCACGTTGTAGCGTGGCCAGTCTAGGGCCTGGGTGGCGCTCGTGCGCAGCCCCTTCCAGTTGTCGCGGTACTGGCCAACCATGTACTCGGTCGCCTTGATCAACAACCCTTCTTTTGTTGAGGTATCCAACGCGGCCCATGCAGCATTCAGGCGCTTCGCATGGTAGGCGTCTGCGTCGGCAACGCTGGCGTAGCTCTCGGCATTGGGCAAGCCGGCGCCAGTTTCGATATTAAGCATAGCGATTCCGTAGCTAAAAAAGGGAGTGACAGGCGGGAAAAAATGCTATATTTGCATGGTATTGTGATAATTAAATGCAACCTCGAATCTTTCGACTTCCAATTTCTACTCGACAAGGAAATGACATGCACTCCGTAAAACTCACAGCATTTCGAAGCGTAGCCGCGATTGCATTCACTGGCTTGGCCTTGGCCGCAAACGCCGCAACGCCGACCACCATTGATTTTGAAAATCCTGTCCCTGGCGACAAAACTATTCAAGGTTACACGATCATTGCCGACGGGTATAAGGGCTTGCAGTGGGATAATTTCTATACCCAGCCTGCCGCTTGGAACCCCGGTACTGGTTACGAGACGGGTTTGGTCAGCGGTACCCAAGTTGGTTTTACCGGGTGCTGCGAACCTGGATCTTTTGGAATCGAAAAAGGCGAATTTAAACTGCTATCACTGAATGTCACGGCCTCCTGGAATAATGACAGCATTCACATCTTTGGATATATAGGAGATAAGTCTATGTATTACACGAAGATAAATGCCACTACTACGGGTCCTACGTTATTGGAGTTAAATTGGGATCATTTGACAAAGGTGGTTTTCGTTGAGAATTGGGACAACGCCCCCATCGTGGTCGAGGATATTAGAATTCTCGCCGTTCCAGAGCCGGAAACCTATGCCATGATGCTGGTCGGCCTGGGTCTAGTTGGGGCCGTCGCAAGGCGCCGGAAATTAGCGTAATGCCACAGCTGTAAGAAGCCCTTCGTTTTTTTTGTTGCAGAAAACCGATGGCGTAGCTCTCGGCATTCGGTAGGCCGCGCCAGTTTCGATGATCAGATTCATTTGTTATCCGATCATCTTGCAAGCTTCTGGAAACGCCGCAGCAGCGATGGCTGCGTGCCCCGCCTCGTTGGGATGCGCTGCGTCGGTGGTGTATGCGGACACGTAGCGCGCCGGTACCGCTCCGTTACTGACAACCTCCATGTCAAGCGCCACAGTCCCTCCCGCCGCAGCAATGTCGAGAATTTCTTGCCGCAGCGCTAGGCGGAAAGCGTCTTGTGCAGCGGTCCAACCCAGCGAGCTGTTTGGCATTGGTGTCATCAACGCGACAGTTTTGCCCTGCCCCTGCAAGACGCCACAGGCAGTTGCGGCACGAGCCCAGGCGGCGGCCGTGAACCCAGCAGATGGTGCCCCATCGTTCTGGGTGCCCACCATGTAGATTGGCAACCCGATCACCGCGCCTGCGTTGAGGTAATCGAGAGCAAGTTGGCCGTACGTTGCGGATCCGGTGGAAGGCCAACCGTTGTTACTCAAACTGAAAGGGATATACGGATACCTATCGCGAAGCATATTCACCAACTGGAACAGCCAGCCATTTCCGAAGTTCCCGCCTCCGGCGTTCACCGCACCCGCCAGCTGCGAATCCCCTCCTACACCGTTAATCACGATTCCGGGGGCGCGAGTTTTGTACTGGAGTGCGGTGAGGAACGGAAGGGTCGACAGGTCGGTCGTCGGCTGGAAGCTGGCAGGCGTGGTTACGCCATCGCCACTGTAACGAATGCACTGCCAGAGAAAGCCCTTGTGCAAGCCTTGATTGGCCGCGAGAGTTCGCCAAGTTAGCGGGTAGCTACCGGTGCAGTAGCCATTGCCGGGGCTGGCGGTCGTGCCTTCGACGTAGAAGCGAATCATCACCACCCGCAACTTGCTACCATCCGTGTTTGCAACGGTCGGCGCGTCAATCCAGTCTGACCATTTACGCGTCTTGCGACCTGCCCCCGGGGCAACTGCGATTTCGACGCTTGCTTGGCCGCTGTCCCACGTTAGTGATTTCCAGGCGGTGCCGTTCTGCGGGGTAAAGCGGACTTGGTTCGCGGTGGCGCCGAACGCCGGATCTGGCCCCACCGAATCGCTCGTGGCGATGACAGCAGACTTTATTCGAAATGGGAGGGTCAGGCTTACGTTGTCCAGCGCGACACGGAACTGCGTGCAATCCGTCGGAAGCACGATCGTCATGTGATACGTGAAATTGTTCGCGGTCTGGGCCTGTGCGCCAACAGCAGCGTAAACTTGATCCTCCATTATGTTGGAGCGACCCACACGCGGTGCAAGCGACACCGCTTGCTGCGCGAGGACGGGAGCGGCATCAACAACTGTCGCGTCAATACTACCCGAGGAGCAACTGATCAGGATTCTCTGGGTGCTTTCGTAGGGGCCGATCGGTGCCAAGGGGGCCGGCCCGATCTGCCACGTTGCTTTAGAGTTGGTGCCGCCGAGCGCTTGGTCCAACAGGTAGGCCACGCCGGCGGTACCACTGGAGCCTGCGTTTGGCTTGATCGTCAGCGCCTTACCTTCTGGCAGCGTGATGGTCTTCGGCAGTTCGCCTACTTTGATCGTGGTGGTGATGGACATGGGCTATCTCGGCGGCGGGATAAAAAAAGCCCGCGCGCGGCGGGCTGATGGAGAGACTGGGGCTGCTTACTTCTTGGCTTTCGCGGGCGCGGTGTTCTCGCCTTCGGAGCCGGTGGTAGCTGGAGCTTTGGCCAGAGCGGCCTTTTCGTCTGCCAGACGCTGGGCTTCGGCGGCGTTCTCCTGCTCGCGCTCGGCGACGGCGGCTTCGCGGTTGGCCATCGCCTGTTCGCGGGCATCCAGTTCGGTCGCGCGCTGCTCCAACTGTCGCTTCGCCTCGACGAGTGCATCGCCGCGCTCGGTCAGCTGCAACTCGCGGTCGCCCAGTTCGTCGCTGCGGGCCAGCAGCTGGTTGCGGCTGGCGATCAGCTCGGCCAGCGTGGGTACTCCGTCGCCGGTGGCGCCGTTGGCTTCACCCAGGCTCTCGCCGTCCAGCAGCACGTACTTCGAGGGGTCGAAGTCGGCCTTGTCGATGATCACGAACTCGCCCTGGCTGGGATGGGATGGTTTGATTTTGATGGTGGTCATGGTATTCTCGCAGGTTGCCCGGCGCCGCGTTGGCCGCCGGGCGGAGTGGATTAGGCGCCGATCAGCAGGCCGATGTGGCGTGGTGCGACCGCTTTCACCCCCCAAGCCAAGTTGACCTCGTATCGCACCTGGCGCTTCTGCTTGTAGATGCAGAACTCGTACGTGATGCCCGAGACAGGATCGGTCACCATCATCACGTCGTCAGCGGCATCGCCTTCGTCAGGCATCGCTGGCGCGCGAGTCGCCAGTTGAATTGCCGAGCGGTGGAAGAACATGTTGCGGGTCGTCGCCGCAATCACGGTGATTGCCGTCGCGGACGGCGGCAACGCTTGGCGCAGGCCCGGTTCAGCAAGCACGATCTGGCCGCCGTTTGAGGTGTCCGCGTCCCCCGACGCCAGCAGGTACTTGTTGTTCGCGTCGCCGGCGAACTGGATGATGTCACCAGCGATCAGCGTCCCGGTACCGGCAGAAGCCAGGTTGATGACGGTAGTGCCGACGGCATAGCCAGCGTTGTTGGTCGTCGCGCCAGCGGCGGTACCAGCAGGCACCAGCGAGCGGATCTGGCCGGAGTTGTGCACATCCCAGCCTTCCACCTGCCCGATGATGCCACGACGCAGCAGTTCATCGGTGCCCGCTTCGTTCGCCTTGAACAGACCGGACTGCTTACCGCGGATGTTCGAGATGGCCGAGGAACCCAGCACCAGTTGGCGGTCCGTCAGCGGCGAACCGTTATCGTCCAGGATACGCAGCGGGTTCGAGAAGTCGGTGAAGTCGCCAGCGGTGCCGAACGGGGTGACGTTGTAGGTGCCGTAGGCGCGGCTAGCGCTCACATGCAGCGCGGCCAAGTCGGTTTCGACTTCGTTGGTCAGCGTGCGCAGAGCTTGGGCGATACGTTGCGCGTTGATGTTGCCCAACGTGCCGCCGTTGTTCAGGCCCTTGGCTTCTTCGCCGGTGATACCGAATGGGACCGAGCGAGCCTTCTGGATCGTCATGTCCACGTAGTTGATGGTTTGGTTTGGCGTGTCGGCCGCAAACGCTGCTGGTGTCAGGTCTTCTGCGACCATCGGGCCAACTTGAGGCGAGCGTACAGTCTCGTTCAGCGCGGCACGCTCAGCGCCGGAGTCTCGGGAAACGGCGGGGATCATACCCACCAGTTCGCGCGACACGACTTCCATCGCGTTGTAAATGGTCGGCAACAGACCGTTCAGAGTCAGAGTACCCATGAGGAACCTTTCAGAAATGAAAAAGGCCCGCCGAAGCGAGCCTGTTGAGGAGTGATTTGAATGTTGGTATTACAGAGGCCGGCCAGCCAAAGCACCCCTCTGTTCAAGCAGTGGGGCTGTGGCGCGCTGGTTGGTTGGGGTTTAGTCCACCACGGTCGTTCCAGCCTTCATGGCTGCAGCGCGCTCCTGCACGCCCAGGGCCTCGAACTGGGCACGAGTGATCTGTTTGCCGCCGCCAGCACCGCCGCTGGCGCCCGGCTGCGCGCCACCACCGGATGCGCCCGAGCCCTTCACGATCTGGTCCTTGAATGGGCATGCGCGCACCAGTTGCTCCAAGCCCTCGTCGAAACTGGCGATCTCGCCCGGGCGGCTCGGCGAAAACAGCTTGTTGCCTGCGCTGTCGTACGGGACGATCTTGCCGTCCTCGACCTTGAAGTTGCCGCCGAAGTAAGCCCGGGCCATTTCGGCCGGGATGGCCAGCCGGCTCGGGTGCTTGTCGTCAGTCAGCAGCTTGGACGAGGCGAAACCGCCGCCGATCATGTGGTTGTTCAGCTCGGAGGTGCGCTTGTCGAGGGTCGCGGTAAGCTCTTGAATCTGCGTGGCACTCGCCTTGGCGGCCGCTGCTACCTGCTCTTCGGCAGCGCGCTTGGCTGCGTCCTTGATCTCCTGCACCTGGGCGGCGGTTTTCAGGTCGCCAACCGAGAGGCTCTTAATCGTTTCCAACGCCTTTTTGGCATCTTCAGGGTTTTCGATCCCCTCAAAACCTTTCAGCTTGGTTTCCGCTTCGGTGAAGCGGCGTTTGTAATCGGTGTTTTCACCGGTCAGCTGACCAATCTTCTGGAAGGCCTGGGCGCCATCGAATTCGATTTCCGTGCCGTCGTCTTTCACATAAACCGGCTTGGCGTTGCGCAAGACCGCATTGCCCTTGTCGTCGAGGAGTAGTTTCATGGTTGAACTTTCTGTTCAGAAGTGTTGTGGGCTTGCTGCCCGAGACGGCCGGCGGTTCGCTCGCTGCTCTTCGCACGGCAATAAAAAAGCCGCCAGGTTGCCCGGGCGGCCTTGATTGAGACGTAAAAAAAACCGCCGGAGCGGGTTAGATGGTAGTGAGCTCGAATAGCTTTGGCGGAAACTCGCCGTCGGTGAGGACGAAATGCGCGGGCTGCTCGCCGTGCGCCACCAGGTCGATCTTGCGCACGGGCGCGCCACCGGGTAGCTTCACACCAGCGTCGCCAAAGCCAGCCGCCTGCAGCTGCGCGAGCGCGGCGGCCAGCGCGTCGACGGTCAAGCCGGCTAGTGGTGCGGTTAGTAGGGATCGGGGATCGAAGGTCATGCCCCAATTCTACATCACTGCGCTAGCGCGGCCTTGAGAGTTTCGAGCTTGAGCGGCCGGCCGGACATGTCGACCAGCTCGCGCGGCGTCAACTTGCCCGCGCGGAATAGTTCAGCCCTGCCCTTGCCCAGCGTTGCGTCCTGATAGGCCGGGCCCAGAGCCTTGAGGAAATCGGAGAAGCTCGTCTTCGCGCTGATCGGACCAGCTGTCGAGGCACGCTGCCCAGGCGACGGATCATCCATGTCGATGCCCATCTCACGCAGCGTCTTCATCAGCGCGATCTCGGCGCTGCGGCAGTTCCAGTGTCGCGGCACGCCGCCGTTCCATGGCAGGTCGTTGCCGTTGATTGGCTCATATTCCCAGTTCCAACAAGCGCCGCTGTAGGCGATACACGTCAGGCTGGTGTGGCTGTCCAGTGTGCTGACTTGCATGAACCCGTTGGTCACATCGTTGTTCAGCTCAAGTGTCGCGCGGCGGGCGGCGGCGGAGACCGTGGCCATACTGGTCTGCACGATTGCGGCAGCGTTCTTCTTCGCCAACGGCATCACGCCCGGCAGACCAGGTTGGATCTCAGGCGTGGCCGGCACCTTGGCGCTCGGAGCCGCCGGTACGACCTTCGCCTCCTCGCCGACGATGCGCTTGATGATCTGCGCGTTCGTCTCGCCTTGGGCGGCGCCGATGCGGATCTGGTTCGCGACCTTGAATTGCGTGTCCTGCTGCTGGCGAAGCCACCAGCCTCTTGCCGGCGATCCTTGGATCAACGTGTCGGTGGCCAGCTTCTTGAGGTAGGCCTCGGTGGGCATGCCCATCCCGAGTCGCACTTCGGCGCTGATCGGGCCCGGTGCCGCGCGTTCGATCACGCTGGTCAGCGCCTTGCGCACCGCCAGCGCCTCAACTTCGGCCACGCCAAACAGGTCGACCTGCAGCTGCGCCTCGGCGTAGTACTTCGCGATGAGCGCGTTCGACTCGTGCAGCACCGCGGCCTTGGCCGCTTTGTTCAATTCGCTGATCTCGCCGGCATTCGCCAGCATGCCCACCAGATCCTTCTGCATCAGCACCAGCAGAGCCAGCACCTTGGCCTTGATCTCCGCCTCGGCGCGCAGCATGTTGATGCCGGCACCGAGCAGCGCCTCAAGCAGCCATTCTTCGAGCGCGCCCATTATTCAGCAGCTGACGCTGGGGATGGTGCCGGCGGCTTGGCGCCTGGCATCGAGACGTCGAACGTCGGTGGCTCCATCTCGATCTTCGCCTGCACATCCTCCCAGACCAAGTCCGGATTCAAGATACCGTAGCGCTGCATCTCGTTGAAGGCATCTTCTTTCGAGATCAGGCTGTTGTTGACCAGTTGGATAAGCGCCAGCACAAACGGGCCGGCCGTGGACAGCACCGCGTCCGACGAGAAGTCGTCGAAGATATCGATCGAGCCCTTGTACTCCATCTTCTTCATGTCGTGCGCCATCCCCAACGCGGTGTCGAGCGTGTCTTCCAGGCCCTGAACCATACGGGATAGCTGGCATTGCTGCTCGGTGTTCTCGATGTTGTTCTGGGTCGCTGTCGTGCTCACCTGTGTCTCGGCCAGCAGTTCGGCACCCATCGCGCGCATCTGGTTTTCTAGGTCCTGCAGAGATTCGCGGCCAGCGGTGATTGCCGCGCCGGTGTGCTCGACGTACTTCGCCTCAGCACCGATCGGCAGCCGTAGATAGGACTTGGCGCCGATCTCGACCCTGTCGTCGTCTTGCAAACCGCTGATAGCAAGCAGCGGGACGCGCGCGGTGTGCAGGATCGAATCCTGATCGCTCGATGACTGCCAGTGCTTGATGTTCAGGTCCGCAAGGTCGTTCAGAGGCGGCGTCGCCGTCATAAAGCCCGTGCGCTTCGTGTAAAAGGTGACCATCGGCACGAAGTCCAGCGTAGTGACGCCCTCCTTGTGCAACACCCAAGTATCCTTCTGTGTGTCGCGGCCTTTTCGATAAGTAGCCCAGCGGCCCGGTTCGAGCACGCGGATCTGCTCAATGCTCTTCGAACCAAATTCACCCTCTGCCGCTGGCTCGGCGACGCACTCCATGAACCGGACTTGACCGATCACCTGCGCACCGCCCTTGCCTTTGATCGGCACGGCATCGATGATCTGGTTCGGCTTGATGTGAACGAAGTACGGGCGCACGCCGGCGGCATCCTCAGCCGCTTTGGTTGGGTAGAGCTGGTTGCCCTTCTCGTCCAACGTCACCGGATAGTCAACCAGGATGTGCGTCATGCCCTTGGCCAGCCCTTCGGTGAACACGCTGTGGGCGAACACGGTCATGTTGTTGCCGCACTGGTCGATATCTTCGAGCCACTCAGCCGCAACAGGATCAAGTTCAGTGAACGTGATCGCCTCGGCGAACGGCTTTGCCGCCATGTTCTCGAGCGTGCGGCCCAGGCCATTGAACAGCGTCGAGGTCTTGACGCGGTAGTCGTAACTTTCCTGATCCTCAGCCGGGAACTTCGGCAAGTACAGCTCTCGCGCGGTGCGCATAGCCTTAGTGCCGCCCAGCAGCGCATCGATCTTGGCCCAATCGGGCTGCATCGCGGCGATTGCTGCTGAGACTTCGTTGACCTTGGCCATAGATTCCTTGCTTCAAATTCTGAGCGTGCCGGACTGCGCCGTGCGCTTAACGACTGGCCAGCGCTTCGTGATGAAGTAGCCGCCACCGTCGTTCATGTGATCGAAGCCACCTTTTTTATCGGGCTCGCCCTTGTCGTCATAGACCTGCCGCTCAAGGCAGAGCGTGAACTTCTGGCACTTGTTGGTGTTCACCAGCAGTCGGCGTTCGTCGTATGTGTTACTCAGCATGGCGTTCATGCTGTTGATGCGGTCCTTGACGGAGGGGTTCGTAGCATCCACCACCACGGTGAAGCCGGCGGCGCGTAGCAGTGACAGGTCCGATTCGCTCGCACCGCTGGTTTTGCGGTTCTGACCAGACGCATCTGGATAGACGGCAATCGTGTGATCCTGGCCAGCCCGCTTGTACCGATCCTTGATCTTCTGGATCATCGCGGGCGTGTCGAAAACGTCAGCGAACTCATCCAAGGCGCGCGGCAGGCCATCCCGGATCACGAACACCACCGCGGCCATCTTGCCAACGTTGAAGTCCATGCCGATGTGCAGCGCGTCGCCGGGCTTGACCGTGTCGTCGGTATGATTCCTCCGACGGTCGAAGCAGTAGTAGATGACGCCTTGGTAGTTCTCGAAGCTGGCCAGGTACTCCTGCCGGAACGTGCGCGGCGCAAGATGGACCCGCGCACGTTCCGGCAGGAGTACCTGGCCAGCTCTTGTGGTCCGGCTCCTTGCCCTGCCCGTCCAGATAGCTGTCGTAGCAGTGGTTAAAGCCCTTCGGCGTGCCGATGCGCAGCGCGTGGCCACCGATCCGCTGCTCGCCGTTCACCGTATATCGGCAGGTCGACAGCATCGGGCGGAGCACTTCTTCCCACGCCTCGTACGGGCAGTCAGCCCATTCATCCACCAGAGCGAAGAACAGCCCGGAGCCGCGCAGATTGTCGTAGGCGTCCAGCCCGACGATACGGACCACGTGGCCTGCCTTGGTGGTGATCGAGCACTCGGTCTCGTTCGGCTTGCTCGCTCGCCAGCTGGCCGGGATGGCCTGCTTGAGGCGGCGCCAGAAAACGCGCTTCGCCTGCTTGAACGTCGGCGCACCGTACCAGATCTCGTCCTCGACGGTAACGCCCCACTCGGCGGCTAGGCGCACAGCGCGCCGGATCTCCGCCTTGCCGAGGAACGTCTTACCGAAGCGCCGGCCGCAAACGGCGTCGCGGAAGCGCGCTTTCTTCTGCCAGCCCCATACGTAGATATTCGCCTGCTTCGGCGTCAGTACGACGGGCGGGTCAGAGTATGGGCTGGTCTGGAACATCTTCGTCAGGCTTCAGCACGTACTCTGGCGTCTTGGGAATACCGCCCTCGTCGGTGCCGACCGGCGCCTTTGGCGCATCCAGTCGGCGGTTCACGTAGACGTCGCCTACTTCTTTGGCCGCCTGCTCGATGATGGCCATGGCCAGCGGCAGGTTGCCCTTGGACTCGGCCCTGTCGGCCATCCGGTCCAGCGCACGAAGCCTGGCAGCACGGTTCGCAATCCCGATCTCGGCCGTCTCTTCGCGAAAGCGCTTGCGCGTGTCCTCGAACAGCGTCCGCCACTTGATGTTCAGCGTCCGGCCAGCGTATTTCGTCGGATCGTAGTTCTCCACCTGTTGGCGGGTCACCTCGATCTTGAATTCTTCCTTGACCGCCGTGGCAACCTGCGACGGCTTGTCGAAGCACGCCAGCGCCTGCACGATGAAGGCTTTGACGTCATCCTTGAGTGCAGCCATATGGGTTGCCTTCCGTCAAGGGGCCGTCAATGTCAAGCCGCCTTCAGCAGACAGGTACCGCACGCCCTCGCTATGTTGATCTTTGCCACCTCTGGGGCGGCGTTTGCAGCGGCCACCAGCTGGGCCAGCGCGCCTTCAGGATGCCCGACCCCGTAGCGTCGCACCACGCCGACGAACTCTTCTACGTCGTGGCCGCGAATCATCAGCTTAGGCATGCCTTCCTTGGTAAATGCCGGGCTGCCGAAAGCATCCTGCTCCTGGCCGATGTGGTAAAGCTCGTGCTCCACCAGCGCGCAGAACTCAGCGTCCGTGCACTCCAGGCAGTAGCGCGCGTCCAGCGTGATCAGGTAATCCGGCACGCTGCCAAACCAGTCGGCCATCTGCTGTTGCTGGCGGCCTTTCTGCCACGGTCCGCAGCGGAGGGTCATCTCTTCGCACTGGCCGATGACCGTGCGGCCCTGTTTCGCGAAGCTGCCGGGAGCCCACAGGAACTGCACGTCGCAGTACTCCAGGTGGACGTGGTCGGGATTGTGTAGCTGGCCGCCCTCGGTGAGGATCTCGGCCCGGGCCCATGTGAGTACTTCA
>Ga0105244_10003646_pt1 | contig 10906 bp, 6 predicted proteins | sample KBSM44metaG_FD_80423 | JGI IMG/M metagenome (GOLD analysis project Ga0105244, IMG submission 80423) | Miscanthus rhizosphere microbial communities from Kellogg Biological Station, Michigan, USA - KBS M4-4 metaG | ecosystem: Host-associated > Plants > Roots > Rhizosphere > Soil | place: Michigan...
AATAAAGCTTACGGTAATATACGAGATAAACAAAGTAATAAAAAATATAAGGTTGATATTGATTGGGTAGAGAATCAGGGTTGGAAGCCAGTATCTGTCCAAGTGGTAAAATAGATAATAGAATTTTAATTAGGTGTTTAAAAGTTTACTTTTGTAAAAGTTCAAAAAAGAGTCCTGATCAATCAGGACTCTTTTTTGTATGTTGACAGCATTAATCACGTTGTACGAGAAAAAAAGAAAGGAATGAAATATTCTCCTCGTAGTAAACGACTTAGTGGTACCAATGTTTATATGACCAACACTCCTGCTTGAAAACATTAGAGATGTACAGAAACAAAAGCAGCAAGGTTTTTTCGGTTTGTTTAAAGACTAATTAATTGATTAAATGACTCTTCCAAAAAAAACTTAAATCTATTAAATAGTCTAAGCACTCTTTCGTTTTTTTCATATTATATATTGAAAAAAATAATAGAAAGGGTGATCAAATGCCGCCAAAACCAAAACCAAATGATAAAGAAGTTCAAGTGAATAACCCTGCTGTTGATATCGCTAGTTTTCCAAATATAACTCAAAGCGAGACAAGCCTTGCGCGTTTTAAAGATTTTATTTTGTATGGATTTAATGATACCAATAATGCCACAGGGGTAGCTGGGGCATCAAGTTATTCAGGGTTTTCCTTTTCAAAAGATTTAGGTAAAAATTGGACCGATGGTGGGTCAATACCAGCCAATCCTGGAGGTCAAAATTTTGGTGATCCATCTTTAGCAGTTGATAGAAATGGAGTATTTTATTATTCACAAATTGGGGATGAATTGATTGGAGGCAGGCAAGAAGGTGTAATCACTGTTTCAACCGGAACGATCAGTCCAAACAAAACAATAACTATGAACCTTCCTCAAGTTGTTGGGCGAGGGCAGACTCCAGCTGCTAGTGATTCAGGAAATCAAGATAAAGCGTGGATTACAGTAGGTCCTGATGCTGATAATCCAGGAAATGAGGCTTTATATGTTGTATGGACTGACTTTGGCCCTCCTAATGTAGGTACAAAAATTCGTTTTTCAAAATTTGGAACAGGTGTAACATTAACTCCTATTATTCCAAGTCAAACGATTGTCGCTGGGGCTAATGCAGTGTTTGGAGCCTTTCCGGTAGTGGATAAAGCGGGGAATATATATGTTTTTTATGAAAGTCGTTTGCCAGGCACATTTGCTCAGCTAAATACTGCGAACCGTTCCATTCGTATGGCTAAGTCAATCGATGGAGGAAATACCTTCCCAATAAATGTACAAGTCTCTGCTGGCCTATTTGCAGCAGCGGCTACGGATGTTGTACCATGCGGACCAGCCAATGAACTCCGTCCTGTTATATTAACAGAGCAGCAACGGGTGATCAGGATGTTTGAGATCCCTCAAGCAGGTATAGGACCAGATGGTACGATTTATGTAGTATGGAATCAACGTAGAAATATTGGAGGTACAATCTTTATCGATGTCTTTTTAGCCTATAGTCAAAACGGAGGAAATAACTGGACTCAAGTGAATATCTCCAATAATTTGCCCCTTTCATTCTTTCCATCAGTAGCTGTCAATAAAGAGGGAGCTCATGTTCAATATAACCGCTTTAATGATCCTAATAATGTTGGCGGCATAGGTAATGGAACGTTTGGTGTGTTTATGAAAACTTTCTCTTTTCATAAGGGTGTTGGTAAAGTAGGTAAAGAAAGTATGGTTAGCACTGCATTTTCTCAAGTGCCTAATAATCATATACCAAGCGGCGGGGTTTTCGTGAATTTTGATCCAAGAGTATTTTCTTGTTATATGGGTGAATACAATCAAGTTATTACAGGTCCAGGCCATTCATTGCTCCATGCTTGGGGTGACAATCGAAATATTTTGAACGGACAGAATAATCCTGATGTATTCTTTAGAAAAACCGAGTCAAAGCCATAACCTAGTAAATTTCTCTAATTGGGGTCACCATACATGCCCATCAACTTAAGAAATTGGTAGTTCCCCAAAACGAAGAAAATTTTCGTTTTGGGGATACTTCAAAATATTAGCTTGATGGGCATGGGATAGTAACAACAAAACGCAAATTTTCAAAACGGTTTACCAATAATCGCTATACACCAGCTTGATACAATAATATTTGGTGTGAGTTCAATACATATTATTAAAATTAAGATGGTTTAAGTCGAAGGAAGGTACCTTAGGGTGTCTTTATATATATATGTTATACCGTCAGCATTTCGGAACAAAACAGGAGGTTCCCTTGCGAGGTTAGGATTCTTCCTTGTACTCGCTACTGATGAAATTACAAATTAACGAATTATATAATTTATTAGACACATTTAAAGAAAAAGAACTATCTATTGGATATAGTGGATTAATAATTTATAGTAATAGTGCATTAGAAAAGGAACAATTGGGGTATAGCATAGATAATAAAGGAGATTGGAGACAGTCTTGGTTTGTCATAGGGCACGAGGAGGAATATGGAAACCCTATCTTTGTAGATATGAGTAGAAGATATTTACCAATATATACTGCGGAACATGGCGAAGGTGAATGGAATCCAAGGATAATAGCATCTTCATTAAAAGGATTTATTAAGACATTAAACTACCTATATGATTTATCAAAAGACAGGGAAAATCCGATTGAAAATAAAGATAATGCTTTGTCTGTATGCGATAAAGCAAAACTCCTTACTAAAATCATAATTCAAACAAAGCGACTAAACATCCGTTTTTGGCTAGGATATTTTCTAGAATGAATATTAGAGGGTTAAATTCCGATAACGATAATTATGTAAATGAGCTGTCCATATGGGCAGCTTATTTTATTTTTCCGCATAGCTTACGTTATTTTGAAAAATACTTGCGGTACCCTTACTAGTATTCTTGCATTTAAATTATTTTTAATATATTATATCTATATGTTAATATAAATTTAATATACAAAAAGGATTCAAATCTATTAATAAGATGTAAGTCCTTTTCAAAGATAAAAAGGTTTTACCAAAGCGTAATATAACTTATACCTGTCTTTTTAATATGTATCTAGTAAAAAGACATTTTTTATCAATACAATTGTGTTTTCAATAGAAATGGAAACTTTTAAATAGAAGTTTATTTACCTTTCAATGATAGGAGTTAATGTTTCCTAGAACATAGAGAAAAAAGGCGCCATACAGAGTAATCTGACAAACCTGAGAGGTATTGTATGTAGTTTGCTCATCTCATACAAAACAAAAGAGCCTTACCTCTCTAGGCAAGACTCTACTAGTTTAGTTGTATAATATTTACATAGTAACTAAGAAACAGAAAACATACAGGACTAAGTAGCAGAACCCTAACATTCCTCCTACAGCTAATACCTGTTTAACCCAACCCTTAAATTTTAGATTACTGTCAATCTCTTGCACTCTTTCCATATTTCCTCCTATTAAGGAGAACCCTTAAAGACTCTCACCTCGTTATGGTACCATTAAAGAATGACTAATAGAGGTCTAATTTTGTCTAAACGTATAAATATGCAATATTGCATACAGAAATGTATTGTTATAATTGTAAGCGCTTACTATAATGAGAGTATAAAGATTAACCACATCTTAATACGAAAAAAGAGGAGAGAATAATATGGAAATCGCAATGGCAGTTTTAAAATTTATAGGTGGAGCAATCCCATTAGTTCAAGAACTTCTAAAAGCATTTATGTAAATTCACTATTTAGCAATTATTTATAAAAATTATCATACAAATGATCTGTATATCAAAAATGAATTGATTTACAGATTATTTGTGTGAGTAAGGTCCCTTTAACATTATTAAGGGACTTTTTTTAATTTCTAAATACTTAAGGTTACGTCACATCAACATCAAATTAAAAGTACTTTTAAAACATTAAAAAGTGCTCTTTATTTATTATAAATATGAAAGTTAATTTTTGAATATTCGTTCATTTTCGTTTCAACACATAAATGTTCGTAATTACATACATTCTATTATCGCTAACAATATGATTCTCAAAAAATCCTAAATATTAAAAGCTGTTTGAAAGACATAGATCATCAAGTCAATATTGCAAAAAGCAAACGTCCCGAATGTAAAGAACCTCTTATTATAACAGGTACTCAGTATACAGAAGTGACAACAAAATGGTTAATAAATCTGAATTCCGTATAATTAACATAACATTTGACCTGAATTTCCCCATAATGCGCCGTTAAAAAATTTCACGTACCATATGTTTAATATGTTTATATAGATAAATAAATGCCGAATCTTGCTTTAATCGCTAATATTGACTAAGATAACTCTTATAACAAAGAGGCTATGTATTATGTGTTTCATAAGCGGAAAGACAAAGAGTTGCATCGTCATCTTTTGGCTAGTTGGTCTAATTTATCCCACATTAACTGCTCGTAAAATCCCGATTGAATCAACTAACAATCAGTGAGGAGAGTAATATCTACTAATGAAAGTGTCACTTTATAATATTGAGTATTTATTTTAGTTTTGCAACGCCCTCATTGTTAATGTTTGATAGATAAATAGCTCGAGAGAAGGGGAATATTAGATTTATGAAACAGAATATAAAAGTTTTAGCTATGGCAGTCGGTCTCACAGTGATGGGATCAACAGTAGCTACTTATACAAGTGCTGATACAGGTTGGAAACAAACTGGATCAGTATGGAATTACTATAATGTAAACGGTGTGAAGCAAACAGGTTGGCAGCAGGTAAACGGAGCATGGTATTACTTTAACGGAAGCGGAGCGATGCAAACAGGTTGGCAACAGGTAAACGGAGCATGGTATTACTTCAACGGAAGCGGAGCGATGCAAACAGGTTGGCAGCAGGTAAACGGAGTATGGTATTACTTCAACGGAAGCGGAGCGATGCAAACAAATTGGCAGCAGGTAAACGGAGTATGGTATTACTTCAATGGAAGCGGAGCGATGCAAACAAATTGGCAGCAGGTAAATGGAGCATGGTACTACTTCAATGGAAGTGGGGCGATGCAAACAGGCTGGATCCAAGATAATGGTAAACAGTACTACCTTGAAAGTAATGGTGTTTGGAATCCAAATACTACATCTGCAAATAATAATTCACGACCTGACGGGAAACTATTAGACGCATTTCAAAATGAAATAAAAACTCATATTAATAATCAAAAAGAAAATATAACGATGACATATAAATCCCAAAACTCTAATATTAATGAGGTTCTAAATACACTTGTTAAAGAATATGACAAGGCAGTCGAATCTAACGAATATTTGAATCATAATATTTCGCATACGCAATATTCCGTTCGTGGTATTCCAGGAAATTACACGTTTACAGTAAAGATTACATATCGTGAATCCAAAGGACAAACGGACTATGTAAAGGCGCAAGCGAAATCAATTATTAATTCCATTATCAAAGCTGGTATGGATGAACACGAAAAAGTAAAAGTAATCCATGATTATGTCGTAAAGCATGTTTCTTATGATACTTCTTTCCAAGCTTATACAGCATATGAAGCTTTAGCAAACCGCTCTGCTGTTTGTCAAGGGTATGCATTATTAACGTATCAATTGTTAAAAGAGGCTGGAATAGAAACTCATATTGTAACCGGAACTGGAAATGGACAACCACATGCTTGGAATCAAGTGAAAATTGAAGGGAAATGGTACCATCTTGATACAACTTTTGATGATCCAATTCCAGATGTGCAAGGACGAGTAACTTATTCATATTATAATCTGTCTGATGAACAAATCGCTAGAAATCATCAGTGGGATCGTAATAAATTTGCGCCGGCAACAACAAACTATGCTAATGAATTAGCAAAAAAAATCCAGTCGGGTAGCTCAAAAACATGGGAATATCAGGAAATATCAAAAATCATTAAACATTAAAATTAATGTTTTGATGTAACTGCTTTAAAACACTTACTTAGGCATACAGAGATTATGAACCTACAGAGGTAAGTAATATCCGTATGAAAAAGTACATGTATTCACGTTGAGGGTGTTGCAAAACCAAAATGAATATTCTTATAATCAATAAAACTAGTTAAACATAAAATATATAGTGATTTAGTTTTTGTGATAGCAGTGGCTGTTGAAGCTGCAATTTAATTTGTCAAAATGGAATTAGGTTAAAAAAATGAAATAACCTTAGTAGAACAGTTCAATTGATTTGAACTGTTCTACTTGTGTTTGTAAGGTAAACGTCAAGTAACTCCAAAATATACAATAAAACTGGATTTTGGAGTTGTTTTTTGTGTGCTTCACTTGTTTCCATAATGGTTACTTCAGCTGGTTTGATGTACATCCGAGGGTTTATTAATAAAGGGGGCTAGATCATAGGGGATGGGCATTGGAAGGTCCAGAGCTATTATGGCCAATTTGGGGATTAGCTCTGTTTGGCGCTACAATTGCTTATTATTATCGGAGGTGTGGTATGTGCAAATATTGCAAACGGATATAAAGTGAACATTTATTAAGTGTGGAAGTGTATTGCCAATGAATAGCAGGATAAATAATTTGTTACAGGAAAACAAAGCTCTTTTATAATTTAATTTTGACGGAATCGATACTTTTTTCCTTTTATCAGCTTGTGAAGTAGTATGGAAATTAGATTTATAATATAAAAGTCAGGCTAAAGTAATTGCAATAAGCAATTTGAATAGTAATCTTAAGTAAATAAAAAAGAGAGAAGAGCTCACAAATGTTCTTCTCTCTTTTTAAATCTAATTAGGGTTTCCATAACTGTAGATATCGATGGTGTAAATTAGTGAATATTGTCAAAGTAGTACTTCAAGTTAAGAGTATAAAAAGAAGTTTCTTTTTTCTGAAAATGTATATTAATACAAAATTAATTATTAATATCAATAAATGATTTTATGTTTCATTAATGGATTCATTGTCATCTACATTTATTATTTATTGCAACAGCTTTCATTTCCAAAATTAGATGTTTTAACAAAGGACAATATAAGTATCATTATAATGACTTTCCAATATAATCAATGTGTTAATGAAAGGAACTCTGTGTTATTTTTGCTTTTCTAGTAACTAATACAGCTTCAAACAAAGGACACAATTGCTACATGCTAAGTGTAATCTATTACTCATTCAAGATTCTGTTTATTCAATCTTTCTAAAAATAAAAAAATATTGAGCTCATAAATATACAAGCTATAATGAGGGCGTCGAGAGAGAATTTATTACCTTTAGAGAAAGTATCAAACCTAGTTTTTTGCAAAAATTCTAATGACATTGCAAGTAATCTTTTAAAATTGGACATACTGACATGATTACTCTAAGAAAGGTATGTGATTAAAAGGAAGTGTATTTGACACGAGAATGAAAACGCATTCAATGAGGTCTTGTTTTGAATCAGTCATTTTAATAACTTAGATTCAACTGCAATTAAAAATAACAAATTATGGGGGTGTTTATATGAATATGAATGTAGCATCTATTAAAGAAAAAAAGATTGTTAAATACAAAAGTTGTTTTGATGTGATTGGGCCAATAATGATAGGTCCTTCAAGTTCACATACTGCAGGTGCCTTGGCTATTGGAACAGTTGCCAATAAATTATTTCAAGGTCTTCCAAAAAAAGTTGTGGTAAAGTATTATGAATCATTTGCTGAAACCCATAAAGGTCACGGAACTGATTTTGCAATTATTGCTGGGATATTGGGATTTGCTGCCGATGACAGCAAAGTGCCAGATGCTATTAAAATAGCAGAATCTAAAGGAATTGACATTACCTTTATTGAAAAAGCGGGTGATAGTCCTGCTGGTCATCCAAATACGGCAGATGTACATTTAGAGGATGAAAGTCGAAGTATTAGAACGATGGGTATTTCGGTCGGTGGTGGATTGATTGAAGTCAAACATGTTGAAATTGACGGATTTAGCTTAGATCTGCAGGGGCCATTGCCAGTTATTATTGCGATTTCTGAAAGAGCTGACTTTGAATTTGTCTTACGAAGGATCTTTAAACAATATGATGTGGAAATTAACAACTTTCATAGTTTAGAAGATAACAAGAAATATTTATATGCATTCGCTTTGGATTCTCTATTGCCTGGTAATGCGCAGAAGGAATTGGGAAATTTAAGTAATATAGCTAACCTTATTATTCTTTAGTTCCATTAAGGAGTGAAAAAAATGTATATGACCATAAAAGAAATTGTGGATGCAGCTAATAGAAGCCAAAAGCCAATTTATGAATTAGCAATGGAACAGGAAATCAAACAAACTAAAACTTCTTATGAAGAAGTTTGGAGTAAAATGGAACGAAATTTAGCGACTATGGAAAATGCCATAAATAAAAGTATCGAGGGCGACGGGGTATTTTCTCCAACCGGTTTAACCGGAGGTGATGCTGTTAAGATTAAAAATTATCGAGAAAATAGGAAAACACTTTCTGGCGATTTGATGGTGTTAGGGATTCAAAGTGCTATCGGTGTTAATGAAGTAAATGCTGCATTAGGGGCTATTTGTGCAACTCCAACAGCAGGTGCGAGTGGGACAATCCCGGGAGTCTTATTTAGTATTAAAGATACGTTGCAGTTAAGTCATGAAGATATGATTCATTTTCTATTCACTTCAGCGTTATTTGGAACGATAGTCGCAAACAACGCTTGTATTTCAGGAGCGTACGGAGGATGTCAAGCTGAAGTGGGCAGTGCCTCAGCAATGGCGGCTGCAGCAGCGGTAGAAGCTGCCGGAGGAACACCACAACAATCTTCTGAAGCTTTCTCAACCGCATTACAAAATTTACTCGGTTTAGTGTGTGATCCGGTCGCTGGTTTGGTAGAAATTCCTTGTGTAAAGAGAAACGCCATTGGAACGGCAAATGCTTTAGCAGCAGCGGATATCGCATTAGCCGGCGTAAACAATATCATCAATGCTGACGAAGTTATTGAAGCGATGTATAGAGTTGGAAGACAGATGCCTCGCGAGTTAAGAGAGACAGGTTTAGGCGGAATTGCCGCTACACCTACAGGGATTTCCATTAAAAATAAAATCTTTGGAGAGAAACAATCAAATCAATAAATAGTTATCGGATATATTGTGAAAAGTGTAACAAATTTATTCTCTATTGTTTGCCTAAGGATATCTGTATATTGGGGGAATTACCACTAAAATATACTACTATATAATTGAAACATTTTGTAAGTGGTAACAAACCCATCTGGTTGATGACTAGTGGAATTTTTGATTTTGATTAACTGAGAAGAAGGATAAACGATGTGGCGCACTTTTTAAGTAATTCATTTTTCAAGAACGATCTATATTCCTAAGTCTAAAAAGAGACGTAAGAATAGGACACAAGGAGGAAGTATTATATGAATGGGAATACTGCAAAAAACATAGAATTTCAAGCTGATAATACTGTAGCAGTAAAAAATGATAAATATCCAGATCCTAAAAAGTGGAATAAGCAGGATACTACCTGGGCATTGAGCCTTTTTGGAACAGCAATTGGAGCAGGAGTACTCTTTTTACCTATTAATGCAGGTTCAGGTGGTTTATTATCATTACTACTAATTACCATACTGGCATATCCCGTAATGTATTACTCACACAGGGCGCTTGCTAAAATGATTTACGCTTCTAATTCTGCTGATGAGGGGATTACAGGGACAATAAGAGAGTATTTCGGAAATAAGGCAAGTATTATTTTTAACATAGTATATTTTGTTTCAATTTATACGATCGTGCTGATGTATTCGGTTGCACTTACAAATACTGCAAGTAGTTTTATCGTGCATCAATTGCATATGCCAGAGCCTCCAAGAGCCATTTTATCGCTCGTATTAGTACTTGGTCTTATCGCTATACTAAATTTTGGTCAAGATATCACTGTGAAAATAATGAGCATGCTCGTATATCCTTTCATAGCTTCTTTACTTTTTATCGCAATATCTTTGATTCCACAGTGGAATACGTCAATGCTTAGTTTTTCAAATGTTTCTACTGCTTCAACAGGAACAGGATATTTTGGAACGATATTGATGATTCTACCAATCATTGTATTCTCGTTTAATCATTCTCCAATGATTTCATCATTTGTTATGAAACAAAGAGCTACCTATGGAATAGAAGCTACTGATGCCAAGTGTGCTCAAATACAAAAGGTTTGTTATATTATGACATTCTCTGTTGTTATGTTCTTTGTTTGGAGCAGTACCTTAAGTTTGACTCCAAATGATCTCATGATGGCAAAAGAACAGAACTTATCAATCCTATCATATCTTGCTAATGAGCTTAATTCGCCTGTAATTACTATTGCAGCTCCTATCATTGCTTTTACGGCCATAACAAAGTCTTTCCTTGGACACTATATAGGAGCATATGAAGTAATGCGTGACATGATTATCAAGTCCAGTCAAACACGCGGGAAAGATATAGGAGAAAAAACAGTTAAGACAATCATCCTTACTTTTGTCGTATTAACATGCTGGTATGTTGCTTATGCAAATCCAAGTATTCTTGGACTTATTGATGCTCTTAGCGGTCCGTTAGTAGCTGCTATCTTATGTCTATTACCGATGTATGCAATCTATAAAGTACCGGTACTAGCTAAATACAAAGGGAAAGCGAGCAATGTATTTGTCATTATTATAGGTATCCTTACTGTACTAGCAAGTATTAAATCATTATTCTAATCCACTATTTTGGGTTCTCATGTGAAAATCGTGAGATATGAAAAAAGAAAGATTGCTAGCGGAATTGAATTTTATATTGTGAAATCAAATAGATTATGGTTTTGGACAAATTTCTCACCTTGGAGAGTTTGTCCTTTTTTGATCATATGCTTAACTTCTATTCCAGCAATTACTTTTTTAGCTGCTTACACTGATTATAATTCAAGCATATTAGACTG
>Ga0105244_10003648_pt1 | contig 10901 bp, 15 predicted proteins | sample KBSM44metaG_FD_80423 | JGI IMG/M metagenome (GOLD analysis project Ga0105244, IMG submission 80423) | Miscanthus rhizosphere microbial communities from Kellogg Biological Station, Michigan, USA - KBS M4-4 metaG | ecosystem: Host-associated > Plants > Roots > Rhizosphere > Soil | place...
CGCACAGCCTTCATGCCCGCTTCGTCGTAACCCCAGATGTTGCTGTCGTTGAACCGCTCAGGCCCGAGATAGCCAGGGTGGATCGGTTCCCCCGTGCGGATGTAATCGCGAAAGGCTTCGACTACGGCGCGGAGCGTGCCGCCGTGACTGAAGCCGCGCCACCGACCACCCCACACCGTTTCATGCGTGAAGATGCGCTTGCCGGTGTAGTCATCGATGAACCAGACCTTGCCGCGCTGATCGACTTCCATGCTGGCGTACCGATTCACAGCTTGGCTGTAGAAGAACCGGCGGCCATGGTCGGCGATGATCCGGATTGCCTGGTTGACGTGCTCGACGCGCTGGCGCTTCAGGGCGAGTTTGTTTTCTGTGGGCATGGGGCGTCCTATGCCGGGGTGTGCCCGGGCGGTGAATAGTGAGATTTGGGGGCGGCTTGGAGTACACTCCGGGACTTCAACAAAGGGAGTTGGACTATGTTTGCGAGAATTATTGTAGGCGTGCTAATTGGCGTTGCTGCGGCGTTTGTTTTTAACGGAAGGCTGTCGATTGATCCCAAGACATTGCAAATCCTTCAAGGGTTTGTAGGCGTGATAGCGATAGGTTTCATCGCTGCTTCCTTTATGTTTGGCGCAATATTTGGGTTGATGGCCGTGGGAGAGATCGCTATCGGCTACTTCGCCTATACCAAGCTGTTTCAAGGCGGCTCAGCCAAATCCTGAAATAGTTGGTCAAGCCGCAAGGCGCTGGTAAAGCTCGATGATGTCGGCGGCGTTGGCGCTGACCAGGGCTTCGGCCTCATCCGGACAAACGCTATTTCCGATCAGCCGGACCTGGTCCGTTTTGTTGATGTCGCGCCACTCTTCGGCACCGGTAACCGGGTCGACGAACAACCCGCGATCAATGATGTAGTCCTTGGCGAAGCCCTGTGCTGCCTTCAACTCAGGCGGCTGCAGCATTCGCAGCGTGATGTCCACCAGCACATAGCCGCCGACCATGACCATCTCGGCCGGGTCTTTGAAGTGTTCCGGCAGGTATTCGTGCATGAAGGCGGCACACCGGCGGGCGCCTTCCATCTGTTCCGGTGTCAGCGTGTCCGGCACCTGCACAACTTCGACCAGCGCAACCCGGTCCTTGGTCGGCAGGGTGTGCATTGGCTCGGTCAGCGATATACCGTCCTTCTCGTTGCCGTAGTACTTCACCAGGTAGGCGTTGACCAGTCGCTGGTTGGCGCCTGATTGGCAGATGGTCGAGAGCGGTGAGTCGGCGGCGCGGCCGTCACCATCGTAGAAGCCGCCATTCGCCTGTTCGAAAAAAGCCGCGACAAGCGCTTGTTCGCCTCGATTGGCGCCGGTAACGGTGCGGGCCGGCTCATCCAGCGAGTAACCACTGCGGTCGCCATGGTGCGTCAAATGGGTTAAGTGGCCGGCGACCATGGCGAAGTGACCGCCTTTGACTTGAGCCACCTGAGTGCGCAGCGGCTCCTGCACATCGAAGTTTCGCTGTGATGAGCCGTTGGCGCACTCGGTGAGGAACGACGCAGCCACTGGCTGCACCAAGGCGTGATGGGTGCCGCCTGCGCTGATGGTTGAAAGTGCTTCGTCTACGCCGTGGGTGCTGGTGTGTGATTCCGAGGTGCCGCGCATTGGGACAATGAACGGCTTCGCGCTGGTCAGCACATGCCGCCAGCAACCCTTTGCCACGCGGCGCATGGTGTTCACAGCCATCGGCTTGTCACGGAAGATCGTGCGACCGAGGTTGCTCCAGTCGATGCACTCGGCGGCGGTGCGCCATGGCTGCTGTTTGGCAGTCGGCACTTTGTGGCGCACCGGTGCTGGCCAGACAATCGGCTTGCCGTCGCTGCGGGCCACCAAGTACAGGCGCTTGCGGATGGTCGGGGTGCCGGCATTGGCCGCGATGCGCTCACGCCATTCGACGTTGTAGCCGAGCCCACGTACCAGCGCTTCCACCGGAACGAAGTCGCCGATTGATTCGAGGATCTCCGGCATGTCTGGGTGATCGGCTGGCAGTCCGGTGCTGAGTGCGGAGATGAACGCCCTGAAGGTGCGGCCCTTCTCGGCATTGATCGGTTGGCCGTCTTCGTCGATCGGGCCCCAGTCGCAGAACTCTTCAACGTTCTCCAGAAACATCAGGCGCGGCCGGGTGGCGTGCGCCCAGCGAACCACTACCCAGGCCAGGCCACGAACACCACGATCACGCGGTGCACCGCCCTTGGCCTTGCTGTGGTGGCGGCAGTCGGGCGATGCCCAGAGAATGCCAACCGGTTGGCCGCCAGTGGCGTGTACCGGGTCGACCTCAAACACATCAGCGACATAGTGTGCTGTCTGCGGATGGTTGGCGCGGTGAACGGCCAAGGCGATCGGGTTGTGGTTCACGGCCACATCCGGTTCCCGATATGCCCGGGCAATGCCGGTGCTGGCGCCGCCGCCACCGGCGAACAGGTCAACAACCAGTTCCTTTTCGAATGGCAGGCCCATGCTTGGCTGACGGCTGATGAACTGGGGCAATTTCTGTTGTGCGGACATAGGGGATCCTCGCCGGTATAGTTCCGGGATCTACAGGGGAGTGGGTTATGAGTTGGGAAGTCGTTTCTTGCTGGATCGAGGGTCACCCAGGACTGGCGTCATGGGTTCAGGCTATTGGATCAATACTTGCTATCGGCGCAGCAGGGTTATTTCCTTTCGTTCATGAGCGGGCGAAAGAGAAAAGACTGCGCAGGAATACGCTAAAAAGTCTTCTTCATTTATCAGTAAGTCTTCGAGACTTACAGCTGAGAATCAAGGACTCATTAGCTAATGACGGACGGAACTTAAGGTGGTTGAAAGGTGACGGACCGGCGGAGTTGAATGAGATTGGACAGTTAATCTCGGAGTTGCCTGCAAGTCTTTTTGTTGGCTTTGAAATGGCATGCTTGTCTGATATGCGAATTTGTGCCGGTTTTGCTCAGCAAATGCACTCAATAATAGTGCTGAGCAAATCTAGCCAGATTAATGGGATTTACGATATGAACGAGTTGATAAATTCAAACCAAAGTAAGATTGAACAAATAGATCAGGTTATAAATTATCTAGGATCAAACCTATAATGGAGCTTAGATCAGACTAATCCCCGCAGAAGCAATCGATGTCTTCTGCAAGATAATCAAAATCGAAGTCGGTCTGTCTTGAGCGCTGCTCGGCAGACCAGCCCATCGCCTTATAGTCCGCTCGATCCTGGCGGAATACTTGGCCGAAACGTTCTTCGGTGCCCGACCACCAGATTACCCGTGACGGGTCTTCAATGATGGTCTTGATCAGCTTGCCTTCGTTCTTCTTCCAGCAGAGGTCACAGTTGCCGAAATCGGAATCCATGTCTAGGTCGAATGGCTGCGCCCTCCAGAACTCGGCGACATCTTCTTTGGTGATCCCGGCCGTGTAGGAAGGGCAAACGTTGTCCCAGCGTGTACCACCACGGTCGTTGGCCGCCATCATGCGGTGGTAGCGCTTCGGCTCGTCGTAGCGGATCCCGACGACGCAATCCCACTCTGTGTATCCCAGGGCGCGCATGTGCTTCTCGCCGATCTTCACCTTCAGGTATGCGGTGCACATGTTGTTGGAGAAGTTCGGCAGCACCGGCGGCAGGTTCTTTTCGGCCTTCCGGTACGCGGCGTAGTATTCGAGCATCATCGTGAACGGTTCGCCGTTTCGACTGGCTGTTTCGAAGTCCACCAGCTTGTACCAGGGTGCGTCGTCCGGCTGACCGTAGACCCGGCACCATTCCATCCAGACGATGTTCACCTTCCAGCGATTTGCGATTTGGTCGATGAAGACCAGTGTCTCCTCGCGCTCTTTGCCGGTGTTCTGGAAGAACAGGTGCACGTCCGGCGGCAGCGTGCCGCCGTGGGCTTCGAGGATCTTGTAGACCATGTGCCCGCTGGTGCGGCCGCCACTGATGCCGATCTGGGCCGGGCCCTCGATCAAGTACGGATTCATAATTGCTCCAGACAGCCGATTGCCTCGCCGGCTGGCGTGATTCGTTGAAGTGGGGTATTTGTGTTTGACCCGGCATGGTGCCGGATTTGGGAGGGCGATATGGGATACTCAAGCGACACGCTTCATAAGCTTTTAACCGCCATTGAAATCCTGGCCACCTCCAGTGAAAGCATAGAGCGAAGGGCTCTCAGGGCCTCTGACAGCCTGATTGGTATTAGTGCAGAAGAGTTTACAGAGGGACTTGGCATTCTTTGGAACTACATTTCTGAAAACTCTCAACTAATTCGCAATGAGTCTGCAAGCGATCAAGTGGTGAGTAAGTACGTAAGCTCGATCTGGCAACTATTTGATGCTTGTCGCAAGAAAGGCTGATTGTTTTCGTAGCATCTCCAGTCAGGCGCCGCCCTCCGTGACCGGATGCAACAGCGTGGGTAGGGGTTATTTCGGAATGTCGATTTCGTCGTCAGGCTCTGGCGGGTCGTCGGCGAGCGACTTCATGCCGGCCGCCCTGATGAGTCGCGACACCTTTTCACTAACAACAAACGGTGTCGTGACACAGCTAAGCATCTTGGCTTGGGTTTCAAAGTCTGCGGCGATCAGGTTCATCAGCAACAACTGGTGAACCTCCTGCTGATTTTTGATGCCATGGGCCTTCATGACCCTTTGCAGGTCAGGCTTGAACACTCCAGCAACCTCGATCTGGAACTTCCCGATGCCCAGTGCGGCGTTCTTGGCCGCTTCCTTCTCGCGCTTCTTGCGCTGCTTGATGGCTTCCGCCGTCAGCTCCTGCTGCTCCTCGGCCATGGCCTGCCTCTTCAATTCCGTGGGCCGGTAGATCCAGCCATGTCTGTCGTCGGCGCTGGCGCACCTGGTTGTTGATGCGCTTCATGATGTGAACTTGAAGCCGTTCTCGCGGGCGATGAGCCGGGCGCGCTTGGCTTCCATGCCGCACTCTTTGGCGGCCTTGGCGACAGGTGTGCCGGCCTCGGCCAGTTCCTTCAGCCTGGGTGCGACCTTGTCCCGCTCGGCGCGAAGCTTGTTGCTGTGCGTGGTGGTAAACATCGGCACTTCAGCGCTGACGCCGCTGGCGATCTCCTGCACTGTTTTGCCGGATCCGAAGAACTGCTCCAGCTTCTGATTGAGGTCCTCGATGATCGAGTCTCGCGGGTGGGGCATTGGTACGCCGATCATTTCCGTTCACCTGACAGCGAGAGCTTGATGCCATCGGCGCGCGCTTCCAGTACCTGGGCCAGGTTGACCGCTTCCTTCCACGTCCAGCGAAACCCCTTGGTCAAGCCAGTGGCTCGCTCGACGATGTGGTAGGCATTGCCCTTGGTAACGACCTGGTAGCGAATCTCTTGCACGGGCTGATCCTTGCCGATGATGGCGTAGAACGCGGCGGTGGCAATGCTTGCGCGAGCACGCAGGGCGGCAACCCCGTCGACTCGCTGTTGAATTGATGGATGCATGGCGATTCCTCGGTGGGGTTGCGTGTATTCCTCAGCACTCAGGCCGCCTGCTGGTTGCCGTTGGGCGCAGGGGAGAGTGCTGACGGATAAAGGCAGGCGTAAAAAAGCCCGATCGGGACCGGGCTTTTGTTTGCGTCACGAAGACCTCCCTACGTGAGCGCCTCCCAGGCCCGCTACTGGCGACGGCCTGGGTTTGAATCATCAGAGGTGACTTCTAACTTGGGGTGGCCTACCGATTGCTCGGCCGGTGCGCGGTAACACCGTCGGCCCAGATGTCCGCTGCCTGCCAGGGTGTAGGGCGCAGCCTTCAGGCTTACTGCGCCACGCAGGTGGATCGCTTACTGGTGCATGACTGCAAATCCTCCGTACTGGGTTGGTTATGAATGCAGGGGGCCGCGTTGCGCGGTGCAGAATCGTCCACATCGGTGTGCCATCTCTGGGCGGTGCCGCAGTGCAAGTACGGCCCATTACGGGGCGAGCAGCGCTACCCGCTACCCTGCCCAGTGACGCAGATGACACACCGATGCGGCCTGGTGATGGGGAGTACCAGGTGCTCGGGCAGTTTTCGTCATGCTGACGTGGCGCTGGTTGTTCAAAAGGTGCCAGCCTTGATTGTTTATGGTCTGGCAAGTGGGCGAACTGATCGGTCTGCTTGTATCGAGGTCCCATCTACAGGGGCACTCCATCCGCCTTGGCGTTGTCACCAAGCATTCCCACTTTGCTGCTCTTCAAATTTCTCCTATTGCCGCCGGAGGGCGGGGCGCATTGCTTGCCGGGTCATTCGCACGGTTTTGGCGTTTCACCATCGAGCAACCGTCCAGGTTGTTCCTGTCGTTGGCAGGCTTTCGGGCCTGTCTGCTCGCCGGTCGCCGGTAGAGGCAATGCGGTCTGTTGTTTGTTGCGCTGACTGTTAAAGAGCGGTGCTGCTTCGCAATGGCTGTATCTCGCTGCGATAGATGCAGTTAACCATCGGTATATTTATACGTCAATACCGATGGTTAATTTAATTTTGACAGGCGTAGGTTATCCTTCTCTTTAACTGGATATACATACAGCAATTGGGGGGGTGTAATGGCCAAGGCGAGCAGGCAGTCAAAACCGGAACAACGACAAGAAATCAGCGGAATAGAGCGACTTGGCTTGCGCGTGTCCTCGATGATTAATCACCCGGTTGCGCAAGTTCAGCGCTGGGTGACGATCCATCGCTTGGATACGGATGGGGATAGGGAATGGGAGGAGGTGATGGGCTTGCTGTCTGAAACAGACGGCATAGACATGACGTTCAACAATGATGAGTCGGTGACGCTGAAGTGGGAGGCTGACGCCGAAGAGGATCGACCGGTAGAGGTGTATGAGCCAGTCGAAGAGGTTGCGCCATTTTGATGAGCCAAAATAAGCTAGCTAGGGCGAACTATCTTGGGCAGAGTGGCTGACGCTTGCGATCACCCGGTCCATTATCAAGGTAATCAATTGGACTGATGGGGCTCCTATCAATGATCATGCGCAGAATTTCTAAGCTATTGATTGGTAAGGGCGCCAGGGATGACCGAATTTATGGGACAACATTCTAGATTCCACATCGTGTATGACGGGCCAGCGTTGCAGGTGCATCGCATGGATGTACGTGCTTTGGCGCCAGCCCTCCTTGCTATGGGTGACCTGGTCGAGCGTGCCAATCTTCTTTTGAATGGAGACCAGGTGAAGGTTTCCGTGGACGTGCACGCATCGTTCAAGGCTGGGTCGTTCGGCATTGACATGGAGCTGGCTCAGAGTCTCTGGCAGAAAGTTTTAGACCTTACAAGCGGGCAGTCAGTAGTGGGAATTGCCACTATTTGTTCTTTGCTGGGATTGTCCGCCCGGGACGGTTTGAAAGGTGTTGTTCAGGTTATTAAATGGCTTCGTGGCCGTGGAGTGACGCGAATTGAGCCGCTGGAACAGGGGGTGGTTAGGCTATTCGTTGGTGACGAATATCTGGACACGGAAGAGCGTGTGCTGAAGCTCGTGCAGGACTACAAACTACGTAAAGCCCTAGAGGGTGTAATAACTGACCCGCTGGAGAGAGAGGGTATAACCTCGGTCTCTACAGTCGAAAATGATCGAGTGATCATGCATGTTTCGCGTAGTGATTCTCCGTATTTCAAGGCCCCTCTACCTCAGGAGGAGAAGCTGGGTGAAGATACTTATATTGCCAATTTGCAGGTGCTTAACCTTGCTTTCCAAGACGACAATAAATGGCGATTCACGGAAGGCGGCGGGAATGTTTTCTATGCGACAGTCCTTGATACTGAGTTTTTGAAGCGGGTGCAGCTTAATCAGGAGCAGTTCGCGAAGGACGATATCATTCGTGCCACCGTCCGCCGTATTCAAAGAATCACCAAAGACGGGTTAAGGGCGGACTATGAGGTTCTAAAAATTATGGAACATCGCAGTGCCACCCCGAAGGTGCAGTTAAAGATGAATTTTGGCCCGGACGGCGAGTGACAAGGCTTTAATTAATTTAATCCTCTAGGCAATCACGCGTCCGTTCAAGCAAGCGGTGTCAGACCAGGTGAGCGTTCCACACCAAGAGCACCCGAGCTTGGATGTAGGTGTTGTCCGCCCGGATCGTTTGCGGCGGATGCCGTGGGTTGTCTGAGAGCATGTTGATCTGCTCATCACCCAACCACTGAAGCCGTTTTATGTAGAGGTGGCCTTCCCAAGAGAACATGTAGATCCCATCGCCTACGAACTCGCGGATGCTGACGTCGACCAGCAGCGGGTCTCGGTGCTTGATGGTGGGCGCCATTGATTGGCCCCAACCTGTAACCATCTTCAGATGAAAGTGTTCTTTGAACTCAACACCCATCTCGCGCAAATGCTGCGGGCTGACACGCACGTCCTGGAACATCTCGGGATAGTCGTGTGGAATTTGTCCGCCGCCCATCGCCGCACGGACATCATAGTGGGCAATCCACACTTCATCGCCGACTGCGCCGGGGCGGTAATAGTCCAGCTCAAGTACACCGCCACCTTCTTCAGCCTCGACGACGGCTATCAATCGTCGCCGAGCATCCTCAGAAAGGTTTTTGCCGCTGCGACTCAACATATTTCGGAGAGCGTCCGCAGCAGTCCCTTCCAAGGCGTCGCCCCCTGATTGCGCCTTAGTTACCGGGGCTCCCGTCATATTCCGGATTTCTTCGGCCAGGCGTGGACTGAATGCCTCAACCGGCTCCTGAATTAAGCGTGCCAAAACCGCTGCGAATTGAGCGTTGAGCGGATTTATTCCCTTGAAATACAGGTTCACCGCAGCAGGTGTCATGCCCGCCGCGTCAGCGATCTTCTTTTGGCTGAGCTTTAGCTCGTTCTTCTTTGAGAGGAACAAGGTATGTGCGGCCTCGCACTCGGCCATTCGATCTGGCGGCAGAATTCTTTTCTTGGTCATCGCGCGAATGTATACCAATGGTTAAAAATGAGAAGAAACCATCGGTATTGATTAAAAATTAACAGATGGTTAATATCGGCCTCATCTACAACCCGAGGCTTGATCATGAATGAGACCCCCCTCGACAAGTTTGTTGCTGAAAAAGGGCAGTCCGAAGCAGCGAGGCTTCTTCGTGTGACCGCTCCGGCAATTCACAAAGCTTTGTCTGCCAAGCGCGACATTCGTGTGCTTGAGCTACCTGACGGCAGCTTCGAGGCAAATGAACTTCGCCCGTTCCCATCCCAGAAATCGGCTGCATAAGTCATCCCTTTCAAAGATCCGTTGAAGCCAGATTAGAAGAGAGCAGTTCCCATGGAAACGTCCAGTCCAAGACACAGCGCGCAAACCCGAGACCAAGTGTTGGTTGCGCATGCGGCAAACCAGATCGCTCGCACCAGCTTGAGCCAAGACGATTTCGCCCAAGCGCTTAGCTGCGAGCTGCACCTGGACTGCCCAGAAAAAGCGATTGCCAAAGAGGTACCAGACTTCGCAGCGCTTACATCGCAGAACGATGTGAGCGAGTTCGTAAAGGCGACCGGCCGCTGGCTGAAGCGTGTGCAGCGATGGCTCTCTGGCGACCAGGACATCCCTTCATGGCTGGAAGAGTCGTGGGTGAATGCTCTTGAGCCGGAATTCCGCGATCACTGTATCAACGAGTTGGCTGGCCGCCATGGGCTTATCGGTGCCCGCCAGATGCAAAGCGAGCAGTGCGCTAACAAAAGCTTTGGCGCACTGATCCGTGCGCTGGGTGATGTGATCGATACCGGGAGCGAAGTGTTCGACGATCAAGTGATGAGCGAAGACGACCTGCCGCACCTACCTGCCTTTGCCAAGCAGTGTCGACAGGTCGAGGCGAGGGCGGGCGAACTTGGCCGGAAGGCCGAAGAGCTGGTCGAGAAATATCGCCCGGTGCTGAAGTCGATTGCCTAAATAGCACGCACAAAAAAGCCGACGGTCGAGGTCGGCTTTTTCAACAGCGGTAAAACGTACTGGAGTTGATTATGCACAACCACATCATCAGCGGCAATCCCCACACCGCCGCGACACTTTTGGGGCAATCGCAAAACGTGTCGCGACACACCATGTCTTCACGCGAAATTGCCGAGCTCACCGGTAGTACGCATGACAATGTGCTGAAAACCATCCGCGTCTACGTTGCGAGGGGTGTCGTTTCTTCAAACGACACCCCCTACGTCCATCCACAGAACGGCCAGGTCTATCGCGAGTTCCTTCTGTCCCAACGTGACACCCTTGTGGTGGTCTCGGGCTATAGCGTCGAGTTGCGCGCCCGAATCATCGATCGTTGGCAGGAGTTGGAGGCGAGGGCGGACCAGTTCCAGATTCCAGCCACCTATGCAGAGGCGCTGCAAGCAGCTGCTGATCAGGCTAAGGAAAACCAATCGCTTCGTTTGGTGATCCTTGACCAAGCGCCGAAGGTCGCCGCAATCAAGCGCCTGGCCTCGGCCGGCGGTGCCATCTGCATCAGCGATGCCGCCAAACAGCTGCAGGTTCCGCCGTCCACGCTGTTCAAGCTCATGAGTGCGCGCCGCTGGATATTTCAGCGTGGCGGCTCGAAGCGTTGGACCGCCTATCAACCGCAAATCACCCGTGGCTACTTGGTGCACAAGGTCACGGCACTGACGCCGGACGAGCAAACCGGTGCAGACCGTGCTGCGTTTCAACCCCTCGTAACCCCCAAAGGCCTTACCCGACTGGCCGAGCTTCTGCAGGAGGCCGTGTAATGGCCGGCGACTGGATCAAATTCGAACTCACCACCCTGGATAAGCCCGAGGTCTGCCAGATCGCTGACCTAGCCGATATCGACCCCGATGCAGTCGTCGGCAAGCTGATGCGTGTCTGGGGATGGTTCGACCAACAAACCGAAAACGGTAACGCTCCGAGCGTTAGCAAAAAGTTACTAGATCGTCTCGTCGGTGTTATCGGTTTCTGCGAGCACATGAAGTCTGTCGCTTGGATGATCGA
>Ga0105244_10003650_pt1 | contig 10894 bp, 10 predicted proteins | sample KBSM44metaG_FD_80423 | JGI IMG/M metagenome (GOLD analysis project Ga0105244, IMG submission 80423) | Miscanthus rhizosphere microbial communities from Kellogg Biological Station, Michigan, USA - KBS M4-4 metaG | ecosystem: Host-associated > Plants > Roots > Rhizosphere > Soil | place...
CGCGGCCACCAGCAGGAGCCCCACCGCGATCAGCAGCGCACGCGAAGGCAGCCCACTGGAACGGCCGTTGTTGTTCCAGCGAGGCGTGTTGGAGGCGATGTTCCCTCGCAGCGTGCGATCTGCCTCGGCCAGCGACACCTTTTGCGTGCTGGGCAGCTTCGCGAGCACGGGCGCGGGATCGATGCGCAACGCGCGGCAGACGCTGCTCGCCAGGGCGCGAGCGAAGACCGGATCGGGCAGCGAGGCGATATCGTCCGCTTCAAGCGCCATGAGCTTCTGCGGCGGCACCTTCAGCGCGGCAGCCACCATCTCGATGTGCAGGCCGTGGGCCTCGCGCGCCTCGCGCAGCAGGTCGCCGGCTGTCTTGTGCGTGATGTCGCCTTCTTCCAGCGGCTGTGCTGCGAAAGTGCCGAACTCCGAAACCCGATCAGTCATTGAAATTCCCGCGCTCGTACGCTGTTGCCTCCCGCGACTGGGGGAAGCGTCGTTGCAGTTGACCTCCCAACTGCGCGACTGCCTCGCGGTTGTTCAGCTTTCGTTCGACCCTGATGCCGAGCCAGAGCGTCTCGGCGCTGGCCGAGGGGCTGTTGTTGACGCGGCGAATGTAGAACTGCGCGCGCGACCATTCTTCGCGCTGCGCCAGCAATGAAGCCAGATTGAAGCCGACCACCGGATTGCTGGCGTCGATCTCGTAGGCCTGCATGAGGCTGCGCTCCGCCTGGACCCGCTGGCCGGCCTTGAGTTCGCACACGCCCTGCGTCATGAGCGTCTTGGCGCGGTCCGCATAGCTCGGCACGGCCAGGGCTTCGGTGAACTGCGCAGCCGCATCGCCATAGCGGTTCTGCTGGCACAGCAGCCAGCCGTAGTTGTGTCGCGCGTTGGGGTCGCGCGGATTGATGGCGATGGCGCGGCGGAAGCTGTCTTCGGCCAGCGCGGCGTCGTCGAGCCGCATGTAGACCAGGCCGCGCAGGTTGTAGGCGTCGGCGTTGTTGGGATCGGCGGCCAGCGCCTGCTTGATCTCGTCGAGCGCGACGGTGGTCTGGCCATGCTCGAAATAGCCGGAGGCCAGTTCCATGCGCAGGCGCGCACGGCGCTGCCGGCTGGTTTCGTCGGACTCGGTGACGATCTCGGCGCCCTTGCCCGAGCTGGTGTCGGCCAGGCTGGTGGTGGTGGTGCGCGTGTTCACGCAGCCCCCAAGCAGCAACGCCATGGCAACGCCCGCGAAACCCACAGTCAGCATCCGCTGCACGCTCGCGGTCGTCATCGGAATGGCCATGCTCATCGGTTCAGTGCTCCTGGGGGGTGGTCTTGCGGACCGGATGCAAAACAATCGGGCGCTCCGCCGCGCGGCGCTGCGCCATGCGCTCGGCCGCACGGGTGCGGTCCTTGACGTCGCCAGCGAGCTGGCCGCAGGCGGCGTCGATGTCGTCGCCGCGCGTCTTGCGCACGGTGGTCACGAGGCCGGCTTCGCTCAGCGTCCTGGCGAATGCCAGTACGCGTGGCTGCGGGGAGCGCAGCAGGCCCGACGCCGGAAAGGGGTTGAACGGGATCAGGTTGAACTTGCACGAGATGCCGTGCGTACGCACCAGCTCGATGAGCTGCCGCGCATGCTCGGGCTGATCGTTCACTCCGTCGAGCATGCAGTACTCGAAGGTGATGAAGTCGCGCGGTGCATGCGCCAGGTAGCGCTTGCAGGCCTCGATCAGTTCGGCGATCGGGTACTTGCGGTTGAGCGGCACGAGGTCGTCGCGCAACGCATCGTTGGGCGCATGCAGCGAGACGGCCATGGCCACCGGGCAATCGGCGCCGAGGCGGTCGATCATGGGCACCACGCCGGAGGTCGACACCGTCACGCGACGGCGCGACAGCCCATAGGCGTTGTCGTCGAGCATGGTGCGCAGCGCGGGCACGAGCGCCGAGTAGTTCTGCAGCGGCTCGCCCATGCCCATCATCACCACGTTGGAGATGACGCGTTCGTCGCGCTTCAGGTGCTTGCGCAGGAAGTGTTCGGCAAACCAGAGCTGGGCGACGATTTCGCCCGTGCTCAGGTTGCGGCTGAAGCCCTGATGCCCTGTCGAGCAAAAGCGGCATCCGACCGCACAGCCGGCTTGGGACGACACGCACAGGGTGCCGCGGTCGTCCTCTGGAATGAATACGGCTTCGACGGCATTGCCGTCACCGACGTCGAACAGCCACTTGATCGTGCCGTCCTTGGATTCGTGCTGCGTGATGACCTGCAAGGCCTCCACGCGCGCCGTGGTCGCGAGCTTCTCGCGCAGCGACTTCGCCAGATCGGTCATCTGGGCGAAGTCGCTGGCGCCACGCTGGTGGATCCAGCGGAACAGCTGCGTGGCGCGGAATTTCTTCTCGCCGAGTTTTTCGCAGAACGCAGCCAACCCCTCGAGATCGAATTCGAGCAGATTGGCCGTGGTCATGGAATCGATCGGCAGACAGCTTCAGCGTGCGTAGACGTTGAGGCCGGCGAAGAAGAAAGCGACTTCGTTCGCTGCGGTTTCGGCAGCGTCCGAACCGTGCACGGCGTTGGCATCGATGCTGTCGGCGAAATCGGCGCGGATGGTACCGGCAGCGGCCTTCTTCGGGTCGGTGGCGCCCATCAGGTCGCGGTTCTTGGCGATGGCGTTGTCGCCTTCGAGCACTTGCACGAACACGGGGCCCGAGATCATGAACTCGACCAGGTCCTTGAAGAAGGGACGTTCCTTGTGCACGGCGTAGAACTGTTCGGCTTCGTTGCGCGACAGGTGCACCAGCTTGGCGGCGACGACCTTGAGGCCGGCAGCTTCAAAACGGGAAACGATCTTGCCGATGACGTTCTTGGCAACTGCATCGGGCTTGATGATGGAAAGGGTACGTTCGATAGCCATTGAAATGCTTCCTGGAGCTTTGATTTTGAAGTGTTTTGTCACAACTGCGACGCGCTTGTTGCATCACATGTCGACAAAGCCTCTGATTTTAACCGGCGCAGCCTTTCGGATTGGTGAAAACCCCGCGAAAGGCCGCGTACCGACGGCTGGCTTTCAGCGCCCGCGGCGGCGGCCGCCACCTTGGCCGCCCTGGCCGCCGAAGCCGCCACCGCCGCCACGACGCGGGCCTGCGCGCTGCTCCTTGCGCTGGCGCGAGAAGCTGTCGGCGCCGATGTAGCCCAGCGAGGTCTTCATTGGATCGGGCTGGTTGGCGCCGCTGGGTTGACGGTCGTCGCCCTGCTGGCGATTGCCGCCACCCTGGCGGTTGCCGCTGTTGCCGCTGTTGCCGCGGCGTCCCTGCCCCTGGGGCGGACCGCCGTTGCCACCGCCACGATTGGGACGGCCACCCCGGTCACCGCGCGGCGGACGACCATCGCCCAGCGGATTCGGGATCGGCGCTTCCCGGCTGCCTTCGTCGCGAGCATCGCGCATGTCGCGCGGCTGCTGGCCGCCACCACCATTGCGATTGCCGCGGCGCTTCTTGTTGCGCCCGCTTCGGCCATTGCCGCCACCACCCTCCTGCCCCGGGCCACGCTGCTGCGGGCCGGGCCGGGCAACCGCGCCGCCGGAAGCCTGGAACAGCGCGCGGATATCACGCTCGTCGAGTTCCATCCAGGCGCCGCGCTTCAGGCCGCGCGGCAGCACCATGGCGCCGTAGCGGATGCGGATCAGCCGGCTGACCGCGTGGCCCACCGACTCGAACAGGCGGCGCACCTCGCGATTGCGGCCTTCGGAAATGGTCACGCGATACCAGCAGTTCGAGCCTTCGCCGCCGCCGTCCTCGATGGTGCCGAATTGCGCCATGCCGTCGTCGAGGCGCACCCCGTCGAGCAGCTTCTGCTTTTCTTCGCTGGTGAGCGCGCCCAGCACACGGACCGCGTACTCGCGCTCCAGGCCGAAGCGCGGGTGCATCAGTTGGTTGGCCAGGTCGCCGGAGCTGCTGAACAGCAGCAGCCCTTCGGTGTTCAGGTCGAGGCGCCCGACCGACTGCCACTTGCCCTGCTGCAGGCGCGGCAGCTTGCGGAACACGGTCGGGCGGTTCTGCGGATCGTCGTGCGTGACCACCTCGCCCACGGGCTTGTGGTACGCGATCACGCGCGGCGGCGGAGGCGCGATGCGGTAGCGGATCGGCTTGCCGTTGATCTTGACCTGATCGCCGTACTGGATGCGCTGGCCGATGTGGGCCGGCTCGTTGTTGACGGAAATGCGGCCCTGAAGAATCAGCTGCTCCATTTCGAGCCGCGAGCCCAGGCCGGCCTGCGCCAACACCTTGTGCAGCTTGGGCGAATCCGCCTCGGGCAGAAGCACGCGCTTGAGCGGCGGGACTTCGGGGCTTTCTTCGTCGGCGTCGAACTGGCCGGAGATGACGTCCGAGAAACGGATCGGCTCGGGCGGCGGCGCGTTGCGCTGTTCGCGCTCTGCGGCGCGGCGGGCGCGGTCGAGGTCGTCTTCTTCTTCGTCGGGCTCTTCTTCGTCTTCGTCCCGCTCTTCTTCGCCGTCATCGCTGCTGTTGCGATCGGCTTCGACCGGTGCGGGATTGCGGGCCTCTTCAGCGGCGACGGCGACAACCGGAGCTTCCTCGGCGGCAACGACCGCCGGCGCGATCGCCTCGGGGGGCTGTGCAACAGGCAAAGCCACCGCTTCATCCGCCATGGACGGCTCGACCGGCTTCTTCTTGCGGGGCGCTCTCGGTTTCTTGGGCGCCTCGGCCTCCACCGGTGCAGCGATTTCCTGCGCAGCTGCCTCCGGCGCTACCGATTCAATAGCATCACCCGCGGCCTTCCTGGACGGGGCCGCCCTTTTCTTCTTTTTGACTTCGGGCTCGGCCGGCAGCATCGCCGCGTCTTCGGTGTCGGTTGTGCTCATGAGGTTTTTCCGGGAGAGGGAGCGTGGGGGTCGACCTCGTCCTGGGACGGGGCATCGGGTTCTGGCGACGGTGCCTGAGCGGACTCGGGCTCGGGTATGGATTCGGGTTCCGGCGCGAGCTCGGGTTCGGGCTCGATGGGAGATTCGGTGCCTGCGGCGTTCTCGGCAAACTGCGCCTCGGCGGCTTCGGCGGCGGAAGACTCCAGCTCTGCCATCCCCGATGCATCCGCATCGCCCTCTGCCAGCGCTTCGATCTCGGGCGCGGCATCGATGGGCAACCCCTGCTGCTCGCCGGACGCCTGCTCGAGGGCATCGACCAGCGCTGCCTGCTGCGCGGGCGTTTCGATCAGTGGCAACTGGTCTAACGAGGCCAGGCCCAGGTCGTCGAGGAACTGGCGCGTGGTTGCATACAGCGCCGGACGGCCGACCGTTTCGCGATGGCCGATGACCTCGACCCAGCCGCGGTCCTCCAGCTGCTTGAGGATCAGCGAGTTGATCGTCACGCCACGAATGTCTTCCATGTCGCCGCGCGTGGCCGGCTGCCGGTAGGCAATGATGGCCAGCGTCTCGAGTGCGGCGCGGGTGTAGCGCGGCGGCTTCTCGGGGTGCAGGCGATCGAGGTGGTCGCGCATCTCGGGCCGGCTCTGGAAACGCCAGCCGCTGCCGACGCTCACCAGCTCCAGGCCGCGCTGCGCCCAGTCTTCCTGCAATTCGAGCAACAGCACCTTGATGGTGTCCACGCCCAGCTCGTCGTCGAACAGCACGCGCATATCGCGCACCGGCAACGGCTGGCTCGAACAGATCAAGGCGGTTTCGAGAATGCGCTTGGCATCCGCCGTATTCATGGTTCGCGTTATCCGGGAAAAGGCGCCTCGGGGCGCTAGTTCAGAAGGATGAAAGGAGTAGGCGCTGCAGGCACGCGGCAAATGCAACGCAAGGCCGGCCTCGGGTGACCGGCGCGGCTCTCGGGCCGTCAGGCGCGATTGTAATCCAGCCCCCAGGCCCGCAAAGCCTGGACGAGGTCGGCGGGCGGCGGCGAGCGGAACTCCAGCGCCGCTTGTGTGACGGGATGCACGAAGGCCAGCCTGAATGCATGCAGCGCCTGCCGCGACAGCCCGGCAGCCGGCGCCCCGCCGTAGAGCGCATCGCCCACCAGCGGATGGCCGATCGACGCCATGTGCACGCGGATCTGGTGGGTGCGCCCCGTTTCGAGGGTGCAGCGCACGGCGCAGCCTTCGGCGTTGCTGTCGAGCCGCTCGATCAGCGTGCGCGCCGTCTTGCCCGCATGCCGCTCGAGATCGACCACGGCCATGCGCAGCCGGTTGCGCGGATCGCGCCCAATGGGGGCGTCGACCTGCCGGCCCGCGGCACCCTCCCACGGCTTGTGGCCGATGGCCAGGTACTGCCGCTTGACCTCGCGCGCAGCGATCAGCGCCACCATCGCATCCATGGCGGCCCGGGTGCGCGCCACCACCATCAGGCCGCTGGTGTCGCGGTCGAGCCGGTGCACGATGCCGGCGCGCGGCAGCAGCACAGCCTTCGGGTCCAGCGCCAGCAGGCCATTGAGCAGCGTGCCGCTCCAGTGTCCCGGCGCCGGGTGCACGACCAGGCCGGCGGGCTTGTCGACGATGCGCAGGTGTTCGTCCTCGTGCACGGTGACGATGTCCATCGGCTCGGGCCGGAAGGCCTGGCTCTGGGGCGTGGGACGAAGCTCGATGCGGCCGGCCTGTCCCGCCTTGACGGTGGCCGAGACCTTGGTCAGCGTGCGGCCCTGCAGCTCGACAGCGCCAGCCTCGATCAACTGCTGCAGGTAACTGCGGGAAAACTCGGGCACCAGCGCGGCGAGCGCGCGGTCGAGCCGCTGGCCGTGCTGGGCCGGGTCGATGACGAAGGGCCGCTGCTCGCTGGGTTCGATCGGATCGGCCCCCTCCTCGAACTCGGGCACCTCCAGTGCCTCGGGGGTATTGCCCAAAGGGTCGGTCGATATAATTGAGGGCAACTGTTTCACGAAAGCCGTATGTGATGTTTCGCGCCAAATTATCGGTCCCCGCCTGGATCGCGCTCAGCGCCGCGGCTGTGCTGGCTGCTGGCTGCTCGTCGACCTCCGTCGACAAGACCGCCAACTGGAGCCCCAACCGTATCTATTCGGAAGCCAAGGACGAGGCCGGATCGGGCGCCTACGACAAGGCCGTGCCGCTGTACGAGAAGCTCGAAGGCCGCGCCGCCGGCACGCCGCTCGCGCAGCAGGCGCAGCTCGAAAAGGCCTACGCCCAGTACAAGTCGGGCGAAAAGGCGAACGCCATCGCCACTGTCGACCGCTTCATGAAGCTGCATCCGGCGAGCCCCGCCATCGACTATGCGCTCTACCTCAAGGGCGTGATCAACTTCAACGACGACCTTGGCATGTTCGCGTTCATGACGCGCCAGGACCTGTCCGAGCGCGACCAGAAGGCCGCCAAGGAATCTTTCGAGTCGTTCAAGGACCTCGTCACGCGCTTCCCCGAGTCGCGCTACACCCCTGACGCGCGCCAGCGCATGAACTACATCGTGAACTCGCTCGCGCAGTACGAAGTTCACGTGGCGCGCTACTACTATTCGCGCGGCGCCTACCTGGCGGCCATCAACCGCGCCCAGGTCGCGCTGTCCGACTACCGCGAAGTACCGGCGCTCGAAGAAGCCCTGTACATCATGGTGAAGTCGTACGACGCCCTCGGCATGAAAGACCTGCGCGACGACACCCAACGCGTGCTGACCACCAACTATCCGAAGAGCACCTACCTCGCGAACGGCTTCAAGGGCAAGGACGATCCCTGGTGGAAGCTCTGGTAGCCCCTAACTAAGTCTTGAGTGCGTCCAGCGCGGCCTCGAAATCCGATTCGTTTTCGAGCCGCCGCATCGGTGGCAGCGCCGCCAGCAACCGGCGGCCGTAGCCCATGGCCACCAGCCGCGTATCGCAGATCGCCAGTACGCCGCTGTCGGTTTCGCGCCGAATCAATCGGCCCGCCCCCTGCTTGAGCGCCACGGCCGCCTCGGGCAGCGAATAGTCGGCAAACGAACTGCGGCCCTGCGCTTCAAGACGCTGTGAGCGCGCCTCGACCAGCGGATCGTTCGGCGGCGGGAACGGCAGCTTGTCGATCACCACCAGTTGCAACACATCGCCCGGTGCGTCGAAGCCTTCCCAGAACGAGGCCGACGCCACCAGCACGCAGCCTGCGCGCCCGGCGCTCGCGCCTTCGCGGAAGCGATCCATCAGCACGCGCTTGGGCAGCTCGCCCTGCACCAGCACCTCGGGGCGCGCTTGCGCGTCGAGCAGTTCGAACTGCTGCCTCATCTCGTCGCCGATGGTGCGCAGTGCGCGAAGCGTGGTCGTCAGCACCAGCGTGCGGCCGCCCAGCTCGGTCGCGCCGCGCGCGGCCAGTTGCGCGACGCGCTGGCTGTGCGACGGATCGTTGGGCTTGGGAAACGCACGCGGCACATAGAGCGCAGCCTGCGAGGCATAGTCGAACGGGCTTTGCACGCGCAGTACTTCCGCGTCCTGCAGGCCGCAGGGCTCGGTGAACCAGCGCAGCGTGGGCTCGTCGCCCAGCGTTGCGGAGGTGAAGACCCAGGCGCGGCCGCCATCTTGCTGCGCCGCCGTCTCGCGCGCCGGCCGCTCGCCATAGCCGTCGAGATCCTCGTCGTCGCCATCGGCCGCATCGGAGCCTGCCTCGGCGATCTTGAGCACCCGCTTGCGCATGGCGTCGGCGATGTCCAGCGGCGATTCGATGAGCCGCAGCTGCGAGCCCACATCGACCCAGCGCACCGAATCGATCTCGCATGGCAGGGCGAAGCGCGCGATGCGCTTCGCGAGTTGGCGGGCCCGCTCGTGCAGCCGCACGAAGTCAGGCGAGATTTCGCTGACGGTGGCGAGCCCCTCGGCCGACAGCTCGAACGCTTGCAGCAGGTCGTCCAGCGCTTGCTGCCACGCATCGGGATCGACACCCTCGGGCGAGGCACCCAGCCAGCGCAGCTTGGCGCCGGGCCATTGCTTGCCGACCACGAGCCGCAGTTCGCGCGCGGCGCGCTCGACTGCCGCGACCAGTTGCTGCCAGTCGACCAGGCCGCGCGCATGCTGCAGGCCGGCACCCAGCATGTCGCGCGCAAAGTCGAGCGCCTGCCCGCTGCCGAGCTGCGCACCGAGAAACTGCACGCCGGTTTCGTTGAGCTGGTGCGCTTCGTCGAACACCACCACGCTCACGGTCGGCAGAAGCTCCGCCATGCCGGTCTCGCGCACCGCGAGGTCGGCAAAGAACAGATGGTGGTTGATGACCACGATGTCGGCCGCCAGCGCCTCGCGCCGTGCCAGGTTGACATGGCAGGGCTTGAACTGCGGGCATTGCGCGCCCAGGCAGTTCTCTCGCGTGGAGGTGATCAGCGGGATCAGCGGCGAGCGCTCGTCCAGCCCCGGCAGCTCGGCCAGGTCGCCGGTGCGCGTGGCCTTCGACCACTGCTCGATCTTGGCGAGCGTGCGCAAGCTGCCGCGTTCAGGCAATGAGGCATCGTGGCGCGCCAGATCGAGCCGGTGCAGGCAAAGATAGCTGCCGCGCCCCTTGAGCAGCGCGGTGCGCACTGGCAGGCCGAAGGCTTCGACAAGACGCGGCAGGTCGCGGCCGAACAGCTGGTCCTGCAGCGTCTTGGTGGCGGTCGAGAGCAGTACGCGTTCGCCGCTCAGCAGGGCCGGCACGAGATACGAAAAAGTCTTGCCCACCCCGGTGCCCGCTTCGACCACCAGCACGCCGCCCTGGTCGATGGTGCGGGCCACGGCTATCGCCATCTCGGTCTGACCCGCGCGCTCGCGGAACTGCTCGGCGGCACGCGACAGCGCACCGTCCTGCGCGAAGGCGTCGCGCACCTGGTCTTCGAGCGCCCCCGTCACGCCGGCTCTTTCGGGTCGAGGTCGTTTTCGAGGCGCGCGATCTGGTCGCGCAGTGCGAGGCGGCGCTTTTTCAGGCGCCGCAGCAACAGCTCGTCTTGCGGCGAGCCCTCAGCCAGCCGGTCGATGGTGGCGTCGAGATCGGCATGCTCGATGCGCAATTCGATCAGCTGGCGGGAAAGGGAGTGAAGATTGGAGTCCAACGGTGGGGAGCGGCTGCGAGGTTTTCGCGGCGCATGTTCATTCGATAATACGTCCTGACACGAATCTCCGAGAAGACAGAAACACGCGCTTCGGCGCATATGCCTCATGACCCAAGGCTTTCGACTCGCCGCGGCCACCGGACTCCACAAGGGAGACCGCCCGTACCAACAAGACCAGGTGCTGATGATGAGCCATCCACGCGTGCCTGGCTGCGTGCTGGGCATCGTGGCCGACGGCATGGGCGGGCGCAGCGGCGGGCGCAAGGCCTCCGATCAGGTGCTGATGACGGCACGCCAGCTCTTCGCCCGCTACCAGCCCAGCCGCGACGACCCCGAAGCCGTGCTGAAGCAGATCCTCGAAGACTCGCACACGGTCATCAAGCTCACCGCCGTTTCCAGCGAACAGGAGCCGCACAGCACGCTCGCGGCCTTCCTCATGACCCCCAAGGGCGACTGTGCCTGGATCCATGCCGGCGACTCGCGCATCTATCACTTCCATGACGGGCAGCTCGTCAAGCGCACGCGCGACCATTCGTACGTGCAGGTGCTGATCGACCGCGGCCAGATCACCGAGGCCCAGGCCAACGTCCATCCGCAAGGCAACATCCTGCTCGGCTGCCTGGGCATGACGACCACGCCGCCGCCCATCGACCCCTACTACATTCCGAAGATGGAACCGGGCGACCTGCTGATGGCCTGCAGCGACGGACTGTGGCATTACTTCAGCCCCGAAGAGCTGGCGAGCGTGCTGTACGCGCAGCCGCCGCGCGATGCGGTCGAAATCCTGGTGGGTGAAGCGCGCCGTCGAGCCCGGGGCACGGGCGACAACATCTCGATTGTCGTCCTGAAGTTCGATCCGCTGCCGGCGACAACCGCCTGAGCGGCGCCCCTGCCTTCTTGCCCCGCTCAGGGTGCGGCCGGCGGCGGCGGCA
>Ga0105244_10003653_pt1 | contig 10882 bp, 8 predicted proteins | sample KBSM44metaG_FD_80423 | JGI IMG/M metagenome (GOLD analysis project Ga0105244, IMG submission 80423) | Miscanthus rhizosphere microbial communities from Kellogg Biological Station, Michigan, USA - KBS M4-4 metaG | ecosystem: Host-associated > Plants > Roots > Rhizosphere > Soil | place: Michigan...
CGCCGCCGACTCCAGCGCTTCTGACGAGAAGGTTGCCGAGTACGAGCGCAGCGCCTGCCCGACCTGCGGTTCGTGCTCCGGCATGTTCACCGCCAACTCGATGAACTGCCTGACCGAAGCCCTCGGCCTGGCCCTGCCGGGCAACGGTTCGACCCTGGCGACCCACGCCGACCGCGAGCAGTTGTTCCTGCAGGCCGGCCGGACCATCGTCGAGCTGTGCCAGCGTCACTACGGCGACAACGATGACTCGGTCCTGCCGCGCAACATCGCCAACTTCAAGGCGTTCGAAAACGCCATGACCCTGGACATCGCCATGGGCGGTTCCACCAATACCATCCTGCACCTGCTGGCGGCTGCCCAGGAAGCCGAGATCGATTTCGACCTGCGCGATATCGACCGGCTGTCCCGTCACGTACCGCAACTGTGCAAGGTTGCGCCGAACATCCAGAAGTACCACATGGAAGACGTGCACCGCGCCGGCGGGATCTTCAGCATCCTCGGCGAACTGGCCCGTGGCGGCCTGTTGCACACCGACCTGCCGACCGTGCACAGCAAGACCCTGGCCGACGGCATCGCCAAGTGGGACATCACCCAGACCGACGACGAAGCGGTGCACACTTTCTTCAAGGCCGGCCCGGCCGGTATCCCGACCCAGACCGCGTTCAGTCAGTCGACCCGTTGGGAAACCCTGGACGACGACCGTGAAAACGGTTGTATCCGCAGTGTCGAGCATGCCTATTCGAAAGAAGGCGGCCTGGCAGTGCTGTACGGCAACATCGCCCTCGACGGTTGCGTGGTGAAAACCGCCGGGGGCGACGAGTCGATCCATGTGTTCGAAGGCAACGCGAAGATCTTCGAAAGCCAGGACAGCGCCGTACGCGGCATCCTCGCCGACGAAGTGAAGGCCGGCGACATCGTGATCATCCGTTACGAAGGTCCGAAAGGCGGTCCAGGCATGCAGGAAATGCTCTACCCGACCTCCTACCTGAAGTCCAAGGGCCTGGGCAAAGCCTGCGCCCTGCTGACCGATGGTCGTTTCTCTGGCGGTACCTCGGGCCTGTCCATCGGCCATGCGTCTCCGGAAGCGGCTGCTGGCGGCGCGATCGGCCTGGTGCAGGATGGCGACAAGGTACTGATCGACATTCCGAACCGTTCGATCAACCTGTTGATCAGCGACGAGGAAATGGCCAGCCGCCGTGCCGAACAGGACAAGAAAGGCTGGAAACCGGTGGAAACCCGTCCACGCAAGGTGACTACCGCGTTGAAGGCCTACGCATTGCTCGCCACCAGCGCCGACAAGGGCGCGGTCCGCGACAAGGCGATGCTGGACAAGCTGGTGCCATAAACCACCCGCCCAATGAAAAGCCCGGTCAGTGCCGGGCTTTTTATTGCCTGCTGGATTACTGGATATCTTCAGGCTTGACGATCACCCAGTTCTTGTCCGCCGTCACCGGCAAGCCTTCCTTGGCCTGAGCCTCGGCGTAGGTCTTCATCATGCCGTTGAGCTGGGTCATGTACTTGTCCTTGCGGTTGACCCACAGGTGCACGCCGCCCTTGGCCACGTCGACGCTGTGGAACAGCATGTAGCCATCGCTCGAAGGGGTGTCGCCGCCCACCAGTACCGGTTTCTTCCACTGGTCGATATAGGTCAGGATGGCCGCCTGCTTGCCAGCCATCCAAGTCGCCGGAGTCCACAGGTACGGAGTCAGTTCCAGGCCGAGGTTGGCCTTCTCTTCATATTTGCCGGCGCTGATCTGCTTGCGCGCGGTGGTCAGCTCGCCGGTCTTACGGTCCTTGAGCAGCGTTGTCACGCCGATCACGTTCTGCGGCTTGACGTTATAGCCATACTTCGGATCCGCCGCGACCATGCGCACCAGCTCTTCCGAAGCGGCGGTCACCACATAGACCTCGATGCCGTTTTCCATCAACTTGTTGTACAGCTCAGCCTGGCCGGTGAAGACCTTGGGCGGCTGTACTTCGATGTTCTTCACCACGTCGCCATCGTAATAGGTGCTCGGCACCGGCTTGCCCGAAGCCATCATCTCGTCGACGTAACCCTTGAGTTCCTTGAGGGTGAAACCGGAGAACACCTGGGCCACCCAGGGGTAGCAGACCATGTCGTCGATTTCGCAGAGGCGGTAGTAGTAGCTGAACAGGCTTTCCTTGTGGTCGGCGGTGTCCTTGAACGGGATCAGCTTCAGCGAAGGGTCCAGGGTATCGCGGGTGATCAGCCCCTTGTTCTCCAGGTAGGGCAGCAGCGACTCCTCCAGGTCATAGCGATAGCTGGTGTTGTCCATGTCGAACACCGCGAAATTGCCCTTGTTGGCGTTGGCGGCGATCATCGCCTCCAGTTGCTTGGCCTGGGCTTCGGGCCAGTGCTTGAGTTCGGTGGCGCAAGCCTGTCCGGCAAGGCCCAGGCAGAGTGCGACGGCGAGGAGTTTCGGGACGAATTTCATGGACGATATCTTCCTGGCTGAAAGGCATCGACGCTAACAAATCCATGTGACAGTTCTCATCCGAGGACGACCGCCCGCGTCCTGATCCCGCCACCGGCATACGCTCCAGCGCCAACGGCTTATTCCAAAAACGACACCCGACATTCCATTTAGATATTAAATCTATATATATCAAGCTGTTAGTCTGATCGGTTCACAGTCACTGACCCGGAGTGATTGGCATCCATTGTTTTCGGAGTTTTCATGAACCTGCCGCTGATCCTCAATCTGCTGGTGTTCCTCGCCCTGTTGCTGGGCCTGGCGCAAACCCGCCATACCTCCTGGAGCCTGGCCCGCAAGGTGCTGTTCGCCCTGGCCCTGGGTGTGGCGTTCGGCCTCGGCCTGCATACCGTCTACGGCGACGGCAACCCGGTGCTCAAGGCCTCTATCGCCTGGTTCGACCTGGTGGGCAATGGTTATGTGCAGTTGCTGCAAATGATCGTGATCCCGCTGGTCTTCGCCTCGATCCTCAGCGCCGTGGCCCGTCTGCATAACGCCTCGTCGCTGGGCAAGATCAGCTTCCTGACCATTGGTACGCTGCTGTTCACCACCGCCATCGCCGCGCTGATCGGCATCGTCCTGACCAACCTGTTCGGCCTGACCGCCGAAGGCCTGGTGGCCGGCAGCCAGGAAATGGCTCGCCTGCAGACCATCCAGACCGACTACGCGGGCAAGGTCGCCGACCTCAACGTGCCGCAACTGCTGCTGTCGTTCATCCCACAGAATCCTTTCGCCGATCTGGCCCGGGCCAAACCGACCTCGATCATCAGCGTGGTGATCTTCGCCGCCTTCCTGGGCGTCGCCGCTCTGCAGTTGCTCAAGGACGATGCGGAAAAAGGCCAGAAGGTGGTCAATGCCATCGACACCCTGCAAGCCTGGGTGATGCGCCTGGTGCGCGTGGTGATGAAGCTGACACCCTACGGTGTGTTGGCACTGATGACCAAGGTGGTGGCCGGTTCCAACCTGCAGGACATCATCAAGCTCGGCAGTTTCGTGGTGGTGTCCTATATCGGCCTGGGGCTGATGTTCGTGGTCCACGGGCTGCTGGTATCGCTGGCCGGAATCAATCCGCTGCGTTTCTTCCGCAAGATCTGGCCGGTGCTGACCTTTGCCTTCACCAGCCGTTCCAGTGCCGCGAGCATCCCGCTGAGCATCGAGGCGCAGACCCGGCGCCTGGGTATTCCCCAGTCGATTGCCAGTTTCGCCGCTTCGTTCGGAGCGACGATTGGCCAGAATGGTTGCGCTGGCCTGTATCCGGCGATGCTGGCGGTGATGGTTGCGCCGACCGTGGGGATCAACCCGCTGGACCCGCTGTGGATCGCGACGCTGTTGGCCATTGTCACCCTGAGTTCGGCGGGTGTGGCCGGCGTGGGTGGCGGTGCGACCTTTGCCGCGCTGATCGTGCTGCCGGCGATGGGCCTGCCGGTATCACTGGTGGCGCTGTTGATCTCGGTGGAACCGCTGATCGACATGGGCCGTACCGCGCTGAACGTGAGCGGTTCGATAACCGCAGGGACCATCACCAGCCAGGTCATGCAACAGACCGACAAGCGTCTGCTGGAGGCCGATGAGCATACGGAGCTGGCGCAGGCCTGATCAGCTGTTGTGGTGAGCGGGGTTGTCGGGACGCCGCAACCGCCGCTCTCGGCTGCCAAGCAGCCGCAAAGCCGGCACCGGCGTTCAGCCGCCCCGTCAGGTTCTTTCCCAGACCTCGAAACTGAACGCCGGCTTGTCGCCTTCCGCCGGATGCGGCTCGTCGGAAACCCGCTGCCACACGCTCAGGTCGAATTCCGGGAACCAGGCGTCGCCTTCCAGACTCAGACCGACCCGAGTCAGATACAGACGGTCGGCCTGCTCCAGCCCCTGGGCATACAACTGCGCCCCGCCGATCAGCATCAGCTAATCGACGCCCTGCTCCAGCGCCCATTCCTCGGCCCGCACCAGCGCGGCGTCCAATGATGGAAACACCTCGGCACCGTCCAGTTGCAACCCGGCCTGACGGCTCACCACCAGGTTCAGGCGTCCCGGCAATGGCCGACCGAGGGAATCCCAGGTCTTGCGGCCCATGATGATCGGCTTGCCCAGAGTGGTGGCCTTGAAATATTTGAAATCCGCCGGCAAATGCCAGGGCATGCGATTGTCGACACCGATCACGCGGTTTTCCGCGAGGGCCGCGATCAGGCTGAGGGGGAGTTTGGTTTTCATGCCGCCGAGGATACCCGACACCCGGGTGCAGGCACTAGCCGCAGGGGTTATGCTTCTGACTCTCCCCGGAAACAGGACGGCGCGTGACTGAACCGACTCCCCTGCAACGCCTCTGGCTGACCGAGACCGTGCGCCTGCGCGAAGAACAGGCCGGTTCCCTGGAGGATCTCGAAGCCAATCGTCGCGCCCGCGCCGCCGGTGGCGACCTGGCGACCCGCATCCAGAATCGCGCACTCTGGCTGGCCGAACGCGATGGTCAGCTCGCCGCTCTGCGTCACTGGCTGCAGGGCGCACGACTGGCCTTGTTGTTGCTCGCCATGTTGGCGGTCCTCAGCGGCGCCGGCCTGGCGTTCGCCGCGCTGGGCAACGGCCCCTTGCCGGTCAATGTGTTCTGGGCGCTGGGCAGCCTGCTCGCGCTGAACCTGCTGCTGTTGGCAAGCTGGGGCCTGGGTCTGTTTTTCGCTGGCGACCACAGTGCCAGTCTCGGACGGCTGTGGTTGTGGCTCAGCGAAAAACTCGCCCGTGATGCCCAGGCGGCCCAACTGGTGCCGGCGCTGGTGCTCCTGCTGCAACGTCAGCGCCTGAACCGCTGGGCCATCGGCCTCGTCGTCCACGGTCTGTGGCTGCTGGCCCTGGCCTGCGCACTGGTGGTGCTGTTGACGTTGCTCGCCACCCGGCGCTACGGCTTCGTCTGGGAAACCACCATTCTCGGTGGCGACACTTTCGTCGGCCTGACCCAAGGCCTCGGCGCCCTGCCGGCTCTGCTGGGCTTCAGCGTGCCCAGCGAAGCGATGATCCGCGCCAGCGGCAACGCCAGCGTCGATCTGGAAAATGCCCGCCAGGCCTGGGCCGGTTGGCTGGTCGGAGTGCTGGTGGTCTACGGTGTGCTGCCCCGCCTGCTACTGGCGCTGCTGTGCCTGTGGCGCTGGCGTGTCGGTGTTCGCGAACTGACACTGGAGCCGAACCTGCCCGGATATGCCCAACTGCGCGAGCGCCTGATGCCCAGCAGCGAACGCTTGGGCATCAGCGATGCCGCACCCGCGCAGTTGCCCAACGCCGAAGCCGGAGTGACCCGTCAGGACAGCGCCGGCGCCTTGCTGGTCGCCACCGAACTGGACGACCAGCGTCCCTGGCCGCCAGCACTGCCCAGAGATGTCCGCGACGCCGGGATTCTCGACAGCCGTGAGTCACGGCAGAAACTGCTCGAACAACTGAGCCGCTTCCCACCGGCCCGCCTGGCGATCGCCTGCGACCCACGGCGCTCGCCAGATCGTGGCAGCCTCGCGCTGATCGCCGAGTTGGCCCGCAGCGCCGCCGCCACCCGTGTCTGGCTGCTGCAGGCGCCACAAGGCCAGGCGCTGGACGCTGACCGTCTCGGCGACTGGCACAACGCCCTGCAACAATTGGAACTGCCATTCGCCGACAGCGCACCGCTGACCTGGCTGGAGACCGGCCATGACTAAACCATTGAAACTGGCCGTGGTCGGCCACACCAATGTTGGCAAGACCTCGCTGCTGCGTACCCTGACCCGGGACGTCGGCTTTGGCGAAGTCTCCCACCGCCCCAGCACCACCCGCCATGTCGAAGGGGCGCGGTTGTCAGTCGACGGCGAGCCGCTGCTGGAGCTGTACGACACGCCCGGCCTGGAAGATGCCATCGCCCTGCTCGACTACCTCGAACGTCTTGACCGGCCCGGCGAACGCCTCGATGGCCCGGCCCGGGTCAATCGCTTCCTTGATGGCAGCGAAGCCCGCCAGCGTTTCGAGCAGGAAGCCAAGGTACTGCGCCAGCTCTTGGCCTCGGATGCCGGGCTGTATGTGATCGATGCCCGCGAACCGGTGCTGGCCAAATACCGCGACGAACTGTCGGTGCTCGCCAGTTGCGGCAAACCGCTGCTGCCGGTGCTCAATTTCGTCAGCAGCGCCGCCCAGCGCGAGCCCGACTGGCGCGAAGCCCTGGCCCGCCTGGGGCTGCATGCCCTGGTGCGCTTCGACAGCGTCGCGCCGCCGGAAGACGGCGAACGCCGTCTCTATGAAAGCCTGGCACTGCTGCTCGAAGGTTCGCGAGTACAGTTGGAACGACTGGTCCGCGATCTGGAAGCACAACGCCTGGCCCGTCGGCAAAGCGCCCAACGGCTGATCGCCGAGCTCTTGATCGACTGCGCCGCCTGCCGACGCCAGGTGGCCGGTGATGCAACAGCCGAAACCAGTGCCATCGCCGAGCTGCGCCAGGCGGTGCGCCAGCGCGAGCAGCGTTGCGTCGAGGCCCTGCTCACACTCTATGCATTTCGTACCAATGACGCGGCAGCCAGCGATCTGCCACTGCTCGACGGCCGCTGGGGCGACGATCTGTTCAACCCGGAAACCCTCAAGCAGTTGGGGGTGAAGGTTGGCAGCGGAATTGCCGCCGGAGCGGCGGCGGGGGCTGGCGTCGATCTGCTGGTCGGCGGCCTGACCCTGGGCGCCGCCGCCCTGGCCGGAGCCATCGCTGGCGGCGCCCTGCAGACCGCGCGCGGCTACGGCGGCCGCCTGCTCGGCAAGCTCAAGGGCAAACGCGAACTGACCGTCGACGACAGCGTGCTACGCCTGCTGGCACTACGCCAACGGCAACTGCTGCTAGCCTTGGAGGCGCGCGGTCATGCGGCGCTGGACAGCATTACCGTTGCAACGCCCGTGGACAAGTCCTGGCGTGAGGGCAAGCTGCCACAAGCCCTGGACAAGGCCCGAGCGCATCCGCAATGGTCGTCGCTCAACCCACAGCCGAAACTGAGCCAGACCGAACGCCAGGAACAGCTGGAAAAGCTTCTGCAAAAGCTTGATGAAAGCTGAAAAAGAAGATCATCAGATAGCGGGCGTCCTCAAGAACGGAGTCTGGTGCTCCAGGCGTCAAACGCCAGAAAGCTCTTGATCAGCCTCCGGATCAGTTCCTTGTCGGCTTTATCGGCAATGCCGTTGCCATCGACGTCACTGTTGGTAAAGGATTCAAAAATGCCGTCGTTATCCCCGTCATACCCGGCAGCCCGGTAAACCAGCGTCTGCGGCCCCGAAGCCGTGCAATCCTCATGGAACTCCAGCTTGACGACATTCGGCGAGCCATCGTGGTGATAATTTTCGGCCAGCATCTTGAGATAACGCTGTTCATTCCCACCCTGGTTGAACCAGTTCAGTTGCAGGAAAACATCCGTGAATGCCCGTAACAGATGCTGGTCACGCAGGGAAAACCGGCCGTCCAGGTCAATGTCGCCGGCCATCGCGAAATCAACAAGGGCATCTCCCGTATGATCGACGGCCACGGCAATACCCACCTGTTGTTCCGGCAGGCAGAGCATATCGTTGTAGAACTTGAGCAGGACGGTATTGGCCTGTCCGGTTTGCCCCAGATCCTGGGCAATGGCTTTCATGTAACGCATGACGACTCCTTTCGGTGAATGTCGCTTCAGGCTAAAGCCATCGCAGGCGAGTGCTCCAGTCAACAACTCCCGGCGCCTCGTGGGAAACCCCGGCAGACTCTGAGAGCCGTCGCCCTACGCCCTCTCGCAATCCGGCGCGGCTCAATCCGGGCGGACGCCAGAAGCGGATCGACCTGCTTGCCGCCTCTCGCTCGATGACCATTGCCGATGATGAAAAGCCTCCATCCTCGGCAGGTACAACCAGTCTTGCGGGGCTTCGAGAATGAAACCCTCCAGCGCCTTGAGCCAATGCGCCCGCATCTGCTCGATGGGACCTCGGAAAACCCGCTCGATAACCCGTAGCTCTCCCACCTGTCCCAGGCGGATTCGATGCCCCACCAGCAAGAGATCACAGCCCAGCTTCGAGGCCAGGAACAGCGGACCTTTGACAAACTGGGCATCGCGCCCGAAGAAGCGGCCACTCATCGGCTCACCAAACTGAATACCATCAAGACTTACCGGCAGATCGCAGAAAATGATCACCTGATCACCCCGTTTCACGCCCCGGGCAATCGCCAGGGCGCTCCTCGGATCATTGCTGTCCAGAACCTCGACCACGTGCCCGAGACCTTCAAGGTTCTTGAGCGATCCATGGGTAAACGGATCCTTGAAGTTCCAGATCGGAATGATGAACCGCGTCGGCGCACTCGTTCGCTCGACGACGCAGGCGACGGCCATCCAGTACTCGCCGCAATGCGGCAAAGCGATGATCGTCGAACGCCTGGCGCCGCGTTGCCAGTGATCGCCAGCGTCGCTCCAGCGGATCGACCGGATCCAGGCCCGCAGGTGCTCCGGTTCATGGCTTCGGTAGAGATGCTGGTAAAGCCCACGCTGAAACTGGATCGCGCTGTGCTGGCAGGCCAGGACTCGACAACGATCGGCATCCAGATCGAAGAGTTGCAGATTCTGGCAGCTGCGACGGTAGTCCACCCCTCGCAAACGCCGGGGCAACTTCATCAGCATCGCAGGCAGCAGCGTCAGCAGAACGTGAAGCGTATTGACCCGAAAGCACCAGGCCAGGACGAGCAACCCGTATCGGCGCAGCCGGGCCTTGACCATCGCCCAGAACAACCAGCGCCTCACCGGGCCACTCAAACCGCGGGTCAGCATGCTTGCGCCAACGGTACCAGGCGCCCTTCGCACATGTGCAGCACCGTCGTGCAGGCGTGCGCCACCTCCCGGTCATGGGTGACCACAACGCAGGACAAGGGCAGATGACGAATCATTTCAATCACCACATCGCGTGATGCCAGGTCCAGATGCGCCGTCGGCTCGTCGAGCAGCAGCAACTGAGGCCGCCGATACAGAGCCCGGGCAATCAAGAGACGCTGCCGCTGCCCGGACGACAGTTGAATACCCGTCGACCCCAGTTGCGTGTTGAAACCATTGGCCAATTGCAGCACGCACGGGAGCAGCCCCACCTGCTCGACACACGCCTGCAACCATGGACCATCGAGTTCATCATCCATCACGACATTGTCCACCAGGCTGCCGTCGACGATTTCACCCTGAGCCATGACATAAGCCACACCCTGGCGATAACGGCGCAGACCGAAATGCCGCATCGCCTGGCCGTTGATCCGGAACCGCCCCTCATCCAGAGGATAAAAGCCGGCCAGGACCTTCAGGAAGGTGCTCTTGCCACAACCGGAAGGTCCCAGGATGGCGATCTTCGCCCCCTGGCCCTCCAGGGTGAAATCCAGCTTGTCGAAGGTCGGGCGCTCGAACGAGCTGTAGCAGAACCGGGCGTTCTGCAGGCGAATGGAACGGATCGCATCGGGCTGCCCCAACGGGCTGCTGCTGTAGACGCAGGACTCGAACGGTTCCGGCTGCTCGTCGATGATGTCATCCAGCCGACCCAGCTCGACCTGCACCAGTCGCAGGTTCATGTAGCCCTCCACCAGCTTGAAGGCACACGCCATGAACATGTCCTTGTACAGCACAAAGGCAAACAGATCGCCGACGCTGTTCTCACCGTTCAACACAGCGAGGGCCCCCAGCGCGCTGACCAACAGGGAGTGTCCATGGGCCAGGCCGTCATGGATCACCTGATTCATCGCCTGCATGCGCTGGACCCCGGCGCGGGCCGTTTCGGTGTCCGCCTGCCGGTTGCTCCAGGTCGCCAGTTTCGTCGCTTCGTAGTGATGGAGTTTCATCGACTCGATCCCCCCCAGCACGCCCAGCAGCGTGACATTACGCAGGGTCTCGGCCTCGATCGAGGCCTTGTGGCGCTTTTCCATCACCGGCAAGGTCAGACCACGGAAGAGAAAAAACAGCAGGCACAACGCCAGGGACAACCCCGCCAACTGGATATTGATCAGTGCCATCAATATCAGGAAGACCAGGCCGAACAGGCTGTCGATGCCGATGTCCATCCACCCCGAGGTGAACGGCAGGAACACCTTGTCTGCCGCCTGGGTGCGACGCAGGATGTCTCCCGGCGCACGCCGCTCGAAGTAACCGAGCGGCAGCTGTAACAGGCGGGCAATGACGCCGGTCGAGAGATCCTGCGTCAGCGCGACCCGCAGTTGCGCATCCAGCAGCGCCCGCAGCCAGGCGGCAACGGTCTTGAACACAAAGATGCCGCCGAAGACATACAGGATCAGGTACAGGAAATCCTCGTCGTTCTTGGCGACGACTTCATCGATCGTCAGGGAAAACAACTTCGGCGCGGCAATCCCGCCCAGGTAGCCGACCACCGACAGCAGTCCCATGGGGATCAGGTAACGCAAG
>Ga0105244_10003656_pt1 | contig 10879 bp, 9 predicted proteins | sample KBSM44metaG_FD_80423 | JGI IMG/M metagenome (GOLD analysis project Ga0105244, IMG submission 80423) | Miscanthus rhizosphere microbial communities from Kellogg Biological Station, Michigan, USA - KBS M4-4 metaG | ecosystem: Host-associated > Plants > Roots > Rhizosphere > Soil | place: Michigan...
CCTGGGTACTGCCCAGGCGACCGATAATGCCGATATTGCGAAATTGCTCCATGGGGCTCCTGCGGGATTTGGGGTGTGGCAAAAAAGAACGATTATGGGCGAAAGGCCGCGTCAGGCAAAACCCTTTGTCGCCGTCAAGCCTTGATGACAACGGTTCTCAGCCACCTGCACCGCACGTAAAAGGCTATGCTCGGACCATGACTGTGTTCCCCGATCTGCACAACCTGCCCCGCCAACTGCGCCACCCGGAGGTGCGCGACCTGGCGTGGGTGATGCTCGCCCCGCCGATGCTCACGCACACGCCGTGGCCGCAACGCCACCCGCTGGCCGGCAGCGACTGGGTGCAGGCGCCCCATCTTCTCGAACACTGGTTACGCACACTTGATCAAGACAGCAGCGCGTTGCAGCAGTGGCTGAGCCAGGCACGCACCCGGCGCCTGGGCCTTTATTACGAGCGGCTGTGGCAATTTGCGGTGCAGCATGCGCCGGGGGTGGAACTGATCGCTGCCAACCTGCCGATCCGTCGCGCCGGGCACACCCTGGGCGAGTTGGACATGCTGATTCGTGATCGCGATGGCGTGCATCACCTGGAACTGGCGATCAAGCTCTACCTGGGCCCACAAGACGGCAACGGCAGGGACGCGGCCCTGTGGCTGGGCCCCGGTTGCCATGATCGACTGGACCGCAAGCTGGCCCACCTGGCCCAGCACCAACTGCCGATATCTGCACGCCCTGAAAGCCGTGAAGCGTTGGCGGCGCTGGATATCCAGCAGTTCGATGCGCATTTGTGGTTGGGTGGCTATTTGCTTTACCCCTGGCCTGGGTTGGCGGAATCACCGAATGGCGCGCACCCACAGCACCTGCGCGGACGCTGGCTGCATCAGCGCGATTGGCGCGCATTTGCCAGCGCCAGCGCGCCCGGCCGCTGGCAACCCCTGCCCCGCCATGCGTGGCTGGCGCCGGCGCATTACCCGGCGGACGACGTCTGGAGTGAAGAACGGATGCACGGCTGGTTGGCAGAACTGGACCCGATGGCGCCGGCGCAGTTGCTGGTGCGGATGGTTCAGGTGGGTGAGGATTGGGAAGAGGCCGAACGGCTGTTCCTGGTGGCAGATCTTTGGCCGAATGTGCCGGGGGCTGGCTGATTGCTTTGCGGTGCATTCAAGGGACTCATCGCAGGCAAGCCAGCTCCCACATGTGATAGGCGGCGCGTTCAAAATGTGGGAGCTGGCTTGCCTGCGATGGCGGTAGTTCAGGCACTACAACTTGTCGATATGCCGATAATCCAGCTGCAAGCCGGCTGCCAACGCCTGGGCACGGCCTAGGCGAATCGGGCCGCGCTCGATATCCACCAACAACCCTGAGCACTCCAAGTGAGGCAACTCGGCAACATCCTTGAGGCGCCCATCCGTGATCACTAACAACCGTTGCTGCTCCGTCGGATACCGCTTGCGCCGCACCGCCAACCAATGCCCCGCCTCGGTCAGCGCTGCCAGCAACGGTGTACCACCGCCCGCGCCTAATTGCTCCAGCCAACCCACCAAGCCCTTCGCCGCCTTCAACCCCTGAACCTGCCACGTCGGCGCCTGCCCGCTGGCCGTCAGCAACGCCATGCGCGCCCGCTGGCGGTAAGCGTCATCAAACAGTTGGGCCAACAAGCCCTTGGCATCGGTCAGTTCTCGGTGGCGCCGGGAACACGCAGACACAAAGACAATCACCAGCCACAGCTCATGGGCAGCACGACTGCGCAGGTGGAACAGCAAATCCTCTCGCGATTGCGGGCGGCCGCCCAGCAACGTGCCGGGCCAGTTGATCGAGCCCTGCCTGGCGATGCGCGCCTTGCCGTGCCTGCCTTTTTCCACTCGCCCCGCCTTGGGCCGGGCATCCGCCCCCGCGTCAGGTCGAGGGCGAATGCCTAGGGCTTTTTTGGCCAGGTGGGGACTTCACGGCGTGCGCCTGTGGGCAGGGCCGGCGCGGGCATGTCACCCCATTGGCCCTGGCCTTGGCTCGGCGAGGTGTCGGATGGCTTAGGCGACTGCCCTTCGCTCGGCGGACTCGCCGGTGGGGTCTGCACCTGGCGGCGATGACGCAGGGCAAACTCGGCGACCGCTTCAATATCCTCTTCAGCGATGACACCCGCACCGCGCCATGCCGCATGGGCCCTGGCGCCGCGCAACCACACCAGGTCCGCACGCAGGCCATCGACACCGGCCGCAAAACAGCGCTCGGTGATCTGCGCCAGCGCCGCATCATCCAGCGCAATGCTGTCGAGCCGCGCCCGCGCCTGGGTGCAACGCTCACGCAGTGCGGCCTGTTCTGCGGCCCAGTGTGCAAGGAACGCCACGGGGTCACTGTCGAAATCCAGGCGGCGGCGGATGATCTGCCCCCGCTCGGCCGGCAAGGTCTGCCCACTCAACGCCACATTGAAGCCGAAGCGGTCGAGCAATTGCGGGCGCAACTCGCCTTCCTCCGGGTTCATGGTGCCGATCAGCACAAACCGCGCCGAATGGCGGTGCGAGATACCGTCGCGTTCAATCAGGTTGGTGCCGCTGGCGGCCACGTCGAGCAGCAGGTCCACCAGGTGGTCGGGCAGCAGGTTGACTTCATCGACGTACAACACGCCACCGTCGGCCTTGGCCAGCACGCCGGGGGAAAACTGCGCACGGCCTTCGCCGAGGGCTGCGTCCAGGTCCAGCGTGCCGACCAAGCGTTCTTCGGTAGCGCCCAGCGGCAAGGTCACAAACTGCCCGCTGGCCAGCAGGTCTGCCAACCCACGCGCCAAGGTGGACTTGGCCATCCCGCGCGGGCCTTCGATCAGCACGCCGCCAATCTTGGGGTCGATGGCGGTCAGGCACAGGGCCAGTTTCAAGTCGTCGGCGCCGACCACGGCGGACAGCGGAAAATGCGGAGTATCAGTCATCAGCTGTCTTCTTCTATATCCAGCAACAGGTTTTCCAACGCCGCCTTGTAAGCCCCGGGCTCTTGCCACAGGCCGCGCTGCTGGGCTTCGAGCATGCGCTCGGCCATATCGCGCAGGGCATCAGGGTTGTGCTGTTGCACAAAGGCCCGGGTGTCAGGGTCCAGCAGGTACGCGTCGGCAAGCAACGCGTATTGATGATCGTCGATCAGCGCGGTGGTGGCGTCGAACGCGAACAGATTGTCCACGGTCGCGGCCATTTCGAACGCACCTTTGTAGCCATGGCGCTTCACACCTTCGATCCACTTGGGGTTGGCAGCGCGGGAACGGATCACCCGGTTCAGCTCTTCCTTCAAGGTGCGGATCTTCGGCAAATCAGGTTGGCTGTGGTCGCCATGATAGCTGGCGGCCTTGTCGCCGCTCAGGGTTTCCACGGCGGCGAGCATGCCGCCCTGGAATTGGTAGTAGTCGTTGGAGTCGAGCAGGTCATGCTCGCGGTTATCCTGGTTCTGCAACACCGCTTGCACCTGGCTCAGGCGCTGAGCGAATTGTTCACGGGCGGCCGTGCCTTCGTCGGCACCGCCATAGGCGTAACCGCCCCAATTAAGGTAGACCTCGGCCAGGTCTTCACGGGTTTGCCACAGGCGACCGTCGACCGCGCCCTGCACGCCGGCCCCATAGGCACCCGGCTTGGCCCCAAAGATGCGCCACCCGGCCTGCTTGGCGGCGGTTTCTTCGTCCAGGCCGGACACACGCAACGCCTCACGCTCGCTGCGCACCTTGGCCGCCAGCGGATTCATATCGTCCGGCTCATCCAACGCCGCTACCGCCTGCACCGCCGCGTCAAACAGGCGAATCAAATTGGCAAACGCATCGCGAAAGAAGCCTGACACTCGCAACGTCACATCGACACGCGGACGGTCCAGCAGGCTGATCGGCAGGATCTCGAAGTCATCCACCCGCTGGCTGCCCGTGGCCCACACCGGGCGCACGCCCATCAGCGCCATGGCTTGGGCAATGTCATCACCGCCGGTGCGCATGGTGGCCGTGCCCCACACCGACAGGCCCAACTGACGCAGGTGGTCACCGTGGTCTTGCAAGTGGCGCTCAAGAATCAGGTTGGCGGACTGGAAACCGATGCGCCAGGCGGTCGTGGTGGGCAAGTTACGCACATCGACGGTGAAGAAGTTGCGACCGGTGGGCAGCACGTCCAGGCGTCCACGGCTGGGGGCGCCGCTCGGCCCTGCGGGTACAAAGCGGCCGGCTAACGCATCGAGCAAGCCGCGCATTTCGGCCGGGCCGCAGGCATCCAGGCGCGGCGCGACGACGATGCGCAGGCTCTCGATCACCGCCTTCACGTCTTCCCAACCGGGTTCTTCCAGCTGTTCCAGCGGCCCTTCCAGCGCCTGCTCGATCAACCGCGCGGCGTACAGTTCCAAACGCTCGCGGGTGTCGCCTGCAGTGCGCCACAACTGTGGGTCGATTTTCTGCAATACAAGCGGACGGCGCCCGGTCCAGGGTTCGGCAAGGGCGCAGTCCAAAGGGTCGAAGCCGAGGTCGAATGCCTTGGCCAGCACCCGCAACAGGCTCGATTGCGGGCCGCGCCCATCGCCACGCGGGATACGCAGCAAGGCCAGCAAGGTGTCGATACGCAGGCGACCTTCAGGCGACTCGCCGAAAATATGCAGGCCGTCGCGGATCTGCGATTCCTTCAAGTCACACAGGTAAGTGTCCAGGCGTGGCAGCCAGACGGCCGCATCCGCCTCGCTGTCCAGCTCAAGCTCCTGGTCGATGCGGGTTTCGCGCACCAGCTTGAGGATGTCTTTCTGCAATTCCAGGGCGCGGCGCGGGTCGAGCAACTGCGCTTCGTAGTATTCGTCCGCCAGCAGTTCAAGGTTGCGCAGCGGCCCGTAGGTTTCGGCGCGGGTCAGCGGTGGCATCAAGTGATCGATGATCACCGCCTGGGTACGCCGCTTGGCCTGGGCGCCCTCGCCCGGGTCGTTGACGATAAACGGGTAGATATTCGGCAACGGCCCCAGCAATGCATCGGGCCAGCAGTTTTCCGACAGGCCCACGCCCTTGCCGGGCAGCCATTCGAGGTTGCCGTGCTTGCCCACGTGGATCACGCCGTGGGCACCGTAGGTGTGGCGCAGCCAGAAGTAAAACGCCAGGTAGGCGTGAGGCGGTACCAGGTCCGGGTCGTGATAGACGGCGCTGGCGTCCACTTGATAGCCACGCGCCGGCTGGATGCCGACAAACGTCAAGCCCAGGCGCAGGCCGGCGATCATCATGCGGCCGTCGCGGAACATCGGATCGCTGTGCGGTGCACCCCAGCGTGCCAAAACAGCTTGGCGGTTGGATTCAGGCAGGCGACTGAACATCGCCTCGTAGTCATCCAGGCTCAGGCTTTGATGGCAGGGGCGCAGGTCGAGGCTGTCGAGGTCGTTGGTCACGCCGCCAAGCAAATCGTGGATCAGCGCAGTGCCGCTTTCAGGCAGCTCGCTCGGCAGCGGATAGCCTTCGGCTTGCAGCGCACGCAGGATATTCAGCGCGGCAGCCGGCGTATCCAGGCCCACGCCGTTGCCGATACGGCCGTCGCGGGTCGGGTAGTTGGCGAGGATCAGCGCGATGCGCTTGTCAGCATTCGGCACCCGAGCCAGCTCGACCCAACGCCGCGCTAGTTCAGCGACAAAGTCCATGCGTTCAGGCGCGGCGCGGTAACAGACCACGTCCGACTGGCTGCGCTCGCTGCGCCAGGCCAGGTCCTTGAAACTGATCGGCCGGCTGATGATGCGCCCGTCCAGCTCCGGCAAGGCAATGTGCATCGCCAGGTCGCGCGGGCCCAGGCCTTGCTCGCTGGCCTGCCAGCCGGGCTCGTTGTCTTGGGCGCAAATCGCCTGGATCACCGGGATATTGCGGCGAAACGGTCGCAAATGCGGCGCTTCGGGGCTGGATTGGGCAAAGCCGGTGGTGTTCAAAATCACCGCCGCACCCACTTCATCCAGCAGGTCCTCGACCACCGTCAGGCAGCCGGGCTCTTTCAAACTGGCCAGCGCAATCGGCAGCGGGTTAAGGCCCGCTGCCTGTAAGCGTTGGCAGAACACATCGATAAAACCCGTATTGGCCGCCTGCAAATGGGAGCGGTAGAACAGCACCGCCGCCACCGGCCACTCGGGGTTCCAATCCGCCTGCCAGTCGTTCAGGCGCGGGTTGGCTTTATGCGGGTGATAAATCGCCGTGCGCGGCAGGGTTTGCGGCTCGGCCCAGGTGTAGTCGCGGCCCAGGTAAGCGCTGGCCAGGTAGCGATAGAAATCCAGCGCGTTGCCCAGGCCGCCCTGGCGCAGGAAGTGCCACAGGCGGTCGCGGCTTTCGGCGTTTACCGTACTCAGGCTGCTGAGTTCCGGGTCCGGGCGATCGTCCCCCGGCACCAGGATCAGCTGCACGCCGCGTTCGGCCAGCTCCACCAGCCGCTCGATGCCGTATCGCCAGTAACCGATGCCGCCGTGCAGCGAAATCAGGATGACCTTAGCGTGGCGCAGCACTTCATCGACGTAAAGGTCGACCGACGCATGGTTCTGCACCTGCATCGGGTTGGCCAGCCGGAAGCTGGGGTAATCGTCGGGCAATTGCTGGGCCGCTTCGGCCAGCAATGCCAGGCTGGAATCACCGCTGCACAGGATCACCAGGTCAGCGGGGGTTTGGCCAAGGTCGGCAATATTGTCGTCCGAGACGAAACCACCGGGCTGGGTCCTGAGCAGGTGCATGGGTCAGACGCTGAGTGCAGCGCGCAACTGCGCTTCGAGGCCGGCGGCATCGAGGTCCTGACCGATCAGCACCAGGCGCGTGATGCGCGCTTCGTCAGCGCCCCAGGCACGGTCGAAGTGCTTGTCGAAACGTGTGCCCACACCCTGGATCAACAGGCGCATCGGCTTGTTCGGGATGGCCGCGAAACCTTTGACGCGCAGGATGCCGTGTTGCACCACCAGTTGGGTCAGGGCGTCGAGCAGCAGGGCTTCGTCGGCTTGCGGCAGGTCGATGGAAATGGAATCGAAAGCGTCGTGGTCGTGATCGTCGTCTTCACCTTCGTGGTGATGATCGTGATGGCTGTGGCGACCGTCGATGTGCTCTTCAGAGCCGGCACCCAGGCCGATCAGCACGTCCAGCGGCAGGCGACCGCTGCTGGCTTCGATGATCTTCACCGCAGGCGGCAGCTCTTCGGCGACTTCCAGGCGCACGCGGGCCAGGTCTTCCGGGTTGATCAGGTCGGTTTTGTTGAGGATCACCAGGTCGGCGCTGGCCAGTTGGTCGGCGAACAGCTCGTGCAACGGCGACTCGTGATCCAGGTTCGGGTCCAGTTTACGCTGGGCGTCGACCTGGTCCGGGAAGGCGGCGAAGGTGCCCGCGGCGACGGCCGGGCTGTCGACCACGGTGATTACCGCGTCGACGGTGCAGGCGCTGCGGATTTCCGGCCACTGGAAGGCTTGTACCAAGGGTTTTGGCAGGGCCAGGCCTGAGGTTTCGATGAGAATGTGGTCGAGGTCACCACGACGGGCCACCAGTTCGCGCATCACCGGGAAGAACTCTTCCTGCACGGTGCAGCACAGGCAGCCGTTGGCCAATTCGTAGACGCGGCCGTTGGCTTCTTCTTCGGTGCAACCGATGGAGCACTGCTTGAGGATTTCACCGTCGATGCCCAATTCGCCGAATTCGTTGACGATTACCGCGATGCGACGGCCCTGGGCGTTGTCGAGCATGTGGCGCAGCAAGGTGGTTTTGCCCGAGCCGAGGAAGCCGGTAACGATGGTGACGGGGAGTTTGGCCAGTGTTTTCATCGGATGCCCTTTGGGGCGGGCATACGGGACGATAGGCCCTGCGACGGCGCGCAGCAGCGGATTTCGTCACCGGATCACCCCGCCCGGTTGAAGTAGAAAATCGGTTGCGAGGCAGGTCTCCTGGCTTGGGGCTTGCGGGTCTTGCGACCGGCGCTGGCTGCGCCTTCCCGCCTTGTCGGCAGTGGCGTGGCAGTCAGCTGAACCCTTTACAGTTGCGGGGGCAGCCGCGGCTTGGACCGCGTTCCCTTCTTAGCTCCGGCCTGGGCTGGAGAACCTCGAGGGTGCAAGGCTACGCAGTGCCACAGAGCGGGTCAATGCCAACACATGAGGTTCGCGCCATACCGCGGCAGTCGAATGAAACTTACAACTCGCATTAATTGCCCGATAGCCAGCTAGGAACAGCTTGGACTTTTGCACCACACAGATTTGGCTCATAAGCGCTCAATGCGCGCCAGACATACCAACGCAATAAAGGATCAAACATGACACTTTCGGCACTTTCCCCCCTCCACTTTAACCTGCCACCTAACGCACCGAGCTACAAAGGCGAGAAAGAAGCTGATGCCCCGCAGGACAGTATTCAGATCCAACACGCTGCATACACCAGCACGAGTAGCCTCGAAACTCGGGCAAAGAGAAGTACAACAGAGCAAAAGCCCCAGGTCTGGTTCTACAGTGACAAAGAGTTGCTACAAGAGGTGAAGAAACACTTCGATGAATATGCAGCCGGACAGGGCGATGAATACGTCAACTTCAAAGAATTAAAAGAGGCCGCCGGTCAGGTGCCAACCACGAGAACCTTCTCTCCAAAAGCCTCAGCCATTGCCGAGGAGATCCTCAAACGCACCGAGCTTCTCAACCAGCTGGACATCGGAGTGGGCTGGACACTCAGCGGAAGAGGATTACAAGACGAGAGGTTTGATCATGACAACCTTGACTACTTGATCACCTACGCTTCCGATCATCGCAGAGTCAGGTTCATTTCGAGATGATATAAAAATTTGTCTGATCCACAAAAAAGTAACATCGATCGCTCGTCACCCTTGAGGTCAACCCTATCCGTCAAACACCTTAAACATTTACAGCCGTTCAAGGTGTTTGACGCACATCAACCGCCCATGTTCTCCTACACACCTTGTTTCGGGTGCCCTGCAAAGGGTGAAACGGGAAACCGGTACGCCATACCCCTATGGCAAGTCCGGTGCTGCCCCCGCAACGGTAAGCGAGCGAAGCGTCATAACCACTGTGCACTTGCATGGGAAGGCGATGCTTTCAGGACTCTCCCAAGAGCCCCCTCGCAAGCCCGGAGACCGGCCCGAAAAAATCAGATAACAAACCCGCGGTGGGCGGGCGCTGTTCGAACCCTGCGTGCCCGGCTCGCGGGGTTTTCATGCGCTCGTGTCACCCTGAAACCCTGAAGGGACGCGCCATGTCGATCATCACCAGCACCTCGCACGCCACCGGCAACACCACCACCCTCAGCCAACGCCTGACCGCCGCCATCGGTGCGTCGATCCTCGGCGCGTGCCTTGTGTATTTCGCCGGTTTCTCGCATATCGAGGCGGTGCACAACGCAGCCCACGATACCCGCCACAGCGCCGCGTTCCCGTGCCACTGAGACTTGCCGACATGATCAAGCGTATTGCGCAAACCGCAGGGTTCACTGGCCTGCTGGCCGCCCTGCTGCTGACCCTGCTGCAAAGCTTCTGGGTCGCCCCGCTGATTCTGCAGGCGGAAACCTTCGAAAACGCCCCGGCCGCCACCGAAGTGGCCCACGAACACGCCGAAGGCGCCGCCGCCCACAGCCATGACGCCGAGGCCTGGGAGCCGGAAGATGGCTGGCAGCGTGTGCTGTCGACCACAGGCGGCAACCTGGTCGTAGCAGTCGGTTTCGCCCTGATGCTGGCCGGTCTCTACACCCTGCGCGCACCGACCCGTACCGCGCAAGGCTTGCTGTGGGGCTTGGCCGGTTACGCCACCTTCGTACTGGCGCCGACCATGGGCCTGCCACCTGAGCTGCCAGGCACTGCGGCAGCCGATCTGGCGCAACGGCAGATCTGGTGGATCGGCACCGCCGCCTCCACCGCCGCCGGTATTGCGCTGCTGGTGTTTGGCCGTAACTGGCTGCTGAAAGTGCTGGGTGCCGCGATCCTGGCCGTACCTCACGTCATCGGCGCGCCACAACCGGAAGTGCACTCGATGCTGGCACCCGAGGCGCTGGAAGCGCAGTTCAAGATCGCCTCGCACCTGACCAACGTCGCCTTCTGGCTGGCGCTGGGCCTGATCAGCGCGTGGTTGTTCCGTCGCAACCGTGACGATCACTACGCCGCATGATCCTGGCGGTCGGCTTGGGCTGCCAGCGGGGTTGTGACGTTCACGCCCTGCTGGATCTGTTTGACAGCGCCCTCGCGGAGGGGGGCGTTGATCGCAACAGCATTACCGCGCTGGCCAGTATCGATCTGAAAAAGGATGAACCGGGAATACGGGCCATGGCCCGGGCGCTGGATCTCCCGTTGCACTGTTTCAACGCAGGACAACTGGCGATTTATGCCGAGCGTTTGAGTCACAAATCCGAGGTCGCCTTTGCCCATACCGGCTGCTACGGCGTCGCCGAAAGCGCTGCCCTGGCCCTGGCCGAACACCTCGCGGGCGCCCCTGCCGAACTGCTGATCACCCGCAAAAAAGCCGCCCAGGCTACCTTTGCGTTGGCGTGCGCCGGCTAAAATCCCGATAATCGCCGCTTCCGATCATGAGCCACTTTCATGCTCGCCCGTTTTTCGACAGGAATTTCCCATGACCGTCTACTTCATCGGCGCAGGCCCCGGCGACCCGGAATTGATCACCGTCAAGGGTCAGCGGCTGATCCGTAACTGCCCGGTGATCATCTATGCCGGCTCGCTGGTGCCCGCAGCGGTGCTGGAAGGTCATCAGGCAGAGACCGTCGTCAATAGCGCCGAATTGCACCTGGAACAAATCATCGACCTGATCAAGGCTGCCCATGCAAATGGCCAGGATGTGGCCCGCGTGCACTCCGGTGACCCAAGCCTGTATGGCGCGATTGGCGAACAGATCCGCCATTTGCGCGAGCTGGGCATCCCGTTCCAGATCATCCCCGGCGTCACCGCAGTCG
>Ga0105244_10003659_pt1 | contig 10869 bp, 13 predicted proteins | sample KBSM44metaG_FD_80423 | JGI IMG/M metagenome (GOLD analysis project Ga0105244, IMG submission 80423) | Miscanthus rhizosphere microbial communities from Kellogg Biological Station, Michigan, USA - KBS M4-4 metaG | ecosystem: Host-associated > Plants > Roots > Rhizosphere > Soil | place...
AAGAAATGAGAAGCCTCATTCTTTTGACATTTTTGACATGGATGATTCATATCTCTTTATCCTCCTTGAACGAAAAATATATATTTTTATTGTAAAATATTTATTTTCATAGTTCAAGGTAGGAAAAAAGATTAATATTTTTATTTTTTCTTTTTCTTACTTTTGCGATTTTCTTGAATTAAGAAAATAACATAAAGAGATGTAAACAAAGGGAAAAACACAGCTGCAGATAGCATTATGACAATGTTATCTACGCCTTTTGAACGGTCGATAAACATATCAACAAATTCAAATGTTGCTAAACCCGTGATTCCTCCAACTGAACATAAGATGAAGAAATTTAATAACGACCTTGAAAAAAAACGAAAAAGTGTTAAAAAGAAGTTAGACACTCTACTCATATACACTCTCCTCCTTGGTAGTCAAAATAAAAAGTTTTTTTTCGAAAAGGGCAAATTGAAAAAAAGTCTAATCTTAAATAGTGATTCAAATTAAAAACCCCTTTTTACAAGGAGGTGAAAAGTAATGAAAAAGAGGTTCACATTATTTTTTATCATGGGTTTGATGATGATGATGCTACCTCTAAAAGCCTTGGCAGCGAGTATGACACTAAATCTAAATGGCAAAAATATTTACTTACCTTCCGACCAACAACCTTATATTAATAAAGATTCTCGCACAATGGTTTCAATTAGAGGATTAGCAGATGCTTTTGGATATGCCGTGACGTGGGATGATAAAACGTCTAGTGCAAAGTTTACGTATGGTGGAACAACTGTCATTGTTCCGTCAAACAGCAATACCATTACGGTGAATGGAAAAGCAATGGGGATTGATACCAAAGCTGAAAATATCGCAGGACGTGTATATGTGCCTATTCGATTCATTTCACAAGCAATGGGTTCTAACGTTGTATTTGATGCAGCAACCAATCAAGTGAAAATTACGGCTACAGGTACGTATTATACAGTTCAAGCAGGAGATACCATGTGGAGCATTGCGCAAAAGCACAATGTAACAACCACTCAATTGAAACAATGGAATGGTTTATCTTCTGATATTGTCAGCGTAGGACAGAAATTACGCGTATCAGCAACGGGTTCGACTGGTACTGATACACCGAGTTCAACAAGTGTATATGTTGTTCAAAACGGAGATACCCTTTACAAAATTGCATCTCAATTTAACATGACCGTAACCGATTTAAAAACAAAAAACCAGTTAAAGAGTGATGTCTTAACTGTAGGACAGAAATTAACGATTTCAGGTACTGCATCAAGCGGTGGTTCTACAACGACTCCTCCCCCAACAGCAACCAAAACGGCTACAGTAGACGTAAGCGGTGCTCTTAACGTTCGTTCGGGTGCAGGCACTTCTTATAGCGTTGTGACGACGGTTTCTAACGGAACAAAAGTAACAGTGCTTAGTGAAAGTAACGGATGGTCTAAAATCCAATTCGGTTCAACTACTGGATGGGTGAGCTCTTCGTACTTAACTACATCAACTTCTACAACAACTCCTCCTCCGACAACAACTAAAACAGCTACGGTAAATGTAAGTGGTTCTCTTAACGTTCGTTCTGGCGCAGGTACTTCGTATAGTATCGTAACAACTGTTTCTAACGGTACAACTGTAACGGTTCTTAGTGAAAGTAATGGATGGTCTAAAGTTCAGTTCGGTTCAACTACTGGATGGGTAAGTTCTTCTTATCTTTCATATGGTGGTACTACTACAACTCCATCAACTGGTAGCTTGCGAGGAAAAGTGATTGTCCTTGACCCAGGTCATGGCGGTAATGACGCAGGTGCTAGTGGTAGTGACGGTGTGTCATATGAAAGAGATTTGACATTGCTTTATTCGCAAGAAGTGAAATCGAAGTTACAAGGAATGGGTGCTACAGTATACCTAACACGTGAAAATAGTAATCGTTGTGGAAACGTATATAGTGCAGGAACGACTCCTGATTTACAATGCCGTATTGATGTAGCAAAAAACAAAGGTGCTGATATTTTTGTATCCCTTCACTTTAACTCATCTGTTAGTTCAAGTGCTACAGGTACAGAAACGTACTTCAATGAAACAAGTAATTACGATGGAACAGTCAATCCTTATCCTGCTCAAAGTAAAAAGCTAGCTCAAGCGGTTCATCGTAACTTCCAGCCTGTACTCGGTTTAACAAATCGTGGTGTTCAAAACGCCAACTTCTATGTAAATCGTCGCGCAAAAATGCCGTCTATTTTAATTGAAGTCGGATTTGTTTCAAGTCCATTTGACTTAAGTCGTATTAAAAATACAACGATTCGTCAAAACGCAACAGCTGGTATTGCAAAAGGAATAAACGAATACTTTACCAATTAAGTAGTAAAACAGGCAAAGGATGATTCGAATGAAACACGCAACTAGCGAAATAACGATTAAAGCGTTAAACGAGCGTGGCGTAGTATTAACGGACTTGTCAAAAATCGTCTACGATATGCAAGTCCGCTACGTTCCTGATTTAACGATTGATGAATGTTATGAACATATTTTAAGAGTCCTTGATAAACGCGAAGTGCAACATGCGGTTTTAACGGGCATTAATATCGATAAATTAGCTGAACAGAAGTTGTTTGATGAACCTCTGCAAAGCATCATTGAGAGAGATGAAGGTTTGTATGGCATTGATGAAATTTTGGCTCTATCGATTGTAAACTGTTACGGAAGTATTGGTTTTACAAACTTTGGATGGCTAGATAAAGAAAAAGTAGGCGTCATTGGTGATTTTGATAGTAAAAAACACGGTGGTGTTCATACCTTTTTGGATGATATACTATGTGCCATTTGTGCATCAGCCTGCAGTCGGCTGGCACACAAACGCATCGAAAAAGAAGATTAAAAAAAGAGAGCTGAATTTATCAGCTCTCTTTTTTTATCCTACGTAACGGATTTTTTCTTTGATACTTCTTTGTAGCAGTGTACTGTTATAACGAGGTAAAAGGAAGGTAAAAGGTTTCTTTTGCAATTTTTTTGCTATATCGATAGGTATCATAAGTTGAGGCTTGCTTTCGCAAAAAAAAGAAACGACTGCATCGCTCTCATCTAAAATATACATCCATGCATCTTTAAACATGGAACGTTTCACAACTAATTGATTGGTATAAAAACTTTTATGAACCGCTCCGTTTTTAAGTAAAAAGGAAATTGTCTGTTGGATATCAGGAGATAATTGATTGAATTCGGGGAATGTGTAAATGTGAAGTTTATGTGCATGCTGTTTATTCTTTACAAAATATTTAAGCACTTCTCGTTCAAATGAACTGTAATAAAGAATGCTGATGCTGTGTTGTGTAATAACAGCATCAATGTACTTTTCAATTTCAAGCTTATCGTTCTCGGTTAGGTCGTTGGGACCTAGTAAAGAAATGTCCATTATGTTCACCCTTTTGCGTTTATTTTTTTAGCTTTTTTAATAGAGTGGTATATTCTAAAAACAGAGATTCGTCGTTATTTTGAAGAGATTCATCAATCTTTTTTAAAATTTCTTCTTCGCTGTACCCTACCACTTCTTGTATTTCTTCGTATTTAAAGAAAACAGATTGTCCTTCATTAAAAACCATTTGTAAAATTATTTGGATTTCCTCGGGGTTATAAAAAAGAGAACGAATTCCTTGTTCTTCGTAAATCATAAAAATTTTCCCGTTTTGTAGGTACACGATTGGTGTGTAATCATGAATATCAGTTACGGGCTTTAATTGACTTGCGTATTTATAAAGCGTGTAATAGGTTAGTTTTTTGGATTCATCTTGCTCTTGTTTAATAAGATTTTTTAAGAATTCTTCCACGTAAAACCCTCCCTTCCCGTCAGAAGTTAACAAAAAGATACCTTCTTGAAAAGGAAAAGAGGATTTTTTTTCTTTTTCTCGATTACAGGAGTTTGAACAAATACATAAGAAAAAAAAGAAAATGCTATTTTTTTTAGTATAATCTTTATAGAGGTGACAAAATGGAAAAAATGGAAGAAACAAAAAGTAAGCTAAGAGAAACACTTGAGTATGTAGCAATTATTGCAGTTGGTGTCATTGCAGCATTACTCATCCGCAGTTATGTTGGTCAATTATTCTTTGTAAATGGTGAATCAATGGAGCCTACGTTCCAAAATGCTGATTTCGCTATTTCGTCTAAAGTATCCTATTACACACATTCTCCTAAACGAGGTGATGTTGTAATAGTAGAAGCTGATATTTTAGACCACAAAAAAATTATTAAACGTGTTATTGGTGTGGAAGGCGACACTATCGAAATTAAAAATAATGTTCTTTACCGAAACGGAAAAAAAATCAAAGAATCGTATATTAACGAAAAAATGGATACACCTGATTTAACCGTAACTGTTCCCAAGGACGAAGTTTTTGTAATGGGAGATAATCGTAATCACAGTACAGATAGTCGTTTTATCGGTACATTCCCGCTTGAAAAGGTGCAAGGAAAAGTAGTTATGGAATTATGGAATAATCCATTCAAACGTTTTTAAAAAGAAGCACTTATTATAAGTGCTTCTTTTTCTAGGTTAAATGAATAAATTTGCCCCAAGTAATAGGAGCTTGTGGTTTTTGATTGGCATCTATCGGAACTTGTCCTGGTGTCGTTAAACACCATATGGTTGGAAGATTAAAATGAGATGGTGCGGGACCAAGACCATCTGTTAGGTACAAAACAATATCAGGCTTCTGTTTAAGTAATGGATGACCTCTATCTTCAATAAGAGCAAAAGGTGGTCTAAAATCAGTTCCTGCTCCCCCACCGAAGGTAACCCCTTGCCGAATGCTTTTAGTGGTAAATTCAAAGACATCTCGTATTTCTTCGTCACATACAATGACAATAATTTGAATATTAGAGTGCGTCTTTAAAATACGACGCAGTTCGCTATTAAAGTCATTTAATTTTTCTTCTGTAATGGATGCGGATGTATCTAAGATAACCACCAGTTTTAAACGAGGTGCCTTCTTTCGTGCAGGTGCATAAGGAATGCGGCGGTTTCGTTTTCGGTAGGTATAGATTTTCTTTTGTCCTTTTAGTTGTTTCACTAAATAGTGAAGTTCCTGCTTCCAATTCATTTGACTGTCTTTTTCCACTGTCATTTTTTTGCGAATGGCTTCAGGCGCTTCTTCGCCTAGTGAACTTCCAACTTGGTTGATAACGTTTTGAAGGGTTTGCTTATTCATATTGGGAGAAGAGTCTTTAATAGAATCCCACTTAGGATGCATGTCCTCTTGTTCTTTTAATCGACGTTTCTTTCCTTCGAGTGATTCTTGAACAGTGCTAGCGGAAGATGTTTGCCCTTTTCCTGATGTTTTCCCTTGTTGAGGGCGCGGAGAAGATAAACGGAATTGTAAGCCAACGAACGCTCCTTCTTGCTTGATGCACACAACCTCAGCATATTCGTTCTCGGAAAGTGCTGAAAAAGGAATGACATGTCCTTTTTTGTCATGAAAAATAGAATCTTCATTGAATAAAAGAACATAACTTCCAAGTCGAACGAGAAACAAGGAATCGTTTACTTTTCGGTATTTCGTAATAGGACCATGAACTAAAAAAGTAGGAATACTGTCTTTGTTTTCCGTCTGAAGAGGTGTAATAGTTGCTGTACCTTCTTCCTTAGGTAGCTCAAACTTACCGCTTTCAAGACGGGCATAATATTGCTCAGGAGTTAAATCAGGCGGAAGACCATACATGTTAGGCATTTGAGCATCACTTGGTCTTTTGCAAAACATGGTTTCTAAGTGTGGATTAATAGACATGTCGCACGAATAATTCCACAATAACTTGTCATAAAATCTTGCTTGAAGAGGGTGTTCTTCCATCCAATGTGTCCATTCATGTTTAAGGATAAATACTCGTTCACTTTGCGGGTAAATGAGGTAGCCTTCAGGGTTAATGTATAAAACAAAATCGCCGTTTTCCATGCTAACGGCCGCTACTTTTACACTTTCATGACGTGTGTAGACTGTGCGTGCTCCCGCGAGTAGGTAAGTATATAGAGGCTCGGTTCCGATTAGGTATAGTTGGTCATTACTTAGTGCGGTTTTGGATAAGGATGTTACATACGAAACAAAGTTTAAAAACATAATAGTTACTCTCCTCTGAAAAAGGTAGCCTATCTAGGCTACCCCTTTTTTTAATCTTCTTTAGTTGCTTCGCTCGATTCTTTTTCAATTAATTCACCGAGGTAGTCTACTAGGGGAATGAGTAAATAACTCATATGCTCATGTGCTGTAAGGCGACGGATAAAATAGCTACGGCTGTGAGGATATAAATCTGAAACAAAATTTTTAAAATTGGTAAGTACGTGTTCGTGAACATCGGGAACATCTACCCAATCTTCTTGAGGACGTTTTAAGAAGGACTGCTTGGCTACTTTTTCGTTTTGCAGGAAGGATATGAGGTATTGAGAAATGGCATTAATGAAGTCGTTTCGTTCTTCCTTTTGTTCTAAAATAAGCGGGCGAACGCTATCATAATCTAGTAGAATCTCTTGAGGAGTAGGAAGTTTTAAAAAACGTTTTTCTTCGTGTTCGTATAATATATTTCCATACTCCATTCCAATAGCTCCTTGATAGTATTCTTTTCTTATGAGCGGGTCTGTTGGAAAGTCAGTTTCATTTATAGCGACACTCAGCATTTCGTGGGTACGTGGCATACGTCGTGAAGGCAGTGTAATAGGGTCTTCATCTTCCATTAAAGCTTTTGGGTCGGCTTCGATTAAACTACAGATTAGCTCGTTAATTCCCCGCTTTCGTGCCCATTCAAGCCATTCCTCTGTGGTCATCTCAAGGATGTAATGGAGGAATCGTCCGACAAAGGCTTTTTCTTCGGTCATGTCGTTTACAAAATAGTTTTTATTGGGAGGATTCATTGCGGAGATACGGTACGTATTCCAAGGGCTTTCGTATGTATGGATACGTCCTTTTTCTACAAATTCGAAAATTGCATTTTTCATTTGGTCGTCGGCAGCACGATTAATTTCATCAAGGAAATAAACGGCTCCCTTCACCTTGTCTTTCCAATCGGAACCTAGCTTCTGTTCTAATTCTTTTCGATTCTCGACTTTTGCGCCTAACAAATCAATATCAAGAAGAGGACGTCTAATGCCGTCTTCAAATGTTTTATACATTTCTTCCCCATTGCCATCCACGCGGATATGAACGAGCCAGTTAGGAAGTGCATACATTTGGACAAATACACGAGGGCGAATTTCTACAGGATGAGGAGTTCCTACTAAATCAGCGGGCTCTAATTCAGAAACGGGGACGGAAATTAAAATACAGTCATTTAGAGTAGCAAGGTATTTTACTAAGTAGGTTTTTCCAATACCCGAGTATCCTAAAATGTTATCTGTCCAAGAGCGACTAACGCCTCTTAAGTGGGCGTTTAAATTGTTGTGAAGGATTTGTTCCAAAATACTGGTTTTCATTTATTTAAACACGCTCCTGAAAAAAATAATAATCATGTTCATTATAAAAGATGAATATAAAGTATTAAAAGGAAGGTGAGGGAAAAATATAATAAAAGATATGTTTTATGATAAAATGTGTTTGTGTAAAAGAAGAAGGAGGAAAATAATATGAGTGAACAGCAAGTGGATACATCAGAAGTGGAGCATAAAGAAGCGGTCAATTCGGAACCCCTTAGTCAAGAAGCGGTTTCAACTGGAATTTCTGAACAAGGTGAAAATGATAAGGCAACAAAAAAGATTCCATTAGGCGAACGATTAGTAAAACGAGTGTACGAAGAAAACGGTGAAAAAAAAGAAGAAGTTAAAAAAATAAGTGAAATTATAAGTTTGAATAAAAAAGATGGTGATTCGTGGGAAACTGTGGATGGAAAAAAAGTTATCTCACATCAGGGTATTTTAAAGTTAGCCGACTTTGTTGGGGCTCACTGGCTAGAACCCCGAATTGACGACAAGCCTAATTCAAATAACGACCGAGGATTCTATTTTCATTTTACATGTGTCTTTCCTGATGGAAGTACTGCAATGGAAGTAGGTTCTGCCAACGATATAAATGCAAGGTCTGACATTTCTAATCAGCATAAGTATGAAATGGCATATAAGCGAGGTATGGACCGTTCTTTCTTAAATAGTCGCTACATGAAACTATATGATGTATATAGTGCGGATGAAGCAGATACATGGTCAAAAGAAAAAATGCTTGAAGCTCAGTTAGAAGCGAAAGAGAAACAAATTAAAGAGTATACTGAAAAACTGATGGATGAAATTATGAAACGAAAAGAAGAAACAGCAAAAGTCGTAAAACGAAATGAATTTATCGATAAGCTCATTACGTATATGGCGCTTCCTGAGGGCGATGGGAAATACCCTCGCACCTACATTCAGCTTATTATTGAAGATGGCGACACAGATTATGTAGAGAATTTAAAACAACACGAGGACGAAAATATACGATTTGCAGCGGTACGGTTGTTAAAATTGCATACACACAAAGCAAAGCAAAAAGAAAAAGAAGAACAAGAGGCTCGTGAATTAGAGGAAAGAGAAGTACAAAACGCTCAAGTGCAAACGACTTCTGATGAAGAAAATAATGAAAATGAACCCGTTGTAACATCTTCTGAAGGTTTGCAAAAAGACGAACCAAAAATCACCATTAATAACTCTTCCAAACCGTTTGATATTCAAAAAATTGAAGAAGTAGACGAAACAACTGAACAACCTTACGAAAAAATGAATTTTGCCCTTCATGAAGGTGAAAAAAATCAATAAAAAAACAGCCCCTAGAGGCTGTTTTTTTTTTATTAATTAATATTTTACGATGAATTTTACGCCTGTGCGTTTTTCGCCATCGATTTCTAACTCTACGAATGCTGGAACAAATGAAAGGTCAACGCCATCTGTGCTTACGAAGCTACGAGCAACGATTAACGCTTTAGTTGCTTGGTTTACTGCGCCTGCACCGATTACTTGAATTTCTACTGGTTGATGAGCACGCACTAATTGTGCAATAGCACCTGCGATACTTTTAGGTTCTGAAGTGCTTTTTACTTTAAGTGGTCCTTTAATTTCAATCGGTTCTGTCATGATATTGTTACCTCCAAAAAAAAATATTGTTTTATTTTTACGTATACTAGATTGATAAAAATAAAAAATATCCCTTCTTTTAAATTGACTTTTTTTAAAAAAATTTTTAAATTTGGAACGAAGAGAGGTGGGAAAACATTGAAACTTAAGATTTTAAGCGTATTATTGCTTACTGTACTAGTAATGAGTGCGTGTGGAAAGACACCTGAACAGAGTGACAAGAAAGAAGATGTTCAAAAAATCGTAGAAGCGAACCAAAGCATTATGACAGCTTCTGCAGAGGCTCAAAAAAATGTTTTAAACGAAGTGCAGTCATTTGAAGGAAAGAAATATGATGGATTAAAAAATTTGATTAAAAGTAACCAAGAATTACAAAAATCATATTTAAATCAAATTAATGAAAACGGAACAACTGAATATCGTGCAAAGATTTCAATGTTTTTTGCAAAAATTCTTTCCCAACGAATTAGCGACTATGATGAATTATTAAAATTAGTACGTATTCAAGATAAAAGTTCCCTTCAATCTTTAGGTGACTCCATTAAGTCAAAAGATGCTCAATTTGAGGAAAGTACGCTAATTCAATTGAACGAATTGTTAAAGTCTAAAAAAGTAAAAACAATTGATTCTATTAAAAAATAGATAGCGGGAATGAATTTAGGGAGAGGAATTGCCCTTTTTCTACGCATTATCTCCTCTCCTGTTTTATATTTATTATAAAAAAACATACCTTTTAAATTGAGGTATGTTTTTGATGTTTTTTTATATTAAAAACTACTGTTTTCTCTTTTGTTTGTATAAGAGGATGAGATATAAAATGAACAAGATAACAAAGCTTACGAGACTGATAATGATTAACAAACCAATAATAGTTGAATGACCGTTATAAAGTAGTAAAAACGATGTCACGATATACGGTACAAATGGAAAATCCGTTTTAGTTGTAAAGCGCAATTGGTAATAAGCAAATGGAAGAGCTAAAAACAAAGAAATCATAAAGAAACTGATGTAATCGTCCACAGGAAGAACATATAAAATAGGAAGAATTACGTAAGCGTCTCCTTCCCCTACTATCTTATCCTTTGAAAAACGTGATAGGAGAACCATTGCGCCAAAAATAGAGAAGGCAACCCACTGTGATTGAGGGAATAGAAATAAATAACTGAGAGGAAAAAGAAATAAAAGGTCCCAAGAGTCAGGAATAAAGCGCTCCCATACCCAATCGAGTGCTAAAAACACTAGAAAGAACGCTACACTCCAAAAAACTGGATAAGGGTTTTCTTTAAAAAAATAGAAACATAGTGATAACCAAATCGGAATAAATACCGTAATACTGGCTCGATGAAAATCTTCCAAGCAAAGGTATGAGAACAAAAGAAAAGCGAGCCATAGACCCCACTGGTCTTTTTCTAATAGTGAATATGTACCGTATGTATGTAGAGCAAAAAAACAAAAAATTTGTGTCTTAGAAAAGGATGGTTTGGGGTTAATGTATAAATAGAAAAAAAATATCAAGGCTGAAAAAAGGAATCCAATTAAAATATGAAACATATAGGATACAACACCTTTCATTTGAAAAACAGGAGGTATGTGTGATGGCTAAAGAATTGAGATTTTGCGAGTACTGCGAAAAGAGACAAGCAGCTTATCGAGTGAAAAACGCGGAAGACCAATATGTGTATATTTGTTCATTTTGCTACGAAGATGAGAATAAAAAAGGAACGTTACCTTCTGAAAAAGAACTTGGATTTGAATTTTTCAAGAATTCCTTTGATGCGTTGCCTCCTGACAATCTA
>Ga0105244_10003660_pt1 | contig 10868 bp, 10 predicted proteins | sample KBSM44metaG_FD_80423 | JGI IMG/M metagenome (GOLD analysis project Ga0105244, IMG submission 80423) | Miscanthus rhizosphere microbial communities from Kellogg Biological Station, Michigan, USA - KBS M4-4 metaG | ecosystem: Host-associated > Plants > Roots > Rhizosphere > Soil | place...
AGATACCGGCTCGCTTGTCGGTAGCGAAGAATTCCGCTACGACGCGGCAGCTAACCGCTTGGATCTCAACGCGCAGCAGTTTGCCAAGGTCAAGGACAACCGGATCAAACAGTGGCGGGACCAAGAATACCGCTACGACCCGTGGGGCAACCTGATCGAGAAACGCTCTGGGCACAGCAAGCTGCAGAGCTTTAGTTATGACTGCGAGAACCGGCTGGTGCGGGCCGAGACGTTGGTTAACGGCAAGCTCGAAAGCCAAGGTGAGTATCGGTACGACAGCCTTGGGCGGCGGGTGGCCAAGCAGGCGGAAATCAACGGCGAACTCGAACAGAAGCGCTTCCTCTGGCAGGGGCTGAGGATGCTGCGTGAGGAGAGGCCTGTGCAGAACATTCTGTACCTGTACGAGCCGGGAAGCTATGCGCCGTTGGCGCGGGTTGATCAGGTGGAAGGGGAAGGGCAGAAGCTTTATTACTTCCATACTGACCAGATTGGGACGCGGTTGGAGTTGACGGATAGCGAGGGCAAGATTGTTTGGCAGGCGATGTATCGGTCTTGGGGGGCGATTGAGCAACTGGCGATCAATGAAATCGAGCAGAATCTACGGTTCCAAGGCCAGTATTTTGATGGCGAAACGGCGTTTCATTACAATACGCTAAGATACTATGATCCTGAAGTTGGTCGATTCACTGGCCAGGACCCAATTGGCTTGCGGGGTGGGATAAATCTTTTCAGATACAATGTTAATCCAATCTATTGGATTGACCCCACCGGACTCGCTCCATGCCAAGTAAGAGTTGTTAATAATACAAGAATTCATGGTCGTGGACAGGTTGACGGAACCCCTGGGCATGATCAGTTTTCTGAAGCAATCGCTAATAAATTGGCTATGAGCGGGAAGTTCTCGGATGTGTATTTAAACCGTTCATATAGCTTTGCGAATGGGCGAGGCGTCTCAGTTCGACGTCCAGATGTTATGGCTGTTGATGTTAACGGGAAGGTACATGCGATCGAGCTTGCATTCAAGACGGATATGGGTAGAAAGCCTCCTACGGTCACATCGCGTAACGAAACGGCAATGAGTAACTTGCCTCTTAACAAGCAAGGCGAAATCTTGGTGTTAGAGTATCCATATAGTGCCGCTGATATGAAGTCTATGCTTGATGATTTGATTTCTGGAATATAGGTGAATTTATGTCCATTGCGTTAGCTTTATACGGTATTGAGGGCGTCACCTCTAGATTGGCTTTGAAGTTTGCCAAGCATTACTTTTCTTGTCTGAACTTGCCAATTACAGGTGCGGCTTATTTTAAATATCTGAGTAATGGGGGTCATGTCGGCGATCATGATTTAGTAATGGTAGAAATGACCGAGCTCGAAGAGAAAATAAACAACGCTACTGCTACTGCTTTTAGGGTATACAACGAGGCAGCAGGTGCTACCCCATGGTTTGCATCCTTCGGTTATACCACGAACGATTTTGGCGGCTTCTATCATTTTGATGGTCAGTGCTCTGGCGATTTTATTGAGCTAGAGGGAATGATAAAATTTATTAAGGACGTTTCTGCTGATATTGCAGTGCCGTATGGTATCGTCTATAGTTGCGACAAAGTAAGTAAGGCATTTAGCTATGCTGCTGGGAATAATATGGTGACGATGTATCCGTATGAAAATTCATCGGCGTTCAAGAAGGAAGTTCCCGGCAGATTTCAGGGGCGAGAGCGCTATAAGGATCATCTATTGAGAATGGTGTATCCCGTTAACGTGATTAGCAGTAAACATTTAGAAATTCGCGTTGGTGGGGTGGTGCTGAAAGACTGGATTGGTGAGAGTGCGGGGCGAGGAAAGCTCGAAGCTTTAACTTCTTCTACATGGTTGTGGTATGTAGAGGCCGATCAGCTTGAAGGCGTAAATAAGTCTCTGGGTGAGGCAGGGATCCTAATTTCGTGGAAGAGGTTGGAGGTCAAAAAGCGTTTTTGAGTCATATAGAGTAGAGGTTGATGACTGCTATTTCGCTTGATGTTGTAGGTGTGATTGCTCCTGCTTTGTGTTAGGCATGCTCCAATAATGTGTCGTGAGGGGTGATTTTTAAAAATGAAGGAAGCGACTGCGGGGCGGTATTCGCCCCAATTCTCCTATATGCCGCATAATGATTGTCGATGTGAACTTCAAGTCTAAGTACTTGTAGTGTAACAAGGGCGCGCAGATCGAGCGTTTTTGATAGCCGTGACAGACACGCTTAACGAGCTAGCGTCGCTGGAGCAGGCACGATGGCGTAGTGCAGCGCATCAGCTACCCAGCCGGCACCATGGAAACTTTTACGTACAACGTCTACGGTTAGGTGCTCAGCCACACCGATGGCAAGAGCCAAACCCCGCCTGAGCAGCACCTTGCTGATTTCACTGGCTTGACCGCCAGAAGCGGTCGAAACGCTCACCCGGTACCGCTACGACGAACACGGCCAACTGACCGCGTTGATCAACGGCAACGGCGACACCGTGCGCAGCTTCAGCTACGCCGACGGCCTCGGGGCAGTAACCTGCATGTGGCTGCTTTCAATACCGCCAAGGCGATGCGTGCAACTGCCCATATTGACTCGGCCGGGTACAGCAGCCGTGGCGTAGGCAAAGTACTTACGGGGCCAAATTAGGCGGCGCATTGGCGTTCGGCCCCCAGGCTTACCTAGATGCGACGGAGGCAAAATGCATCTCGGAGTTCTTCCAGAAGTCAGCTTACACCCAGCCGACCAATGCATTGGCGTTTGGTGTCGGTGTATTGGTCGGCGGGCTGACAGGGCCGGCTGTAGTCGTGATTGCCTTGTCTTTGGGTGCGGGTTTGGCAGTTCAGTTTGTCATGAGTGACGATTTTTCGGGGATGGGCACTACCCTGGGTAATTTCTTGAAGGGGAAGGATTAAATGTTTACCACAGAACGTTTTTTTAAAAAAATCTGGTCGGTGTGGCTGCTGGTAGTGATATTGGCCCTGATGATGACCGGAGTGGCGCCGCCATTCATGGCGGTGCCGGCGATCCTGATCATTATCGTCATGACGCTGTGGTGCATCAACTGTGCTTACCGCAGTGAGCACTTTGTAATTTTCGCGAATTTGCGCATGTTCTTCAATATGTCAGTTGCACCAATGTTCGCATCGCTGCTGACACTGGGTGTTACCTACAAAAAAATGAAGTTGGGAGCGGCGACTTCCTTGATGTTAGCGCTCGCGCCCGTCGTGCTGGTGTTGTTGACCTATGCAATGGCTTATTACTGGCACAGTAAAAGTGATATTCTCCATTTTAAAGGGCAGCGCGTGGAATCCATCGAGCCGCCCCAGAAAGTTCAGTGGTGGCAGGCGGGTTTGGCGGCGGGCCTGAGCAGCGTGATCTATCCGCTGATGAAAAGCCATGACGTGCCGGCCACCGGGTTGATCTACTTCTTTGCGCTAATGTCCGTGTTCATGGTGTTTTACAATCGTGACAAGATCAGTGCACTCAGAGACCTGAAAGTGCGCGAAGCGAAGGAAAACCGTCAATACACATTCATGGATATTGAAACTATTCAGAGCATGCGTGCTGCCTCGTGGTTGGGCAGGCTTTTCGCCGTACGGGCGCGCTGATGTTCACCGTTACAGGGAGTAAATTATGCTAACTGACGTTCTTTCCATGCTCGCGCCGCAAAACAGGCGATTATTCAAGCTGAATATCCTGGCACAAACAGCCAACGATGAGTTCTTGCTGGAGCACTTTTCCGGCACTGAAGAGCTTTCCAAACTCTATGAATTCGATCTGGCCCTGCTCAGCCAACAGAGCGATGTAAAGCTCAAGTCACTGATTGGCAGCCAGGCCACGGTAGATATCGAGTTATCCAACGGCTCTTTCCGCCACATTAACGGCTATGTTCAGCGGTTTAGCACCCAAGGCAGCGACGGCGGCTATGTGCGTTATGCAGCCGTGCTAGCCTGAACAGCGATGACGGCCTGCCGCTCACCATCATCGATGCGACCTACAAGTCCAAGTACATGTGGTGGAATAATCCTGTGCCGGACGGTCCGTACCATGGTAGTAGAGCTAGAAGGCTATTCCATAATAATTTAATTAAAGATTTGAATGGCAATCAAAGCAAAGCTAGAGCGCTTAGCGTGATCGATTCATACTACAGCAAATACATGAAGCCAGGAGTATGCTAAATGGATTATTATGATGTTGAGCGGTATGAAAAAATTCATGTTTGGGTAGGTACAAATTTCTCTTCGGAGGATGACTATCTAAAGTATTTTGAGTTGGACTATTCTGTGGATTTGGATGATCCCGCATACAAGGTTTGTGGGTTTTGCAGAGATATTGGTGTCAGATGGTATGACGAGGACTTCATAGGAATTATACCAAGAAAAGCGGAGGAGGTGAGTTTAGATGAAATCTTGATTGAGTCTGCGGTTGACGCCCGTTATATTGAGGATTTAAAGGCAGAGTGCTTGAGGCTTGGTATCACTAAGGCTAATGCAATTTTCTGGTACTCCGATGGTGGTACGGTTGTTTCCAAAGCTTTAAAGTCAAATTATAATGGCTTGAAGTATGCGGGTTTATATGAGGGTGAATGATAAGCTCGACGTAGACCTGAGGAGCCTGGATTGGTTCTGTGTCAGAATTTTAGTGTCCGGATCTGATTTTTGATGCGCGGTTATGTATCGTTTATGATTTAAAGCTCCTGTTTAGGTGTTAGGGTGCGAAGGATTTTATCTTTACTAGCTCATGGGCTAGTTGCTCTGTCGCGACATAAGTAGAGCCAATATTTTTCTTGTAGTGCATGTTGTCGGTCGCATCTAATACGCGCACGAGCAGTTGTACCTGGTTTGGCCCGAGGGTGTCCATTACATCCTGCTAACTCTCGATACGTTGGCCTGGATTGATCTATTAGGCTTGTGCAAAAGCGCGGGACTTGCTGGAAATCGTCATCCAACAGCCGAATACATAGGGAAATCTCGATCGTCCGTGGGTAATATTTCCGGCCATCAAGTCTGAGAGTTATTTATGGCATGTTGATGGGGTTAGTGTGAATGGCCGATCACCACTGACAGGAAATTGAAGCCATGCAAACCTACCAACAACCCCCAGTACATACAGGCAATGATGCCCTGCTGCGGGCATACACACCCTATGGTTACCACGCGGTTCGGGGCAGGCCTTTGTTGGCCTTTGCCGGCGAGGCTGTTGCGCAAGCGCCGCACTGTTATCTGCTGGGTAATGGCAAACGTGGCTATCGCACCGTGCAAATGCGCTTTCTCAGCCCCGATGCATTCAGCCCGTTTGGTCGGGGAGGCCTCAATGCATACGCCTATTGCACGGGTGACCCCATCAACCATGTCGACCGCGATGGCCATTCGCCCACACGTGCAGTCGGGCAGGCCACCGGACTCGTATGGGGAACGGTGGGGATGCTCTCGTCGCTGAACAAGGCATCCAAAGCAATAGTCAAACGTTCGATTGCCAAGGCTGAAGGGCGGCCAATACCGAAGGAGTTTGATGACGCGAGCCGAACCAACAATGCGATGATATTTATTGGTGGGTTGGCCGGTACCGTGATCAAGGCACCCGGGGCAGCGCTCGCTCTTGCAGCGCCTTTTGAGTCAATAGGGGCTGAACTGGTGGCTGGGGCCGGGATAGGGGCTGCGTCTTTTGCGGGTGTGGGTAAAATCAGGCAGCTGTTGACCGACATGAGGTCGACCTATCTTCAAGCCAGGTTGAATAGACTGCCCTTCGGTAAGTTGGCAATTGAGTCCATCAAGGAAGCTACGGGGTGGAACCGAATACGCGGCCAGGAGTCGGCCATCCTCGAGCCGTTGCCAGAAAAAGTATTATTGGTTCGCCTGCCTGCCGGCAGGGGATGAACAGTCTGGCAAACGGTGCCAGGTCGCCTCGATGCTTTCGGTTCCACGGTGTGAAACCAGATTCGATTGTGCTTCATCTCTCCTCGCGCTTATCTGTCAGCCAAGCACGACCTGCCTTACCCGTCGTGACCTCAAGGCGAACAACAAGAACGGGAAACCACCCGCGCGAGGAGACTCTACATGTCCCGACATCAGCACATCCTGGCCTGGCTAAACGACGTGGCCAGCGACCTGCATGCAATCCGTCACGATATCCACGCCCACCCGGAACTGGGTTTTGAAGAGAGCCGCACCTCGGCGCTGGTCGCCCGGCTGCTCGAGGCGTGGGGCTATGAAGTGCACACCGGCATCGGCAAGACCGGTGTGGTCGGTGTGCTGCGCAATGGCAGCAGCACACGCCGGCTGGGCTTGCGCGCCGACATGGACGCGCTGCCCATCCACGAAGCAACGGGCGCGGCCTACAGCAGCCAGCACCAGGGCTGCATGCACGCCTGCGGCCATGACGGGCACACCACCATGCTGCTGGGCGCCGCGCGCTACCTGGCGGCAACCCGGCAGTTCGATGGCACGCTGACGCTGATCTTCCAGCCGGCCGAGGAGGGCCAGGGCGGCGCCGAGGCGATGCTGGCCGACGGCCTGCTGGAACGCTTCCCCTGCGATGCGCTGTTCGGCATGCACAACATGCCCGGGCTGCCGGCCGGGCATCTTGGTTTTCGCGAGGGGCCGATGATGGCCTCGCAAGACCTGCTTACGGTGACCCTCGACGGGGTGGGCGGCCATGGCTCGATGCCGCACCTGACCGTAGACCCGCTGGTGGCAGCGGCCAGTGTGGTGATGGCGCTGCAAACCGTGGTGGCGCGCAACATCGATGCGCAGGAGGCTGCGGTGGTCACCGTCGGCGCGTTGCAGGCCGGCGAAGCGGCCAACGTGATTCCGCAACAGGCGCTGTTACGCCTTAGCCTGCGTGCGCTGAACGCCGAGGTGCGAGCGCAGACCCTGGAACGGGTGCGCGCGATCATCGTCAGCCAGGCCGAAAGCTTTGGCTGCCGTGCCAGCATCGAGCACCGCCCGGCCTACCCGGTGCTGGTCAACCATGCCGCAGAAAACGCCTTCGCCACGCAGGTGGGGGTGGAGTTGCTCGGTGCCGAGGCGGTGGATGGTGATACCCGAAAGCTGATGGGCAGCGAGGACTTTGCCTGGATGCTGCAGCGCTGCCCGGGCGCCTACCTGTTCATCGGCAATGGTGTATCGCGGCCGATGGTGCATAACCCGGCCTACGACTTCAACGACGACATCCTGCTGACCGGTGCCGCCTACTGGGGCGCGCTGGCAGAGCGCTGGCTCGCGCCCGCCTGAACTGCCTTTTTGACGACTGCCGCTGGAACCCGGGCGCGACCGCGCCTGGGCGATCACCCAATCCTTGTGTGGAGTGTTCCCTATGCAGACTTCGAGCACCGGCGTGTCGCGTACCCGGCAAGTGGTCGCCGCCGTTATCGGCAACGCCCTGGAGTGGTACGACTTTATCGTGTACGGCTTTCTGGCCAGCATCATTGCCCGGCAGTTTTTCCCGTCCGACGACGAGTACGCCTCGCTGCTGATGGCCCTGGCCACTTTTGGGGTGGGGTTTTTCATGCGCCCGGTGGGTGGCGTGTTGCTGGGCATGTATTCCGATCGCAAGGGCCGCAAGGCGGCCATGCAGATGATCATCCGCCTGATGACCGTGTCGATCGCCATGATCGCCTTTGCTCCCGACTACCTGGCCATCGGCATGGCCGCGCCGCTGCTGATCGTGGTGGCGCGCATGCTGCAAGGGTTTGCCACCGGTGGCGAGTACGCCAGCGCCACGGCGTTTCTGGTGGAGAGCGCGCCTGCACACCGCAAGGGCCTGTATGGCTCGTGGCAATTGGTAGGGCAGTGCCTGGCGGTGTTTTCCGGGGCGGCGATGGTGGCACTGGTTACCCACCTGTGCTCGCCTGAGGCGCTGGACAGCTGGGGCTGGCGCATCCCGTTCGTGCTGGGCCTGCTGATCGGCCCGGTCGGGTTGTGGATACGCAAGCACATGGAAGACCCCGAGGAGTTCGTCGAGGCGCGCCGCCAGGCCAAGGGCCAGTCGCCCACCCTGTGGCAGGTATTGCGTGAACATCGGCGCAGCCTGCTGGTGTCGATGGGGCTGGCCTGTGGCGCGACGGTGTCGTTCTACGTGGTGCTGGTGAACATGCCGACCTTCGCCCACAAGAGCCTCGGGCTGCCGCTGGACCAGGTGCTGCTGGTGCAGATGCTGGCCGTGGGGCTGATGACCGTGGTCATTCCTCTGGCAGGGGCTTTGTCTGACCGGGTGGGGCGGCGCCCGGTGCTGATGGCTTTCACCCTGGCCTTTTTCGTGATGGTGTACCCACTGTATGTGTGGGTGGCCGCTGCGCCTTCGCTGGAGCGCCTGCTGGTGATGCAACTACTGCTGTGCACGGCCATCGGCGGCTTCTTTGGCCCGGCCCCGACCGCCCTGGCCGAGCAGTTCCCTGTCGAGGTGCGCTCCACCGGCGTCTCGGTGGCCTATAACGTAGCGGTGATGGTGTTCGGCGGCTTTGCCCCATTGATCGTCACCTGGCTTACCAAGGTGCTCGCTACCCCGGTGGCACCGTCGTTCTACGTGCTGTTTGCCTGCCTGCTGACGCTGCTGGGTACCTATTGCCTGAAAGAAGCACCCCGGACGGGCAAGCCTGCCACTTTCAACCTTGGAGTAAAACCGTGAAGCCGTTAGCCATCGACCCCATCGTTGCCCTCGATGCCCAAGCTTTGTCCCAGGCCATCCATGCCCGCCAGGTATCGTGCCGGGAGGTGATGCAGGCCTATCTGGCGCATATCGAGCGCTGCAACCCGCAGGTCAACGCACTGGTGTCGCTGCGCCCGGCCGAGGCGGTGTTGGCCGAGGCCGATGAGCGTGACCGTGAGCTGACGCGAGGCCATTCCCGCGGCTGGATGCACGGCATGCCACAGGCGATCAAGGACCTGGCTGCCACTGCCGGGTTGCGCACCACCCTGGGCTCGCCGTTGTTCGCCGAACAGGTACCCGAGCATGACGCAATCAGCGTGGCGCGGGTGCGCGCGAGCGGGGCGCTGATCGTTGGTAAAAGCAACGTGCCGGAGTTCGGCCTCGGTTCGCAAACCTACAACACCCTGTTCGGTACCACCACCAATGCCTACGACCCGCATCGGGTGGCCGGCGGCAGCAGTGGCGGGGCGGCAGCGGCGCTGGCCATGCGCCTGCTGCCGGTGGCCGACGGCAGCGACATGATGGGGTCGCTGCGCAACCCGGCGGCGTTCAACAATGTGTTCGGCCTGCGCCCGTCGCAGGGCCGTGTGCCACATGGTCCTGCGCCCGAACTGTTCGTGCAGCAGCTGGCTACCGAAGGGCCGATGGGGCGCAGCGTGGTGGATGTGGCGCGGCTGTTGTCGACCCAGGCAGGCGTTGATGCACGGGTGCCGCTGTCGCTGAGCGAGGGACGCCGCGATTTCGCCGCAGGCCTGCAGCGCGATTTTCGGGGTGTGCGGGTTGGCTGGCTGGGTGACTACAACGGCTACCTGCCGATGGATGACGGGGTGTTGGGCCTGTGTGAAGCAGCGTTGGCCGATTTCGCCGAACTGGGCTGCCGGGTCGAGGCTTGCCAGCCTGCATTCGACCCGGCGCGCTTGTGGCAATGCTGGCTCACCCACCGCCACTTCCTGGTGCACGGCAACCTTGGCGCGGCCTATGCCGACCCAGCCAGGCGCGCCTTGCTCAAGCCCGAAGCACAGTGGGAGGTAGAGGGCGCCTTGCAACTGAGCGCGGCCTCGCTGTACCAGGCCTCGCTGGACCGCAGTGACTGGTACCGCGCCTTGGCCAACCTGTTCGAACGTTACGACTACCTGCTGTTGCCGTCGGCCCAGGTGTTCCCTTTCGATGCAAAACTGGCGTGGCCAACGGCCGTCGGGGGCCGGGCGATGGACACCTACCATCGCTGGATGGAGGTGGTAATCGGGCCGACCCTGGCCGGCTTGCCGAGCATCAGTGTGCCGGTCGGCTTCAACAGCGACGGTTTGCCCATGGGCCTGCAAATCATAGGCCCGGCCCAGGCCGATCATGCGGTGTTGCAACTGGCATACGCCCATGAACAGCTCACCCGGTGGGTTGAGCGGCGCCCGCCACCGTGCCTGCTGGCCTGATGAAAGCGCTGGGCAGGCGCGGTTCTTGCTGGCTATGCTGACCATCCAGCTACAGGGAGGTCATACCCATGGGCATTACGGCAGACAGTGGCGGCGTGCGTTCGGTGGAGCGGGCGCTGGCCATTGTCGACCTGCTGGGCGAGCACCAGGCGCTGGGCCTGGAAGAACTGCATTACCTTACCGGCCTGCCCAAGGCCACGGCCTCGCGCATGCTGGCCACCTTGCAGGAGCAGGGCTGGGTCTACCGTGGCCTCAGCGACCGGCGTTATCGCCTGTGCGCGCGGCGGTTGTTCGGTGACCGGCAGATGCGCTTCAAGCGGCGCCTGGTGGAAAGTGCTGCACCAATGCTGCTGGACCTGAGCGAGCGCACCGGGCTGGTGGTGGACCTGTCGTGTTTCGACGGCGAGCGGCTGGAGGTGATGGAAAGCGCCATCCCTCAGGTATTGCGCAAGCGGTACCCGCATACCTGCCAGATCGTCGGCCACCATGCCAGCCTGTTTCACTCGGCAATGGGGCGGGCCTGCCTGGGTGAGCTGGCGGTCGATGAAGTGCAACGCCTTGCGGCCCATGAGCGGCTGCGCGATGACGCGGTGCTGCGCAACATCGAAGAAGACGCACACAAGGGCTTTGGCCAGCGAACCGAAGGGTACTGGGAGTACCCGGTGCGTTTGCCATTCCTGATCCGCGCCATTGCGCTGCCGGTGCATGCCGAAGGGCGCCTGGCCGGGAGCATTGCCTTGCACTGGCCGCTGGATCAGGCGCCGGTGGAACGAGTGATGAATTTGCACCTG
>Ga0105244_10003664_pt1 | contig 10850 bp, 10 predicted proteins | sample KBSM44metaG_FD_80423 | JGI IMG/M metagenome (GOLD analysis project Ga0105244, IMG submission 80423) | Miscanthus rhizosphere microbial communities from Kellogg Biological Station, Michigan, USA - KBS M4-4 metaG | ecosystem: Host-associated > Plants > Roots > Rhizosphere > Soil | place...
AACTCACCGTTATCTATAACGGTGTGGACACTAAGCACTTCCACCCGACAGTGAAAAACCGCTCACAGCGTGAGGCGTTAGGTATTCCGCATGATGCGCCCGTACTGGCTTACGTCGGGTCGGGTTTTAGTCGCAAAGGGGTGGCAACGGCGCTGAAGGCCATTGCGCCCCATCCTGCTGTCTGGCTGTTGATTGCCGGGCGTGATAAACATGCGCGCAAGTTCGAAAAGCAGGCACAGACCCTGGGTGTGGCGTCCCGCGTGCGTTTTCTGGGGCCGGTTGCCGATGTCCGCGAGGTGTACGGTTCTGCGGATGCGCTGATCCTGCCCACGCTCTACGATCCCTTCCCAAACGTCTGCGTCGAAGCGCTGGCCTGTGGCTTGCCGCTCCTCACCAGCCACGGCTGCGGGGCGGCAGAGTGGATTGAAGAAGGGGTCAACGGCTGGGTGCGCGATGCGCTTGACGATAAGGGGTACCAGCAGGCCATTAGCGCCTGGCTGGACGGCAGGAAACAGGGCGTCGATTATTCGACAGCCGCCCGGGCGACTGCCGAACCCTATACTCTCGACCGCATGGCCGGGGAGTTACAGGCGCTTTATCGTGGTCTGCTGCGCTGAGCGGCGTCGGTAAAGACGTTCTCCATCGCCTCAAGCATGCATTCACGCGTAAAGTGGGCGCACAGGTAGTCATAACCCTGCTGCGCCAGCGTTTGGCGTAAGGCCGCGTCGTTATAGAGTGTGAGGATGGCATCACGCAGCGCCTTCTCATCACGCTGACCGATCAACAGCCCGGTTTTACCGTTAATGACAGCGTCCCCTGTTCCCCCTGCGTCCGTCGCGATGGTGGCAATACGCGAGGCCAGCGACTGCAATACTCCCTGCGGCAGGCCCTCCATGTCATGGGACGGGCTCAGCGCAATATCGAAGGCCGGGAAAAAGCGCTCCGGGTCGCTGCGATGGCCCATCATGATGACCCGCTCCTGTAAACCCAGTTCGATGATCTGCTGCTCAAGGGTGGCTTTGTAGGTCCCTTCGCCGACGATAACCAACTTCACCTCGGGGTGCTCAATGGTCGCCAGTGCACGCAATAGCACGCTGTGGCCTTTGTTGGGCCGCAGGTGCGAGACCACGCCGAGGAGAAAATCGTCCTGCGCCAGACCGCAATATGTTCTGGCAGCCTGTTTATCCGCGGGGTGAAAACGCCCGGTATCCACACCGCTTGGCACCGACGTGCTTTGCGCCATGGGTACGCCGATATCCGCCATCTGCTGACGTAACGCCTCACCCGTGGTCACGATGTGGGCGCAGGCTTTGCGGAACAACCAACGGGTCGTCCAGTTATTGCGCGGCACACCGGAGGCATGGCGGGTACGGACCAGCGGAATTGGTTTGCTGAGCGTCAGGTTGGCCAGCGCCACCAGCCAGGTGTCCGCAGAATTGTGACTATTTATGACATCTATAGCCTCGCGATGCTCACGCAGCCAGCGGCGTAAGACCTGCAAATTTTTAAGATTTTTACGCTTCAGCGGCATCGTGACGACAGTAAGCCCGGCCTCGCGCGCCAGGCCATGCAGCGGTGCCGTCTCCGGGCACAGTATGGTTACCTGATGGCCCCGCTGAATCAGCCCGACGGATTCATTGATAATGCGTAACGGCTGTCCGCCCTTACCGCCATCGGCTTCTGTGTGAACGATATGCATACATTTCCTGTTATGAGCTAACGGCCTGATTGTCATAGTATATACTTGCAGTGCGAACGTAAGTACCCATCGGCCAGTGGGTTGCAGATTAATCTTGCTTACAATGATTAGCCTTCTGTCCCTTACGCTTCTATGTTAATTTCCACTGTCTTTTAATTCCCACTAAAAAAGTGGAATTTATGTAAGCTTTGCGCATTCGCTGGTGAAGATACCCATTCCCTTAAACTGTCCAAAAAATATGATAAGTATTCGTAGTTTTCTGACGAGCCTTTTAGTCATGGGCGTACTGGCTTTATGCTTTGCCTGGCCCATTCCAAACGATCAGCTTCCGTTCCACCGTAATGGCTTCATTTACCCTATTATTGCGGTTTCATTGGGGCTTTTTTTTACGTCCCCACTGGCCAAAAGTAAACTGGACTTAAATAAAATTAAGTTTGTCCTTATTACGATTTGGGTATTAACGTTCTTCCTGTTAATAAATGGCTTTTTTGTCGCGCCAGATATTAAAGAGATGGTTTCCACCTGGGATGGCCAATGGCTACGGCCAGTATTGCTGTTTTGCGCAGGTCTTGTGCTTATTCCTGCTATCCAGGCGCACTATCCGCACTTCTCTGCGGCGAAGTTTTTCACGCTGGTCATCCTCTTCTTCTGGGGGGTCATTTGCGTCCATCTGCTGGACACGCTCTGGCTCTACTGGCGCGATGGGGTGATTCATTGGGGTGAGACGCGCATTGTCTTTAACCGCACCCGCATGAGTTTCCAGATTAATATGATCACCGGGTTTATTCTGGCGGAGCTGTTAGCACGCGGCCTGTTGCACCAGCGCTTCTTACGCCTGAATACCCCTGTCCTGGCATTAATTCTGCTCAGTAACCTGGTCTGTACCGCGCTGGTCGATACCCGCTGGGGAACCATTGGTCTGGTGGGCAGCCTGTTCTCAACCTTTATTTTGTTGAGCCTGCACAGCATGCGCCGGAGCCGCGTTCTCGTGACCGGCGGTATTCTGGCAGGCATCGTCATTGCTTCCGTGCTGCTGGGCTATGCCTCCTGGAAGACCGACCCACGCTGGCAGGGGCTGGAAAGTGACGCCATCGCGGGCTGGAATGCGCCTTTCACCAGTTTCTGCTACAACAAAACGGATGGCACTGAGCCTGTCAATGACATGGGTAACCCCATGAACCACTCCAACGGCTGCCGGGCCAGCTTCTTCCATCAGGGATGGAAACTGGTGGGTGAGCATCCGGCGGGCATCGGCCCACGCAAAGAGGCGTTCCAGTACGTTTTACAGCGCGATACGCAGGACAAGCGCATCAATATTCCGCATAGCCACTACGGCCTGATTGAATTTGGCATTCAGAATGGAATCGCGGGAATTGCTGGCTGGCTGATTCTGTTAGTCGGATGCTGGCATATTGGCTGGCGTGAATTCCGCCGCGGCAACACCATGTCAGGCATGTTCTTGCTACTGTTTACCGTCGGATTTTTCTCCCGAACCATGGTCGATCACAACTTAAAAGACCATTATCTGGAGCAATATATGATGCTGACGGGACTGCTCATCGGAATGTGTTCATTACGTTCACCGAAGTGTCATAATACCCCTGCCTGATTTTTGCTGCGCCAGTGCGATTGCCCTGGCGCATTTTACCCTTTCAGAACCCTTTACGCGTTGCGCTGTCGAATAACCACCGCAGAGTAAAGAAAGAGTTGAGCGATCGCTGCATCGCTCCGCTTCAATACGGAGAAAGCATGTCTGGAACGCCGCAATTAAGCCTCGTGATCGCCGTCTATAATGGCGAAAATTTTTTGAGCGCTTTTTTTGACAGTATTAAACGTCAGAACCTGAGTGGTCTGGAGTTGGTCGTTGTTAACGATGGTTCAACGGATAACTCAGCACAAATCATCGCGCGCTATGCCAGTGAATTTGAGCACTACCAGGTTATCGATCAGGCCAACGGCGGCGTGTCTGCGGCGCGTAATACCGGCCTGGCCGTTGCCCGTGGCGAGTATGTTGCCTTTCCCGATATTGATGATGTTATCTACCCCGGCATGTACCCCCGGCTGTTGGATATTGCCCTGGCGGGACAACTGGATGTCGCCACCTGTAACGGCACCTATATTTATGACGATGGGCGGCCGTCGAAGAAAATTTTCCCGTCAGATAAGCTGGCCTCAACCGGCATCCTGGATGGCCCGACCTGGCTGCAAATGGCCCTCACCTCACGCAAATTCCTGCACGTCACCTGGCTGAATATCTACCGCCATGAATTTATTAAGGCGCAGGGTTTCACCTTCGAGCATGGCCTGCGCCATCAGGATATTCCGTGGACGACGGAAGTGCTGCTGACCGCTAAACGCGTGCAGTACATTGATGAGGTGTTCTACGATTACCTGATTCACTCCGCCTCCGTATCACATACGCCTGGTACAGACGACACGCGGATGCGCTCTGCCCGGCATTATATGAAGATTCTGGAAATGCTGGATGCCATTAACAAACGCTACCCGGAACAGGTCAAACGCGTTCCCGCCTGCCACTGGCAAATCGCCAAAGAGGGCCTGGGCATCCTGCATAGCATCAATAACATTGAAGATTCAGCCAAAAAGCGCGAAATTACGCGCGAACTTTTTGCGCGCGGCATCTGGTCAATGATCTGGAATAATGCGCGGGGTTTACGTCAGCGCTGGCGTCTGGGACGTCGTTACTTCCGTCTTAAAAAATATGTTAAATAAAGTGGATATATGAGCAGGATGAAATTACACGTCGTTTCCCGATCCGATTTTATTGAAGCACATTTTGCCGACTTCAAAGAATTGATTGATCAGGCCATTAATCCCAACGATATTCCGCATCGTTTTTATTGTGGTGGTCGTGGAGTCTGGACCTTTCAGACCATGCTCAGTCTGAATTATTACTACAACGGAAAGATTGAATGTTCCTGGGGAACAGAATGTCGTCCTGATGCCATTAACCTTATGCACAACGACCATTATGGTTCAAGGGTTAAACCCTGGGTTGGTGTCACTGTTGTCGCACGTGCCGATCGTCCGCCGGTCATTGGCGCTGATTATGTTGTCGAGCAAAACCCTGAAGTGGCTGCAATTCCAGGGCGTATATTTATTCCAAACTGGCCGCAGCCGGGCGTCAAACCACGCGAACGCACTGATGAAACCATCCAGACCGTTGCCTTTTTTGGCCGCGTGGACAGCTTCCCGGAACAGTTCCGCAGCGAAGCCTTTAAACAGCGCCTGGCAGAGCAGGGGATTACGCTGCGCATCTCCTTCGATAACTGGACGAACTATCAGGACGTGGACGTTTGCATCAGTTTCCGCAAATCCCACGACCATAAACTGGCCCGTAAGCCCGCCAGCAAGTTGATCAACAACTGGCTGGGGAAAACGGTGATGATTTGCGACGATGAACCGTCCTATCGCGCCATTCGCGAAAGCGAACTGGATTACCTGATTGCGAAGACGCCTGATGAAGCGTTCGATGCCATCATGAAGCTGAAAAATAACCCGGAGCTGTATCGCCAGATGCGCGAGCAGGGTGAAAAACGGCTGCAGGTTTACTCCCGTGAGGCAGTGGCTGCCCGCTGGTATCGTCTTTTTGAGGATATCCAGGAGAAAGGATTACACACTCGCTCAACGTTTGCTCGCGCCCTGCGCTTCAGCTTCGGTAAAGCTATTCGTCCACTGACCAAGAAATTTTAAGTCATATCGAGTTCTGTTATGTCCACACTATCCGTACAGTCTGCCCGCGCGTCAGGAAGTAAACTGGCGCGCACTGCAGTATTAGCGCTTGTTTTCTTAGTGCTTTTTTCATTCTCAGAAATTCTGATTTTACTCAAAGATCGCGTCTATATGCCTAAAGCAGACGACATCGCACTCTATGTGCTGATCTCCCTGCTCGCGGCCGTTAGCGCCCGTCATTTTCTGACGCGTTTACTATTAGCCGTCACCTTTATCACGCAGATTTCAGAGGCCATCTACTACCAGTTCTATGGTCAGTTCTACGGGCCAAGCGAGGTGTGGCTGGCTTTCGTCGAGACCAAAGACATCGCCAGCGGGATTACCGATAGCCTCGGTTCGCTGGGCATCTACTTTGCGGTTATGGTAGTGGCGGTGGTGTTTGCTCTCGTCATTTCTCGCCGCATGGCGCCGGCGTGGGGAAAATGGCAGACCCTGCCGTGCCTGCTGATTATTCTGGTGATGTTCGGCGGTCAGTTCTATAAAGCCATCGACGGGCAGATGTATAAATTCAACCCGGACCTGCGTCACTCGCTGTTGCGTAACGGCCTTGCTGCCATGAGCTTCAGCAGCGTTCGCCTCATCCCGGAAGCGCTCTCGGGAGAAAACCAGACGCTGGCCCATTACGATCCCTACCAGGTCTCGCCGGCCGCAGGCGTGGTGACGGGCAAATACTCCATCATCCTTGCCATTGGTGAGAGCGTAAACCCGCACCACGTCAGCGCACTGGGGTACGACCGTGATACCACCCCGGAACTGAAAGCGCTGCTGGACAAATATCAGGGGACCGGTCGACTGATTGTCTCCAATGCGGTCTCCACGCGCGTGGCCATTCCGATGCTGGTAAACAATTTACGCGAGCCGGATAACTATGACGCCTACAAATCGAAGGCGACCAATATCTTCGCGAATGCCAAAAAACAGGGCTACCAGACGGCCTTCATTTCCGCCCAGGGGCTGGAAGGGCTGAGCAACTGGATTGGTATTCATGACATCGATTTATGGGAAGATACGCAGATCAGGCCCGCGCCGGAAATCGGTGCTGACGTTGTTCTCACGCCCTCCGTTGAGCAGGCGAAGCTGAACTGGGACAAGCCGTTCCTGATGGTGCTGAACAGCCGTGCGCCGCATATTCCTTATGACCGCAACATCCCGCAAGGCTTTGCGAAGTTCTCGACGCCAAAGCTGAGTGATGACGTCGCCCAGAAGAAAAACGAATATGACGATGCTCTTCGTCTCTACGATAAAGAGCTGGCTTCCGCTATCCGTACCGCGTTGGCGAAATCTAAACTGCCTGTGCTGGTCTTTATCACCTCAGATCATGGTGAGCGCGTCGGTGACGGCGGATTATTCGGACATTCGGTGGTCGAAATGCCGATAGCCCAGGTGCCCTTCCTGTACTTCAGTAATGACCCGGCCTATGCCATGGGGAAAATCAGCCCGCAACTGCCGCTGAACCATTTCCAGTTAGCAACGCTTATCAACAAGATGCTGGGCTATGATGTTAAAAACCCAAATCAGAAAGATGACAGCTACTTCATTACCGGTGGCGATATCCGGGGTTTGTCTGAACGTATAACCTATCACCTGAACGCTCTGCCCCCAGCCGAGCGCTAATAAAAGCAGCGAAACGGGCACAACGGTGCCCGTTTTTCTCTGAAATGAACAGATCCTGACTAAACACCTCCGGGAATAACGCCAAACATATAGCTTTAAGCGGCCTAAATGCTTAGAATTTGCCCGCCGAAACTTAAAAGACGGATTATCGCTTGGAATTGTTGTATACCTTCCTCCTTTACTTAATTCAGCCTCTGGTGTGGTTGCGCTTACTGCTGCGTAGCCGTAAAGCCCCGGCCTATCGTAAACGCTGGGCCGAACGCTATGGCTATTGTCAAAATAAAGTGAAGCCGGACGGGATCTTGCTGCACTCCGTCTCTGTAGGAGAGACCCTGGCTGCGGTGCCGCTGGTGCGCGCTTTGCGCCATCGCTACCCCACCTTACCGATCACCGTCACCACCATGACCCCCACGGGCTCAGAGCGTGCGCTCTCGGCCTTTGGCAAAGACGTGCATCACGTCTATTTACCTTATGACCTGCCCTGCGCCATGCGTCGTTTCCTCAACACCGTCCGCCCGAAGCTGGTGATCGTGATGGAAACTGAGCTGTGGCCGAATATGATTTCGGCTCTGCATGCCCGTAAAATTCCGTTGGTCATTGCTAACGCCCGCTTGTCTGAACGTTCTGCGAAGGGCTATGGCAAGCTCGGCAAGTTTATGCGTCGCCTGCTCAGCAAAATTACCCTGATGGCGGCACAAACTCAGGAAGACGGTGACCGTTTCCTGCAGCTCGGCCTGAAGCGCAATCAGCTGGCGATTACGGGTAGCCTGAAATTTGATATTTCCGTGACGCCTGAACTGGCGGCCCGGGCCATTACCCTGCGCCGCCAGTGGGCGCCTCGCCGTAAAGTGTGGATTGCCACCAGTACCCACGACGGTGAAGAGGCCATTATTTTGCAGGCTCACCGCAAGCTGCTGGAATCCTTCCCGGATTTACTGTTGATCCTGGCGCCACGGCATCCAGAGCGCTTCCCGGACGCCTGCGAGATGGCTCGTAAAGGCGGCTTTAGCTTTATTACCCGCAGCTCGGGCGAAATCCCCTCTGGCAGTACGCAGGTGGTGATTGGCGATACCATGGGCGAACTGATGATGCTGTACGGCATTGCTGACATCGCCTTTGTCGGTGGCAGCCTTGTGGAGCGCGGCGGACACAACCCGCTCGAAGCGGCAGCCCACGCTCTTCCGGTGCTGATGGGGCCACACACCTTTAACTTCAAAGACATTTGTGCGCGCCTGCAGGCTGCGGATGGCTTGATCACCGTGACGGATGCAGATTCCCTCGCCAAAGAGATTGCCACCCTACTGACCGATGAAGACTACCGTTTATGGTGCGGTCGCCATGCTGTGGAAGTGCTGCATCAGAATCAGGGCGCGCTATCGCGCCTGCTGCAACTCCTGCAACCGTATCTACCGCAACGGAGTCATTAATGTCGCCACGCCTGTCGGTGGTCATGATCGCCAAAAACGCGGCGGATCTGCTGCCGGATTGCCTTGCCTCGGTCGCCTGGGCAGACGAAATCGTGTTGCTCGACTCGGGCAGTGAAGACGATACCGTTGACGTGGCGCGTGCCGCAGGTGTGAAGGTCTTTACCCATACCGACTGGCAGGGCTATGGTATCCAGCGGCAACGCGCCCAGAGCCACGCCACCGGCGAGTATGTGCTGATGATTGATACCGACGAGCGTGTGACGCCTGAACTGGCCAATGCGCTGCGTGCCACACTCGCTTCCCCGCACCCCGACGCCGTCTACAGTATCGCCCGCCGTAACTATTTCCTTGGGCGCTTTATGCGCCACAGCGGCTGGTACCCGGACCGGGTGATGCGTTTGTACCCGCGTGAGCGTTATCAGTACAACGACAATCTGGAGCACGAATCCCTGGAAACCCAGGGCGCTAAAGTCATTGAACTCAGTGGCGATCTGTTACATCTGACCTGCCGCGACTTTGCCAGTTTCCAGCGTAAACAGTTGAATTACGCCACCGCCTGGGCCAAAGAACGGCATCAGAAAGGCAAGAAAACCTCGCTCGCCGGTATTTTCACCCACACGCTGGGGGCCTTTTTCAAAACGCTGGTGCTGCGCGGCGGCGTACTGGACGGTAAACAGGGTTGGCTGTTGGCGGTGGTCAACGCGCAGTATACTTTCAATAAATACACCGAGCTGTGGGCGCTGAACCACGGCTTTTCTGCGAAAGGGTAACGGATGAGCACAAAAGCGATTTATCCCGGTACGTTTGACCCGATTACCAACGGACATATTGATATTGTCGCCCGTGCCGCCACCATGTTTGACGAGGTGGTGCTGGCGATTGCCGCCAGCCCCAGCAAGAAGCCGATGTTTACGCTCGATGAACGCGTCGCCCTGGCGCGAGAAGCAACCCAACATATTCCCAACGTGACGGTGACCGGTTTTAGCGACCTGATGGCCAACTTCGCCCGCGCCCAGCAGGCCAATATTTTGATTCGTGGTTTGCGAGCGGTGGCGGATTTTGAGTATGAAATGCAACTGGCGCACATGAATCGCCATTTGATGCCGGATCTGGAAAGCGTCTTTTTGATGCCGTCGAAGGAGTGGTCGTTTATCTCCTCCACGCTGGTCAAAGAGGTGGCCCGCCACGCAGGCGATGTGACCCACTTCCTGCCGGAGAATGTGCATCAGGCGCTGATGGAAAAGCTGAAGTAGCGCCAGTATGCCGGATAGCGGCTTCGCTCGTCCGGCAAACTATTCCATTACTTCTGGCACTGCCTGCAATAGAACGTCGCCCGCTGCGCATGTTTCGCTGCCACAATCGGCGTACCACACACCCGACATGGCTCCCCTTTACGCCCGTAAACCTGCAGCTCCTGCGCAAAGTAGCCAGGCTTCCCGTCACTTTGCAGGAAGTCCTTCAGCGTAGTGCCGCCCTGCTCTATAGAGCGCAGTAACACCGCTTTAATGACCCGTACCAGCAGTTCGTATTCCGCTCGGGAGAGAGAGGAGGCCAGCCTGTCAGGGTGAATGCCCGCGGCAAAGAGCGATTCACTGGCGTAAATATTACCCACGCCCACCACCAGCTTGTTATCCATCAACCACGGCTTAATGGCGGTCTTTTTCTTCGCGCATTTTTGTTGCAAGTAGTCTGCATTAAACGCATCGCTAAGCGGCTCAGGGCCAAGATGAGCCAGAACGTTATGGCCCTCCAGCTCTTTCGTCCACAGCCAGGCGCCAAAGCGACGGGGGTCGGTGTAGCGCAGGACTTTGCCGTTGCTCATCACCAGGTCGACATGGTCATGCTTTTCGGCGGGCAGTTCTTCCGGGAGAATACGCAGGCTACCAGACATCCCAAGGTGAATAATTATCCAGCCATCAGGCAGCTCAAGCAGCAGGTACTTCGCACGGCGCTGCACGCTGAGCACGGGCTTGTCGCTCAGGCTATGAATCTCACTGGAGACAGGCCAGCGCAGGCGACCGTTGCGAACAATGGCATGAAGGATGTTGGCGCCCACCAGATGCGGCTCAATGCCACGGCGGCTGGTTTCTACCTCAGGTAATTCTGGCATGTTGCATTCTCCGGGTCTGAAAACGCAAAAACCCCGCCGAAGCGAGGTTTTCGTACAAGAAAGCCAAAATTATTTAATTTTTGCTTCTTTGTAAAGAACGTGCTGACGGACAACTGGATCGAACTTTTTCAGTTCCAGTTTTTCCGGCTTAGTACGTTTGTTCTTCGTGGTGGTATAGAAGTGACCAGTACCAGCAGAAGAAACCAGCTTGATTTTCTCACGAATACCTTTAGCCATGATTTATTTC
>Ga0105244_10003668_pt1 | contig 10844 bp, 7 predicted proteins | sample KBSM44metaG_FD_80423 | JGI IMG/M metagenome (GOLD analysis project Ga0105244, IMG submission 80423) | Miscanthus rhizosphere microbial communities from Kellogg Biological Station, Michigan, USA - KBS M4-4 metaG | ecosystem: Host-associated > Plants > Roots > Rhizosphere > Soil | place: Michigan...
CGCGCGCTCGGCCGAAGCCTTGATGCGCTGCAGGGCGATCGGATCTTTTTTCAGATCCAGGCCGTTGATCTTCTTGAACTCGTCGATGATGTAGTCGATGATGCGCTGGTCGAAGTCTTCGCCACCCAGGAAGGTGTCGCCGTTGGTCGACAGCACTTCGAACTGCTTCTCGCCGTCCACGTCGGCGATCTCGATGATCGACACGTCGAACGTACCGCCGCCCAGGTCATACACGGCGATCTTGCGGTCGCCCTTGTCGGTCTTGTCCAGGCCGAAAGCCAGCGCGGCGGCGGTCGGCTCGTTGATGATGCGCTTGACGTCCAGGCCGGCGATGCGGCCGGCGTCCTTGGTCGCCTGGCGCTGCGAGTCGTTGAAGTACGCCGGCACGGTGATGACCGCCTCGGTGACTTCTTCGCCGAGGTAGTCTTCGGCGGTTTTCTTCATCTTGCGCAGCACTTCGGCCGAGATTTGCGGCGGCGCCAGTTTCTTGTCGCGCACGCCGATCCATGCGTCGCCGTTGTCGGCTTTCATGATCGAGTAAGGCATCAGGCCGATGTCCTTCTGCACTTCTTTTTCGTCGAACTTACGGCCGATCAGACGCTTCACCGCGAACAGGGTGTTCTTCGGATTGGTCACTGCCTGACGCTTGGCCGGCGAGCCGACGAGAATTTCACCATCTTCTTGGTAAGCAATGATCGATGGCGTCGTACGCGCGCCTTCGGCGTTTTCGATTACCTTTGGCTGACCATTTTCCATGATGGAAACGCAGGAATTTGTGGTTCCCAGATCGATACCGATAATTCTACTCATGATTTTTCTTCCTCTTTGCTAAGTTCAGATGGTACTAATATGTGGAAAAGCTGTATGTTTTCAAGTGCTTAAGTTCGGCTGACGGCGAAAATATTTTTCGCCCCGGACATTACTTCGCTTGCGCGGCGGTCACGATGGCGGGACGCAGCAGGCGGTCCGCGATCATATAACCTTTTTGCAGCACGGAAACTACGGTGTTGGCTTCCTGGTCCGCCGGCACCACGGCGACGGCCTGGTGCTTGTTCGGATCGAGCTTCTCGCCCTGCGCCGGCTGAATTTCCATCAGACGGTTTTTCTCGAACGCCGCGGTCAGCTGCTTGAGCGTCATTTCCACGCCTTCCTTCAGCGACTCGACCGATGGCGTTTCGACCTTCAAGGCCATTTCCAGGCTGTCTTTGACCGGGACCATGGCTTCGGCGAAGCTTTCAACGGCGAACTTATGGGCCTTGGCCACATCTTCCTGGGCGCGGCGGCGGATGTTCTCGCCATCGGCCTTGGCGCGCATGAAGGCATCGTGCATTTCCGCAAGACGCGCTTCGGTGCTGGCCAGCTGTTCTTCCAGGGAAGGCTGCTGGTCAGGAGTCGATGGCGCGGCCGGCTCGGCGGCCGCTTCCGGATTAGGTACTGCTTGATTTTCCTGATCTTGCATCTAAAGACTCCTACTATCGTATTTGTTTGACATTACTTTTCTTACCGCACTGGCTGCAAGTGGGGCGATATCCTATGTTTTCAAGGGTTATTCTGCCCACGGTTTAATCAGCTCCGGCGCGGGCCCGCGCCGCGCATGGGCGACATCGGGCTGATCCAACAGCTGGCTATTTTAACAGGCTGGCACTCACCGACCGCAAGTGCTGATTGTCACGGAACGGGGTGGGTGTGGTGTAGTTGTCACTTTTTCAGCAATTAAGGGACGCTGAATTACTCGGCGGCGCCCAGTTGCAAGGCGGCGGCGCGGCCGGTTTCGGCGTCCTTGCGGCGTTCCTCGTGCTGGATGGGCGACATCTGGGTCGGCCAGCCGATCATGTGCTGCTCGGCGATCTCGCCCAGCGCGGCGATCCACTCGGGCGACTCGTTCAGGCAGGGGATGTAATGGAACTCTCTGCCGCCGGCCTGCTCGAAGTCGTGCCGCACCTCCATCGAGATCTCTTCCAGCGTCTCCAGGCAATCGCTGATGAAGCCCGGGCACATGATGTCGACGCGCTTGACGCCGTCGCGCGCCAGCTGGGCGACGGTCGGCGCCGTGTACGGCTGCAACCACTCGGCCTTGCCGAAGCGCGACTGGAAGGTGACCATGTACTGCTCCGGCTTCAACTTCAACGCGGCGGCCAGCAGGCGCGCCGTCTTAAGGCACTCGCAGTGGTAGGGGTCGCCCAGCATCAGGGTGCGTTTCGGCACGCCGTGGAAGCTCAGCACCAGCTTGTCGGGACGGCCGTTGGCCTCCCAGTGTGCCAGCACGGAATGCTGCAGCGCGCGGATATAGGCGTCGTGGTCGTGGTAATTGCGCACGAAGCGCAGTTCGGGGATGTTGCGCACCGAGCCGTAGTGCTGGAACACGGCATCATAGATCGAGCCGGTGGTGGTGCCGGAATACTGCGGATAGGCCGGCAGCACCAGGATGCGCTCGCAGCCGTCGGCTTTCAGCTTGGCCAGCACCTCGGGAATCGACGGCGAGCCGTAGCGCATGGCCATGGCGACGGTCAGGTTTTCGTGGCCGCGTTCGCCGAGCGCGCCCAGCAGGTACATCGCCTGGGCGGCGGTATGGGTCTTCAGCGGCGAGCCCTCGCGGGTCCAGATGGTGGCGTACTTCTTGGCCGACTGGCCGGAGCGGAACGGCAGGATGATCAGGTTCAGGATGAACCACCAGACCGCGCGCGGGATTTCCACCACGCGCCGATCGGACAGAAACTCCTTCAGGTAGCGGCGCACCGCCGAGCGGGTCGGGGCGTCGGGCGTGCCCAGGTTGACCAGCACGATCGCGCTGCGGCCGACGGTGCCGTGCTTGTAGGGAGGTTCTTTGGAAAAGGTCATGGGGGCCAATGGCGGTTTGAATAGGACAGGCCGCCATTATAGATAAGAAACCCGCTGGGCTGTGTTGCCCGCCGCCCCTACCGTCTAAGCAATCCAGGGATTAATGACGTGCACACCCACGGCTTCAAATGGCTTGGTATCCCGCGTGGCCACCGAGAACCCGTGGACGAACGCAATTGCCGCTATCTGGCCATCCGCGACCGAGACGGGACGGCCCAAAGCGCGTGCGCCGCACATGCTGATCAAGCCATTGTTGAACGCGGACATCTCCATTTGGCTTCAGCGGCTCCGAAACGACGTTGGTATCCAGGATGATCATTCAACCTCTGCGGGCTCAGGCGGAGTTTGATCGCGCAGGTTTTTCAGATCGATGCCGCCGTGGAGCCGTCCAAAAGCGGCAAGTTCGGTTCCTGCCTTTAAACGCCGCCGTTCGGATTTACCGCGCTCTTTGGGAAGGTCTGGCCGGTCGCGCTGCGGTTCACGCGGTGGTTTGGGATCGGTATCTGAGCTCATGTCGTCACCTCTCTAGCAAGTGCATATGATAGCGCGTTCCTCATTGAGAAAAGTCATCTTGAATTGAGTTACCTCAATCGGTATGGTGAATGCATTGCCCTCGCAATCTAGTCGAAAAACCTGCACGGTCGAGCGCCACGATGGCTCCCGATCTGCCGCTCCCCCTTATCGCCGCAGCGTCAGGCCGCCCTCCACCACGACGGTGCGATCGGCGCCGGCCAGCGGCCGCGCCGGCTCGTTGTCGTAATCGACCACTTCGGCGCCGGTGGCGGCGTCGGCGTGCGTCACCCGCAGCCGCAGGCGGTCCAGCCCCGCGCCCTGCACGGCGCCGCCATCGACGGCTTCGAGCACGAAACGATAGCCCGCCCGGCCATCGAGCCGACCCGTGCCGGCCACCCGCACCCGCCCCTCGCCGGTCCGGGTGGCGCGCGTCACCGACTCGCTGCGGAAGTGGAAGGGGCCGGAGAACCAGGCCACGGGCGGGCCCGCGGCGGCGCCGTCGGCGGGTGCCGTCCCGTCCAGCGGGGCCCATAGCGCGAACCGCAACGGCGCCTGTTGACGCCCGTGGCGCCCGCGCCCGGCCGGCGCCGCGCCGCCGGCCAGCGCGCCCTCGCCGCTGAGCGCGGCCAGTCCGGGCGCATCGACGTAGACGTGGCGCCGCAACTCGGTGGCGCGCCCGCCCGAATCGGCGACCACCACCGTGACGGTGTACACCCCCGCCGCGCAGAACCGGTGCCGCAGCCGCACCTGGCCGTACCCGCCGGCCTCGGCGACCGTGGGCGCCGGCGACGCGCAACCGTCGGTCCAGACCGCGCTGGCGTTGTGGGTTTGCGCCCGGGCGTTGTCGACGAAGTTGATCGTCAGCGCCAGCTCCTGGCCGAGTTCGACCACGGTCGGCAAGCCGGCGATCGGGCCGAGCACCGGGGCGTCGGTGCCGCGCAGGCCGGGGCGCAACATGACCAGGCCGGCGTTCGAGTTCGCCAGGATCGTGCCGCCGTCGTTGAGCGCAAGGGCCTCCAGCAACTCCAGTCCGGCCGGCGCGCGGTACAGCCGCGTGTTCAGGTCGACCGGCATGGCGGCGAACGACGGCCAGCGCACCGCGCGCCGGCCCTCGCCGGTCGGGCGCATGGTCACGCCGACGATTTCGCCGCGCTCGTTGATGTCGGCCGCGTGGCTGAACAGGCTCGCGTCCACCGGCAACCGCACCATCCCGCGCCCCACCGTCCACTGGAACGCCTTGCGCTGCTCGCCGGTCTCGCCGCTGCCGACCAGCTCGCCACGGTTGTTCAGGTCGCCCAACCGATGGTCGATGCCGGCGTCGATCCGCAGCGCGCCCGTGGCGCGGCTCCAAAATAAGCCGTTGAAGTCGGCGAAAGGCATGTCGGCGATGATGCCGGCCACTTCGTTGCGGTCGTTGATGCGCAAGCCGTACGCCAGGCCGCCGGCGAACGGCGTCAGGTCGGTCTGGCCGCCCGTTCGGTCCCACAAGACGGCGTGCGGCAAGGTATCTTCGCTGGCGCCGCTGGTGACGCCGGTCGAGTACCCGAGCAGGTTGATAGCGTTGGCCTGGGCGTACGGCGCCAGCGGCGGCCCGAGCTGTGTGATGCTACCGTCCGGATTCCAGCGCAGCGCGCGTGAGGCGACATCCGGCCCCGACACCTGGCCGACGATCTCGTTGCGGTTGTTGACGTCCCGCGCCGCCGCCGGCGGCGGTCCCGGCAGCGCGCGCATGCCGCCGGCCAGCGTCCAGGCGTAGGCGAACGGGCCGGTTTCAGCGGCGTCGGTCGAGGCGCCCACCACCACGCCGCGGCTGTTCAAGCCGATCACGGACGTGAAGCCGCCGCCGAGCGAGCCGATCGGTCGGATGCGGTCGCCGTCGAAGAAGTGGCTGTTAGTGTCGGGAAAATTTTCGTCGGTGAACGCCGCCTGGCCGCGCTCGTTGAGCCGCGCCGCGGTCGGCTCCGGCCCCAGGTTGATCACCGTGTAGAGGCCGAACAGCGGTTGACCGGCCTGACTGGTTTGCGGATCGGCCGACGTGGCATGCGCAGCGGCCCAGAACGGCAGCGGCGCGCACAACGCGGCGATGGTGCGTATCGATGGAAATAGCATGATGGCTTCTCCTTGCAAGAAGTTGGCGCGAACGGCGCCCGCGCTGACGGGGCCGGGCCCGCGCGCAACGGGAGGGCCCGGCCCCATTCGATGCCGTTAGCGGCGCAGCGTCAGGCCGCCCGCCACCACGGCGGCGCGATCGGCGCCTGCGCCCGGTCCCGGCGCGCCGTTGTCGTAATCGACCACCTCGGCGCCGGTGGCGGTGTCGGCGTGCGTGACGCGCACCCGCAGGCGGTCGGCGGCGGCCGGACCGCTACCGCCATCGACGGCCTCCAGCACGAAGCGGTAGCCGTCGCGGCCGTTGAGCCGCCCCGTGCCCTCCACCCGCGCCCGGGCTTCGGTCGAGGTCGCGTGCGTCACCATCTCGCCCTGGAACTGGAACGGACCGGAAAAGCGGACCACGGACTGGCCGAGGGCGGCCGCCGGCGCCTCGCCGAGCGGCGTCCACAGCGCGAAGCGCAACGGCGCTTGCCGATGCCCGGGGCCGGCGGTTGCCGCGCCGGCGGCCAGCACGCCCTCGCCGCTGAGCGCGGCCAGCGTCGGCGACACGACCAGAAAGTTGCGCCACGTTTCGGTGGAGCGCCCGCCCGAATCGGTCACCAGCACCTTGACGGTGTAGTAGCCGGCAGCGCAGAAATCATGTTGCAGCCGAACCTGGCCGGTGCCCCCGGCCCCGCCGACCGTCGTCGACGACGACGGGCAGCCGTCGCTCCAGACGGCGCTGGCCGTGTGGGTTTGCGCGGCGTTGTTGTCGGAGAAGTTGAGCGTCATCGCCAGGTCCTGGCCGAGCTCGACCATGGCCGGCAGGCCGATGATGGGGCCGAGCACCGGCGCGTCGGTGCCGCGCCGGCCGGGGCGCAGCAAGACCAGGCCGGCGTTGGAGTCGGCCAGGATGTCGCCGCGTTCGTTGATGCGCCAGGCCGCGCGCAGTTCCAGGCCCGCCGGCGCCCGGTACAGTTGCGTGTTCAAGTCGATCGGCACGGCGGTGTACGACGGCCACAGCGCCGCGCGCCAAGGGGCGCCCTCGGCCGCGGCGATCGCGCCCACGATCTCGCCACGGTCGTTGATGTCGTACGCCTGGCTGATGGTGCCGAAGCCGAGCGGTAACGGCACCACGCCGCGCCGCGCGGTCCAATAGAATCCCCGGGGCCGGCCGCCGATCTCGGCGCTGCCGACGATCTCGCTCCGGTTGTTGAGGTCGCCGAGGGCGTATCCGGGGCCGGCGTCGATGCGCACCGTACCGGTGTCACGGCTCCAGAAAAACCCCACGGTGCGGCCGGGGTAATTGAACACGCCGGCCACTTCGTTGCGCTCGTTGATGCGCAGGCCGAAGCCGTCGCCGCCGTCGAACGGGCCGAGGTCGGTCTGGGCGCCGGCCCGGTCCCACAAGGTGGCGTGGGCGCGGATATCGCCGTTGGCGACGGTCGTGTAGCCGGTCGCGTAGCCCCGGTTGTTGATGGCGGTGCCTTCCGACGACGAGGCTGGAAGCGGCCCCAACAACGTCGTGCCGCCGTCCGGATTCCAGCGGATGGCGCGCGCGGCCACGCCGGACGCCGACACCCAGCCGACGATCTCGTTGCGCTCGTTGATGTCGAGCGCCATCGACGGCGCGGCGCCCGGCAGCACGCGCAGGCCGCCGGCCAGCGTCCAGGAGAACGCCCGCGCATAAGTCTCGCCGGCGCTTCGCGTCGCGCCCACCGCCACGCCACGATCGTTCAATCCGGTCACCAGCGTGAGGCCGCCCTCGGCCGGGCCGATCGGCCAGATGCGCTCGCCGTCGAAGAAGCGGCCGACGGTGTCGGAGGCATTGAAAGCAGTGAACGCCACTTGGCCGCGCTCGTTGAGCGCGGCGTTGGCCAGCTCCGGCCCCAGGTTGATCACCGTGTAGAGGCTGGCGCGCTGCTGGTCGACCGGCTTGGCTTGCGGCTCGGCGGCCGAGGATTGCAGCGACGTGAACAAGGCGGCGATGGCGGCGGCGATGAGGCGGCGGCGCGCGCCGGTGTTGCGGATCGATTGAGGTTGCATGATGGCTTCCCTTTGCAAGAAAGTAAGCGCAAGCAGGCGCTTGCACTGGCGCCACACGGATCGCGTCGGGCACGCGTGTCCGGTGCTGCCTCCAACTCTAGGCGCACGCGGCGGCGCGGCGCTGACGAGGCGCAAACGTACCGGCGACAGCGGCGCCGGTCTTTCGGGCAAGGTCAGAGAAGGAAATTTCGTCGGGCGGATCAGCCCGTGTAGAAATGGTGGACCTGACCCCGGATCAGGAGGCGAGCAGCTCGCGGGCGTGCTTGCGCGTGGTGGCGGTGATCTCCAGGCCACCCAGCATGCGCGCCACTTCCTCGACGCGCGCCTTGGCGTCGAGCACGTCGATGCGCGAGGCGGTCTTGCCGTTGTCTAAGGTTCCCTTGGCGACCTGGAAGTGCTGGCCCGCCTGGCTGGCCACCTGCGGCAGGTGCGTGACGCACAGCACTTGCCGCTGCTGCCCCAGGCGGCGCAGCAGCCGGCCGACCACTTCGGCCACGCCGCCGCCGATGCCGCTGTCGACCTCGTCGAAGATCAGGGTCGGCGTGGTGGTGGCGTTGGAGGTGATGACGGAAATCGCCAGCGAGATGCGCGCCAGCTCGCCGCCCGAGGCCACCTTGGCCAGCGGCCGCGCGGCCACGCCGGCGTGGCCGGCCACCAGGAATTCGACCTGCTCCAGGCCGTGCGCGCCCGGTTCGCCGGCGTTGAGCGCGACCTCGAAACGGCCGCCCGTCATGTTCAGTTCCTGCATCGCCTTGGTGACGGCCTCGCCCAGCTGGCGCGCCGCCCGCGCGCGCGTGGCGCTCAGGCGCCCGGCCACGTCCATGTAGGCCGCCTTGAGTTTTTCCTCCTGCTTGCGCAGGCCTTCGATGTCGCTGGCGTCGGCGATTTGCGACAAGCGCTCGGCCAGCTTCGCGTGCTCCTCCGGCAGCTGTTCCTCGGTGACGCGGAACTTGCGCGCGGCCGAGTGGATCGCCTCCATCCGCGATTCCACCTGGCGCAGCCGCTCCGGGTCGAGGTCGACCCGGTCGAGGTAATCGTTGATCGCGTACACCGCCTCCTGCAGCTGAATGCGCGCCGGTTCGATCAAGTCGACGATGGCCTGCAGGCCGGTGTCGATGTTGGCCAGCTTGCCGAGTTTTTGGTTGAGCGACGACAGCTGCGACAGGATCGGATGGTCCTCCGATTCCGACAGCGCCGCCAGCGCCTCCTGCGCGCCTTCGAGCAGGCTGGCGGCATGCGACAGGCGGCTCTGCTCATTGCTCACCTCGGCCCATTCGCCCGGCTTGACGGCCAGCTTTTCCAGCTCGTTGACCTGCCACTCGAGCCGCTCGCGTTCGTACAGCACGTTGGCGGCGTTGGTTTCGAACTCCTGCAACTGCCTGGCCAGCGCGCGCCACGCCTTGTGGCTGGCCGCCACCGCCTTGACGTCGGCGCCCGCGCCGGCCTGGCCGTCGAGCAGCACGCGCTGCGCCTCGGTTTTCATCAGCGACTGGTGCGCGTGCTGGCCGTGGATGTCGACCAGCATGTCGCCCAGCTCGCGCAACTGCGACGCGGTGGCGGCGATGCCGTTGATGTAGGCCTTGCTGCGGCCGGCGTTGTCGATCACGCGGCGCAGCAGCGCGCCGCCCTCCTCCACCGAAAACTCGTTGGCGGCGAGCCAGTCGCGCGCCTGTTCGCTGACGGCGAAATCGGCCGTGATGTCGGCCTTGGCCGCGCCTTCGCGCACCACGCTGGCGTCGCCGCGACCGCCCAGCGCCAGGGTCAGCGCGTCGATCAGGATCGATTTGCCGGCCCCGGTCTCGCCGGTGAAGACGGTGAAGCCGGCGGAAAATTCCAGTTCTATCGAGTCGACGATGACGAAATCACGGATGGACAGGGTACGGAGCATGGATGCCTGGAGAGTGGTTAATTGAGTTTGCCTTCGCCCGACGGATACTCGTTCCAGTGGAGCTTGTCGCGCAGCGTGTTGAAGTAGTTCCAGCCCTCCGGATGCAGGAAGGTGATCGCGTGCGGCGAGCGCTGGATCAGGATCTGGTCCTGCGTTTGCAGGCTGGCGAAGGTCTGCATGTCGAAGTTGACGCTGCAGTCGCGCCCGCGCACGATCTCGATGACGATCTGGCTCGATTCGGGCAGCACGATGGGCCGGTTCGACAGCGCGTGCGGCGCGATCGGCACCAGCACCACGCCGCCCAGGCTCGGGTGCAGCAGCGGGCCGCCGGCCGACAGCGCGTACGCGGTCGAGCCGGTCGGGGTGGAGATGATCAGGCCATCGGAGCGCTGGTTGTACATGAAGTGGCCATCGACGTCGACCCGCAGTTCGGCCATGCCGGCGCCGGCGCCGCGCGCGACGACGACGTCGTTGACGGCCAGGCCGAAGTGGATGTCCTTGCCATCGCGGCGCACCCGCCCCTCGAGCAAGGTGCGGCGTTCGGCCTTGTAGCTGCCGCCGAGGATCTTGGCCAGCACGTCGAGCATGCCCTCGAGCGGGATGTCGGTCATGAAGCCGAGCCGCCCCTGGTTGATGCCGATCAGCGGCACGTCGAACGGCGCCAGCTGGCGCGCGATGCCAAGCATGGTGCCGTCGCCGCCCATGACGATGGCGGCATCGCATTCGGCGCCGATCTCGCTGGCGCTGAGCGCGCGCACGCGGTCGAAACCGCCCGCCAGATGCTCGGCGGTCTGCTCCTCGAACACCACCGTGCGCCCGCCCCGGCGCAGGAAGTCGACCACGCTGCCCACCGATTCGGAGATGCCGTCGGTATTGGGGCGCACGACCAGTGCTATGGTTTGAAAATCGGCGTGCATGGCGGGCATAAAAGTCTCGGCAAAAAGGTGGAATCGACGACACGCAGCAGAGTAACCCATAACGCCGGCTTCTGCCATCACCCGTCGGCCCACCCGTTACTGTACGTTTAGACAGTATTTTTCGCAGTATAGTGCGCGGGCCGCCAGACTGCAAGCACCGGCCCGCATTTGAACCGCCGCCTTCCCGCCGCGGGGCCGCTCAGTGCAAGGTCATGATGCCGCTGGCCGCGCTCAGGGCGCTCGCCAGGAAGATGCAGATCATGAAGGACGTCATCAGCACCGCCCAGCGCCAGAAAGTGCCGAAGCGGCTGCGGTGGTAGACGCGCCGCATCGCCCACGGCAGATAGGCCAGCAGCCAGCACCACAGCACGAAGTCGATGATGCCCACATTGATCAGCAACATGGCGCAGAAGATGAAATAGGCGAAGGCGTTGGTGTGCAGCGCGAACAGCACGTGCTCGCCGAAGCGCCGTCCAGATCCAAGGTACAGGATCTTGAGGAACAGCGCGAACACCGGCATCAGGCAGAAAATCGCGTACGGCGCGTAACGGTAG
>Ga0105244_10003671_pt1 | contig 10842 bp, 7 predicted proteins | sample KBSM44metaG_FD_80423 | JGI IMG/M metagenome (GOLD analysis project Ga0105244, IMG submission 80423) | Miscanthus rhizosphere microbial communities from Kellogg Biological Station, Michigan, USA - KBS M4-4 metaG | ecosystem: Host-associated > Plants > Roots > Rhizosphere > Soil | place: Michigan...
CCCTGGCGATGGATATCGACATCGCAAAGACCGTGGGTTTCGATGCGCTGGAGATCAACAGCGCAAAACTGGAAGCCTGGCTGCAGGCCGGTTACACCGAAGCGGAACTGAAAAGCCTGCTCAAGGACGTGCCTGTCACAGGCATTGGTTACCTGAGGGATATCGAGCGCCAGGGAGCCGAACGCGATGACTTGCTGAAAGAGGCTGAGCGACTTTTTCAATTGGCCAACCTGGCAGGTGCAAAAGGTGTACAGGTTCTCACCGGGCCAATCAATGTTCAGGCTGTGATCGATTTTCAGCATCATGGCAAGAGCACGTATTACTCCGGCTTGCTGGGTTTTGATGAAGCGACTCAGTATGACTTGACCGCCAAGAACCTCGCCTTGCTGGCTGACCTGGCAAAGCAGTATGACGTGCTTCTTTATCTTGAAGCGCTGTCCTGGACCCCCTTGAACAGCCTGGACCATCAACTTCAGCTGATTGATCGCACCGAGCGCGATAACGTCAAGATCGTCATCGACTACTGGCATTGCTTTACCTCAGGCGTGAAACCGCAAGACATTGCCAGGATGAACAAAGACGTGATCTACGGCGTGCATGTTTGTGACTCGCTGCCGTTCGAAGGTGGCATTGCGAACGAAGCAATTCTCAGGGATGTGCCAACGGGAAGCGGGGTCTTGAACCTTGCCGAGTGGACTGCCGCAGTGAAGGCAACCGGGTACCAGGGCTGGTGGAGTTGTGAGTTGTTTTGCAAGAAGCAGCAACAACAGAACAGCTACGAAGTCGCTAAAGAGTTGAAGTCACTATTGACCCGGCTTGTGGGTCGATAAACAACTTTTTCGACAAGATCCAAAAATACTTTTTCAAGTTTGATTTCGGCCTGCTCGTCATTGAGCAGGGGCAAGTCAACGCTTGCCAGTCTCTATTGGTTGCCACTGCTCCCGGCAGCCTTGTTCTCAATACTAAAAAGATCTGAGGTCGTAATGGTGGATTTTATCGTAATCGGAGGCGGATCGACAGGTTGCACCGTGGCTTCGAGGCTGAGCGAAGACGCAACAGCATCCGTCGTCCTTTTCGAAGAGGGGCCTCGCGATCGCAACCCCTATATCCATATTCCCGGCGCCTACTACAAGACTGCGCAAGGTCCGCTGCTCAAACGCTATGCATGGGAGCCTACCGAAGATCAACGCCGGACCGAGACACCGACGATGGTCCAGGCCAGCGTGCTGGGCGGCGGAAGTTCGGTCAATGCGATGATCTACATCCGTGGTGTCCCGGCCGACTACGATGGTTGGGCGGAGCAGGGCGCCACCGGCTGGTCCTACAATGATGTACTCCCATACTTCAAAAAGGCCGAAGACAACGAGCGCTTCTGCAATGAGGCCCACGGCGTTGGTGGGCCGCTGGGCGTTTCCGATCCGATCAATGTCCATCCATTGACCAAAGTATGGCTTCGCGCTTGCCAGCAGCACGGATTGCCGTACAACGAAGATTTCAATTCGGGCAAGCCTGAGGGGTGCGGGCTGTATCAAATCACCGCCAAAAACGGCTTTCGCAGCAGTGCCGCAGTGGCGTACCTGGCACCCGCCAAATCGCGCAAGAACCTGACGGTGAAGACGGGGTGTCGCGTCATCCGTATCTTGACGCAAGGCAGCAAAGCCATTGGTGTTGAATACATAGAAAAGGGCGTGCGCCATGTAATGCACGCCGACAAGGAAATCATTTTATCGTCCGGCGCCATCAACTCGCCGCGACTGTTGATGTTGTCCGGTATTGGTCCGGCCGCACAGTTGGATAAACATGGCATCAAAGTGATCAAAGACTTGCCCGGTGTCGGCCAGAACCTTCAGGACCATATTGAAGTGTCTCTGGTGTATGAACTGACGGGCCCGCATAGCTACGACAAGTACAAGAAGCCGCTTTGGAAAATGATGGCCGGTTTGCAATACGCGTTGTTCAGACAAGGTCCGGCGGCGTCAAACCTGATCGAAGGCGGGGCCTTCTGGTGGGGTGACAAGGCGGCAACCCATCCCGATATCCAGTACTTCATGGTGGTGGGTGCAGGCATCGAGGAGGGCGTTGACTCTGTTCCCGGTGGCAATGGATGCACGCTGAACCTGGGGCAGATACGTCCACGGTCCAGAGGCTATGTCGAGCTCTATTCAGCCGACCCGATGTCACCTCCGCGGATCGTGCCTAACTATTTCTCCGACCCTTACGATATTGAAAGCCTGGTGGATGGTTGCCTGGTGGGTGAGCAAATCATGTCCCAGGCCGCCTTCAAACCCTTCATTGCCAGGCGGCATGTGCCGGACGCAGCGGTCCGGTCCCGGGAAGAGATGAAAAAATTCTGTCACGAAGAAGCGCACGCCGCGCTGCACCCATCCGGCACTTGCCGGAGGGGTGCAGCGCGGCGTGCGCGTGCTCGTGGCAGAATTTTTTCATTTCTTCCCGGGTCCGGACCGCCCCGTCCGGCACATGCCGCCTGGCAATGAATGGTTTGAAGGCGGCCTGGGACATGATTTGCTCACCCACCAGGCAACCATCCACCAGACTTTCAATATCGTAAGGGTCGGAGAAATAGTTGGGCACGATCCGCGGCGGTGACATCGGGTCGGCTGAATAGAGCTCGACATGGCCTCTGGACCTTGGACGTATCTGCCCCAGGTTCAGCGTGCAGCCATTGCCGCCGGGAACTGAATCGACGCCCTCTTCTATGCCTGCACCCACGACCATGAAGTACTGGATATCCGGATGGGCCGCTGCCTTGTCGCCCCACCAGAAAGCGCCGCCTTCAATGAGGTTGGACGCCGCCGGGCCTTGTCTGAACAAGGCGTATTGCAAGCCGGCCATCATTTTCCAAAGGGGTTTTTTGTACTTGTCGTAGCTATGCGGCCCGGTCAGTTCATACACCAGCGACACTTCAATATGGTCCTGAAGGTTCTGGCCGACACCGGGCAAGTCGCTGACCACCTTGATGCCATGTTTATCCAGCTGCGCGGCGGGTCCGATACCGGACAACATCAACAAACGCGGTGAGTTGATGGCACCGGACGACAGAATGATTTCCTTGTCGGCATGCATTACATGACGCACGCCCTTCTCGATGTATTCAACGCCAATGGCTTTGCTGCCTTGGGTCAGGATACGGATGACCCGGCATCCGGTCTTTACGGTGAGGTTCTTGCGCGATTTGGCGGGTTTCAGGTAGGCCACTGCCGCGCTGCTGCGAAAGCCGTTTTTGGCGGTGATCTGATACAGCCCGCAACCTTCAGGCTGGCCCGAATTGAAATCTTCGTTGTACGGCAGGCCGTATTGCTGGCAAGCGCGAAGCCACACTTTGGTCAGCGGATGGATATTGATCGGATCGGAAACACCCAGCGGCCCGCCAACGCCATGGGCTTCGTTGCAGAAGCGCTCGTTGTCTTCGGCTTTTTTGAAGTACGGCAATACGTCCTTGTAAGACCAGCCGGTGGCGCCCTGCTCGGCCCAGCCGTCGTAGTCGGCCGGGACACCGCGGATGTAGATCATCGCATTGACCGAACTTCCGCCCCCCAGCACGCTGGCCTGGACCATCGTCGGCGTCTCGGTGCGGCGTTGATCTTCGGTAGGCTCCCAGGCATAGCGTTTGAGCAGCGGGCCTTGCGCCGTCTTGTAGTAGGCGCCGGGAATATGGATATAGGGGTTGCGATCGCGCGGCCCCTCTTCGAAAAGGACGACGGATGCCGTTGCGTCTTCGCTCAGTCTCGAAGCCACGGTGCAACCTGTCGATCCGCCTCCGATTACGATGAAATCCACCATTACGACCTCAGATCTTTTTAGTATTGGGAACAAGGCTGCCGGGAGCGGTGGCAGCCAATAGAGAGTGACAAGCCTTGACTTGCGCCTGCGCACTAACGGGCAGGCCGAAATCAAACTTGAAAAAGTACTTTTTGGTTGTTGTCGAAAAACTGGTTATCGACCCACAAGCCGGGTCAACAGTGACTTCAACTCTTTGGCGACTTCGTAACTGTTCTGTTGTTGCTGTTTCTTGCAAAACAACTCGCAACTCCACCAGCCCTCGTACCCGGTGGCCTTCACCGCGGCCGTCCACTCGACAAGGTCCAGGACCCCACTGCCCGTGGGCACATCCCTGAGGATTTCTTCGTTGGCGATACCGCCTTCATATGGCAGCGAATCACACACGTGCACGCCGTAGATCAGGTCTTTGTTCATCCTGGCAATGTCTTGCGGCTTCACGCCCGAGGTAAAGCAATGCCAGTAGTCGATGACCATCTTGACGTTATCGCGCCCGCTGCGATCAATCAGTTGAAGTTGGTGGTCCAGGCTGTTCAGTGGCGTCCAGGACAGCGCTTCAAGATAAAGAAGAACGTCATATTGCTTGGCCAGATCAGCCAGCAAGGTAAGGTTTTTGGCAGTCAAGTCATACTGGGTCGCTTCATCAAGACCCAGCAAGCCCGAGTAATGCTTGCTCTTGCCGTGTTGCTGGAAATCGATCACGGCCTGGACATTGATTGGCCCGGTGAGCACTTGCACACCTTTGGCGCCGGCCAGGTTGGCCAGCTGGAAAAGTCGCTCGGCCTCTTTGAGCAAGTCATCGCGTTCGGCACCCTGGCGCTCGATATCCCTCAGGTAACCAATGCCTGTGACAGGCACGTCCTTGAGTAAATTTTTCAGTTCCGCTTCGGTGTAACCGGCCTGCAGCCAGGCTTCCAGTTTTGCGCTGTTGATCTCCAGCGCATCGAAACCCGTGGCCTTTTTGATGTCGATGTCCATCGCCAGGGTCGAGTGCTTTGCAACTGTGGAATGCAGGGCCAGGATATTGTTTTGGGTTTGCATATGACGCTCCTCCCGTTGTTATTCATTGTAGAGCGATCGGATTCAGGTAGAGATTTCGCAGCCACGCTAAATAAGGCGCGAACTGACGCAGTTACCGCGTCAGGTCGTGCGTGGCATTGGCCAACGCCCGTACCTTGGACGCGGCCGCCAGCAGGACCTGGCGGTCCAGAACCCCCGCATCGACGGCCGCGACAATGGCCTCGGCGATGGCATCCAGACCCGACTCACTGGACACCAGCAACAGGTGTGCGCCAGCCGACAGTGACGCGACGGCGGTGTCCGTGATGGAGTTTGCGCGCAGGATGGACACCGCATCGAGGTCATCGGAAATGATCAAGCCGTCGAAACCAAGGGTGTCACGCAGCAGGCCGATCACGGTCGGCGAGGTGGATGCCGAATGCTCGGGGTCGAGCGCCGGGAACACCGCTGGCCCCGGCATCACCGCCTTGACGCCGGTGGCGATGACTTGTTTGAAGACCTCAAGGTTGTCGTGCAGCAAATGCACTGGCCCGGGAACCGTGGCCGGGGCAATCGCCGGATCCGCTTCAGTGATGTAATGCCCCGGGAAGTGTTTGGCCGTGGCAATCACGCCCGCCCGTTGCACCCCGCGGATAAAGGCACAGCAAACCCGGCTGACCTCGAGCGGGTCGGCGCCCAGGTGCCGGTTGAGCAGCCATGGGTTGGCGCCGGTGACCACGTCGACAATTGGCGCGAGGAACAGATTGACGCCCAGGTTGCGTGCCGCCAGGGCCATCTCGAAGCATCGATGTTCGATGTCCTGCGCGCTCAGTTCCTTGAGTTGCTCTCTCGACGCGACGGCAGGAACCAATTGATGAAGGCGTTCGATGCCGCCGAGTTCCTGGTCCACCGCGATCAGTACCGGCGATCCCGCCAACGAGGCCGCTTGCCGGGCGATGTTGACGAAGTCTGCCTGGGTTTCCGCGCCCTTTCGCGCCGCGCTCATGGCTCTGCCCACGTACTCGTCCCGTGTCTCCCCCAGCAACAGGGAAACGCCCCCGCGGCTCAGGTAACGACGGAGGTTTTCGTCCAGGTGCAAATCCCCGAACGCGGGAAGCAGTACCGAATATGCCGCTCTGTAGAGTTCGCTAGACATCGATTTTCCTTGGTTGCGTAGTGTTGAGCACAGAGAGCGTGTGCGTGTCAGCTGGAGGGGAAAGGCACCCAGGCACGCCGTCGGCTGGACTCGACGCACGCCTGGGACAGGCCGACGCCGCGCACGCCCTCATGGATGTCGGGTAACGCAATGCCGGTTGCGGTGCGCCAGCCTGTGCCGGCATCGAGTGCCTCGGCGAAATCGGCGTAGAGAACGGCGAGTGCCTCCAGATAACCTTCGGTGTTACCGGCGGGCAGGCTGGTGAAGTTCAGTGTCTGGGCGGCGTTGTCGCTCTGGCCTCGGCGGTAGATTCGCTCGGCGCCGTCGACGGGGGTAAAGCGCAGCGTTTCCGGGGACTCCTGGCACCATTCGAGCGAAGCCTGGCTGCCGATGATCTTGAAGCGCAGGCCATTACGATGGCCAGGCGCCGCGAAACTGGCCCACAGCAGACCGTCCACCCCGCCTTCGAACTCCAGCTGCACCACACAGGTGTCGTCCAGCCCCCAGCCGGGTACGACCGTGGTCAATTTGGCATTCAGGCTGGTGCAACGGCGCCCGCCCAGGAACTCAAGCATGTTGAAGGCATGGGTGCCGATGTCCCCCACGACACCGGTGGGGCCGGCCTTTTGCGGATCACCGCGCCAGGCCAGGCTTTTATTCAGCGTCGAGACACCCGGCGCCAACCATTCCAGCAGGTACTCGACATACATGAAGCGAATGTCGCCAAGCTCCCCGGCCTGAATGCGACTGCGGGCATCCCTGACCATGGGATAGCCCTGGTAGGTGTAGGTCAGCGCGAAGAACGTATCGTGCAGATCGGCAATGCTCGCCAACTCGATGGCTTCCTGTGGGCTGTTGACCAGCGGTTTGTCGCAAATGACCGGAATGCCCGCCCGCAGAAACAACCGGCAAGGTTCAAAGTGCAGGTGATTGGGTGTCACGATGACGACCGCCTCTATGGGGTCGGATCGACGCGACTCGGCAGCGGCCATGTCCTCGAACGACAGGTAGACCCGCTCTGGTTGAAGGCCAAGCGCCGCGCCCGCCTCCCGGCACTTGTCGGCATCCGAAGAAAAGGCACCGGCGACAATGTCGAAGCGATTGCAAAGACGCATGGCCGCCCGGTGATAACTGGCGAAGTAAGCGCCCTGCCCGCCGCCGACCATGCCTACCTTGATTCGCCTTTGTCCTGGAATGTCGCCGGTCAACCTTGCCATCGTCTGAGACTCCCATCGTTAAGCCTTGAAGTATCGTTGGCGAACTTTCTTTGCACCATTTCGCACACCATCGATAGATGACGCGGACTGAAGCACTCGGCCATGGCACGGATATCTGTTACCGACGGCCGGGCGAAGTGTTACTGCGGGGCTTGCGTCTACTCAATGGTGAGCACCCTGAGCGCTTACAAACTGACGCATTGACTGATATTGACGGATTGAACTTAAATACTCTGAGCGGGCATGGAACATGCTTGATTAACTATTGAAAATTCAATTATTTAAGTGGGCACCAAGTTATACAGGCGGTTATTTCGATAACTGATTTATAACCTATATAACCTTCCGCTCTTACACCCTGGCCTATATCGAGAAAAAAATGCCCAGCCGAGGAGATTCGTCGCCCATGTCGCTAACTGCCGCCACCTCGCACCCTGAGCGACAACAGGTTCGCAGCGACTTGCAAGCCAACGTGCAAAAGAACCTGAGTACGCTGGTGGAGTCTTGTCGCTCGGTGGCGGACATGTGCCGCAAAGTTGATGTCAATCGCCAGCAGTTCAACAAATACCTGGTGGGCCAGCACGTCCCCTCGCAGAAAATCCTGCAGAAGATCGGCCGGTATTTCATGATGGAGGCCGAAGACCTTTTCCGGCCGCCCGCCGAGTTCAAGAAGTTTTATGAAGGCTACGAAAACGAACTGCCGACAGACTTGCGGGCCTCGGCGCAATTCAATCATTTCCTGCCCCTGGCGAAGCAGTCGGCGGATCTGCTCGAGGATTATCTGGGCGTCTATTACCGGTACCACAACTCGTCAATCTATAAAGGCCGCATCCTGCGTTCGGTCACCTGCCTGTATCGGGCCGACTCGATGGTCCAGTACGTCACCGTAGAACGCTTTCCCTTGCTCGATGGCAGTGGAAAGATCGGCTATTCGTTCACTTATCACGGTTTCTGCCTGCTGCTCGGCGATCGCCTGTTCATGGTCGATTTCGAGGGCAAGCAGCGTAACGAAATGACCTTTTCGATTCTCACGCCGCAGCATCGCCGGCCGATCCGGTTTCTCTATGGATTGGTCACCGGCGTGGCGTCATCGTCTTTTCGCCAGCCCTTCTCGACGCGCATGGCGTTGGGGCTGGTGGACAAAGGCAAGATCCGCAAACATCACCTGCGCAACGCAACCGCGGTGCTTCCCAGCGATCAGTCGTTACCGCTGGAAGTGCGCGAATACATGACGGGCGATAACGCCACTATCGTCTGGGGCGGTCAGGATTGAGACGTGCGCGAACTGCGTGCAGTAATGATCTCGACCAACGAAGGCCCTTTGCTGTTCAGCGCCTTGATGAAGGCCGGGTTGAGTTGCGAAGCGTGTTCGACTCGCCACGCGTCCAGACCAAAGTTTCTGGCGATGCCTGCGAAGTCAGGCGAGTAAGGTTTGCCGTCCGGCAAACTGAATTCCCCGGCCCGATGTTGCCCGGCGAGCGAAACCTGCACATCGCTCAACGACTCGGGCCCGCTGTTGTTGAACACCAGGAACACCACGGGAAGACTGTGCATCACGCACACCGCCAGCTCCTGCATCGACTGTAGAAAGTCCCCGTCACTGACGGCACACACCACTTGGCGTGCCGGCATGGCGAGCTTCGCGCCAATGGCCGCTGGAACCGCCCAACCCAGGGCACCGGCGCCAGTGGTGCAGAAATGGCCTCGGTGTTGATAATCCGGGAACAGCTCACTGACGGTCTCCTGGAGACTCTGCGTCCCGACCATCAATAGCGCATCCCCTTCCAGCACCGAACTCAGTTGCGCCAGAGGCCTGAGAGCCACCAGCGGCGGGATGTCGCCGGCGTTGTTGGCCCGCAAGGTCGCGGGTGACAAACTGGCGTCAACCGAGGCGCTCTGGACAGCCGCCGGGATATCCAGGCTGACCGGGCCGACGCGACCGCTGAACATCGTATCGAAGGCCTGGCGCAGGGCCTGCGCCAACTGTTCAATCGACGCAACCCGCACATGCTCTTTGCTGATGCCGGTGGCTGTGAACCCAGGCGAGTCAACGCCGCGTTCAGCATCGCCACCGGTGATCACCAGCATCGCCGAGGCATCCGCCAACGCCACGGCAATCGCGCCCAAGGCTTTGGAAAGGCCCAGCGGCGCCGGTAGAAGAATCGCCATCGGTCGACCGCAGGCGCGAAAATAGCCGTCGGCCAGGTGGACTGCGCTTTGCTCCTGTATGACATGAATGAAAGGGATGTCGGAGCCTGTCTTCAGCAATGCTTCGACCAGGGCCCATGAGCCTTCACCCGGCATGCCGGCAACATAGTCGACTCCGTTCGCTTTCAGCGCCTTCGCAACAATCTGACCACCCGTGAGCTTCACAGAAAAACTCCCATCGAATAGACGCCGGCGCCCGTGCGGATGCACGTTGCTGCGTCTCAAGACCGTCATCGGAGTATTCGCCTGGAACAAACACGGCTCAATTTCGCACCCCCCGCAAAAGAGACGCACGTTGACGCACGTGAACACCACCCGTCCCCCGCTCAAGCGGGACTATCGTTATCAGGGGACTGCTGCGCCGATTAGGTCACTTTGATGCGTCAGAGTGCGTCGCTTTTAAAGGTGCTGCGAAATTGAGTGCCCTGCCCGCCAGGCCAATACTCGATCCATGAAAACAACAAGCCGAGCCTATCAAGCGCTGGGCGCGCCACGTGAAGCCTTCACCCTGCTACCTGAAGAACACGGCGCGCACCCAGCCAAGGAAGAGTCGATCGGACCAGTGGAGGCCACCTGCGCAATGCTCTCTCTACCAGGCAGCACAGCGCCACAACCTCCCCAGCCGCATGGAAACATCGCTGGCCATAACTCTGCCGATTTACCTGACTGCATGCATAAGGACATGCCCGGCGAAACCCGCCGAGCGCACGCCATTGCAAGTCGTTAACCGTTAGCAAACAACCACCCTAGGCAGGAACTCAAAATGAAAAAAGAAACAGAGTCGGGTTATGGATCAACCGGCATCAACCTGGATTCGATCAGCCTGAACCGGCGCTCGTTCATGCTGGGGGCTGCCGCGTCTGCCGCAGGGTTGTACATTGCTTCGTTCGTGCCAAGTGCATTTGCCGCCTCCTCCGGTCATCTGGAGATTCTTGGCTGGGAAGGTGAAACCGGTGATGCGGAGCTGGCCGAGTGGCGCAAACAGCGTGGCATTACCGTGCGCTCCAGCTATGCCAGCAACCAGGACGACATCACCGCGCGGCTGGCCGGTTCCGATCCCGTGCAGCTTGACCTGACCATGTACGCGCTGGGCTACGAGACCATCTATCAGCAGATGGGCCTGCTTAAGGCGATCGACACTGCGCAGATCCCCAACTACTCCGCAGAAAACACCGTGCCGCTGTTCTATAAAGGCAGCCGCTGGTACTGGGATGGCAAGCAATGGGGCATCCCGCTGTTGTGGGGCATGAACACGATCGTCTACAACCCCAAGAAAATGAACAAACCCACCGAGTACAAAGACCTGCTCGACCCGAAACTGAAGGGCCGACTGACCTTTGTCGATGACGGGACTTCCAACTGGTCACTGATCGCGATCATTGCCGGCTACGGCGACAAGTTCCCTAACCTGACCCGCGCCGAATTCGACGACGCCTTCGAAAAACTCAAACCCTATCGTGATCA
>Ga0105244_10003676_pt1 | contig 10832 bp, 9 predicted proteins | sample KBSM44metaG_FD_80423 | JGI IMG/M metagenome (GOLD analysis project Ga0105244, IMG submission 80423) | Miscanthus rhizosphere microbial communities from Kellogg Biological Station, Michigan, USA - KBS M4-4 metaG | ecosystem: Host-associated > Plants > Roots > Rhizosphere > Soil | place: Michigan...
CTGCTCCTCCAGAAAACGTTTCGTATACAGAAACTGCTCCTGTTGCGGGTTATGACGCACGTACCCAAGTGCCTGTCCACACGGACTCAGGGCTACCTGGCTTACGCTCCCAGGACGCACAAGCTCGGCCATAATGGCATGTCCAAGTTCATGAATGGCCACTCTTTTCTTTTCCTCAACGCTCGACTCGCGATCGGTTTTCTCACCCATCATCACTTTGTCAATCGCAAGAGATAAATGACGCTGTTCGATGGTAAGCAAGCCCTCACGCATCGCATAGATCGCAGCTTCATTCATGACACTTTCGAGCTGTGCGCCTGAGAAACCGTAAGACTCTTCCGCTGTTTTTTCCAGGCTCACGCCCTGTGTAAGTGGTTTGTTCACTGCATGTAGCTCCAAGATGTGTTTTCTACCTTTTTTATCTGGTAAATCCACCTGAATATGACGGTCAAAGCGCCCTGGACGTGTCAGTGCACTATCGAGCATCTCTTTACGGTTGGTAGCTGCAATCAGCAATATTCTAGGCGTATCGGATGTGTAGATACCATCCATCTCCGTCAGCAATTGATTTAAGGTCTGATCATACTCACGTTGCTGTCCGCCTTCACGTTTACCACCGATCACATCAATCTCATCAATAAAAATGATCGCATTTTCCTTGTTTTCCTTCGCTGCCCGTGTTCTGGCATCCTTAAACAAATCCCGAATTCTGCTGGCACCTACACCGACATACATTTCAACAAACTCACTGCCTGATGCAGCTACGAATACCGAATCCGTGTAGTGAGCCGCGGCTTTAGCCATCAACGTTTTCCCTGTTCCCGGAGGACCAGTCAGCAAAATACCTTTCATTGGCCTTATCCCAAACTTCTGTATTTCTTCATGACGGATCAGAAAGTCAAGCGCCTCTCTTAATTCCTGCTTGGCACTGTCCTGACCTCCAATTTCTTCGAACGTCAGTTTTGAAGGTCCTTTTTTCTTCCGTTTACGCTCTTGTCCAGCACCTACCGTAATCCCGCCGCGCATCTGCATCATGAATAACAACCCACCAACCAACAATGCTGCGATCAGAATCGGAACAATATTTACACCGATAAAAGCAAGAAAAATGATAACAACGGGGACAATTCCTATGGCTGCTTCTTTTGTCCATTTAGGCATTAGGCCACACTCCTATCTGACCGGGTACACGCGGCAGTATAATAAACTTGCTGGCTTCTCCGTCTCGCAGACTTACATAAACATTGTTGTCATCCATCGCCGTATTGACTTGAATTCCTCCTGTAGCCATCTTGGACAACGTCGGAGTAATCTCGGCGTATTGTTTGTTCTCCATCGCTTGGGCTACGGTAAACATGGCATCTCCCCACCAGTTTTCAAGCGCCTCATTGGAGTGGTCTACGACATCCAGTTTGAGCGCTCGGGAGCCGATCAGGTTCTGTCCTTCTCTATGAATATATTGCACCAGTCTACCTAAATCTACATTTGGCTTTAAATCAAGTTTCATTTGTACATCATTGCGGTTAATAGTTAACTGAACGCTATTAACACCTTCGTACTGAGTAACCATCTTTTCAATCGGACTCTGTACGGCTACTTGACGGTATATGAACCAACCTCCAAACAACAGGACGGCAGAAACTACGGCGGTCAGAACAATAGGCAATACTTTCAGCTTCAAATGAATTACCCCTCCCAAAATGAGCCCGTCCTTAATCTACAGGCTTGTATATTTAGCTGTACATCATGTCTGCAACGTTTATTGCAGATTTATTTGCGTTGTTCGTTAACTCCAGTACATATCTGAGTATATCACATCGTATATACAATTTCGAAGGCGAAAATATGAATAAATTAATAATTTTAACTATTTCATTTTATGTTCAATGGTTGGAATGCCAAAAAACCGGTTCAGTCGGTATCCCGTCTGCCGGTTTTTTTGCTTATTGTTATGTGAAACTACTTTGAGTGGATCGTTCTATTCATCATAACGGAGAAGAAAGACGAAGTCAGCTGTTCGGTAAAGTATATACCAGATCGACTTGCTCTCCGTTGCTAAATCGGTAAAAGCGATAATAGTTATGCGTATCATCGTTATAGTACACTTGCCACACATAGATATTGTTCACAACACCTGGCATGATCCGTTTGATCTCACCGCCTGGAACGTCTGAGCTGAAACGGTTGCGAATCTGCGTTTCGGTCATCCCGTTCTGCAATAACTCACTGTGCACACCTGCCGCGCCTTGTACAGGCTGATTATTATTATCAAACTTAACCCAGACCATAATGTCCTGATTATCTTTGTTTTTAGCTGTCATCGTCCAGTATATGTTGTCAGCGCCACTCTTTTCGCCCCACACGTACTTCCGCAGTTCATCAGGTGCTGTAATGCCCAGCTGGTTCTGTGCCGATTCAATCGCCAATGCTTCTTCCTGCCGCTGATCCTGCGTGACATAGACGTAATATCGCTGAAGCCCAATCAAGATCAGAACGAGAATGAGCAGCGATATCCATATCCACTTCTTTTTTTTCTTCAAGAGTTGAACTTCCTTTCCCTAAAAGTGCGCATTGAAGTTGCCTCTTAACGCGCAAGCAATTGATCAAAGGCCAACTGGGATTCCCGCAAAATGCGCTCTTCATCCAGTGTTAAACATTCACCATGTTTTACGACTTGTTTGCCATCTACCCATACATGTTCCACATCTTTCGCCGAAGCCGAGTAAATTGCATGTGAAATCAAATCCGTGTGTGGATAGAAGTGAGCCTGTTCAATGTTGAGTGCAATAAAATCAGCCTTTTTACCAACTTTCAAAACTCCAGTATCGTTCAGGAAGATGGACTTCGCACCGTAAGCTGTTCCAAGAAGCAACGCTTCCCCGGCAGGTACGGCGGTAGGATCACCGGATACTCCTTTATGAATTAAAGCTGCAAGTCTCATTTCCTCAAACATATCCAGATTGTTGTTGCTTGCCGGTCCGTCTGTTCCCAAAGATACAGTAACTCCTGCTTTCAACAAAGCGGGAACACGAGCTACACCCGATGCAAGCTTCAAATTACTACCCGGATTATGCGATACAGCGACATCATGACGTGCCAAGATTTCGATCTCTTCATCGTTGAGATGCACAGCATGCGCTACGAGTGAAGGACGTGAGAAAAAGCCATGCTTCTCCAAATGTGCCACTGGACGCATGCCATAATCTGATACATTCTGCTCCACTTCACGAAGCGTCTCTGACATGTGCGTATGGAGAGGCAGGTTTAGATCATGCGCAACTTGAACAAGCTTCTCTATGTAATCTGGAGGGCATGTGTAAGGCGCGTGCGGAGAGATTACGGTTGTGATGCGTCCATCCGCCTGTCCATTCCATTCACGCGCAAACGCAGCGGACTCTTCGAGCTTTCGCATCTGCTCTTCTTCGGAGCACAATCCAATGACACCGCGAGCCAGCGCAGCTCTTGCTCCTGACTGTTCAACCACTTTTGCTACCTGATCCATGTGGTCATACATGTCCAGGAAAGCTGTTGTTCCGCCTTTTAACATCTCAAGCACCGAAAGGGATGCTCCCCAATACACGTCCTCAGAAGTCATTTTGGCTTCCATTGGCCACATTTTTTCTTGTAACCACACTTGCAATGCCAGGTCATCACCATGACCTCGAAGCAGAGACATTGCCGCATGACCATGCGTATTGATCAGACCCGGCAGGAAGAGCAGTCCTTTTCCATGCACTTTAGGCAGGTTCTCGTCACCATCCGGCAGCGTCTCACCAATATGCACAATCTTGTCATTTTCAACGACCATATACCCTTGAATCACAGTCCAATTGGCACCTTCATTTACAGCAAATTTACCATTTTGGATTACCCATTTATTCGTTGTTGTCATCAAGCTCATCTTCCTTCCCGTTCTCCAAATAATAAGCCAAACTGAGCAAATCCGTTGTAAAGTCTGCATGATGAATCCGCACATGTGAAGGCGTTTTTAGAATCGTTGGTGCAAAATTCAGGATCGCCTCAATGCCCGATTCAATCAGTTGATCGGCAACATTCTGAGCTTCCGTGTCCGGCACCGTGATGATCCCGATACGGATGTTATCTTTCTGAACCGCTTCTGTAAGTTCTTCCATAGGTTTGACCGTCAGGCTATTAATTTTACTGCCAATCTTAGGCCCAAACGCATCAAAAATAGCGACAATTTTCATATTGTCCTTCAAATAAGCATTATAATTCGATAAGGCATGTCCGAGATTACCGGCCCCTACCAGAGCCACATTAATTTGCTGATCAATTTTCAAAATGTGACGAATCTTCTCGATCAGGTAAGACACATCATACCCGATTCCTTTACGACCAAAATCACCGAAATAAGCTAAATCTTTACGGATTTGAGCTGGATTCAAATCCAGTCGCTGTCCTAGCTCCTGCGAGGAAACCGTTGTCACCTCACGCTGAACCAACTCGTTTAAATAACGCAAATATACAGGCAGACGCCGTACTACCGCTTCTGATATTTTATCCGATTTCATCCTTGCTCCCCCTTACCATCGCCACGATTAAATAAATATTGAAAAGATGAGCATTCTGTATACATGCAATATCCATGCATGATGTCCTCATACAGAATGCCCGAATTATTAGGATTATAAGTTCATTAAAGCGCTGCCCTGTTCGAACTTTGTGAAGTCTTCTTCAAAGTTTAACGCCATGGTGAAGTCCAATGCAATGTTATAGCTTTACATCGTAATTATTTTTGAGTTTCTGCAGGTCGATCTAACCATTCAGCAATACGGGGAACCATCTGTTCTGTCAGCATATGCTCCATCTTTGGTCCCGGTAGCGAATACAGGAAGTACTTGCCGTAATAAGCTTCAATTACACGCGTATCATACACAATGACGATTCCGCGATCTTTGCCTGTCCGAACAAGCCTGCCGAACCCCTGCTTGAAGCGAATGACTGCCTGTGGCACAGACAGCTTCATAAATGGATTTTTCTTCTGCTCTTGCAACAGTTCACTCTTCGCTTCCAGAAGCGGATGGTTAGGCGGCTGGAAAGGCAGTCTCACAATCGCAAGACAGGTCAGCGCTTCACCCGGAATATCCACGCCCTCCCAGAAGCTACTCGTACCCAGCAGGACTGCTGCTTTGGCATCCTGGAAGCGTCGGGTCAACTTCGAACGATTCCCGCTGTCAACACCTTGCCCCAGTAGCGAGATGTCATTCCCGGACAAAGCCTCTTTCAGTGGTTCATAGACTTGTCGAAGCATTTTATAAGAGGTAAACAGCACCATCATACGTCCTTGAGTTGCAATCGCCGTCTCAGCAAGAGAGTGCACCAGCATCTGTACAAAGTGCGCGTCCCCTACGCTCCCCTTCAGACTCGGGAAATCCCGCGGGATTACTAACAAAGCTTGTTCCCGATAATTGAATGGGGAAGGTAGCATCGAGGTCAGAAGCCGATTATTGTCGGCAGCTTCCTGCAAACCCAGTTGCTCAATCATGAACTGGAATGACTTATCCACCGACAGCGTAGCCGATGTAAGCACAACGCTTTTCTTTTTATCGAAAAACATCTCTTTCAATTGCGCGCTCACATCCACCGGAACAGCGTATAGCTGGAGTGACTTGCTACGGAACTGTCCGCTGGCCTCCATCCAGTACACGGTCTTGGCATCATCCATACGCATAAAGAATCTTAAATTCTCCTTCATCGTCGTCAGATCTTTCAAGAGCCCGGTGATATCAGTGATCAGACTGTCGGACTGATAATCATCCTGATCTTCTTTTACTTCGAGCAACAGTTTGTCACCCTTACGAACCAAATCACCCAATGTCACATAGATCTGGTTCTCCAAATCCTGCAACTCCTGCCACTTGGCAGGCTTCTGAGACGCTTTAAGCCGCAGCGAGAACTGTCCTGTCTCCCCTGGAGAAGCATCACTCCGTTCAGGTAGAAGACCAAACAGAGCATCGCTCAGACGATCCCACATTTCCTTCACTTCCACGGCGAGAGGAAACATCTGATCCACCATTGAACCCCATTGTACACCGTTCTCGTGCCCTGACAACTGAGAGCGAAGCATGGGAAGCTGACCATTACGACTATCTTTGAACAAACGGGTCAGTGTGTGTACGAGCGTAAAATACTTCATGTGAAGCCCCAAATGTTTACCCGCTACATCTTCAAGATGGTGCGCTTCATCAATGACCAGACTTTCATAAGCTGGCAACAGCTGATGAGCAGCCTTCACGTCTGTAAACAGTTTGGAGTGATTGGTAATCACAATATCAGAAAGTCCCGCCTCATGTTTCGCACGATGATAGAAGCACTTGCGGAACCACGGACAGGATCTACCGAGACAAGACTCGGACTCGCTCTGCACCGTTTCCCAGAAATCTCCTCCGCGTGCACTGAGGTTCAATTCTTCATCGTCACCCGTTTCGGTTTGTGTGAGCCACACAATCATCTGTGCTGCCGTGAAGTAGTCCTCTTTCGGCGTAGCAAATTCACGTTTGTTGATTTTGTGTTCGAATTTGCGTAGACAGAGATAATGGCCTCTCCCCTTGAACACGGAAGCTTTGAACGGAAAAGGAACTACCTGCGTCAGCATCGGAATATCTCGTTCGCGCAGTTGTTCTTGCAAGTTAATGGTGTGAGTGCTTACCATCACCTTCTGTTCTTGTTTTACACTTTCATAAATAGCAGGTAACAAGTATCCCAGGGATTTCCCTGTTCCCGTTCCGGCTTCCAGCAAAAGATGTTTCTCTTCATCCAGTGCCTGCCGTACACTGCCAAACATCTGTGTCTGTGCTTCACGCTCTTCATAATGATCCAGTGTCTCTTTGAGGTTGGCGCGCACCTGATCCATAAACTGATCAAAGGTCACACCGTCCAGCGGATTCGCTTCTCTTTCATCCCGAGGAGCTCCAATTTCCGTCCAGTCACTAACGTTAAGCGCCAGCTGACGGTAATAGGTATGCCCATCCAGGTCCTGAATCGGTTCTGCTTCCTTCTCCGCACGTAGTCCGTCGAAAAACCATCCCAGATCACTGTCTTCTGGTGCAAACAGGTCGCTGAGCCGCTGAATTGTAATTAACGGCAGCTCTCTAAGTTCATCGAGACATTTGAGCAAAACATGAGCTGTTGCCAGTGCATCACTGTCAGCCTGATGGGGCCGGTCATGTTCAAATCCAAATTCGGCTGATACATAACCAAGCTGGTATGAACCCAGCGACGGAAAAGTAATTTTCAAGAAATCAATCGTATCCAGAATACGACCTGTAAACGGTAAATATCCACATCGATCAAGTGCATTCTGTAAAAAATGAAAATCGAATGCTACGTTATGGCCCACCAGAACCACATCGTCAAGAAGCGGTACCATCTCCATCATCATCTCTTCAAGAGATGGAGCATCCGCGACATCTTCTTCTGTAATTCCGGTCAACCCAGTGATGAATGGCGGAATTGGAACACCCGGATTTACATAAGAACTATATATTTGAGTTATGCTGAAGTCATGGTCTATGATGGCAAGTCCGGCTTGTATGATCTCACCGTCGGACTGCGTGCCGGTTGTTTCGAAATCCAAAACGGCAAATTTCATTGCAATATACGATCCCTTCCATTCCAGTCTATGTTACAGCATAGCAAAAAAAAGGACATTTGAAAATTAACTGACAAAAAAGCGGTGTTTCCGCCGCTATGTCAAAGGAGGAAACACCGTTCTTTTGTTGCCAAATGTCTTTTTCAATTCAGGGCAATTTGGGCATGTCTTGAAACAGACTGAAGTGCAAGTGCAGATTTTCAGACACACCCTAGCTGGTTTGCGTATTGCAGTTTACCTCTGTTCAGCCTGCAAACTTCCATGTTGTACAGAGGTTCGGTCAACGTCGGGTCATACTGAAGGGCCTGTGCGAACAGGGAGCATGCTGCTTCTGGATTGGAGAGCTTCGCTTGGATACAGCCCAGAGCATTACATACAAGGCCTTTGAGTCTTGCTGATCCCTTAAGTAGCATAATTTGCTGTAAATGGGTTTCAGACTCATAAATCTGCTCCAGACTTAAGTGTGCGAGTGCCAGATAAAAACGGGCTAAGGCACTATCCGGGTAATCGTTCACAACCCGTAAGAATTGATCAATAGCCTGCGGATACATTTGTAGCTTAAAATATCCTTGGCCGCGGCTGAAGCATTCAAGATGAAGTTCAGGCAAAGCTGTCACTGCTTCCTGCTCCGGCTCAAGTGAAGCCGGTTTGTCCAGCTCCCTTTCCCGAATCTGACTCATCTTTTCTTCAAACATCAGCCATTCATCCAGCATCCCGTCACTCATTCGTTTGAGCAAATTCCATTTTTGTTGCAGCTCCTGTTTGTTCAGACCTTCAGCGGAAGGATAGCTCTTGATAATTTCATCTAACATGTCGTTCATTTCGGCGAAAACATGCTGGAACATCGATGCATCCCCACCCTTGGAAAATGAATTAGTGCAGTGACCTGTACTCATTTTTTGCTGGATGGGCCGATTTCATTCCCCTTCCCAGTCGATTACAAGATCGTGGCGTGAACTTCTTTCTTCATCGTCTGAACCGGTTTGTTCTGACTGTCCACAAACACCACGGTAGGTTTATGCGTATTCGCTTCTTCCTGTGACATCATGGCATAAGAAATGATAATGACTGTATCTCCAGGCTGTACAAGACGAGCGGCAGCACCGTTCAGACAGATGACACCACTGCCGCGAGGTCCTGGAATTACATAAGTCTCCAGCCTTGCTCCGTTGTTATTGTTCACAATTTGCACTTTTTCATTTTCCATTAAATCCGAAGTTTCCATAAGGTCTTCATCAATGGTAATGCTACCCACATAGTTCAAGTTGGCTTCCGTTACCGTAGCACGGTGAATCTTGGATTTCATTAGAGTTCTAAACATGGGACAGCACCTCCATTTTTTGAATACGTATATTATCAATCAATCTTGTTTTCCCAAATTTCACGGCTAGTGCAATTAGCAGATCATCATATGCATTCAATTCCTCTTGGTCTGCAAGAGGCTCCAGACTTGGAAAAGCCTGAATCTCGGCATAATCAATGACAGCATGCGCAGATTTGCCAATATGTTCATGAAGCAGACGACGAATGTCTTTCGCTGTAACGGCTGTTCCAATCTCCACCGACTCCTGTGCGGCGCGCAGTGCCTGAGACAAGACCAAAGCTTCCTGACGTAGCTCTGCGCTCAAATAGACATTACGGGAGCTGAGCGCCAAACCGTCCTGCTCACGAACGATAGGACAAGGGATAATGTCTACTGGCATATTCAGATCATGTACCATTTGCTCAATAACGGCCACCTGCTGTGCATCCTTCATCCCAAAAAAGGCTTTCTGCGGTTGCACGATGTTAAACAGTTTCGATACTACGGTAGTCACTCCGTTGAAATGTCCTGGCCGGGATGCGCCACATAAGCGCTCTGTAATCCCGGATACTGCAATCGTCGTTTGCGTCGGCTGGGGATACATCTCTTCCACCGAGGGAATAAATACGATATCTACCCCTTCAGCACGAGCCGTTTCAAGATCGCGCTGTTCATCCCGAGGATAACTTTCAAAGTCTTCATTCGGGCCAAACTGTATCGGATTAACAAAGATGCTTAGAACAACGATGTGGCTCTGTTCTCTCGCTGCTTTCATCAGACTGGCATGGCCTTGATGAAGGTATCCCATGGTGGGCACCAGTCCAACGATCGTTTCTTCGGAATGGATCGCTTGCTTTTTTCGCATCAAGCTTAGTTCCCGTCTTAACTCTGTGATCGTGCGTATGACTTTCATCAGCGAATTTCCACCTTTTCTTTACGTTGTCCATACAATCCATCCAGCACGCCATCCGCTGCACTGAAAACATGCTCTTCGGCCGGGAAGGAACGATCCTTCACTTCTTTTACATACGTTTCAATACTGCTGCGAATCACACTTCCTACATCACCATAGGTTTTGACAAATCGTTTAGGCGTGTATGGTGAAGCATATTGAACCACATCATGAAAAACGAGCACTTGACCGTCACATCCCCGCCCTGCACCAATGCCAATGGTCGGGATCGACAATTCCTTCGAGATTGCCTCGGCCACTTCTTCCGTCACGAGCTCGAGCACGATGCCGAAAGCCCCTGCGGCTTCAAGCGCTTTGGCTTCATCCATCAGACGTTTGGCATCTGCTGCATCCTTGCCCTGAATCCGGTAACCACCGATCTGATTCACCGATTGTGGTGTTAATCCAATATGTCCGAGCACAGGCACACCTGCTTGCACAACAGCCTTGACTGTCTCTGCAATCTCAACGCCGCCTTCCATTTTGACCGCATGAGCATGACCTTCCTGCATCAACCGGCGAACACCTTTCAATGTTTCATCAACGCTACCGTGATACGTCATAAAAGGCATATCTGCAACGATAAACGTGTGTTCCGCTCCACGCACAACCGACCGAGTGTGGTAGACCATATCATCAATCGTGACTGGCAAAGTTGAGTTATAACCAAGGACAACATTACCTAGAGAGTCGCCCACCAAAATCATGTCAATGCCGGCTTCTTCGGCGAGCAGAGCAGTTGGATAGTCATAAGCTGTAATCATGCTAAGCGGGATGCCATCTTGCTTGTATTTTTTCATCTTCACAATGTTTAATGCTTGTTTGTTTGCCATTTGTCTTGTGCCCCTCTCACCTTTTCAATTAAACGCAACAAAAAAACCTTTTAGTTTTCCACTAAAAAGTCCCGAAAAGTCAAAAAAGAGTCACTTGCGATCGTCCCTTCTGTCTCGGTCCTCTTCGGCTCA
>Ga0105244_10003677_pt1 | contig 10832 bp, 7 predicted proteins | sample KBSM44metaG_FD_80423 | JGI IMG/M metagenome (GOLD analysis project Ga0105244, IMG submission 80423) | Miscanthus rhizosphere microbial communities from Kellogg Biological Station, Michigan, USA - KBS M4-4 metaG | ecosystem: Host-associated > Plants > Roots > Rhizosphere > Soil | place: Michigan...
CACCAGGGCTGGCTGCACGCATGGCTGCGCAAGAAGCTGGGATGCGCCTTCACCGCCGAAGACCTGACCCACGACACCTTCCTGCGCCTGATGGTCCGCCCACGTGCGCTGGACGCGGGCCGCAGTCCGCGCGCCTACCTCACTACCATCGCCAAGGGCCTGGTGGTCGACCACTGGCGCCGCGAGGAAATCGAGCGCGCCTGGCTGGCGGTTGTGCTGGAGCGCCCCGAGGCCGTTCAGCCGTCGGCCGAGCACCAAGCCATCATCGTGGAAACGCTGATGGAGGTCGATCGCATTCTCGCCAGCCTGGCCGAGAAACCGCGCGCCGCCTTCCTGCTGGCGCACCTGCACGACCTCACCTACGCCGAGATCGGCGAGCGGCTCGGCGTCTCCGAGCGCATGGTCAAAAAATACATGGCCCAGGCCATGCTGCATTGCCTGGCCGCAGGCGCCTCGTTCCGCGCCGCGCTGTCCTGAGCGGAGCCGGAGCCGCCGATGCACCGCAGCCACGACACCACGCAGGATATCCCGTACGCCACACTTGAGCAGGCGGCCGAATGGTTCGCGGTTCTCCGCTCCGGCAAGGTCGAAGATGACGAACGACGGCGCTGGCAGGACTGGCTGGCCAGCGACATCGGCAATCGCCAGGCCTGGGCCCGGGTCGAGGCAATCAGCCAGGGCGTTTCCATCGCCAGGGAAGCACCGGAAGCCGCCAGTTCGGCGCTGCAGGCCGCCAACCAACTGCGCAAGCGCCGCAAGCTGCTCAAGACGCTGGTGTTGACGGCCGCCACCGCCGGTTTGGGCTGGCAATTGGCACGCCAGGAGGACGTGCGCGCGACCATCGCCGGCCTGGCCGCCGCCCATCGTACCGGCGTCGGCGAGAGCCGGAAGGTGATCCTGGCCGACGGCGCCCAGCTCTGGCTCAACACCGATACCGCCGTCGATGAACGTTTCGACGGCGGACTGCGCCTGCTGGTGCTGCATAAGGGCGAGATGCTGATAGAAACCCATCAGGACACGCAACAGCCGCCCCGCCCCTTTGTCGTGCACAGCCGCCAGGGCGGCATGCGCGCGCTCGGTACGCGCTTCGCGGTTCGGCAGTTCGATGGTCATACCCAATTGGGCGTGAGCCAGGGGCGGGTCGAGATCACGCCGTTTGACGCGGCCGCGCCGCAGCGCGTGATCGATGCGGGCCAGGAAGTCAGGTTTTCGCACCGCGACATTTCGACGCCGAGCGCGCTGCCCGCCACGCGCCAGGCATGGACGCAAGGCATGCTGGTCGCCGAAGACATGCCGCTGGAACAGTTCCTGGCCGAGTTGGCGCGCTACCGTCGTGGCCATCTGGGCTGCGATCCGGCCATCGCCGGACTGCGCGTGGTCGGCGGTTTCCCCTTGCGCGATACCAACCAGGCGCTGACGATGCTGGAGGCGGCGTTGCCGGTACGGGCGCGTTTCGTGCTGCCGTGGTGGGTCACGGTCAAGGCCCGCGAGGACGATGCGAAAAAATAGTTTCACGAATTGGTTCCCTTTTTTGGATGTTGCTCGGAAAGCAGAGTGAAGACAGTTATTTCCCATTTCCGAAAGTACGTATGACATCCCATTTCTCACGACACGCCCTGGTTGGCCTGCTGGCCGTAACCGCCCCCGCCCTCGCCTTCTGCGCCGACGCCTTGCCCCGGTCCTACAACATCCCCGCAGGCCCGCTCAATGCCGTCATCGCGCGCTTCGCCGCCGAGTCGGGCGTGTACATCGCCGCCGACGGCGCGCTAACCGCCGGCAAGACCAGTCCCGGGCTGCAAGGCACGCTGGCGGCGCAGGACGCGCTAAACCGTCTGCTGAAAGACAGTGGACTGGATGCCGTGCCGCAAGGCGACGGCCGCTACGTCCTGAAGGAAGGCGCAACGCCGATCGCCGCGCCGCGCCCGGACGCCGCCGTCGCGCTGCCGGCGGTGGAGGTGCGGGCCGAACGCGAAGTCGCCTTGGGCCATGTCGACGGTTACGTCGCCAGGCGCAGCGCCACGGCGACCAAGACCGATAGCCGCCTGATCGAAAATCCGCAATCGGTATCGGTGGTCACCGCTGACGAATTGGCCGACCGCAAGGTGGAGACGCTGGACGAGGCCCTGCGCTACACCGCCGGCGTGACGCCGAACATGAAACCCTGGGCGGTGGATGAGTTCTCGATGCTGCGCGGTTTCGATCTGGGCAACGCCGGCATCTTCCGCGACGGCCTGCTGACCTCCGGCCGCGCCTATGCCGCGCCGATAGAGCCGTACGGCCTGGAGCGGCTCGAAGTGTTGCGCGGCCCGGCCTCGGTGCTGTACGGCCAGTCGCCGCCGGGCGGCATGATCAACGCCGTCTCCAAGCGCCCCTCGGCGACGGCCGTGCGCGAGATCGGCGTCGAATACGGCACCTATGACCGCAAGCAAATCAAAGTGGATGTCGGCGGCGCGCTGGACGAGCGCGGCGAATGGACTTACCGCGTCACCATGCTGGGCCGTAAATCGGGCACCCGGCTGGATCTGGACCGCGACGACCGCGTCTACGTGGCGCCGGCATTGACCTGGCAGCCCAACGCCGACACCCGCTTGACCCTGCTCGCGCAGTACCAGAAGGACGACCAGTCCTACGCCTGGGGCAACCAGTTGCAACATCCCGGCGCCCTGGGCCAGCCCGATCCAAGTGTGAACCTCGGCGGCAGGGACAACCGCTGGGAACGTGAAAACCATACGCTCGGCTATGAGTTCGAGCATCGCTTCAACGACATCTGGACGGTGCAGCAAAACTTGCGCTACACCGAGCTAAAGCGTGATGAGACCAACGTATTCCCCCGCGTTCTGCTGGCCGACGGGCGGTCGGTCACGCGCCTGTTCTATCCGCGCAGCTCGGCCTGGCGCGGCCTGCAGGCCGATACACGCTTGCAGTCCCGCTTCCAGACGGGCGGCCTGGCGCACACCGTGCTGTTTGGACTCGACTATGCGGACAACAAAACCACCGACCGCTACCCGTACAGCATCACCCCCATGCCGAACCTGGACCTCTACGACCCGGTCTACGGCGGGAAGCAGGCCATGGTTGCATCGAGCGCGCCGCGTAACGAACTCCTCCCCTTGAAACAGACCGGACTCTATCTGCAGGACCAGCTGAAATGGGACAAGTGGGTTGTCACCGGCGGGCTGCGCCGTGACCGTGCCGAGAATTCGAACACGCGCGAACTGCCGGCCTCGGGCACCTCGACGCAGATCTATCAACAATCCGTCAACAAGGCCACCGGCCGGTTGGGCGGTGTTTATCTGTTCGACTCCGGCTGGGCGCCTTACGTCAGCTACGCGACCTCGTTCTCACCCGAGATCGGCCGCGACATCAACGACGAACTGCTTAAGCCTTCCACCGGCCGCCAATTGGAGGCCGGATTGCGCTACCAGCCGGACAATTCCAACGTCAGCTATACGGCCTCGGTCTTCACGCTGGAGCGCAAGAACGTCACCACCGCCGCGTCCCAGGACCCGGACGCGCTGGTGCAAAGCGGCGAGGTGAAGTCACAGGGCATCGAACTGGAAGCGCGCGCCGACATCCTGCGCAACCTCAGCGTCGTGGCGCAATACACTTACCTGGACACCGAGATCAAACAGAGCAACAACGGCGACCGTGGTTTGTCGCAACCGGGCGCGGTGAAGCACAGCGCCTCCGTGTGGACCAAGTACAGCTTCAAGCTCAGCGATACGCTGCTGGCCAATGCCGGGCTGGGCGTGCGCTACTACGGCAAGGCCCGCTCCTACCAGGACTATGGCAACGAAGGGTTGACCAATCCCGCCTTCGGCATGGTCGACGCGGTCTTCGGCATCGATCAAGGGGCGTGGCGCTTCTCGGTCAACCTCAACAACTTGCTGGACAAGCAGGTTCTGCTCGATTGCGAAGGCAGATTCTGCTATCGCAACGCCGAGCGCACGGTCAATGTGAGCGCGGGCTACCGTTTCTAGAAAGTTCCAGCAATAGCCTCAAGGCCGCTTCAACTGGCCGATAACGCTCGCCACCTTGGTGGTGATCACATCGACCGCCGGGCCATTGGCGCCATGTGGAATAATGACATCGGCATGGCGTTTGGTTGGCTCGATGAATTGCTGGTGCATCGGCCGCACCGTTTCCAGATACTGGCCGACGACGCTTTCCACCGTGCGGCCGCGTTCGGTGATATCTCGTTGCAGGCGGCGGATAAAGCGCACATCGGAGGCGGTGTCGACAAAGATCTTCAGCGACATCATCTTGCGCAAGTCCGCGTCATACAGGGCAAACAGCCCTTCGATCACGATAACCGGGGCTGGCTTGACGGGAATGGTCCGGTTGGAGCGGTTGTCCAGCGTGAAGTCGTACTCCGGCATCTCGATCGCCTCGCCGTTGCGCAAGGCTTGGACGTGCTGCACCAGCAGCGGCCAGTCGAAAGCCTGTGGATGGTCGTAATTCTGCTTGCGGCGGACTTCCGGGGTGAGATGGGATTGGTCGCAGTAGTAGTCGTCCTGCATCACGACAGAGACCATATCGGAGCCAAACGAAGCGAGCACTTGCTGGGACACGGTTGACTTGCCACTGCCGCTTCCGCCGGCGACACCAATAACAAAAGGATGGAAAGAAATCTTATTCATACCGAATGATACCGGAATGACGCTCCAACCGACAGGGACCGGCGGGGTTCCGAAAAGGAAACATCATGCGGGACGAGATTGAAGCGGCGGCGGCCCTTGTGTTCCTGTCTCAGGCCGGTGTGACGGCGCTCGTGCCCAACCTTGACGTATCGGGGCCAACAAGGCCTGCCAGTTGCTGCTGTGCGAGCACCGAGTAGAGCGGCGCGCTGATCACATTGGAGACGGTGCGCGCGACCATAGCGCAGGCCATCAGGCTTAAGACCATTGCGTGGCCGTCGACCATTTCCATGACAATGATGAACGAAGTCAAAGGGGCCTGCGTGGCGGCTGCCAGGAAGCCGACCATGCCCAGCGCGATCAGCGCCGTCCCCTGATGCGAGTGCAGCAGTACCGCGACATCATTGCCAAGCGCAGCGCCGATCGCCAGCGATGGCGCGAAAATGCCGGCAGGAACCCCGGACCAGGTCGTCAACCAGGTCGCCACGAACTTCAACAACAGGAACAGCGCGGGCACCGCTTCGCGGCCGGCCAGCATATCGCGGGTATGCGTGTAGCCGCTGCCGAAAGTGGTACCGGCCGAGACCACGCCAATCACGGCCACCAGCAAGCCACATAGCGCGGCGAACAGCACCGGACGATCGCGTCGCATCCGCGACAGCAAATCGCGACCATGCCCACTCAGCGACGCTTGCAATAGGCGAGAGAACACACCGCCCGCCAGACCGCTCAGGACGGCGACCAGCAGGCCGGGGAGTAACAAGGTGAGATCGATGCCTGTGGCGTGGATGATGCCGAAGTAAGTCGCGTTACCGTAGACGGAGACGGCCATCAGGCCGGCCAGAACGATGGCGGACATGAGCAGGCCGCTGCTGCGCTGTTCGGGTGTTCGGGACAATTCCTCGATCGCAAACATGACACCGGCCAGCGGTGTATTGAAAGCTGCCGCGATACCGGCGGCGCCGCCGGCAACCAGTAAGCCGTGCGTGCTGATCGACGAACGCTCAGGCAACCATTTGCGGGCCGTGAGCATCACGCCGGCGGCCACTTGAACCGAGGGACCTTCGCGGCCAAGAGAAAGGCCGGCGAGCAAACCCCACGTGGTCAGTGCCACTTTAGCCAGGCTGAGCCGGAAAGAGACAAGCTTCCCGGTAGCGGATGCGGGCGCCAGTGGATCGAGTGCCGCCATCACCTGCGGGATGCCGGACCCGGCGGCGGCACTGAAATGGCGCCGGGTGAACCAGACAATCGCCGCCGTGCACAAGGGTGTCCAGATCAGCGCCGCCCACCATCTAAAATAAAACAACGCCATGAATCGACCAAGCGCCTGTTCACCTAACCAGGTAAATGCGACGACGGCCATGCCGGCCACGCACGCGGTGGCAACCACGATGGCCCGGGTGGCCCAGACGCGCCAGTTGCGAAATTCCCTGTTAAATACCGCAGTGGTGTTGTGCTTAGTCTTCATGAGGGATGGCGTCGCGCCTAAAAAAAATCCCCGCCGGTACGAGGATGAAAAAGCCTGGGCAGGCTCTGCTATCGCTTGGAAACAGTGCAAATTACATTTGTACAAATATACTTTGCTGCCATATAATTTGTCAAATGTACTCAACAACTATCTGCGGCGGCGCCCGCCGAGATCGTTGTTCAGCTATCATGACAGCCATGCCGCCGAAACATACTGTCACCACTACTTGCGAACCGACTCCACCAACTAAGGTACTCCGGCAATTCCGCATCGTTTTTAACGCCGTGAAAACCCACTTCCGCAATGTCGAGAAGCAAGCAGGCATTGGCGGATCCCAGCTGTGGGCTCTCAGTGTCATATCGCAGCAGCCGGGTATCGGAGTCGGAGAGCTGGCGCGGGCACTCGATGTGCACCAAACCACGGCGAGCAATCTAGTAAAAGCACTCGTCTCGCAAGGATTGATCGAACAGCGGAAAAGCGGCCCCGATCGCCGGGCGGTGAGCATGTCCTTGTCACAGGCAGGTAAAGCCAGCCTCGACAAGGCACCAGCTCCGTTCGCAGGGGTCTTGCCCGATGCGCTTGCATCGCTGGATGGTGAAACACTTTTGCGGCTGGAACAAGATCTCGGTACGCTCATCACTGCGTTGGAGGCGGGCACGAGTGGGGCAAATACACCATTGGCAGATCTGTAAGTTTGGCAGCCATGCACGCCTAAGCGCGCTATCCGCCGAGGAATATATCCATTAACGTTAATATGGTTACAGCAGTAGTTGAGGTTTTCGCACGGATCCCGCTCCCCTCTATTTCACCTTTGCCCTTGAACCGGTGGTCATTTTGTCGAGGTAGGCCTGCAACTGCTCGCCAATCTGGTCTTGCGCCTGCACCTTGGCGTTGGCCTGGGCCAGTAGCAGCTCAAATTCGCGTGCCTGCGCCTTGGCCGGTTCGAGTTGCGCCTCGGCCGCCTTCAGTTGCTCGCTCAGCACTTCGGCCTCGGCGATCTTGCTGACAAGCTGGCGCTGAAGATCGCCGGTGTGCAGGTGGGCGGATTGAAGCTGCTCGATCTTCTGCTCCAGCTTGCGGCCGTTCGTCAGTTGCTCGTAAAGCGACTGCTTCGTATGCGACAACTCCAGCACCAGGCGGGCGCCCTCTTGATTGAGTTTGGCGACCTCGTCTTGTTTGCCCCGTACCGCCAGTTGCTGTTGGCGCAGCTCTAGCTGCGCCTGCTCAAGCCGCTCTTTCAAGTCGGCCACCTGCTGTACGGCCGTACGGCGTGCGACGGTTTCGGTTTGGAGGGCCGCATGGGTCTTGGCGTGGCCGGCAATTTCGCTCTGCAGGCGAGCTTCCAGGCTACGGGCGACCTCGCGGGCGGCGAGTAGTTCGTTTTCCAGTTGTTGAAGCGCTTGCGCGTGCTCCAGTTCCTTGGCGCTGAATTCCTGAGTCACTTGCTCGATCCGAACATCGGCTTCTTCGGCAAGTCGAGCCGCAAGGCGTTCGACCAGATCCTGCAGCGCTTCGCTGATCGACGCCTTCTGGCTGCCGCTGCCGCCCTCCTCCTCTTCCAGCTCCTTCAGGTATTTGTGGATGGTGGTCTTGGAGCCGGTGTTGCCGAGCGCAATCCGAACCGCGTCCACGGATGGGTACTGGGACTGGGCGACCAAACTGTCGCGCGCTTTCCTCACATCTGATTTCTCAAGTCCCGCTCTAGCCATCTTTTTCCCCAGTTGGATTTCGTACCGTATTACATACCATGTAATTATGTACTATTTTCCAGTTTGATGGAAACTATTTGGCAACGGTGATCGGGCGGGAGTCTGTCGTCGCCGTTTATTGTGCGGGAGCGCCGCTCCTCATTTGAAACAAGTCCTTGTACTGGTAAGCGCACTCGAATTCCAGGACCGAAAATGCGCTCGAGGTTGGAATTACCCGCAGTAGCACCAGGCCGCCTTCGATGCTCAGTCTTGCCAGCTCGGAGACCGTCCGCAGCCGCCCGCCATGGCTGCACGCCAACAACAGCAAGTCACGAAACGCGTCCTCCCCCGCATAACCGGCGTCGGCGATCACGCCTTCGATAAGGATCAACCGCGCATCCCCCGCCATAGCCCGACGCACATTGCGCAGGATGCGCACGCAATGCTCGTCGTCCCAATTGTTCAGCACCTTGCTGAGGATATACAGCCCGGCCCCGCCGGGCACCGAGTCCAGCATGTCGCCGGCGGCCACCGCGTAGCGGCCGTGCAATCCCCGCTCACTCAGATAGCTGGCCGCGCGCTCCATCGTCGCCGCCACGTCGAACACCGTCCCGCTGGCGCCTGGATACCGCGCCAGTATCCCCGCCAGCACATGGCCGACGCCGCCCCCGACATCGATCATCGATGCATACGGCGAAAAATCATATGCCTCCAGCAGCGCGGGCAGACCCAGCCCGGAATACACGGCCATCGCGCCGTCCATCAACTGTGCGCGCTCCGGGTACTGGCCGTACCAGCCCACTTGCGGGTCTTGCGGCAGCGCCGGCTGGCCGGTGCGCAACAGGGTCATGCCATGCTCGCCACGGGTGACCAGCAGCGCGCCGAGGTCCAGGTCCAGCAGCAACTGCAGGCCCTTGGCGACCAGCTCGGCCTCATCGGTGCAACGGCCGACAATGGTCTCGAACTCGCTGAGGTTCGGGGTGATCAGGCTGGCACCCCGGTAAATGGAGAAATCCTTGCCCTTGGGATCGGCCAGCACCGGGATGCCCTTGGCTCGTGCGGCCTGGATCAGGCTCTGGTGGTTCTTCAGCGCGCCCTTGCCGTAATCGGACAGCACCAGCACCTTGACGCCCTCGAGCAGGCTTTCGACCTCAGCGCCCAACGACAACGGGTCGGTGGCGAACGGCTCTTCGAAATCTATGCGCAACAACTGCTGGTGACGGCTCATGACCCGCAGCTTGACGATGGTCGGCTGGTGCGCGATGCGCTGGAACACCGAACGCACGCCAGCAGCCTGCAGGCTGTTGGCCAGGCTGTCGGCGGCTTCATCCTGGCCGGTCACGCCGATCAGCGCTGCCGGTGCGCCGAGGGCGGCAATGTTCAAGGCAACGTTGGCCGCGCCGCCGGGGCGATCCTCGATCTGATCGACCTTGACCACCGGCACTGGCGCTTCTGGCGAAATACGCGAAGTACCGCCATGCCAGTAGCGGTCCAGCATGACATCGCCGACCACCAATACCGGGGCTTGATCGAAACGCGGCATGGACAACTTCATGGGCAACCCATATGGAAATAATGAACAGGGGCAGGATATTAGCACAGGGCAGGCGACGGCTTTACGGCCAGATCGGGCCCTGGAAAATTCCGGTGACAATCGGGGCCATACGGCCCCGTTCAGGGAGGACTCAGGTGATATCGGCCTTTGCCGGCTCTTCCAGGCCCATGGCGTGCAAGCGGGCATAATAGCCATTTGCTGCCAACAGCTCGGCATGCGTACCGCGCTCGACCAGGCGGCCCTGGTCCATGACCAGGATCTGGTCGGCCTTCTCGATGGTCGACAGGCGGTGTGCGATCACCAGCGTGGTGCGGCCCTTCATGACATGGTCCAGCGCAGCCTGGATGTGCCGCTCGGACTCGGTGTCCAGTGCCGATGTCGCTTCGTCGAGGATCAGCAACGGGGCATTTTTCAACAGTGCCCGGGCAATTGCCAGGCGCTGGCGCTGGCCGCCGGAGAGCAGTACGCCGTTTTCACCCACATCGGTATCGAAGCCCTTGGGCAACTGGTCGACGAACTCCTTGGCGTAGGCATCGGCGGCCGCGGCTTCGATGTCCGCGCGCGGTGCGCCGGCCAGGTCGCCGTAGGCGATGTTGTTGGCTACCGTGTCGTTGAACAGTGTGACGTGCTGAGTAACCTGCGAAACGTGACGGCGCAGGTTGCGCAGGCGGTAGTCTTCGATCTCGACGCCATCGAGCAGGATCTGCCCCTGGTCGTGGTGGTAGAAGCGTGGAATCAGCGCCGCCAGGGTCGACTTGCCGCTGCCGGAACGCCCTACCAGGGCAATCATCTGCCCAGGCTCGGCGGTAAAGCTGATGTCGCTCAGCACTTCGCGATCGGTACCTGGGTAGGTAAAGCTCAAGTTGCGCACTTCAAGGCGCCCTTGCACCCGGTCCTTCTCGACGGTACCGCTGTCGACTTCGGGTTGCTCGTCCAGCTGCTCGAAGATGCTTTCAGCGCCGGCCAGGCCTTTCTGGATGGTCGAGCTCACTTCCGACAACTGGCGGATCGGCTTGGGCAGCAGGCCCGCAGCAGTGATGTAGGCCACCAGGTCACCGGCGGTGGAGTCGCCCCGCAGGAACAGCACCAGGAACATCAACGCAGCCATGGCGCTGTAGATCACCAGCTGCAGCATCGGCGTATACAGTGCACCGGTCTTGGTCATGCGCAGCTGTTTGTCGGTGTTGCTCTGGCTGGCACGGCCGAAGCGTTGCTGCTCGTAAGCCTCGCCGCCGAAGCTGCGCACCACGCGATAACCCTGGATGGTTTCGGACGCGACATGCGTGACGTCGCCCATGGCCACCTGGATCTTCTTGCTCTGCTTGCGGAATTTCTTGCTGGCGACGCTGACCATCACCGCGATGACCGGCAAGATGGCGACCATCACCAGGGTCAGGTGCCAGTTCATCCACAGCAGGTAGGCAAACAGGAACACCACCGTCAGGCCTTCACGGATCACCACCTTGATGGCATCGGTGGCGGCG
>Ga0105244_10003678_pt1 | contig 10832 bp, 13 predicted proteins | sample KBSM44metaG_FD_80423 | JGI IMG/M metagenome (GOLD analysis project Ga0105244, IMG submission 80423) | Miscanthus rhizosphere microbial communities from Kellogg Biological Station, Michigan, USA - KBS M4-4 metaG | ecosystem: Host-associated > Plants > Roots > Rhizosphere > Soil | place...
CCACGGTCGATTCGCTTATGAAGCACCCCGGGCTTGAGGGTTGGTTTGGCGCTGGGTCCATTGGCGGCAAGCAGGCTGCACTTATGCCAGGAACGGACGCGAAGGACTTTCGCGCACAGATCGAAACCTTGCAGGCGCAAAACTTCCAGTCGCAGATCAAGACGATGGTGGGCATGGGAGCGCTTTCGGACGCTGAAGGCAAGAAGATGTCCGCGGCCATTGCCAACCTCGACCCTGATCAATCAGCCAAGCAACTCAAGAACAATCTCGGCGTTGTCCGCGGCTATCTTGACAAGGCGGTTGCAAAACAAGTCGGCAGCGGCAAGTTGCCAACTAGCGGAGGCGCCTTCGTGATGAAGCATCCGGTTTACGGTAATGTGAGCGAAAGCAATATCAATCAGTTGCTCACGAAGTTCCCGGGCTCTACGCGCGAACAAGTCCTGCAGTATCTGCAGAGCACTGCCACGCCAGCCGCGACCGGTGGCGCACAGGGCTCCTTCTGATATGGCTACTGAAGCGCCAAAGTCTTTCCAAGATCCGCTGTACGCGGACCTCGACGCAAAGACCGAAACGAAGCTCGGCCTCCCGGTGGGGCTGTTGTCGAGTATCCGAACGCGCGGCGAGCGCTCGAACGCCGATCAGGTAAGTGAGGCGGGCGCCCGCAGTGTCTACCAGGTCATTCCGTCCACGCGAGACGCGGTGCTCAAAAAGTACGGCATCGACGCCTACCTGAGTCCGGAGAACGCTGCGGAGGCAGCGGGGCTGCTACTGAAGGAATCGCTGAAGCGTAACGGCGGTGATCCCGCTGCAGCAGTAGGCGAGTACCACGGCGGCACTGACCGTGCGAATTGGGGACCGCGCACGCAGGCTTACATCGGACGCGTCATGAGCGGCCAGAGTGCAGCCAAGACAAGCGCACTAGAGAACGACTTCGCCAAATTCATGGCGTCGAATCCTGCGGTCCCTGCCGGCCGCTCCGCCTCTGCTGTGCCAGCGCCGGCCGCTGCTACGACTGATGCAGCGCCGTCTCCAGCGCTTGAGGCTGGATTCGCGCAATACCTGCAAGCCAACCCGCCTGCACCTCCTGCAGCGGAGCCGAAGGAGATGAACCTCCTTGAGCGCACGCGCGAGGCCATCACCGGCACGGAACGCCGTACGCCGACCACCGATGCGCTCCCGGACTGGGCAACGATGCCCGAGCTGAACCAGCTTTCGCTCGCCAGCGCGAAGACCGGTCTTGGCACGCTTCTTTCCAATCCTGCGGAGACGGCGCAGATCATCAAGGCCAATTTCCCGGGCGCCCAGGTGCGCCAGGATGAAAAGGGCAACTTCCTTATCCGCTCCGCTGCTGATGGGCAGGAATACGCGATCAAGCCCGGTTTTCAGGTGAGCGACATTCCACGCGCGATGGGCGCGCTTGCTGCCTTCACGCCTGCTGGCCGCGCTGCAACGATCCCCGGGGCCGCAGTCGGCGCGGGCCTCACGCAGGCGGCCATCGAGGGCACGCAGGCTGCCACAGGAGGCACATTCGACCCGAAGGAGGTGGCGCTTGCAACGGCGTTCGGAGGTGCCGTCCCTGCCATCGCGCGCGCAGGAGGAGCAGCCATCGACGCAGGGAAGGCCGGTCTTGCTCGCATCCGCGGCGTGCCAGAGCCGGCCGTGAACCCCGCACAGGCTGCGCGTGAGGCTGCTGTCGTTGCGCCAGAGGCTGCGCCGCCAACTGCAGCCACTCCAGTCGCACCGGCTGCGCCCGTGGCGCCCGCCACTCCGGCTGTTGTTCCTCTGGCTGCAGCGGATCTCGCCCAGACGGCAAAGACTGCGGCCGAAGGCGGCATGGGCTCTAGTCGCGCCACGCGCGTGCTCGCTGACCAAGCTGCGCCTGATGCGCAGACCGTGGCGGCGGCCAAGCGTTTGGGCATTGAAGAGCACCTTCAGCCAGACCATGTGACCACGAATCAAGCCTATCGCGAACTCGCGCAGGCTGTGAAATCCATTCCGGGCTCTGAAGCCCGTGCTGCCGAAATGCAAGGTCTGGAGAAGATAGGGCAGCGTGCCGACGACCTCATCAGCGAGATCGGCGGCACCACGGATGCAAGCACGCTCAGCAGCACCGTCAAAGCCCGCATGCAGGCCACGCAGAGCGCGCTAGAGGCTCAGGCTGACGCCCTCTATGCCAAGGTGCGCGAAGCCATCCCTGCAAAGACCGAAGCGCCGGCCACCAATGTGCTCAATTTCATCCAGCAGCGCGCCGACGAACTGGGCGGTGCGGCCAATCTCTCATCGATGGAGAAAAGGATCTTGCAGCGGCTTTCCCCGCGAACGGTGACATCCGAAGCCGGAAATGCCGTAGAACTGCCGGCCAGTGGTCGCATGACGGCCTCCGAATACAACGCGATGCAGGCAGGGGCCAAGGCCACAAGCGCCGTCCGGCAGCCCACCTATGCATTGCTCGATGATGTGCGCAAGGATGTTGGCGCCGCGGCACGCATGGCCGGACCATTCAAGGATGCCGACACCGGCCTTGCGAAGAAGCTCTATTCGCTGATAACAACCGATCAATCCGCTGTTGTAGGATCGCACGGTGCCGCCGACCTCTTCAACGCCGCAAAAGCCTCCGTCGCCGTCCGCAAAGGGCTGGAAGATGACCTCACTTCTCTTTTTGGGAAGAGTCTTGACAACAGTCTTGTCGGTGCTTTGTCTAGCGCTGTTCGGGCGCTTCCTCAAGGAGACGCTGCGAAGCTGGTTAGGCTGGTAGCTTCCGTTCCCAATGACCTGAAACAACAGGTCGTAGCCTCTGGTGTAGCTTCCGCCTTCCGCACTGCCGGAACCCGCGGCCCGATCAACTTCACGACCTACGCGAAGTGGTACGAGGGTCTGCTGCGCAATAAGCAGGCTTATGCCGCGGTCATGTCGAACCTGCCGCAGGCTGCGCGCAAGCAACTGAGCGACCTCTACCGCGTCTCCAAGGGCATCAGTGCCGCAAGCCGCGAGCGCATCACCACGGGCCGCATTCAAGCCGTGATGGATGAATTCAAAGGCCCCGACAACCTTGCAGGCCGTCTCTACGAAACCGCCAACCGCAGCGCCTTGAGCGCGGGCGCGGGCACGGCCGCGGGCGCCGTCATGGGGCCTGGCGTCGGTGCTGCTGTCGCCAGCGCTCTCGCGCGCGGCGCCAAGCCCAATGCAATCAAGGCAGCAGATGCCCTGATTGCCTCTCCAGAGTTCGCGCAACTGGCACGTCAGGGCGGCAATGAAGCCGCCAAGGTGCGCCGGTTCGCATATAGCCAATCGTTTACCCGCTACGTCCGCGCCGTAGGCAGTCCGCGCGAGTTAAGCAACCGGGAGAAATGGGTCATGCAGGTCATGCAGGGCCGCAACAACAGCCAGGACTAGCCAATGCTCGCCACTACTGCCCCCTATCAACAATACTTCGACTCGGACGGTTCGCCACTTGACTCGGGGTATGTCTATTTCGGCGTTGCCGATCTAAACCCTGAAACCAATCCTGTGACGGTCTACTGGGACTCTGCGGGGACCATTCCTGCCGCCCAGCCGGTGCGCACGCTCAATGGGTACACGGTGCGCAATGGCACGCCAACTGAAATCTTCACCGCGATTGACTATTCCCAGACCGTGAAGAACAGCCGGGGGGCGACGATTATCTATTCGCCGCGCCCCAGTTCGGCTTACAACCTTTCCTACAGCATCAATACGACCTACCCAGCCGGGTCGATTGGCGCCAAGCTGCGCGAGGTCATTAGCGCCCAAGATTTTGGCGCAGTCGGCGATGGTGTAGCGAATGATTCAGCCGCTATTCAAGCGGCGTTGGATCATCTATTGGCATTGGGCGGCGGCGCACTTCATCTGCCGGGCGGCCATACCTACAAAGCAGTCGGTCTTACTTGGGCGGGAAATGCCGATACCCGTTTGGATATTTACGGCGATGGCTCTTCCACGCGCCTGATGCTGGCGGCCAACTCCGGGAACCTGTTCACTGGCGACGGTGGCTCCATCAACATCTCCGACATGGAGGTGGGTCACCTGGTGCACGATGCCTCGACTGGCGGCTATGTGTTCAGCTTCACGAATTCAATCGCCAATCTCCGACGAATCGACGTTTACAACGGCTACAACGTCGCTTTGTGGGGCGCTGGGTGCGACCAGTGTGGCGCGGCCGACATTCTTGCGCGTGGGGTGAAAAATGATCTATTCGTAGTTGATGTTTCGCCGACGCTGCCGCCTGTACAGCAACACGGAAACATTACCTTCGAGCGCATCAGGTCGCAGGCGTACAACACGAACACTGGGGTCGGATTCAGGCTGATTTCCGGCGACGGAATTTTCCACTCGCATGTGCAGGTGCACGGCTACCAGAACGGGCTCATCGCGCAACCATCAGCAAGCCGGAGTTATCTCGCAAATCTGTTCTTCGATCAGTTTATTCTCGATGGCGCTGGAGGCCCAGCCATTGCAGGACCGGGAGCGTACTTTGATGGCACCAACAACCCCCTGTTGCGCGTCTACTTCTCCAACAGTTGGGTTGGCTCATTTGCGAACGGCGGGGGTCTCTACGCCAAGAACACGAAGGTCATTTCCTGGCGCAACGGAACGGTCATTGACAATGCATTAGACGGGATAAAGTTTGATACCGGATGCGAAGAATGCTCGGTCTTCGGCTCCGTCATCACTGGCAACAGCGCTGCAAGCCCGAACACCTACTCCGGCATTCTGGTGTATGGAGCGGACGGGATTCTCATCGCTGACAACCGCATCGGCGCGACACAGAACGGCACCGATGCCGTGACCAAGACGAACACCCAGAAGTACGGGGTCCATGTCGCACTGCCGGCCACCATCAACTACTCGGTCTGCGACAACGACATGCGCGACAACCTGACGTTCGGCTTTCAGGACGGCGGCGGTGTCGGCGGCCGCAAGGTCGTGCACGACAACTAGGGGCTGGACATGAACCGCGACACCCAGCCCGGCGACCTTCAGCGAATCACCCGCGTGATCGACATGAAGATCCCCCTTACTTGGCTCATCGGCGGAGCCTTCTCGTTTGCCTGCGTTTTCGCGGGGATGTATTTCAAGTTGGGGCAGCTCGGCCAGGACATGACCGAACTGAAGATCACCGTGAAGTCCGGCAACAACACAGCGGCCACCACGCAGAGCGAACTCGCGATCCTGCGGTTTCGCATTGAAACACTCGAAGCAGACAAGAGGACAACCCGATGAAGCTCGTTGAAAACTGGCGCAAGCTGTGGAAATCAACCACGGTCATCTTTGGAACGCTTGGCCTTGCAGTGCCTGAACTGCTGCAGATCCTTGCCGACAACACGAACCTCGTCCCGTGGATGGACGACGGGTACAAGTCGGGCGTTCGTCTGGCCTGCCTGATCCTGATCGTGCTGCTTCGCCCTGTGAAGCAAGAAAGCCTCAAGCCATGAATCTCACCGATGTCATTAAGACCGCCATCAACCCAGCACTGGCTATCCTGCCAATGTCGATGGATTCGCCCAGGGCTCGCGTGATGCTGCTCACTACTGGCCTGCAGGAATCGCACTTCGATCATCGCCGCCAGATGGGTAATGGCGCCGCCCGCGGCTTCTGGCAATTCGAGAAGGGCGGCGGCGTCAAAGGCGTCTATAACCACCCGGCATCGAGCGGCCATTTGCATAACCTCTGCAAAGCCCGCGGCGTGTTGTTCGACATCCCGACGATCTGGGCAGCACTAGAGACTGATGATGTGCTGGCGGCTGGCGTTGCTCGGCTGCTGTACTACACCGATCCATCTGCGCTTCCCGCGGTGGACGACGCAGAGGGCTCGTGGAGGCTTTATCTGCGTACTTGGAGGCCCGGAAAGCCGAAGCCTGACACCTGGCCCGGCTATCACCAGCAAGCCTGTGCCGTACTGGGTCTGAAATGAATCCCTACGTCCTGCTCGCTTTGTTCATCGGCTGGGGCGCATCCATTGCCGGAACCGGCTGGTACTGCATCGGTGTCGGCGAAGACAAGATCATCGCCAAGCAGGCCAGCGACGACAAGGTTAGACAAGAAACCCGAGAAGCCGCCCAGCAAGGAGCTGCAGATGCCATCGCCAAACTCAAGCCGGTCAACACGACCATCCGTGCCAAGACAGAGACAATCGTTCGTGAGAACCATGTCTATCGGGATTGCGTCAACACTGCTGACGGCCTGCGCAGCATCAATTCCGCGCTCACCGGACGGGCTCCCGAGCCCATTGGTGGTGAGCGGTTGCCCAAAGCTGACGGAGCTAAGTGACCCGAGCTTCGGGGCTACGGTGCTGAAGCTTGTCGAGGTGGCTGGTCAGTACAACGAATGCCGAGAAGCAGCGCTTGCCGGGCAGCCAGTGCCAAAGGCTGACTACTCGCTCTGGCCGAAGCGTTAGAGAAAACTGCAAAGGTTAGAGACTGAATTGGCCTGCCCGGAGGGGATCGAACCCCCGACAACCTGCTTAGAAGGCATCCGGACAAATCAATAAGATCAACTGCTTAGTTTGCTTCTCTCTAACAGCGCAACTTCGATTTCTCAATGTTTAGCTAGGGTGGTTGCTGGCACGTTAGAGGGGTTTCAGCGGGTCGCCGAGGTCTTTTTGGCCGTCTTGTGCCGCACGTAGTCGGCGGTCTGGTGCTCCGTTGCGTGGCCGCCCATCGTCCGTGCGGCACCCATGCCTTCGGCCCGGTCCTTGTCCGTCAGGGCCTTGGCACGCAGGTCATGGATATGCGCATCTTCGATCCCAGCGCGCTCTAGCGCCCGATCCCACGCGATGCGCACCCCGTGATATTTGTACGGCCGCCCCTCCTGGTTGGCGAGGACGTAGCGGATGTTCGCGCGCTTGATCTTCTTCACGCGCTCGATGACAGCACGCAGCCTGGGCGTCCATTCGATCAGGACCGTCACCCTGGTCGTCTTGGCCAGCTTGCCAGGCTTGAAGGTGATCCCGTCCTTGCCGATGGCGGACCATTCCAGGGCCAGCAGGTCGCTGATGCGCTGGCCTGTCAGGTACGCCAGGTCGATCACCGCGCAGATCATCGGCCCGGAGCGCGTCAGCACGCCATCCTTCCCATACATCGCAGCTACCTTGATGCGCCGCAGTTCGCTGTCGGTGATGTAGCGATTGCGCGCCGCGATGCTGATCTGCTTGATGGCGCCGGTCGGATTCGATCCTTCAGGCCGAAAGCCCTTTTCCTCGGCGTACCGCATGAGCTCGCGCACCATCGAACGGTAGGCGTTGTACGTGCGCGGCGTGGCCTTGAAGCGCTTGAGGAATTCGGTCACGTCGGGCGTCTTGACTTGGGCGGCCCTGAACTCGGCGAACGCGTCAGAGATTTCGCGCAGCCGGAAAGCGTCGTCGTCGCGCGTGCGCTTCTCGCGGTCCTTGCCGACCTCTTCTTTCCAGTCGGCGATCAGCTTCGGCACCATGTCATCGATCCCCTTGTCGGCCGTCAGCTTCCCCAGTGCCAAGTACATGGCGGGCAGACCTTCGCGCTCCCTGCATAGCTTCGTCCACTTCCTGATCTTGCCGATGGCGGCGACGTGCCAGTACGAGCCGTCCTTGAGGTAGACCCGTGGGGGCAGATCTCGGCTCATCGTGTGCGCACCTTCGGCGCCCTGACGGTGGGTTCGTTGGCCGGCTTGCCAGCACCTGAACAGATCGCGTCGTAGTGGGTGCGCTCGACAATCACCGAGCCGTCAACCGGAGAGCGGCGCGCGCGATAGAAGCCTTGGCGCAGCAATTCGGCCAGTTGCTCGGAGGCTCGCTTGTAGCCTGTGACTTCGTGAAGCTCGTCTTTGCTCAGAATGGCGCTCATCGCTCTCCCTCCCTCTCTCCAGAGCTGCCGATAGAGGCAGCAGTGCGGCCAATTCGGCGTAGGTAGTGCGGCGGCAGCGTGCTCCAGTCGAACTCGTCTTTGAATTCGCCGCAGTGGTGCTCGCGTCTGGTCACGACGTGGCCGGCGCCGACATGGCGGCGCATGCTGTGCCCGGTGATGCCCAGCATCTGAAAGCGCTGCTCGGCAGATACCGGAGGACCGCGCCGGCACTCACCCACCAAGCTGTTGGCCGGCGCCCACCAGTCGCAGCCAGCGCAGCATGCGCCGTGCTCAGCGTAGAAACGGTCGATGATCGTGCTCAGCTTGCTCTCAGCCATGCTCGCCTCCAGTCTGGGTCCTGATAGCAGCCGCAACAGCCTTGGCAATGCGTCGCGCACCCGACCGGCCTGCAAGCCACCTGCTGAGTTTTCTGTCGTCGTCCTGAAGGAGGCCTGCAGGCCAGCCTGTTCTCTCGGTGTCTGTGGTCATTCTTCCTCCCAATAACTCATGTCTTCATCAGCACAATCGGAAGGGCTCTCCCATTCAGCGCTAAATTGGCCGTTCAGCGATTGCTCGGTCTCTGCGCACGCCTCGGCGAAATAGAGGGCGGTCTCGACATCAATGCCGCCTGCTGCGATGTAGCGATCAGCGCATGCCAAAACCCATTGCTCGCGTGTCTGTGGTGTGCTCATGGGGCTTCTCCCTTCATGGCGTCGATGGCGACGTCAAGGCTGGCTTTGCCGTCAGCGATGTAATCGCCCATGGCAGGCTCCAGCATGCATGGCAGCTGCGTTTCGCCATAGATTTTGCAAAGCCACTGATACCGCCCCGCATCTGCCTTCAGCCTCGCGATCTCCTCGTCTTTGGCCTGGAGTGCTGCGGTGGCGTATTCGAGCATCTGCTGGGCTGTAAACATGGTCCGCTTCGGCAGGCGAGAGAAGTTGAACGAGGTTTCGGAGAACTCGTCGCGCCAGCCGACTATGGTGTCGCCGTCCTCGTCGCATCGTATGACGGCGACCTGCCACGAGGTGGGCTTCGGAAGCGTCGGCATCTCTCCCGCCTGTTCCTGTGCCAGCGGCTCGGGCGTTTCGTTGGGGTGGTAGGTCATGCTGCTTCCATCACTGCTTCGATGAACGTGCGCGCGGCTTCGACATTGACGGCATTTCCGTAGGCGCGCAACTGCTCCAGCAGTCCGGGAAACGCATCAACCACCGGCTCAATTCCGGGTTCAATCGGGCGCCTTCTTCCGTCGAGGCCGATCCTCCACTCAATAGCGCGGCCTGGCACAGATCTTGGGGCGACCCCTTGCGCTCCGTTTCCCGTAATGCGCCCTCCAGTGTTCGGATGTTCTTGTCGCCATCTGTAGCCCTCGGCGTAGGCCACCCAGTAGAGACGGTCGCGGATCTGGTCAGAGCCGACGCCCGCAGCCGGGAACGGGACGGCCCCGAGGGCGTAGCCCATGGCCTCCACGTCAGCTTGTACAAGGTCGATCCAAGGATCTGCGTCTTTGCTCGCAACTTGCTCTCCAAGGACGATTGCAGGACGGCGCTGCTTGATGTGCCAACCGAACGCGGGCCAAAGGTGACGGGAGTCAGCAAACCCATCGCCGCGGCCTGGCGCGGAGAAAGGCTGGCATGGGCACGATCCAGACCACACAGGGGAAGCATCAGGCCATTCGGCCTGTCGCAGGGCGATAGGCCACCCTCCAATGCCAGCAAAGAAGTGACACTGGGTGTATCCAGCAAGTTCATTTGGAGTGACATCCTCGATGCTCCGTTCGTCTACGACGCCCGGCGCGATGTGGCCGGCATCAATGAGGTTGCGCAGCCACTGGGCGGCGTAGGGATCGATCTCGTTGTAGTAGGCCGTCATTCGCCCGTCCCTCCATCAGTAGCGCCATGCTCACCGCTCTTGGCGGTGGAGAGGGCGGCGTGGGCTTGCGCGAGCACTGAGGGTTCGAAGCCAAGTTCGCAGTAAGCGCTCCGGTCGTGGACCCCCGCCTCCGCGATCATGGCCTCCAATGCCTCACGCAAAGCGCTGTCTGCCACCGCTCCCCCGCATCCCTGAGAGGTGCAGGGCTGGTCGAGGAAGTCCAGATCCACACCGCGATCCTCTAAAGCCTTCTCTAGTTCTGAGATGTATGACTGAACCGCACCAACAGGACTGGTGCAGCCCTTCCATCGTTCTGGCACCGAAGACCGAAGCACGCGATCCATATGCGCCACCGTTGCAGGGGAGCGGGCCTCGGGCGCTGGGGTTGCGGCGAGGGCGGCGTCCATGGTCATCACTGCTTCGCATAGAACGCGAACGCCATATGACGTGATGCCTTTGCAGTCGCGCACCGTGAGCATGTTCCTGGCGAGATTCACGGCGTCGGCCCGGTCCACCGCCTGCGCAGCGCCTGCCGCTGCTGGTGCTTCGGAGCGCGATGCGAGGGCTGTTGGTTCGCTGTGGTGCCATAGGAACGCGCAGTAGGCCGCCACGTCGCGCGGGTCACCCTTCGCAACGTGCTCCAACAGCTTGGCGCGGCATTCGTCCATCCAGTCGGGCGAGAGCCATCCGTCGCTGTAGCCATACTTCACTTCGGCGGCGAGAAGTTTCTCGCACAGCGCATCAGAGAACCGACGCACGAGGTCTGCCGTTGCAGGATGCAAACCGCGCGATGCGAAGGCGGCATTTTCGGCAGCTTCGCGCTCGGCCTTCTCCAGCAGATCAAGCGACTCGAAGCGGCGGATTGCCTCATCCTCTTCCTCGGTCGTTGCTTCGGCCGCCATGAGCAGGTCTGCCCACTGCCAACCCTCTTCGTCAAGAATGTCCTGCATGGCACGGGTCAGGCGCGTCGGCACTGCAACGTAGCCCTTGCGCAGTCCCATTGGCTCCTCCTGCTCGCGCGCATCGATAGCGCCTGCCACTGGCGGTGTCTGTGCCGGGGCGCCAACCACCATGTTCAATACTGCGGCGCTGGGCCGCTCTTGCCTGCGAACTTCTGCGATCTGC
>Ga0105244_10003681_pt1 | contig 10828 bp, 7 predicted proteins | sample KBSM44metaG_FD_80423 | JGI IMG/M metagenome (GOLD analysis project Ga0105244, IMG submission 80423) | Miscanthus rhizosphere microbial communities from Kellogg Biological Station, Michigan, USA - KBS M4-4 metaG | ecosystem: Host-associated > Plants > Roots > Rhizosphere > Soil | place: Michigan...
GGTGTGGCAGCACCAGCTCGGCCGCGCCGCGTATGTCCCGCAAATCCACCTTCTCGCGGCCGTCCAGCGCGGCGAGCGCGCGGGCGGTCTTGTGCATGACGATATCGGCGCGCAGGCTGGCGACCTCGAACTCGCAGCACAAGTGGCTGATCAAATCGAGCATGGCGTCGTCCAGAGCGACAGTGGGCAGCAATGCCTGCGCCGTCGCCAGCCTTGCTTGCAGCGCGTCCTGCTGGTCGCGCCATTGCTCGACATAGCCGGCAGGATCGGCCTCGAAGGCGATACGACGCCGCACCACTTCCGACCTTTCCGTCTTCTCGCGTGGCGCGGTCACCTCGACCATCAGGCCGAAGCGGTCCAGCAGTTGCGGGCGCAAGTCGCCCTCCTCAAGATTCATCGTGCCCACAAGGGTGAAGCGCGCCGCGTGCCGGATCGACAGTCCATCCCGTTGCACGCTATTCACACCCATGGCCGCCACGTCCAGCAGCACGTCGACCAGATGGTCGGCCAGCAGATTGACCTCGTCGATATACAGCAGGCCGCGATGCGCGGACGCCAGCAAGCCCGGTTGAAACGCCCGTTGGCCGCCTTGCAGCGCGCGCGAGATATCGAGGCTGCCCAGCACCCTGTCCTCGGTCGCGCCCAACGGCAGCGTGACGAAAGGCACGGCGGACGGTTCCGGTGCCCGCCCACCGCACACGTCGCAATGCTCGCACTGCGCGCCGGCGGCACAATTGAACGCGCATCCGGGTACTCGCTCGATGCGAGGCAGGACATCGGCCAGCGCGCGCGCGGCGGTGCTCTTGGCGGTGCCTTTGTCGCCCCGTATCAGCACGCCGCCAATACTCGGGTCCACCGCGCACAACATCAGCGCCGTGCGCAAAGTCGATTGACCGACGATGGCGGTGAAGGGGAAATTCATATGACGCATCCTATCCGTGGCGCGGGGTCTCGCCGCGCTCTTCAAGTAGTTCTTCGCTACGCAGATACAGCTCGCGCAATTGGTCCAGCGTCTCCGGGCGCGGCTCCGCCCACATACCCCGGCTGGCCGCCTCCAGCAAACGTTCCGTGATGGCGTTCTGCGCCCAGGGATTGGCGTCCCGCAGGAATTCCTGCATCGCCGGATCGAAGGCATAGGACTGCGCCACGTCCTCGTACATCCAGTCGTCCATGACCTGGGCGGTGGCGTCGTATCCGAACAAATAGTCGACGGTGGCGGTCAGTTCCAGCCCCCCTTTGTAGCCGTGCCGCTGTATGCTGGCGAGCCACTTGGGATTGACCACGCGCGAGCGGAATACGCGCAGGGTTTCCTCCTTCAGGTCGCGCACCTGTGCGCGCGACGGATCGTGGCTGTCGCCAAAATAGTGGCGTGGCTGCTGGCCGCTCAGCGCGCGGATGGTGGCGATCATCCCGCCGTGGAATTGCAGGTAATCGTCGCTGTCGAAAATATCGTGTTCGCGGTTGTCCTGGTTGTGCAGCGCGATCTGCACGCCGCTCAGACGCATGCGGAAGGCGTCGCGCTGATCGGCGCCCTGCATGCCGCGCGCATAGGCGTAGCCGCCCCAGTTGACGTAGGCCTCGGCGAAATCGGCGTCCGCCTCCCAGTTGCGGTGCTGGATCAGCGGCAGCACACCGGCGCCATAGGCGCCCGGCTTGGCACCGAAGATGCGATAACCGGCGCGGCGCGCGGCTTCATCCTGCTCCAGCCCCTGCCCCAGCCAGTCAGCCAATTCGGCAAGATAGTGCTTGCGCACGAAGTTGTGGGTGAGCGGCTCGTCCAGCGCGATGACCTGGTTGACGGCGTCGTCGATCAAATCGATCAGTTGCGGGAAGGCGTCGCGGAAAAAGCCGCTGATGCGGGTGGTGACGTCGATACGCGGGCGTTTCAGTTCGTCCAATGGAATGATCTCCACCCCGCTGACCTGACGGCTCTCCGCCCGCCATACCGGCCGCACGCCCAGCAACGCCAGGATCTGCGCGACATCGTCGCCGTGGGTGCGCATCGCGCTGGTGCCCCAGATGCTGATGGCGACGCTCTCCGGATAATCGCCGCTCTCGCGCTGATAGCGGTCCAACACCTCGCGCGCGAGCTGCTGGCCGACCCGCCACGCCGATTGCGACGGCACACTGCGCGGATCGACCGAATAGAAGTTGCGGCCGGTCGGCAGGATCTGCGCCATGCCGCGCGTCGGCGACCCGCTCGGGCCGGCCGGCACGTAGCGGCCCGACAAGCCGCTCAGCAGGTTGTCGATTTCGTCGGTCGCGCGGGCCAGGTTCGGGACAAGCTCACGGCACGCGAAACCGAGGACGCGGCGAATGGCATCGAAGCGCGCAGGCCCGCCTGCGACGGTGCTTGCGGGCGACTGAGGACGCGGCTCGGCCGGTTTGGCGCGTGTTTTCCCCATCTGCGACAGGACATTGGTTTTCGCGCGCAAGGCTGGTTGCAGCAAAGGCGTCGCTGCTGCCGCCGTATCGAGGGCGCCGAAGACGCTGTCAATGACCGCATCGATACGCGCAGGATCGTACCCCCAGGCACCCAGTTTTTCGTACAGCCGCAGGCACAGGATATCCACCGCGTCCAGCGCGTTGGCGCGCGAGACGACGGCGCGATCGGCCAGCCGTGCCAGCGCCGGCACGACGTTGAGACGGCGCGTCTGCTGGTCCAGCAGCATTTCCATGGTCAGCCCGAACAGCCGCGCCACCTCCGATTGCAGACCGGGGATGTCGAGATTCGGCAAACGCGTGAGAGACACCAGCATGTCCGGCATCTGCCCGTCGTCCGGGCAGCGGCCCAGGATGTGCAGGCCGTCGCGGATCTGCGCCGAACCCAGTTCGCACAGATAGCCGTCCAGATCTTCGATCAGGTGGGCGACATCGGAGCCGCCCATCGCCGCCAACGCAGCCGGCAGACCTTCGCCATGATCATGATCGTGGTCATGGCCGTGATGGTGGTCATGGTCATGGTGCGCATGGCCATGATCGTGGTCATGGTCGTGATCATGATGCAGCAACCGCATCTGCAAATCCGAATTGAGATTGGTCTGCTTGACCAGCTCCCAGATCTGCTGCTGCAACAAGGGCAGCTTGGCAGGGTCCAGCACCTCGACCTGATAGTATTCATCGACCAGTTGCGTCAATTGGGCCAGCGCGCCGTAGGTGTCGGCGGTGGTCATCGGCGGCGTCAGGTGATCGACGACGACGGCATGGCCGCGCCGCTTCGCCTGCGAGCCCTCGCCCGGATCGTTGATGATGAACGGGTAAAACAGCGGCAAGTCGCCCAGCAGCGCATCCGGGAAGCACTCCTCGGACAAGCCGACGCCCTTCCCCGGCAGCCACTCCATCGTGCCATGCTTGCCGACGTGGACGATGGCGTCGGCGCGCCACTCGTCGCGCAGCCAGCGATACAGCGCATAGTAGTGATGCGTCGGCGGCAGATCCGGCTGATGGTAGATCGCGTCCGGGTCCATGCCATAGCCGCGCGGCGGCTGCAGCGCCACGAACACATTGCCCATCTCGATCCCGGCCAAGGACAGATGGCCGTCATGGACATAGGCCTCGCCCGGCGCCTCGCCCCACTGCGCGGTCATCTTGTCGCGCAACGGCACCGGCAGCTCCGCGAACCATTGCGCATACCGCGCCGCCGGCACCCGGCCGGCGGCATGCTTCAACTGCTCGGCGGTCACGTAGATATTGTCGTAGGAGCAGCGCGCTATCAGCTCATGAATCAGCGCCGTTCCGTCACCGGACGGCTGGCCCGCATCGTAGCCGTCGGCCCGCATCGCCTCCAGGATGCGCATCAGCGATGCCGGCGCATCCAGCCCGACCGCGTTGCCGATCTGGGAAGCCTTGCTGCTCGAATTGGTGAACATGAAGGCGACGCGCTTCTCGGCGTTCGGCAAGCGCTTCAGGCGCGCGAAGCGCGCGGCGATGCCGGCGATGCGCGCCACCCGGTCCGGCAACGGGTCATATTCGACCGCCTCGTTCGGCAAGCCGGCGGCGCGGGCCTTGAACGACAGCGGCACGGTGATGATGCGGCCATCGAATTCCGGCAGCACCACGTTCATCGCCGTATCGAGCGGATTGAGCCCGCGCGCCGACTGGCTCCACTGTTCCAGCGTCATGCCGCTGGTGATGGCCTGCAGCACCGGAACATCGAGCGTCTCCAGCACACCGACCGACCATCCGGCCGGCGTCGGGCCGCCCGGCGTGATCTCGCCCATCGCGAACGAGGTGGTATTGATCAGCACATCGATGTGCGCCCCCGAGGCGTCTGCGAGATAGCGCAACGCGCTGGGCAAGCTGCCGCCATCGCCGGCCCCGGCGCGCAGCGACGAGGTGAACACCGGCAGCACGTTCATGCCGCGCGCTTCCAGCGCCGTCAGCATGGCGTCGATGAAGCGCGTGTTCCCGCTCATCCAGTGGGCGCGGTAAAACACGATCCCCGCGCTTGGACGCGCCGGATCGCGCAACGCCAGCCAACCAGCCAGGCCGGCGCCGGGCGCCAGGTCGGGGTGATAGATACCGTGTTCCGGCAGCGGGTGCGCCGGCTCGAAGCCGAAGCCGGTCAGCAGCAGGTGGTCGGACAGATAGCGTAGCAGCTGCGCCAGATTGGCGCTGCCACCGGCCTGGAAGTACTTCAATGTCATCTGCAGCACATCCGCCGATACCGCCGACACGGCGGCCAGCTCGGGGTCGGGCTCGCCGGTGCCGCTGACAACGATCAAATGCCGGCCATGGCGGCGTGCGTGGTCCACCAGCTCCGTAAATCCTGGAACGCCGCCAAGTCGGCCCAACACCCGCACGATGATCACCCGCGCCGCGCGCAAATCCCCCGCCAACCACGCCGCCATCGAGGTATCGGCATCGAGCGACTGCAGGTTGACTCCCGCCACGCGAGCGAAGCCCGAAGGCAGCTGCGCCTGCGCCTGGTGCAACACCGTCAGATCGTTGGACGCATGCGTCAGCAGTGCTACGTCCGCCGGACCGGCTGCTGTTTCAATCATCTTTGGGTTCCGGTGCGCAGGTATCGCCTTCACCAAGGCGATGGAATATCAGGTCGCCCACTTCGCGACCGCCGATCAAGTGCTCGTTGACGATGCGTTCCGCATTGGCCTCGTTCACCCGCTGGTACCACACGCCTTCGGGATAGACCACCATCACCGGCCCCTCGTAGCGGCACGCCACCATGCAATGGGTGCGCGTGCGCTTGACGGCAAGCTCCGGATGGGCGTCGATCATTTCGCCCATGCGCTCGAACACGGCCTGCGCGCGTCCCTCGACGGGAGCGCAACGCGGACCGACGCACATGAATACGTGACGGTGGTGGGTTCTCATCGATCGGCGAAGCGCTTGTGGAAGAAGCCGGTCAGCGCGCCCAGCGCCAGCCAGAACACGCCATTGGCGAACGCGGTCGCATAGACAAAGGAACGCTGCAAATGTTCTGGCGCGACGCTGGCATGGACCGGCGGCTGCGGCGCGCCGACCAGATGCGGCAACACCAGCAGCGCGACGGCCGCCAGTTTCAGCGCCCAATGGCGGCCGAAGGCCAGCATCGCCAGCGCGGTGGCGGTCGACATCGCGGTCGCGATCCACCAGCCCTGGCGTGCGGCCACCGGCGCGGCGGCGGTACCGGGCAACTCCGGCGGCAAACCGATGGACGGCGCCAGGAAGAACACGGCGTAACCGGCGGCGCCCCACAGCAGGCCGGATCGCCAATCGGCCGGCCGCCCGCGCAGCCCGATGGCGGCCGCCAGCAGCAAGCCATAACCGACGGCCATGCTGACGTCGGCCAGCGCGGTGTAAAGCGTGCGCTCTACGCCATCCTCAGGCTGCCAGCCTCCGTGTTCGTGGGGTGCTTCATGCGCTGCTTCGTGCATATGTTTAGCGCCATCGGCGTGCGTATGCGCCACCGGCTCCGCCTCGGCCGCCGATTCCAGCACCTCTGCCTGCGCGATGATGCGCGTCACCTGCAAGTGCTGCACGCCGGTCAGCAGCAAGCCGGCCAGCAGGCCGGCCGCCGCCGCGGTGCGCACCATGCGATTGAACATGCCGGCGCCCGCGCCGGCCCCGGTACGGCTCAATGACACGGGAAGCCCGCCGAGTGGCGGCTGTCGTGGGCCGCGTTATGCAGCGCTTCCATCGACGCGAAACCGGCGCCGAACAGCAGCACCGCGCCCAGGCTCGCGGCCATCAAGGCCGCAATCAGCTTGTCTTTCAGTGCGACGGGACGGGCATGCGCATCGGCCTGGCCGGCGCGGATAGTGTTGATGGACATATTGGTTTCTCCGAAAAGCAGCGACGACCACGGGGTCGGAAAGCTCGTATCGGAAGATGAACCAGGTGGGAGACGAATGCGGCGCCAAGGGAGAACCGGAACGAAGATGCGCGGATCAAACCATGACAGTTCTCCACCCGTATCGCCCTCCGCAATACAAACGTGTTTACCGCTACTGGCTGGTTTCCGGGCTGGCGAGTGGGCATCCGTGCGGACACGCCTGGATTTGCGCCTTCCCATGCAATCGCACAGTGGCATCGTACAAATCCTTAACCTCGCTTACCGTTGCGGGGGCAGCGCCGGCATTGCCGTTCCAGCGGAACGACGCACCGACTTCCCATTTAAATCTGCAAACGATCATTTGCAGATACCAGAAGCTGACTACCGGCGCAGTATAGGTCTGCGACTGCGGAATTGCAAGACGATCATGCCATCGTGCGCGGGCCGGTGACGATACGGTCCTGGTTTCAGCCGTCCACCGGATGCGCCGGCGTGCTCAGCATCAGCTGATAGAACGCGAGGTCCAGCCAGCGGTCGAACTTGAAGGCGGCATGACGAATGGTCCCTGAGTGCACGAATCCCAGCTGCTCGTGCAGGGCGATGCTGGCCGCGTTGGCGGCGTCGATGCCGCCGACCAGGATGTGCAGGTCGGCCTGCCGCGCGGCGTCGATGATAGCGCTTAGCAAAGTGCGTCCCAGTCCCTTGCCGCGCTGATCGCCCCGCACATACACCGAGTGCTCGACCGAGTATTTATTGGCCGGAAAGCCACGAAACGCGCCGTAGCTGGCGAATCCCAGCAACTCGCCCGCTCCGTCCTCCAGCCCGATGACCGGGTAGCCGCCGGCGCGCTTGGCCGCAAACCAGTTCTTCATCGTTTCCATCGTGCGCGGATGGTACTCGTAGAGCGCGGTCGAGTTGGCGATCGCGTCATTGAATATGGCGAGAATGGCTCGCGCGTGGCGCTCTTCCGTACAGCTGATGAGTTGCATTGGGGCTCCGAAATAAGGATTTTGATTGAGACTCGTCAACATGATAGACGATAAATCTCAAGCCTTTCAACGGCCACCCCTGCCATCCAGACATTTTCGTACAGAAAATAAAAACAAACGGATAGACTGGGTTACGGATGCACTTTCCTTGTTGTAATATTACGAAAAAAGGGGTATCGCGCCTCATTAAGAATAAATATAACGAGGTAGCATTAATCATGAAACTAGCTCACGCGCCCTCCATTCGAACCAGGCTAATCTGGCTGGTGGTGGCGTGCATCGTCCCCGCGTCGCTGATGGTGGTAAGGATGATCGCCTCCGACTACGAGCTGGCGCGCGCCGCCTTCATTCGCAGCGCGATGACGACCGCCCACGCCAACGCGATGGCGGTCGACAAGGAATTCGCCGTCATCGAATCGACCCTCAAGGCGCTCGCCACCTCCCCCAGCCTGATCGGCGACGACCTCAAACCATTTTACGGCCAGGCGCGCGCCATCTGCGCCAGCCAGGACATCTTCAACATCCTGCTCGAAGACGGTACCGGACAACAGTTGATCAACACCTTCCAGCCCTACGGCACCACGCTACCCAGCACCGGCCTCGGTCCGTCGTTGACTTATATGCGGAGCAACGACGCCACCGCCATTTCACAGGTCTTCATGGGGCCCGTCTCCAAACGCTACATCGTTTCGGTCGGCATCCCGGTCATCAGAAAGTCGGGCGGCTTCCACGCCTTGAGCGCGGTGGTGACGGTGGAGCGCTTCGGCACCATCCTCAAACAGCAGCAATATCCCGAACACTGGATCACCACCATCCTCGATAACAAAGGCACGGTGGTCGCGCGCACCAGCGACATGCATCGCTACGTCGGGCAGCAAGCCATTCCCGAGGTGCTGGAAAGGCTGAGGGAACGGCCGGAGGGCGCTTTCGAAACCCAAACGCTCGACGGCAAGCCTATCCTGGCGGTGCTGGCCAAGGCCCCCAATTCGCAATGGACGGTGGCCATCGGCATTCCCATCGCGGTGTTGAACTCCCAGTTGCTTGCCAAACTGTGGACGCTGGTGCTGTCGACCATCCTCCTGCTGGGCGGCGGCCTGCTGTTCGCCTGGTACATCGGCAACCGCATCAGCCGCTCGATCCGCGACCTGGTGGCGCCGGCGCTCGCCCTCGGCGCCGGCGACAGCATCGAGCCGGCCACCTACGGCCTGCGCGAGGCGAACGAAGTGGGACAGGCCCTGGTCAAGGCGTCGAGAATGCACGCGCTGGCCAAGCACCAGGCCACGCACGATCCGCTGACCGGCCTGGCCAACCGCGCCTTGTTCACCGAGTTCCTCGCCCGCCAGCTGAGCCTCTGCGAACGCAATCAGGACCGGATGGCGGTGCTGTATCTGGATCTGGACAACTTCAAATTCATCAACGACACCTACGGCCATGGCGCGGGAGACGAGCTTTTGAAAGATGCCGCCGACCGCCTGCGCTCCGAACTGCGGAAATCCGACATGGCCGCAAGGCTTGGTGGCGACGAGTTCGCGGTGGTGCTGGTCGCCAGCGGCGAGGAGGAGGCGGCCGGCGTCGTCGAGAAGCTTTCCCACCGCATGGCAATGCCATACGAAATCGACGGCCATGAATTGCTGGCCGCCGCCAGCATCGGCGTGGCCGTGTATCCGCAATCGGCCAGCACCGCCGACGACCTGATCGCGTTCGCCGATGATGCCATGTACAAGTGCAAGGCGGAGCGCAAGCGGGCGCGCGCCGTCACGATCGACTAAGGTCGCCCAGGCGGCCGGTCAATCCCGGCCGGCGCCTTCCACATACACCTCGTCGCCGCAGCCCACCGCGCGCGTACGCGCAGGCGCGGCGTCGCCCACCATCTGCTTCAATTCACCGTCGGTGCTGAATTCGAGCGGCAGCGACACGCGGATCTCCTGAAGGTATTTACGCTGCGTGCAAATCAGCGTGATGCTGTCGGCCACCCGGGCGCCGTAGCTCGCCTTGACCCGCTCGAAGAAATCGTTGACCCGGAACGACTTGCCAACGCTGCCCAACACGATCTTGCCCACTTCCGAATCGTTCACCACCCGCACCGCCGACGCGGCCTTGATGAAATAGTCGTCCGGCGACAGCGATTGGCATTTGCCATGTTTGTTCCACTCGTAGGCGCCGAAGGTGCGCTCGTAGAAGAAATTCGGCATCCACGGCGCCACCTTGTCGATGGTTTCCTGCTTCAGCGAGAACTGCTCGCCCTTGCAGCTGCCGTAATTGTTGCCGCACTCCTTTTTGTTCGGCCACAGGCCATGCAGGTTCAGGTTCTTCGCCTGCAGCGTACCGCCGTTCATGGCGTCGCATTCCGGCTTTTTGCCGTTGTATTTAACATGTTCGCAAAAGCCCGGCTGCCAGGTGATCGCCAGCAGATAGCTATCCTGCTCGTTGGCGATATTGCACGAGCCTCCGGCGGCGGCGATCTCGCGCCCGCGCTGCGCCTTGCCCGGCTTATCGCTCAACTCCGGCGTACCGCATTCCTTGCGCACCCAGCGCAATGCCGGCTGCGCGCCCGGCACCTCGACCCTGATCCAGTCGTAATCGACCTTGTTGATCTTGCGGACCGTGTACTCGGTCCCCGGCACGATTTTCTGCGCGCCCGGGTTGCTTTGTTTGGCGAAGGACGAGAAAGCCTCGCAGCTCTTAGTGGCGGTGAAACTGCCATTGGCCGACTCGCTGGCGCTGCAACCGAACGCGGTAAACACTAGCAAGAAGGCGGCTGCGGGGACGGTGTGACGGGGCATATCGGCTCCTGAATAAACGAAATGCCGATATCTTAGCGGACTTTCTTAATAAAAGGCTACGGTGCGCCTGGTACGGCGAATATGTTGATTTAGACTGGTCCTCCCGGCGCCACGGCGTTGGCGATCAAGCGCCGCAGATCGCCGTCGTGGTGGAAGCCGGCCCGCTCGGCGGCCGACGCATCGAGCGGCGGCTGGCGGCCGAAGCCCTGCTCCAGGCGTTCGTCCGGCAGATACTCGACCAGCGCGCGGCGATCGTCGCCGAATTCCAGCGCCAGGCCGTCCACCACTTCGGCGATGGTCAGCCGCAGCACCGGCAAGGTATAGTCGCGGCGCCCGGCCGCTTGCGCTGGCGCCAGGGCCGCCGCGTGCAGCAGGTTGTCGACGCAGCAGCCCACCGACATCCACCATGCGACCGCCTGAGCCGACACCGGACACGTAAAGCGCTCGCCATCCCTGAGTCGCCAGAAGATGTCGCTCATGAAGGCCGACAGCAGGCCGGATCGCGCTGGCGGGCGCGCAACGATGCCCGGCAGGCGCAGGATGCGCCCATCCAGCCAGCCGCGCCGGCTGTAATCCTGGATCAGCACCTCGCAGGCGAGTTTGTGGGCGCCGTAACTCAGGTGCGGCCGCATCGGCGTGTCGTCGCCGATATGCTCCGGCAGCGGCGCGCCATACACGGCGATGCTGCTCGAATAGACCAGCACCGGCGGCCGGCTCCGCCCTTGGCCCTGGGCCTGGACACGGCAGCACTCCAGCAGCGCCATCGTCGCATGCAGGTTGAC
>Ga0105244_10003685_pt1 | contig 10826 bp, 8 predicted proteins | sample KBSM44metaG_FD_80423 | JGI IMG/M metagenome (GOLD analysis project Ga0105244, IMG submission 80423) | Miscanthus rhizosphere microbial communities from Kellogg Biological Station, Michigan, USA - KBS M4-4 metaG | ecosystem: Host-associated > Plants > Roots > Rhizosphere > Soil | place: Michigan...
CGTGAAGGCGCCGATCTTGCCGGTGATGCCCGGGCCACCGAAGTTGGCGAAGGTGGTCAGCCAGATCAGCGCGATCGTGCCGACGCACAGTGGAATGGCACCGGTGCCCAGCCAGGGGATGAAGGCCGTCATGTAGCCCACCGCCGAAATGGCCACGGCCACGTTGGCGATGGCCAGGGACAGGAAGTACAGGTACGAACAGAGGAAAAAGCCCGACTTTGAATGGGCCTCCTCGGTGTAGGCGGACAAACCGCCCGAACGCGGACAGAAGACCCCGCACTGGGCAAAGCAGTAGGCGATGGCCATCGAGCCGATCGCGGTGAAGATCCATGACAGCAGCGAGACGGCCCCCAGTTGCGCCATGTTGGTGGGCAACATGATGATGCCCGAACCCATCATGTTGACCGTCACCAGCGTCGTGAGCCCCATCAGGCCCATTTTCTTGCTTGAATCAGCCATCGCAAACTCCTTGCCTTGTTCAGAGTTTTGAACCTGGGCCTGGCGACGTGCGGCACGCGGCCGGACAGGGGCTAATGCTTACTGCTCGAGCACTTGAACCGGTTGGGTGCCGTGCCGTGCCGTTCGCTGACGCTGGAGTTCCTCGGACCTCAAAGGCATGTGTCCCGGGGGTCAGGAGCGAATGCACTATTGGGTATAGTTCATTTTTACTATTCAGCGCACCAGGAACAGCAGGCCCATGACCAGGGCGGCCAGGAAGAAGGTTTCACCCACCAGCATCACGATCGGTCGCCAGCCCACCTCTGCCAATTTCTGCAGAGAGGTTTTTACGCCCAGTGCGGCGATGGCGAAAACCAGGCAACCGCGTGACAAGTCGTTCATGCCACTGGTCAGTGCGTGTGGAATGACCCCGGTGCTGTTGATAGCCACCAAGGCCATGAAGGCGACCAGGAAACCGGGGACCACAGGAATGCGCCCGCGCTCGTTGCCCGCATGCTGGCGGCGGAATAGCCAGGCAACCACGACGACCGCAGGGACCAACAGGGCCACACGCAGCAACTTCACCACCGTGGCGATATCTCCGGTGACCGGCGAAATCATGTAGCCCGCCCCCACCACCTGGGCGACATCATGGATCGTCCCGCCGAGGAAAGTGCCCGTCTGCTCGGGGCTCAGGCCCAGCAGCTTGCAGAGGATGGGATAGGTGATCATCGCCAGTGTCGACAAGCCGGTGACGCCGACGACGGTGAGCAAGGTGTCGCGTTCACTGTTCTCGTGCTTGGGCAGCACCGCGGAGATCGCCAGTGCTGCCGATGCGCCGCAAATCGCCACGGCACCGCCAGTGAGTACACCGAAGTCGGCACGCTGGCCGAGCAGCCGGGCGCTGGCCCAACCGACACAGAGGGTCGCGGCGACTGCCAGCACGGCGGCAATCACCGTTTCAAACCCCAGCGAACCTATCTGCTCCAGTGTGATTCGCGCACCGAGCAGAACGACGCCAAAGCGCAGGATGGTGCGCGAGGCAAACTCGATGCCGGGCAGGCAACGGCCGTCTTCGATCAAGAAGTGGAACGTCATGCCAAAGAGCAGCGCATACAACAACGTGGGGCCGCCGTAATGGTCGGCAATGAAAGCGGAAGCCATGGCGATTGCCAGGCTGACCATCAGGCCTGGGCCAAGTGCCTGCACACGGCCTGAGAATCTGCGCAGGAAACTGCCGGAAGATGCGTAGTAAATATCTTTGATCATGACACTGCTCCCCAACTCGCCTCGTTGAGGAACGGCCCTTCCCATTTGCCTGTTTTTTTTGTTTTTCATGACTTGGGTTCACATGCATTTGTACGATGAGGCGCACTAAATCAAACGTCGAATAATGACGGAAGTGAATATCCGTCATTCATGGTATGCACAGCGCGAATTCCGGCCATCCCTGGCACATCGCGGGGACTTGGCGGATCAGCGCACCCCTTCCTGGCGCAGGGCTGCCGGGGTGTAATTGGCCATCAACGCTTTCACGCCAAACTCTACGCTGCGTTTTTCCTCGTTCTTCAGGCCCAGGACCGAGTAACGGCCGGACACCAGGTCATACAACGTCTCGGCGGTGTAACCCGGTACCTTATGGTCGTAATACTGTTGCGCATGACCTTCGGCGACCCGCCACAGTTGGCCACGGCCGTCATAGTGATCGACCTCGGCGAGTTGCCAGGTGTCCTCGTCGAAGTACATGTGGCGCTTGGCATAGATATGCCGTTCACCCGGCTTGAGCGTGGCCTCGACTTCCCAGACGCGGTGCAGTTCGTAGCGGGTCAGGTCCTGGTTGATGTGGCCGGGCTTGATGATGTCGTCGTACTTCAGTTGCGGCGAATCGAGCTTGTAGCTGTTGTACGGGATGTAGAGTTCTTTCTTGCCGATCAGCTTCCAGTCGTAGCGGTCCGGGGCACCGTTGAACATGTCGTAGTTGTCGGAGGTGGCCAGGCCGTCGGCGGCGGTGGCCGGCCCGTCGTACGCCACTTGCGGAGCGCGGCGCACGCGGCGCTGACCGGCGTTGTAGAGCCAGGCCATGCGCGGCTCTTTGACCTGGTCGATGGTCTCGTGCACCAGCAGTACGTTGCCCGCCAGACGTGCTGGCGCGGTTACCCGCTGGATGAAGAAAAACAGGCTGTTCTCGGCCTTGCTCTTCTCGAGGTCCGGCAGATTGCTCGGGTAAGAAATCTCGTCTTCGAAATGCACCATGGTGAACGAGCCATTGGTCTGTGGCTGCACACGGGTGACGAAGCGGTGCACGTTGCCGCCGCGATAGCGGGTGGTATGGTTCCAGGCGACCTCGACGCCGTTGGCCGGAATCGGGAAGGCGTAATAGCGGCTGTCACTGAAGTTCTGCAGACCGTTGCCGCCTCCCAGGGTTTCGGTTTTGGCCGCGCTGGTCTTGATCGCGCTGTAAATCTCGTCGGGCAACGCTGCCGTACGGTGGGTGGCGTACACCGGAATCCTGTAGGTCTGCGGGTAGCGCTGGAACATCGCCAGCTGGCCCGGCGTCAACTTGTCCTTGTACTTCTCGGCGTTGCTTGCGGTGATGCTGAAGAGCGGCTTTTCGCTGGCGAACGGGTCGGCCAGGAAACCCTTGGCATCCACCGCGCCGGCGTTGGTGGGCAGGCCGCCGGTCCAGGCCGGAATCGAACCATCGGCATTGGCGGCCTTTTCGGCGCCCATTGGCGTCAGGCTGGCACCCAGTCTGGCGACCTGATCGGCGGGCACGGCAGCCATGACGCCGGTAGCCAGCAGCGACAGGGAAAGAGCGCCGGTTTGCAGCAGATTTCTGGTGATTTTCATTGTTATCGCCTTTCTCATGTTGATCCGTTAGAAGTTCACGCCGAGGCTGAGGGCGAGAAAATCGCGATCGACCTGGGTGTTGTACTTGCCGTCGAAAAAGTTCGTGTAGCTCATGCTCGCGGTGTAGGTGTTGCGGTATTCGGCATCCAGCCCGAGGCTCACGGCCTTGGCGCCTTCAGTGAACAGGCCGTTGGGGCCATAGCCGTTGACGTCGTGGGACCAGGCCACGTTTGGCTTGAGGTTCACCCCGGCGAAGACGTTGCTGTAGTCCCAGATGGCCCGTGCGCGATAGCCCCATGAGGTGGCGGTGACGAAGCCGTCGCTGTCGCAATTGCGCACCAGGTTTTGCGTGGCACCGGTGTTGCCGACGGCGCCATTGATGGTGGTCTGGTTGAGCGCCTGGCAGGTGTTCACTGCGCCAGTGGCCGGCAATGCGCCAGGGCCGAACACCGGATCACGGCCATAACGGGCCTTGTCGGTGGACTCAAGACCACCGACGTGAACCACCCCGACCTCACCCACCAGCGTCAGGCGCTCGGCCCCCATCACCTGATCGAAGAAGTGCGTGAAGGTGGTCTGCAGCTGGGTGATTTCCTTGCGGCGGTAACCTTGCAGGTCGCTGCCCGGGGTGCCGTTGAGCAACGAAGCGTTGCCGTACAGCGGGCTGACGCTGGCCTTCAGCGGATCGACCACGGCGAACAACAAGTCAGTGGTACTCAGCTGCACCGGCGCATTGGGCCGGTAGCTGATTTCGCCCTGCCATGCCGTGCCGGTAGGCAGCGTGGTAGAGAAACTCAGGCCATACAGGTGGATGTCTTCCGGGTACTCCATGAAGTAATGCGCGTTACCCGCGACCACCAGCGGCGCGGCGGCGCCGAAGGGAGCGGCTGCGTTGTAGACGCTTTGCGCCGGGGCCGTGTCGCCAAAGAACGGCGCGCGGCTGTGGTAGTTCATGAAGTAGGCGCCGAACTCGGTGTCCAGCGGGTCGAACATGTAGCGCAACGCCAGGCCCCACTGGCCGCTGTCGCGCGCATCCCGGTCCGGGCCACGGTTGACCCGGGTGCCTTCGACGTTCTGATTGATGTCCAGGGCTGTGCCCGGCAAGCGGTTGTTGATCAGGTTGCCCGCTGCCGGGTTGTTGGTCAGGAGGCGCAGATTGTCGGTGCAACCGTCGGCGACCAAATCCGACTGGGCGAAGAACGTGCCGCAGTTATCTACCACGGTCTGGTCCCACTCGAGCTGGTAGAACGCCTCGGTCGACAGGTTATCGGTCAGGCTTTGCTGAACGAAGAACATGTTCACCGGAATCAGGCCTTCCTTGACCTCCGCACCCGGACGGCGAAAGGCGGAGACGTCGACCGGGTTGATCGAGTTGATGCCGTTCTGGATGAAGGTGCTCTCCCCCCAGCTGACCACTTGCTTGCCCATTCGCACGCTGCCTGGCTGGTCGGCCAGGTTGTAGTTGTAGTAGGCGAACGCATCGAGCAGTTGATAGCCGGAAGACTTGGCCCCCTCCTTGCGCCCATCGTTGTCGATGTCCTTGAACGGGCGACTCTCGTCCTGCAGTTCAAAGTCGTACCAGTACTTGCCGCGCATGAACACGCCGACATCGCCGTACTTCAACTCCAGGTCATGAATGCCCTTGAAGATTTTCGAGAAGGTTTCGTTCTTCCTGAAGTTCAGGCGCGAGTCGTCGGAGGTCTGCGACAACCCTTTGCCGCCGTTATTGACGCCGATCAGATTGCTGTCCGGGTTGGCGGTCGACCAACTGGCGCCGATCGACAGCGAGGAATCGAACTGTCCTTCGATTTCACCGACGTTGAAATTGACCGCCTGCGCTTGCGTGACGCAGCCCAGGGCAATGGCGCTTGCAAGCGCCCTCAGTTTGAACTCGGCACGCGTTGTTGTTGTTTTCATGCGGTTCCCTGTCGGGTTGTTGTTTTTGTTTTTATGTGACGGATGCCGGAAAAGGGAATTTCCAGGCCAGACTTCCCGTTACCGAGCGGTTAGAGGAAGTCCGGCGGGTTGATGTCGTGGCTGACCTACAGGCTCTTGCCTTGCTGGTCAGGCGGTCGGCGATTGTTCAAAGCACGGCAAATCGCGATCCGGGGCGACCCATGGCAACGCCGAGGCACACCAAAGGTGCATGCCCGGTTGCGCTTGCGCGGCATTGCTCAGGGTTCCGGCCTTGATTGCCAGCACGCCTGGCATGGCCGCTATTTCGGAGTACAACGCCGAGCCGCAGGCATTGCAGAAAAAGCGCCGCACCGGATGGCCGCTGCCACCGGGTTTCTCGTAGCTGGCGAGCGTCTCGCCCGCTACGACGAAACCCTCGGCCGGCAACAGCAGGTTGATCGAGAAAGCGCTGCCCGATTGTTTTTGGCAGTCCGTGCAATGGCACACGGCCGTGGTCAGTGGCGCCACGTGGCTGGAGTACTTAACGCAGCCGCACAGGCAGCCACCATCGATGCTGGTCATGGAAGTTTTTCCTTATGAATGAAACAGGCAGGTTTTGTTGCCGGCGCCAGGCGGCGCCGTGCGCTAAAGCAAAGGCGAATGCCGGGGCGCGGTCATGCCGCTTTGGTCAGGGGTGGCAGAGCTGGGTTTCCAGATGGCCGCGTGGCGCTGGGTGCGCCCGAACGATGAGAAACCATTGCTGAACCAGAAACAGGCCAGCAGCCCCGACAGCAGGCAGACGATCAGCATCGCGTACTTGATCGCCGCCAGGTCGTGCAGCACATAGTCGGTCAGCAAGCCAACCGCTACGGGGCCCAGTCCGGCGCCCAGCAGGTTGATGATGCCGGTGTACATCGCCGCGAACTGACCCCGCATCGGTGCCGGCGCACTCTCTTGAATGGCCGCAGGCCCGGCACCGAAGAAGATGAACCAGAACGGGCAAGAGATCGCGAGGAAGATCAGCGCCAGCTGCTCCGTGGGCATCAGCAACATGACCGAACTGCTCAGCGTCAGGCCGAGGCTGCCGACCAGGGCGACCCGCAAATTGCCATGGACCACGCCGCGATTGCGCCAGTAATCGCCCAGCCAGCTGCCGACCAACGCCCCCAAGGGACCGAGGAAACACAGGTACAGGCCCAGCTGCTTGCCAATTTCGGCGTAGGACCATGCGAACTCACGGACGAAGAAGGTCGGCACCCAACTGCTCATGGCGTACACACCCATGTAGAAGAACCCGCCGCCCAGCATCAAGGCCGCGTAGCTTCTGCGGTTCGCGCGAAGAAAGGCCATGACCTCGGAAAACGGCAGCTGACCGGCCTCGGGCACGCGCTGTCGGGACCGGCGTTTTCGGGCTCGTGGTTCGGGGATGGCCGTCACCAGCAAGGCGATCAGCAGCCCCGGCAGACCGAGTGTCAGGAACGTCAGTTGCCAGGCCTCCAGCTTGCCCAGCAGCGGCAGTGTGGGCGCCGCAGCGGTGAACAGCCCCAGCACCGAGCCACCGATGAGCAAACCCGCACCGGCGCCAAACGGGCCGGCGGCACCGAAGACGCCCAGGGCCTTGCCCCGCTTCCCGGGCGCAAACAGGTCCGCCAGCAATGACACCGTGCCCGGAATCAGCACGGCTTCGCCGACCGCCACGCCGATACGCGCCAGCAACAGATGCCAGTACTCGCTGGCCAGCCCGCCCGCGGCCGTGGCCAGGCACCACAGGGCGACACCCACGGCTATCACCATGCGTCGGTTGCCGTGGTCGATCAGCCGGGCAATCGGCATCCCCACCACGGCGTAGAACGCCGCGAAGGTGAAACCATGCAACAGCCCCATCAGGGTATCGCTGACACCCAGCGAATGCTGGATCGGACCGACCAGCAAGGTCAGGATCTGCCGGTCCATGATGGAGAAAACATAAGCCAGCAACAGGGTACAGACGGCATACCACGCGCTATGCCGGCTCACCCCCAGCCAGGGTTGCTCACCGCTCACGGCAGCATCGGATTTGTGCAACATCGTTCTGCCTCATTGTTGTTGTTTTCAAGGGAGGAACTCAGACACTTGCCTGCGGTGCAGGCCATCGGGCGAAACCTGATCAGCCAGGCGTCGCATCCTGGCAAAGCGCCTGAGTCCAGACGCTATTTTCACGCCAGAAGTTTTCCTTGCGCCAGTACGCCGGCAGTTCGCTGCCCGTCGAGCGGATCACACGCTTGAGCAGCATTTTCAGCAGCTGTGCTTCCTCGAAATTCAAACCCTGCTCGGCGGACGTTTCGGCAGCCTTGGCAAAGGCCAGCAGCTCAATGGCGAAACGACGGCCCTGCTCGGTGAAGTGCACCCGTCGATCCTGGTCGATGACCAGCAGGCCGCGCTCGACCAGCGGTTGCAGGTCTTTCGCCGCCACTTCCTGGCCCGTGATCGCGACCAGATGCTGCAGGTCGGCCAGGGTCCGGCCATCGCCCAGGCTGAGGATGGTCAGCAACTCGTAGTCGATGTCGCGCAGGCCATGCTCCCTGAGGCGCTCTCGAATCGGCATGAGCAATTGGTAGTAGGTGCGCCCCAGCAGAAAGCCAAGCCAGTCGTCACCAAAGTTCGAGCTTGCGTCCACAAGGTCGCTGTTCTTCTTCAGCAACAGACCATAACCACCGCTGTGAAAGACCAGCGGCGACTTGTCGAAGCTGTCGAAGGCCACGACTTCACCGACGAAGATGATGTGATCGCCGCCCTCATAGCGGTAGGTGGTCCGGCACTGGAAACGCGCCGAGCAGCCTTCGAGCAGCGGGATGTCACCCGGACCGCGCTGGATCGGCAGAGCGGCGAACTTGTCTTCGCCACGTTTGGCAAAGCGGTTCGACAGTGACTCCTGATCGGCCGCGAGAATATGCACCGCGAAGTGTTCGGCCGTCATGAAGGCAGGTGCGCTTGACGAGGTTTTGCTCAAGCTCCACAGCACCATCGGCGGCTCAAGGGACACCGAGTTGAAGCTGTTGGCGGTCAGGCCATAGTCCTGCCCGTCTTCGCCACGGGTGGTGACGATGGTGACACCTGTGGTGAAAGACCCAAGTGCCTGGCGGAACTGCTTGGGATCGAAATTGGTGGTGTTCATGGGCGTGCTCCATCGCTGCCGGCGAGCGGCAGCGAATTGTCGACTTGGGTTCAGAGAGGCTCAGCGGTTCAGCAGTGGCATGACCAGACGACCAAAGCGCTCGGCTTCTTCGTGATGCGGGTAGCCGGAAAGGCAGAACCCACTGCAACCTGCGTCGACGAACGCCAACAATTGATCCGCGACCTGCTGCGGATTGCCGACCACGGCGACACCCGCACCGGGGCGCACTTCCGTGATGCCGGTCCACAGGTGCGGGGTCATCTTGCGGCCCACGGTCTGGGACAATTCCTTCTGCCGCTGGTTGGCCACCGACTCCGCCATCATGGTCTTGACCTCGGACAGCCAGGTCGGATCGGCACCCGTGACCAACGCGTCTGCCGCCGCCCAGGCTTCTTCTTCGGTTTCCCGGCAGATGATCTGCAGGCGCATGGCGAACTCGATTTCCTCGCCACGGCCGTACTTGGCGGCGCGCTCGCGCATTTCCTTGATTTGCTCGGCGATACGTTCCGGGTAGTCACCCCAGAACAGATGCACGGCCGAGTGCTTGGCGGAAATTTCCGCGGCCTGCTCCGAACCGCCGCCGAGGAAGAATGGCGGGTGTGGCTGCTGGAAATTCTCCAGGGTCTTGCGCGGTCCGTGAACCTGATAGTACTTGCCGTTGTACTCGACCCCCTCCTCCGTCCACAGGCGTTTCATCAGCTCGACCTCTTCCTCCAGCTGCTCGTAACGTGCCTCCTTGGAGACAATCGAGCCTTCGGCGTAGGCGTCTTTTTCGCTGAGACCGGCGATCAGGTTGACGTAGATGCGCCCCTGGGACAGTTGGTCGAAAGTGGAGAACATCCTGGCCTGCGCCAAGGGATGGATGATGCCGGGCTTGACCGCAATCAGCGCCTTGAGTTTTGTCGTCCGCGCGATCAGGAACGAGGCCGTGACCCAGGCATCCCAGCAGTAAGGAGTGACCGGCACCAACACATAGTCGAAACCGGCATCTTCAGCGGCCAGGGCGACTCGCTCGAAATGCTCCATGGATTGCGGGATGTTTTTGCTCGGATCGCTGAACGCAGTGGTGTCGCCCAGAGTCGGGATGAACCAGCCGAATTGAATCTTTTTATTGTTATTCATGATTTGTGCACTCGCGCTAATGAACGATGGGAGGCACTAAATCAAACCCTCGACAATGGGGGAAATGAATATGTAACATTCAAGGTATGCACAATATAAATACCAAGACACTCGACCTGAATTTACTGGTGGTGTTCTCCACGCTGTGGGACACCCGCAACGTGACGCGCGCGGGCGAGCGCCTGGCGCTGAGCCAATCGGCCGTCAGTCATGCATTGCGCCGATTGCGTGAACGCCTTGACGACGAACTGTTCGTCTTGGGCAGCAGCGGCCTGGTGCCGACGCCCCGGGCGGCCGAGTTGATTGCCCCGGTGCGCGAAGCGCTGGAAAAGATCGATCAGGCGTTGCAAGGCGGTGACGCCTTCATGCCCGCCACCACGCAACGCAAGTTCCGCATCGCCGCCGGTGATTTCGTGGAGTTCTTGATCCTGCCGGGCTTGATCCAGCACATGTCCCTCGAAGCCCGGGGCGTGATGATCGAAGTGGTTCCGTTGCCGGCGACCAACGTCTTGTCGGCGATGCTGGAAAGCGGCGAGATCGATCTGGTGATCAATACCCCCATGACGCTTGGCGCCGGGCTGCGCCATGAGCAGATCACCGTCATCGAGCTGGTGACGATGATCTGGGCGCGTGAAGGCGTTCCGCCAGGGCGCTTCCCCCTGGAGCTCTATCTTCAGCGGCCACAAGTGATGATCGAATTACATCAACGCTATGGCAACATCATCGATCGGACGCTCACTTCGCTGGGCCTGGAGCGACGCATCGGCGCACTGGTGCAGAACTTCATGGCGATGCCGGTGATCGCCGCGCAAACCGGTTACATCTGCAATCTACCGAAATTGATCGCTCAGGTTTTTGCCGACAACTTCGGACTCAGTTGCCATGAGCCACCCGTTGAGTTTCCTCAACCCGAACTGGTGGCGTATTGGCACACTCGCTACGATGCCGACCCCGGCCTGCTGTGGTTACGAGAACGAGTAAAGCAGTCCATTCGGTCCTGATGCGTCGTATCCAGCCATCAGGAACGCCCTGCTGTACCTGTGACAGGCAGGTTGCCGAGCAGTTTGAGCCCGGTGCTCTTGACGAAAGCGTCGTAGTCCATCGGCTTCTGGATACGGGTTTCTGCGTTCGGCAGCACGTAGGCCCAGGCCCGTTTTGACGAGGCGTCGTACACCAGCTTGAACAGGCGCGTCGGCACCCAGACCTGGTTGTCGCCGATGGTCGAGTAGCCCGGGTCGAAGAGCGGGCCGGTAAAGACAAACACATTGCCCTCGGCGCGCTTGGCAAACTTCCTCACATCCGCCTCGACCTTGCTCCAGATCTTGCGGTTGTTGGTCGGGTCCTGCGGCACCATGTTCGACAGCGC
>Ga0105244_10003686_pt1 | contig 10824 bp, 10 predicted proteins | sample KBSM44metaG_FD_80423 | JGI IMG/M metagenome (GOLD analysis project Ga0105244, IMG submission 80423) | Miscanthus rhizosphere microbial communities from Kellogg Biological Station, Michigan, USA - KBS M4-4 metaG | ecosystem: Host-associated > Plants > Roots > Rhizosphere > Soil | place...
GCCTTGGCCACGGCCAGGTCCTGGGCGGCGTTGTCGGTTTCTTCCCGCGCAATCGCGTCGCCCAACTGGGTGCGACGCCGAAACTGCGCCGTGCGTTGCGCCAACACACTGCGCGCCTCGGCCAGCTCGGCCATGCGCTGCTGCTGGGCCAACAGGTAGGCACGCTGATCGATTTGATACAGCAACGCGCCCTTGGCCACCCACTGGTTGTCACCCACCAGCAACCGCTCGACCTGGCCAGACACCTCGGGCGCAATCCGCAGCACCTGCGCGCTGACCCGCCCGTCCCGCGTCCAGGGCGCCAGCACATAGGCGCGCCACAACTGCGTGCAGAACAGCAAGGCAACCAGCCCCAGCACCAGCGTCACCAGGATTTTCAACGTGTTGTTGAGCCTCATCGCGTCGCCCTCACAGCTTCAGCACTAGGGTGGAAAGTACAATCAGCGAGACAAAAAACCGCGTGAGGCTGGGGTGCCAGGTCCAGTCCAGCCATCGGCGCATCAGCCGTTCCAGCACCGCATACATCAACGCCGCAGCGCCCACATAAAGCAGAAACGGCGGCAGGTAGAGGTTGGCAAACGTGATTTCGCTGAGCATTGCAAAAGTCTCACCATCGGCCTTCACCTTGAAGGCCCTGCTGCCATGGTAGGCGGTGCCCGGGCGTGCCGATATTGAGTATGCTGCCAACTTATAATCAAATTCAGACACCTGAGTGCCGCGCAATGGACGAGACAACCCTCTACACCGTGGGCCAGTTTGAACTCGATGATTTCAAGCAACCCGCCGTCGCAGTGATGCTCGGCACCCAGCGCAACAACGCCGAATACGCCGTGCACACCCACCGCAAAGGCCAACTGGTAGTGGCCTGCCACGGCGGCATCGTGTGCACCGTGGAAGACGGCGTGTGGATGGTGCCCACCGGTTTCGGCGTATGGATCCCCGCTGGCGTCGCCCACAGCAACCGCATCACCGCCAACGGCAAAGTCGGCTTCCTGTTCATCGAACCCGGCGCCGCCGCCCTCCCGGAAAAATGCTGCACCCTGGTGCTGTCCCCCCTCATCCTCGAACTGATCCTGCACCTGAGCACCCTGCCCCAGGACTACCCCCCCGCAAGCCCCACCGCCCGCCTGGCGAGCGTGCTGATCGAACAAATGGAACAGGCGCCCTCGGAACAGCTGTACCTGCCCCTACCCGCCTCGACTCAGTTGCGCGCCATTGCCCGCCAACTGGCCCAGGCGCCAGACAATCGCAGCACCATGGCCGAGTGGGCGAAGCAAGTGGCGATGAGCGAACGGTCACTGGCGCGGTTGGTGAAGCGCGAAACGGGGCTGACGTTTGGACAGTGGAGGAAGCAGTGGCAGATTATCGTGGCGCTGCAGAGCTTGGCCGAGGGGGAGTCAGTGCAGCGGACGGCGGAGGCGTTGGGGTATGAGTCGGTGAGTTCGTTTATCAGTATGTTTCGGAAGACGTTGGGGGCTTCGCCGGGGAGGTATGTGCGGGGGGGTGGGGGTGTGAGGTTTTTTAGGGGGATGGGGTGATGTGGGGGATATTGGGTAGAAAATTTGAGGGGGAACTGGCTGCTTTCGGCCAAAAGCGGTTATTAAGAGTCGCGTTGAAATCGTCTTTTTTGTTGTGTAAGGTGTAGCCTTACACATTACACAAGAGCGGACCCAAAGAATGGAAAAGGAAAATACTCCCTTGCACCCAGGTCATTGGGTCCGAGAAAATATCCTCAAGCCTCGAAATCTCAACGTGACCGAAGCGGCAAAGCTTATCGGCATAAGCCGCCCCGGGGTTTCGAATTTCCTCAACGGTAAAGTGTCAGCGACGCCCGATATGGCCGCGCGGCTTGAGAAAGTGTTTGGCGTACCAGCCAAAGACATTCTCAATCTCCAAAATCATTTTGAATCACAGATTGCCAGGTCCGAAGTTGCCGCTGTAAGCGTTCGCGCATATGTAGCGCCGTTTCTTGGAATTTCAGCCAATGACATAACCGATTGGTTTGCAAAATCAATTTTCGCTCGCACCCAATTATCGGTTCTGCTTCGCACGCTTATCAATTCGACAGCAGAGAGCCTGGAGAAAGTTGACTTTCCCGGAAACGACGATGCGGAGCGGCCCGGCTGGGATGGTTTTATTGAAGGTACCTTAAGCACCCCATGGATTCCTGGCGGAGTATCGGGCTGGGAGTTTGGAGTCAATGCTGACATCAAAGCAAAGGCTGACGGAGATTTCGCGAAAAGCGTGAAGGCGACTAATAAGGTTGATCGTCTAAACACCACGTTTGTGTTTGTTACTCCTCGACGATGGCCTGGAAAGGCTACGTGGCTTAGTACGATGCAATCAAAAGGACTTTGGAAGGATGTTCGTGCCTACGACGTTAGTGATTTGGAGCAATGGATGGAGACATCTATTGCCGCGCAGACATGGTTTGCTAATAAAACTGAACGGCCGTCGAGAGGCGTTCGAACTCTCGAAAAATGCTGGGCTGATTGGGCCAACGTTGCGGAGCCGCCCCTTCATCCGTTGCTCTTCAGTACAGCGAACGAAGTTTGGCGCAGCCGTATTAAATCGTTCTTGTCAAACAGTGGCCCAGAACCGCTCATTATCACAGCCGACTCAGTCGAGGAAGCCGTCGCGTTTTTGAGCCAGATATTCAACGAGGCGGAGTTTGGCTATCACAAAGATCGCGTGCTTGTATTCGACGAGTGCGGCGTACTACCAAAACTTGCTCAGAGTACAACCAATTTCATCGCCGTTGCTCATACGAGAGACGTCGAGCGAGAGTTCGGACCCTATAGCAGATCGCTGCGTACAATCGTGGTCTATCCGCGCAACGCCTCCAACGCCAATCCAGACATTATCTTAGAACCACTTGGTTATGAGGTTTTTGACAAAGCACTTGGAGCGATGGATAAGGGACGCGACGAGATAACCCGACTTGCTAATGCCTCCGGGCGCTCGCTCACTGTGCTGCGGCGTATACTTTCGAAAGTCCCTGCAATCCAAACTCCTGTGTGGGCAGCCAACCATCAAGCCTCTTCCAGCATTGTCCCGCTTGTACTCTTAGGGACTTGGGATACGCGTAACGATGCAGACCAAACAGCTCTTTCGCTGATTGCGGGTGATCTTTCATTTGATGCACTTGAGAGGCGCGTGCAGGAATTGCTGCAGCTCAACGATTCGCCTGTATGGTCCCTCGGCAACTATCGCGGAGTTATTTCCAAAATCGACTCTTTATTCGCGATTGCTGGGGCTATCACCTTAGGCGATCTCAACCATTTTTTCGACATCGCAAAGATCGTTCTGGGTGAGGACGACCCTGCCCTTGATCTTCCAGAGGAAGAGCGTTGGGCGGCGGCCATTCATGGCAAGAAGCGCGAGTTCTCCACAGCGCTTCGCGAAGGCATTTCTGAAACGTTAGTTTTGCTGGCAGTTCATGGAACGCATCTCTTCGGAAAACGCCTTGGTTTTGATGGTGAACTCGCTGCCGCCCGCCTGGTAGGGGCGCTTCTTGAGCCACTTGAAACACGTAAACTGGAAGCGAACGATCGCGATCTTCCTCTCTATGCGGAAGCCGCCCCAAAGGAGTTCCTGAGCATTATTGAGCGCGACCTCAGATCAGAGAGGCCCTGCTCAGTAAGCCTGCTGCGTCCCGTCGCTGCAGGCGTTTTTGCCTCACCCATACGCACGGGCCTTCTCTGGGCGCTTGAGGGGCTAGCTTGGAATCCCGCAACTTTTCCTAGAGTTGTCAAAATTCTTGGAAGGCTCGCCGAAGTCAAAATTGGAGACAATTTAACGAATAAGCCAATTAACTCATTGAGATCAATTTTCAGAGCATGGATGCCGCAGACAGCAGCTGATCATGAGTCGCGGCTGAAGGCCATGCGAATGCTATTGGAGAAACATCCCTCAGTAGGTTGGGGCATCTGCCTCCAGCAGTTCGACACATTTGGGAGTGGCGTCGGAGACTATACCCATAAGCCCAAATGGAGGTCAGATGGATACGGTTTTGGGGAACCTTTCAGCACCCGGAAACCTATCAACAACTTTGTCCGCGAAATGGTCAAGATGGCGCTGACGATGCCGCTCTACACAGTAGACATGATTTGCGACCTCATCGCGAGGCTCCACGCGCTATCTGACGAGGCTCAAGAAAAGGTATGGAAAATCATCGACGAATGGTGGAAGGCGGGAGCAAGCGACGCCGACGCTTCCAGCGTGCGTGACAAAATCCGTTTGACCGTACTATCACGACGGGGCCGGAAGACAGCGGGCGAACGAGAACAAGCCACCCTGCTGAAGATCGCAAAAGCTGTTTACGCTTCGATGGAACCGACCGACATCGTCAATAAGCACGCATGGCTGTTCCGGCATGGCTGGGTAGATTGGGTAGATGAGTCAGCAGATGAGCTCTTAGGTGAAGAACTTGATTTTCAGGCTCGTGAGCGTCGGATCGAAAAACTACGTTTCGAAGCCTTAACCGAGATCGCCGCCAAAAATGGCTTAAATGGAGTTTTTGATCTTGCCGTGAAGGGCAACTCTCACCGGCAAATCGGTTGGTATCTGGCGCGTGGGATCTTGAACAATCAGCAGCTTGAAGAGCTGATACTTCAGTGTTTTAACATGGGGAATGAAAATACCATCCGTTACAGCATCGCAAGTGGTGTTTTGGGAGCACTTGATCAAGATCAGTACGATGCGCTCTTTATGAGCTTACGGAACAAAATGTCTGAGTATGATGTTCTTCGCATGCTTCTTCACTCACCCTATCGTAGAGCGACGTGGGCGCTCGTTGGTCAACTTTCAGCTGAATCCCGTCGTAGCTATTGGCTTGACGTCACTCCGGAGTTCATATTTGAAGCGCCAGACCAAAATAACGAAAGTATCGGGCATTTGCTTAGCGTGGGAAGACCGCGCGCCGCGTTCTCCTCGGTGCACTTCAAACTTGATGAAGTACGTCCCGAACTTCTGGTTCGGATGCTTTCCGACATACCAAAAGACAGCAACGATAAGGACGGCGAGTACCAGTTTCAAAGCTATGAAATCCAGGAAGCCTTCAAACTTTTAAACCGAAATCCCGACGTGCTTCTCGAGGAGAAGGCAGGGTTGGAGTTTATGTTTATTGATGTATTGGCTCGCTCGCTCCGGGGTGGTGACGGGCACCAAATTCCGAACCTCGAACGCTATGTAGAAGATCATCCCGAAATCTTCGTGCAAGCAATCGTTTGGAGCTACAAACGCAGGACGCCTGGAGATGATCCTTCAGAGTTCAGTGCAACAGAGAGTCGAGAGCGGTTGGCTGTCCAAGGGCATCGCTTGTTGGATGCTTTGGAGCGCATCCCCGGACAGGATGAGGTCACTGAAGAGCTAGCCCGTCAAAAGCTGACGGAATGGATGGCTATAGTTCGCAAGCGTTGCGTTGAACTCGACCGCATAGATATAGCCGATGTTTGTCTTGGCAAGCTTTTGGCGTGCGCACCTGTTGGCAAGGATGGAGTGTGGCCTAATGAGGTGGTTCGCGATGTTATGGAAGATCTGCAATCCGAAGAGATATCCAGTGGCGCTCATACTGGCCTCTATAACTCCCGAGGTGCGCATTGGCGAGGAGAAGGAGGAAGTCAGGAGAGGGAGCTCGCAGCAAAGTATCGCAGATGGGCGGAGGCCCTGAACTTTTCCCATCCGTTCATCTCCTCGTCTCTCCTAACATCTATGGTGGAAACCTACGAACATGAAGCGGTGCGGCAGGACACGGAGGCAGGTATCCGGCGACGCCTTCGGCACTGAGCGGGCCTGAACTGTGAGAGGTTGGTCATCTGATGCATAAACTAACCCCGCTATTTGCACACTTGGAAACATTCGCTGCTGTGTTACGAACGGCAGCTAATGGCCGATAGCAGTCGCTCGCGACTGACCGCTACCGGCCAAAAGCGGACACTTGCCGAACTCTTCGGGCCTTGCTTGGATCCCCCAAATCCGAGAAATGGTGATTTTTTAAGTAAGGAGCACAGCAAGCGGTTCAACACGATGAGGGCTGGTCTGTTTTTACCGATTGGTGGGTTATGCTGGTTTAGTGATCGAGACATTGAGAAGCAGCAAGAGCAAAAAATTGACCGACGAAGAGATGCACCAAACATTGTTTGACGACGCTGAGGGATTTTCGTCCGCGAGCATTGTCCTGGTGGAAGAGTATTAGCCAGCAAGCGTCGGCGTTGCGCGGCTTACCTATAATTTTTGAGCTTTGTTTATGACTAATGTCGAAGAAATTGGTAAGAATGATTATATTGACGGATTTGGCTATCCTTTCTCGGCTGTAGAAAAGCGACAGGAACAATACTACTTGGGAGATAGTGGTGCGACTGAGCTACTCCAGCGCCTAGATAAATTATTGCCAGCTATATTGGAGAGGCCTGAGAGCACTCTTGAAGCTTTGTTTGTGCTAAGGATGTTGAAAGACATTGCCGACGTCAACATTCCGGAAACTTTGTTGAGTATAGTGTTTACTAGCTTTGATGCCTCGGAGTTGCACGAGCACGGCTACGGTACATACTTATGGGTCGAAGATCCGGGCAGGCTTTTAATTACTGAAATACTCGACTTGGTTTTTGAATACCGACGCCCCGCAGATATGGCTAGCATTATGAATATGCTATCCTGGGATCTTTTCCATATACCAAGTCATATATTTATGTTAATTAGGAAGCACAGATGGAACGAGCTGCAAAATAGAATAAATAGCAGATATGATATACAGTCAGAGTATGATCCAATGATCAGGACTCAGCACTTTTTAACTGAAGAAGCTTTAAAAAAAGAATGGTCTTCGGAGGATGAGCTTTTAAGTTCCACACACAAAGAACTCATTGCTTTAAGGCTAGGGCTGAGCACGGTTACTAAACCGGTATTATATGTGGAGGGAAAAACAGATCGCATGATTCTGAATACTGCATATAGCAAGCTTTTTCCAAACGAAGAAATCCCATTCTTAATTAAGGAGTGCGATGTAACCGGAGGAAATAAAGGCGGCTCTGGAGGTGCACAAACGCTTTGCACCTTTATATCCACAGTCAGAAAGGATAGCGCTTATCCAGCTTTGGCATTATTTGATAATGATCGAGAAGGCATGGAAGCTTACAAAAAGCTTCCGAAATATTTCAAGGATAGAGGCGAGGGCAGGTATGCTAAGCAAGGAAAACTTTCTGAAAGTGGTCGAGCTGGAGCGATGTTGATACCCGCCTCTAATGATCGGCGCAAATATGTGGAGATGCAGAATTACTCTATAGAATTTCTCTTTGACGATGATGTGCTAGGCTACAAAAATGATCAGGGATATGGTCTTGTATTAAGATATCCTGATTTAGAGGTTAGAGTAAAAAATGGTTCTGGTTTGGTAGTCGAAACAAGGAAGAGTGACATTCTGGAAACCAGAGAGATTTCAGATGGAAAGCTTGTGTTTGCGAGGGACATTGTTCCGGAGCTGGACAGCTCTAGATTTTCTCGGTTTTCTAGCCTTTTCTGGGATGTAAAAGATTTCCTGCTTTCTGACATGAAAACTTTTTCTAACGAATGAGAGCCACGTTCGCGTCTCAAATGAGGCAGGTATAACGGAACTATATTTATTAGTTTCGAGATGATTTTTTAGGGGCTGCTTACGGTCGGCAGCAGGCCTATGGCTGACCGGCCTACCCGTCAATTTAGAGGCCGCATTCGGCCAGAACCGCCCCTCACATCAGATTGCTTTCGCCCCGTTGCAGTAACTCGTAGGACTTAAAACCAAAGCGGTTCAGGTTTTTTCAGGGCGGTTGAACAGGGCTTTACCTACACCAACGTTTTCAGCAGAATCGGTCCAAAGTAGACGCATGGATTCGCAGAAAATGAAGACGTAACGTGAGAACCGCGTATATCTTCCTCCAGTATGTTTTCTATGGGGGGCTGACGCAACACAGCAAACACGGAGTACGTATGAAAAAGGAAGGTCGTCAGGCACATTCAACCGAAAAAAAACCGCAACGCATTTCTCGGCTGCTTGCAAGTAGCTGCATGGTCAGAAAATGAGCATATGCAGCCGATGCGGTAATACCATTGAATTTCGTTATGTCAATGGTAGGTGCACGCCCATACATATTCAGGGGGCTTGCATCAGTGCAGGTAATTCAATGGTTACCGATTACTCGGGTTATACTATTAGTTTGGAAAGCACTTGCTTTTGTACACACTGCCCGATTTGCAGAAGTGAAGTTTATTTCATTCGACATAATGGCGGTTCAGTTTGGATCGACCCACCATTAGGCCCACCATGGTTTAAGCACGCATGCTTCGAACCTGACTCCAACATAAAAAGCACTTTGCTATCAGCAAGTGAAAACCACTATCATCCTACCCAAAATGAAATAATAGGTGTTGTTAAGGCTTCCCATGTTGACAATCTGAAAGCGTATACCAGGCTAACAATTGAAACAGGCAAGTTGGACAATATAAATTTAAAAGTAAAAAACAATGCAGGCTTCCTCTTGGGCAAGCTATGTGTATATGAGCCTGCTTCCGGTCGCATATGGCCAGCAGAAGCCCCCTCATATATATTTGGCACGGACAAGTGGGTCAATAGAAAAAGGAAGAACCTCGTAAAAAATAACATGACTATCTGCCCTAAATGCAACAAAAGTATAAAGGAGCAGAATATGAAGATGCATATGAGAAACATCCATGGATACATCTAAGAATGTGCTGAAACCACCCATGACTGCAAAGGCCTTTGTAGTTGATGTACCGAAAAGTGGACTGATTTATTTTTCTATCACTCTCCATTTTTAGCCGATTGCTGCCCTTCAGGTGTTTTAATATTGTCCGTCAAGAAGCTTGCTTGGGCCTAGCTTGAGGCGTCCATGGCCGAGGACTGATGAACGCTTTATCATTGCAGCAACGAGTTCGAGCAAAAGATCATGAGCAGTGACGAAAACGAGCACAAAATCACTCTGCCCCCCGGCTCTCGATTTCGGCGACAGGCTGGTCCGTATGACTTAGATACCGGCCGTCCGTGTTACGCCGTCCAGGTAATCGCGCTGGATGAGAAGGCGAGACGCCGGGTCGAGGACAACTCACAGATCATGGGCACTCCTGGCAAGCACTTTTATGTGTGGGATATCAAGAACGGCTCGACTTGGCCTGTTTTCCTGACCCTGACAGTGGATGGAGTGACGGTAGGCAAGGACAACGACTGACAAACTGTTCGAGGAAACCGAAGCATGGAGCCCCATCATACGCTGATAGCTTTAGGTTTGATTATTGCCGCGATAATTGCGGCGAATACTTCAGCCTGCAATCCACCGGCACATACAGCATCCTCGACGCAGCAAGCGAAGCAGATCTGCGATGAAGTTTACGATGACAGCGAGGACGCTAGCGGATACGGCGATTGCGTCAACTCAGCAAAGCGAAGCCTCGAAAATACTAATTGACGGAAAAAGGAAACTCCGCATTGAAATATCTCATCGTTTTAAGCGTCCCCGTGCTCTTGGCCGGCTGTGGTCAGGAATCCAAGCCAGTAGTTGTACTTCACCTTGCTCCGATCACACCTGGTGCCATTCCCGAAAAGATCGGCGGCTGCGGGGAAGGTTGTAAGAAACTGGACAAGTTTGCTAAGTGGCAACCGCTGCTCGCTCCGCTGGTTGAAATGCACCGCAGGCAGGAGAAGTGCTCCTCAGTTGAGTATGCAATGCCCGATACCGACTCTGACCCAGCGGACCCGAAGTTTTATGTACAGTGCAAAGAAGTGAGAAGCGGCCAGCTTTACAACACCTTCTACACTCGGACACAGATCGAGATGGGCACGCCGGCTACGAGTGAGCCGGTTTCCCGTGCGTATGCTGAACCTCTTTGCGCAGGCCAATTGGCTGAAAAACTGCCCGGCGCTACAATTGAAGCTCCAAACGGCTCAGTACGTCTAACCTATGACTTAAAAGTAAGTGGCGTCGACAAGAAGGCGGCTTGTCTAGTTAGCTACGAATCTGTTGAGTTAAACGTCGTCCGGTAGCTCAGTAATCAAGGAAAAAATGACTCTCGCAATAAACGTGATTCTTGGCCTATCGCCGCAGCTGCAGGCACTGATTGACTAGGTGAAAGCCGAGGAAATTCGCTCAGTCTCCTCAAAGGGACGTGTCATGTAAAGTTGAGCCGTAAGACAAGAATTTTAAGGCCGTTAGAGGCGTTGCACGGGTTCTGGAGATATTCCGATGAATTTTTTGAAAGTAATATTGGCTGTCACTTTTTTTGCTGCTGCCCCCTCATGGGCTGGAGATTTGACTGGGCCTCAAAATAATGCAGTCAGATCAGCGAAGCAGTATCTCAGCATGACGGGCTTCTCACGCAATGGGCTTATTCATCAGCTTTCATCTGATGCTGGAGAGGGTTTCGACGTTTCTGACGCTACGATAGCAGTGGATAGCATGAACATTGACTGGAACCAGCAGGCGGTGAGGTCTGCGAAGCAGTATCTCAATATGATGGGCTTCTCGTGCAAAGGCCTCATTAAGCAACTTTCCTCGAGTGCTGGAGAAAAATACACTGTGGACCAAGCAACCTACGGCGCAAAACATGCAGATGGTTGCTGAAAAACGGCGTGCTTTAAATCGCCCCTAGTTTCGTAGACGCCATCAAGCTACAAGGAAGGGTAGCTAACCCAGCATAACTGTCCGCTTTTGGCCGAAAGCCGCCATAAGCGGACCCTTCAGCCAACAACAACCATCCGCACAGCAACAAACCAATCAACCACCAACTTCCCTTACCGACAATCCCCCCCAAACACCTCCCCCCTCCCCACCCAAACAA
>Ga0105244_10003687_pt1 | contig 10824 bp, 8 predicted proteins | sample KBSM44metaG_FD_80423 | JGI IMG/M metagenome (GOLD analysis project Ga0105244, IMG submission 80423) | Miscanthus rhizosphere microbial communities from Kellogg Biological Station, Michigan, USA - KBS M4-4 metaG | ecosystem: Host-associated > Plants > Roots > Rhizosphere > Soil | place: Michigan...
GCCGCGCCGGTCAGCGACGAGGCGATCGCGGCGATGGACTGGGCGCAATTGCGCACCGCCGTGTCCACCTGCACCCGCTGCCAGTTGTGCGCCACGCGCCGCAACGCCGTCAACGGCCGGGGCGCGACCGATGCCTCCTGGATCGCGCTGTCGGCCGGTCCGTCGCGCCTGGACGAAAAAGACAACCAGCCGGTCGCGGGCGAGGCCGGCCAATTGCTCGACAACATGCTCAAAGCCATCGCGCTCAAGCCCGATGCGGACGTGTACGTGACCAATCTGGTCAAATGCCGCCCGGCCGCCGAGGACGGCGCCGACCGCCCACCGACCATCGACGAGCTGACCGCCTGCCGTCCTTACCTGCACCGCGAACTGCAACTGACCGGCGCGTCGATGGCGATGACGTTCGGCCAGCACGCCGCCAAGGGCCTGATGATGGGGCCGGCCGCGCGCGGCAAGGTGATGCGCTACGGCGACGCCGGGTTGCCGGTCGTGGCGACCTACCATCCGGACGACCTGTTGCGCCGCCCGGAAGACAAGGCCAAGGCCTGGGGCGATTTGTGCCTGGCGAAGGCGGCCCGTGACTAGGCAGCCGCCGACGCCGCCCGGCACCGCGCCCGATAGCTATCAGGCGCGGTTCGAGCGGCGTTGGGGGCATTTGACCCGTCCCCACGTGCGCGCGCTGGCCTGGCTGCTGGATGCGCCCGACCTGCTCGATCCCGCTTCGCCGCACTGGCAGGGCCGCATCGCCACCGTGGGCGCGATGACCCAAGACACCGCCGACTGGCTGGCCGCGCTGGAGCAGGATCCGGTTCCGCTGGAGGCGGCGCTGGGCGCCCGGCATTACTCCCGCCTGGGCTTGTACGCGGAAAAGCTGATGGCCTTCTACTTCGCCGAGCACGGCAAGCTGGTCGCGCACGGCTTGCAGGTGCGCGCCAACCGCAACGACACCGTCGGCGAGTTCGATTTCCTGCTGCGCGATGGCGATGATCTGGTGCACCTGGAGTTCGCCACCAAGTTCTACCTGCTCGACGCCGATAGCGCCGGGGATGGCTTCAACGGGTTGATCGGCCCGAATCTGGCCGACACCCTGGGCGCGAAGATGCGCAAGATTTTCGATAAACAACTGTCTCTGGCCCAACATCCGGCCGCGCAGCCGCTGTTGCCGCAACCGGTGGCGCGCGCGCTGGCGCTGGTCAAAGGCTGGCTGTTCTATCCCGGCGACGAGGCCGGGCGCGGCATGGCTGGCATTTCGCAACCGCACTGCAATGGTTTTTGGATGTCGATGGCGCAGGCGCAAAGTCTGAGGGGGGAGCGTTTCATCATCATGCATCGCCTGCTGTGGCTGGCGCCGTTGAAGGCGGCCGACGGCGCGATGGATCTGAACGGCTTGCTTGCCGCGCTGGACGAACAAATGGCCAAGGTCAGCGCGCCGGTGATGGTGGCGGTGATGCGGGAAGAGGGCGGCTGGCTGGTGGAGGAGCGGCGCGGATTCGTGGTGCCGGACGATTGGCAGGCGCAAGCCGCGCAACGGCGCCAAAATGGGACGTTGCCGACCTAACTCCAATGGGATTCATTTAGGATACATAACGAACCTCAATGTTTGGCTTTGCCGATCAAACTGACCGAATCGGAAATTTCATGCTAAAAATTTTAGGCAAAGCCACATCGATCAACGTGCGCAAGGTGCTGTGGACGTGCGCCGAACTTGGTATCGAATTCGACCGCGAGGATTGGGGCGCTGGCTTCCAATCAACCGCGCAGGAAAGCTTTGTCGCACTCAATCCGAACGCGATGGTGCCTGTGATTCTGGACGGCGACTTTGTCCTGTGGGAGTCGAATACGATTTGCCGTTACTTGTGCAATAAGACCGGCGACACGCAGCTGTTACCGGCTGGAGCCCAGGCGCGGGCGCGCGTCGAGCAGTGGATGGACTGGCAGGCCACGGAGTTGAACAATGCTTGGCGCTACGCCTTCATGGCGCTCGTCCGCGATAGTCCGGCGCATCGTGACCGTGACCAGATACAGACGAGTATCGAGACTTGGAACCGGCAGATCGGGATATTGGACCGTCAACTTGCTGCGGTTGGCCCCTACGTGATCGGGGACGCGTTCTCGCTGGCGGACGTGGTGCTTGGCTTATCTGTCAACCGATGGATTCTTACACCGTTCGAGCGGCCGCACTACGCGGCTGTCCTCGACTACTACGAACTCTTGAGCAAACGCGCGGGCTTTCGTGAGTTTGGCCGTAACGGGGAGCCTTAGCGGGGGTCAAGTCTGTCATTCGGACACGGGTTGGACAGTAGAAGGCGTTACTGTTCAGCTCCTGTCCGAATGACAGACTTGACCCCCGCTCTGGGACGTTGCCGAACTAACTCCAATCGGATTCACTTCGGATACACGTAGGGCGGATTAGCGAAGCGTAATCGGCCATCGAAGAGCCGTCGGCGGCCCACAGATGGCCGATTACGGCGTTCCGCCTAATCCGCCCTACGTGTTTCTGCGCTGTATCGTGTTTCACGTTACAACGCGTCGTTTATCTTTAATGTTTTGCTTCGCCGATCAGGCTGACTGAATCGAATTCGCGCTGGTTGGCCTGGTGCCTGCGCATGATGAAGAACATCGTGCCGGCCAGGAACAGACCGAAGATCAGGATGATGACGTTCAGGTTCAGGTGGCCGCGCAGCATCAGCGAGTACGCCGCCAGCATCACTAGAATCGACAAATTCTCGTTGAAATTTTGCACCGCGATCGAGTGTCCGGCACTCATCAGCACGTGGCCGCGGTGCTGCAGCAACGCGTTCATCGGCACCAGGAAGAAGCCGCCCAGCAAACCGACCAGCACCAGCAGCGGGTAGGCCAGCGCCACCGACTTAACCAGGGTCATGCCCATGACGATGACGCCCATGGCGATGCCGACCGGGATCACGGTGAGCGACTTGCGCAAGGTGATCGAACGCGCCGAAATGACCGCGCCGGCCGCTACGCCGATGGCGACCACGCCGACCAGGCTGGTCGACTGCTCGTAGGTCAGCTTGAGCGTGCGGTTGGCCCATTCGAGCACAATGAATTGCAAGGTTTGCGCGGCGCCCCAGAACAAGGTGGTGACCGCCAGCGAGATCTGGCCCAGCTTGTCCTTCCACAGCAGGCTGTAGCAGTTGGCGAAGTCGGTGACCAGCTTGATCGGGTTGCGTTCCTGGTGGCCGTAGCGGCAACCGGTGTCGGGGATGCGGGTGTTGAACAGCGCCGCGATGATATAGATGCCGACCACCACGCACAGCGCCGATTGGGTCGGGGTGGTGATGCCGGTGTCGATCAGCGGCAGGTCGAAGCCGAGCAGGTAGGACGAGACCCTGCTGCCGACCAGCGCGCCGCCCATGACGGTGCCGAAGATGATGGACATGACGGTCAAGCCTTCCACCCAGCCGTTGGCGGCGACCAGTTTCTCGGCCGGCAGCAGTTCGGTGAGGATGCCGTACTTGGCCGGCGAATAGACGGCGGCGCCGAAACCGACGATGGCGTACGCGAGCAGGGGGTGGACGTTGGCGAAAATCAGCATGCAGCCGCCAACCTTGATCAGGTTGGAGATGAACATGACTTTGCCTTTGGGCATCGAATCGGCGAAGGCGCCGACAAATGCGGCCAACAGCACGTAAAAGAGCGTAAATGAAAGCTTCAACAGGGGCGTGATCCACCCCGGCGAGTTCATATTGATCAGCAGGTCAATCGCAACAAAGAGCAACGCATTATCCGCCAGCGACGAAAAGAATTGCGCTGCCATGATGGTATAGAAACCACGATTCATTCTGGGATGCCTGAAAGCTTGTATTGGCTTGCTTTATACCACGCTTTGATCTGAACCCCCAAGAATTGAGCAGTGCGCCTCCGCGCGCTAAAGGCGGGCGCACGGTAAAATACGGCTCCCTTATTTATAATAAAGATAGCACTATGCCAAGGCCAATCGTCGCGACCATCCACATTGCATCCATGCAGCATAATTTGGCGCGCGCCAAGGCGGGTTCGCCCGGCGCCAAGGTGTGGGGCGTGCTCAAGGCCAATGGCTACGGGCACGGGCTGGAGCGGGCGATGCGCGGTTTCGCCGACGCCGACGGCCTGGCGCTGGTCGAGGTCGACAACGCCGTGCGGCTGCGCGAGATGGGCTGGAAAAAACCGATCCTGTTACTAGAGGGTTTCTTCGGTCCCGACGATGTGAACACCATGGCCGGCTACAACCTGGAGGCGGCCGTCCATTGCAACGAGCAGTTGGCGTGGCTGGAGGCGGCCCAGGAGGGGCTGACGGCGCGCGGCATCAAGCTCAATTTGCATCTGAAAATGAACAGCGGCATGAACCGGCTCGGCTTCATGCCCGACGCCTTCGCCGCCGCCCACGCGCGGCTGGTGGCCATTTCCTGCGTCGTCAACATCACCCTGATGACCCACTTCGCCAACGCCGACGACGCCAAACACCTGCTGTTGCCGATCGACGAGCAGATCCGCCGCTTCGAGGCCGCCGCCGCCGGCCTGCCGGGCATGCGCAGTCTGTCGAATTCGGCCGGCGTGCTGCGCCAGGACGAGCTGGCCGACATCCTGCGCAACGACTGGGTGCGTCCCGGCATCATGCTGTACGGCGGCACGCCGGGCGGCAAGTCGGCCGAGGAATACGGCCTGCTGCCGGCCATGACCCTGGCGAGCGAGATCATCGGCGTGCAGCAGATCGCCGCCGGCGACGTGGTCGGCTACGGCAGCCGCTTCCAGGCCGAGGGGCCGATGCGGGTCGGCGTGGTCGCCTGCGGCTATGCCGACGGCTATCCGCGCCACGCGCCGGTCGACACGCCGGTGCTGGTCGATGGCGTGCGCACCCGCCTGGTCGGGCGCGTGTCGATGGACCTGATCACGGTCGACCTGACCGATCTGCCGGACGCCAAACTGGGCAGCAAGGTGACGTTGTGGGGCAAGGGCTTGCCGATCGACGAGGTCGCCAACGCGGCCGGCACCATCGGCTATGAGCTGATGTGCGCGCTGGGACAGCGCGTGGCCGTGGTCGAGGACTGAGCGGATGGCCAAGGCTAAAACCAATTACACCTGCACCGAGTGCGGCGCCACCTCCACCAAGTGGACCGGGCAATGTTCCTCGTGCCAGCAGTGGAACACGATGGTGGAGACGCTCATCGAGACCGGCGGCAACAACCGCTATTCGCAGCCGCAGCACATGGCGCTGGCGCAGACCGCGCCGGTGCTGTCGCTGGCCGATATCGACGCCATCGACGTGCCGCGCTTCGGCACCGGCATCGAGGAGTTCGACCGCGTGCTCGGCGGCGGGCTGGTGTCCGGCGGCGTGGTGCTGATCGGCGGCGACCCCGGCATCGGCAAGTCGACCCTGCTGCTGCAGGCGCTGGCCAATCTGTCGCATTTGAAGAAAGTTTTATATGTCAGCGGCGAGGAATCCGGCGCCCAGATCGCGCTGCGCGCCAAGCGCTTGCAGGTCGACGCCCGTGATCTGAAGCTGCAGGCCGAAATCCAGCTGGAAAAAATCCTCGGCACCCTGGCCGACCTGAAGCCGGACGTGGCGGTCATCGACTCGATCCAGACCGTCTATTCCGACGCGCTGAGCTCGGCGCCCGGTTCGGTGGCCCAGGTGCGCGAATGCGCGGCCCAATTGACCCGCGTGGCCAAGCAGACCGGCATCACCATCATCCTGGTGGGCCACGTGACGAAGGAGGGCGCGCTGGCCGGTCCGCGTGTGCTCGAGCACATTGTCGACACCGTGCTGTATTTCGAGGGCGACAACCATTCGAGCTTCCGCCTGGTGCGGGCGATCAAGAACCGCTTCGGCGCCGTCAACGAGCTGGGCGTGTTCGCCATGACGGAGAAGGGGCTCAAGGGTGTGTCGAACCCGTCGGCGCTGTTCCTGTCCCAGCATGACAACCAGGTGCCCGGTTCCTGCGTGATGGTGACGCAGGAGGGCACGCGGCCGCTGCTGGTGGAGATCCAGGCGCTGGTCGACGCCAGCCACCTGCCCAACGCGCGCCGCTTGTCGGTGGGCCTGGAGCAGAACCGGCTGGCGATGCTGCTGGCGGTCTTGCATCGCCACGCTGGCATCGCCGCCTTCGACCAGGACGTGTTCATCAACGCCGTCGGCGGCGTCAAGATCACCGAGCCGGCCGCCGACTTGGCGGTGCTGCTGGCGATCAACTCCTCGATGCGCAACAAGCCGCTGCCGCGCGGCTTCGTCGTGTTCGGCGAGGTCGGCCTGGCCGGCGAGATCCGGCCGGCGCCGCGCGGCCAGGAGCGTTTGCGCGAGGCGGCCAAGCTGGGTTTCTCGATGGCGATGATCCCGACCTCCAACGCACCCAAGCAACCGATCGAGGGCATGACGATTATTGCCGTCGATCGCATCGATGATGCCTTCAATAAGCTGCGCGAAATCCAATAAGGATGTATTGTTATGTGTTGTAATCAGCAATAGTGCTTAACACGTAACATTATGTAACTAAAGGATGGAAAAATTGTTAGTCGATCAACGGTCAGTCGCGCGCAAGATCGTACGCGCCAAAGCAGTCGTGGTGATGGATGGTATGCCGCCTCAGCAGGGACGCACCATCGACCTCTGCGCCACCGGGTTGTCGCTCACGTTCGACCACAAGCTGGCGGTCGGGCACATGGGACAGGTGACGTTTGAGCTTTTCCTGGACGGCAAGGGCCAGCTGGTCAGCAGCCGTGCCAAGGTCACGTATTGCATTTTCAGTGGCGATCATTTCAAGATCGGCTACCAGTTCGTCAATCCGGACGCCGCCACCACCAGCATCGTCAACAAGTTCGTCCGCTAGGTTGTTCAACCAAGTTCGTCCGCCAGGCCGGCCCCGACATACCGGGCGCGCGGCCTGATCGGCCGGTTGGCTTGCACCTGCTCCAACGCGTGGGCGAGCCAGCCGACGCATCTTCCCAACGCAAACAAGACAAACGGCGCCTCGTCCGGCAGGCCGCACGCCGCCGCCAGCGCCGGCAGCGCGAAATCGACCGTCGGCAGCTCGCCCGCCTGCGCCTCGGCTTCGGCCGCCAGATCGGTGTAGGGTTGCAATTCCGGCAGCATCTTCAACATGGCCTTGGCGCGCGGGTCGCCTTCCGGATAGAGCCGGTGGCCGAAGCCGGGCAACGGCCTTCCGCTCGCCAGCCATTGCGCGACCGCGTCGTGGGCGCCGGCCTGCCTGGCGAGGGCCAGCAGCCGGGCGAACTCCGCCGCGGCGCCGCCGTGCAGCGGACCGCTGAGCGTGGCGAGGCCGGCCAGCACGCCGGCCGCCAGCGAGGCGCCGGTCGAGACCGCGACGCGGGTGGCGAAGGTCGACGCGTTCAGCTCGTGGTCGGCCATCAGCACCAGCGCCCGGCGGATCAGATCTTGTTCGGACGGGCAATGCCACGCGCGGGCGAGGCGGGCGCTGATGGTCAGGCCGGCGGCGGCGTCCGGCAGCGCGCCGGTGATGGCTTCGGTGAGCGTGGACAGTATGGTGGCGGCGTCGGCGTGCAGCTCGTTTAATGGCCGAGCCAGCGAGGGCGTAGCGTTGGCGGCCAGCGTTGCCAGGGTCAGCAGGCCGAGGGCGAGGGGGCCGGGTTCGGCCGATCCGTTGCCAGCGGCTTGGCGCGCGGCCGCTGTCGCGGTCTTGGCGGGCGGGGCGGCTTGTATTGTCGCTGGCGCGCATTGCCACAGCAGTGCCGCGATATCTTCCAACGTCGCGGCGTTCGCCAGTATCGCCGCGTCTTGTCCGCGATAGAGCAGCTTGCCGTCGGCTGCCGTGGAGATCGACGATGGCAGCACCGGGTCGCCCCATTGCATGGCTTGCGCCGATACCGCGTCGACCTTGCGGCGGCCGTTGGCGCGCCTTGCCATGCGCAGCACGTCGTCACGGTGGTAGAGGCTGCGGCGCGGGTCTGCGTCGTCGGGCTTGGCGCGGATTTTGCCGCGGCTGACGTTGGCGTACAGCGTTTGCGGGCGTACGTTCAGGATGTTCAGGGCTTCGGTGGCTGTCATCCAGACCATAGGCGTTTCCTATGTTGACGGTTCAAGTCAAGATTGACGCGTGATGCTTGCGGGTTCAAGCTGGGCAGCATATCAAGTTCTGGAGCTGTCATGTCTGTTATCTCTTGTCACCTGCTGCAAGCGGCGGCGTCTGCGCTCGCGCTGCCCGACGATGCGCCGGACGCGGTGCGCTTTGAAGGGAACGGCGCGCTGCCGTCATATTACGCCGTCTCCGATCTGGCGGCGGCGTCGGTCGGCGCGGCGGCGCTGGCGCTTCGTCGGTTGATCGTTGCGCAGGGCGGCGATGCCGCGCCGGTGCATGTCGATCGGCGGCTGGCGTCGCTTTGGTTCGGCTGGTCGATCCATCCCATCGGCTGGGAGCGCCCGCCGCTGTGGGACGCGGTGGTCGGCGATTACGCCACCGCCGACGGCTGGATACGTTTGCATACCAACGCCATCCATCATCGCGACGCCGCGCTGGCGGTGCTCGGCTGCGAGGTCGATCGCGACGCCGTGGCGCGCGCGGTGGCGGGCTGGCGCGGCGCGGAGCTGGAGGCGGCGGTGGTCGGCAACGGCGGCTGCGCGGCGATGATGCGTTCGGCGGCGGAATGGGCGGCGCATCCGCAGGGCGTCGCGGTCGCCGCCGAGCCGTTGGTGGCGCTCGAGACGCGGCAGCTTGACGGTGCCGCGTCCGCGCAGGGCTGGCATCGCGCCGCCACGCCGGGGCGCCCACTGGCGGGATTGAAAGTTCTGGACCTCACGCGTGTGCTCGCCGGTCCTGTCGCGACCCGTTTTCTGGCCGGCTATGGCGCCGACGTGCTGCGCATCGATCCGCCCGATTGGAATGAGCCCGGCGTGATTCCCGAGGTGACGCCGGGCAAACGTTGCGCGCGGCTGGACCTGCGCCAGCCGGCCGACCGCGCCATCTTCGAGGACTTGCTGGCGGGCGCGGATGTGCTGGTGCACGGCTATCGTCCGGCCGCGCTGGAGCGTTTGGGTTACGGCGAGCCATTCCGCCGCGCGCTCAACCCCGGACTGATCGACGTCAGCCTGGACGCGTATGGCTGGACCGGCCCGCTGGCGGGCCGGCGCGGTTTCGATAGCCTGGTGCAAATGAGCTCGGGCATCGCCGATCATGGCATGCGGATGCAGGGCGCCGGCAAACCGGTGCCGTTGCCGGTGCAGGCGCTGGACCACGCCACCGGCTACCTGATGGCGGCGGCGGTGTTGCGCGGCCTGATTTATCGGTTGACCGAAAACCGCGCGATGGGCGCGCGCCTATCGTTGGCGCGCACCGCCAAATTGCTGGCAGACTCCGCGCCCGAGGCTGGCGCGCCGCCGTTGGCCGCCGCAGGCGAGGCGGATCTGTCGCCGGGCATCGAGCATACGGAGTGGGGCGCGGCGCGGCGCTTGTTACCGCCGGTGGTTGTTGGCGGCGCGCCGATGGTTTGGGATGGTCCGGCGGCGTCGCTCGGTTCGTCGACGCCGAGATTTTTGAATCTTTGAAATGTTTCAAAATGTTTCAATATAGATTGGGCGGTAAATCCTGTTCTGTTCGCGGTATCGGTTATCCTGACCATATTGCATACTAGGTAATCATCCAGGCAGGAATACATTATGGCGACCTCCATCAACTCCGCGACCAGCGCCGCCAGCACGGCGGTGTCGAGCGACATCTACAAGCGCGTCGAGCAGACCATGACGGCGCAGAACGGCGCCGCGACCAAGCTCAACGCGACGCTGGTGCGCGACCAGACCAAGCTGTCCGGCCTGGGCCAGCTGCAAAGCGCGCTGGCCGATTTCCAGGCGCTCGCCGCCGGCCTGGCCGGTAGCGGCTTGAGCACCAGCGCCGCCAGCTCGGCCAAGACGGTGCTGACGGCCACGTCGACCGGCGCGGCCAAGGCCGGCACCTACGCGATCGACGTCAAGCAGCTGGCGCAGGGCCAGTTCCTGACCAGCGAAGAATTCACCTCGGCCACCACCAAGATCGGCAGCGGCGCCACCACGACGGTCAAGATCGACTTCGGCACCGCCGGCGGCGCCAAAGGCTTCGTCACCAACGGCACGGCCAGCAGCAAAACCATCACCATCGACAGCACCAACAACACGCTCGAAGGCATGGCCGCCGCGTTCAAGGCGGCCGGTGTGGACGTGAAGGTGGTCAAGGGTGACGACGGCAAGTTTTCGCTGGGCATCGCCGGCGAGAGCGGCGCGGCCAATAGCATGCGCATCAGCGTCAGCGGCGACGCCGCGTTGAAGGGCCTGCTGGCGTTCGATCCCGACGGCGCGCAAAAGTTGAAGCAGACCACGGCGGCGCAAAACGCCATCCTGACGGTGGACGGCAAGGAAGTCACCAGTCCGACCAACACGCTGGCCAAGGACAACGGCATCGCCGGCGCCACCCTGACGTTGACCGGCACCGGCAAATCCGACGTGACGATCAAACAGGATGCGAGCCAGATCGGCGCCAACCTGAAGTCCTTCGTGGCCGCCTACAACGATCTGAACAAGAAGTTGCAGACGCTGCAGCAAGGTGCGCTGAAGGGCGATACCGCCGTCGGCCAGGTGGTCAGCCAGATGAGCATGCTGTTGAAGACGGGCGGCGGCAGCGTGTCGATTTCGGCGTTGGGCGCGGCCGGCGTCACGCAGGATGCCAAGGGCAATATGGTGGTCGACGACAAGAAACTGCAGGCGGCGTTGACGGCCGATTCGTCGTCGGTGGCCAAGCTGTTCACCAACGATGGCAAGGGCATCGCCGATTTGATGTCGTCCAAGGCGTCCGCGTTCACTTCCTCGACCAGCGTGATCAGCAAGGA
>Ga0105244_10003688_pt1 | contig 10823 bp, 11 predicted proteins | sample KBSM44metaG_FD_80423 | JGI IMG/M metagenome (GOLD analysis project Ga0105244, IMG submission 80423) | Miscanthus rhizosphere microbial communities from Kellogg Biological Station, Michigan, USA - KBS M4-4 metaG | ecosystem: Host-associated > Plants > Roots > Rhizosphere > Soil | place...
CCCAGCTCACCGGCTTGAGGGTGCCGGGCACCAGGCGGCGGTTGGCGTCCGGGTCACCGTCGTGAAAGCAGTAGTCGCCGATCTTGAACAAACCGCCCTGGGCACCCAGCAGTACTGCGTTCTGCGGCAGTTTCAACGGGCTGCCGGCGGCAACTTTTTCCAGCATCTCGATGGGGTAGCGCTTGCCGTAGAAGTGCCCGGGAATGTCCAGGGCGATCAGGTCGACATAACGCACATCGGGATGGTTCTGGCGAAAGGTCCGTACTTCGGCCAGTAACGTGGAGGCATGGCTTTTCACGGGTGCAGCTCCTAGTTGTAAACCCACAGTACGCGGGCGGGCAGGTCGGTCAGGTTGGCATAGCGGCAATGGGCGAAACTGGCCAGGTGGAAGCTGTCGCCGGGGCCGAGGGTGACCGAATCGGCTTCGCCCTCCACCCACAGTGTCAACTCGCCTTCCAGCACGAAACCGGCCTGTTCGGCGCGGTCGCTCATGGTTTGTTCACCGCTGTTGGCGCCGGGGGCAAGCAGGCTGTCGAGCATCGAGAAGGCGCCGTTCATGCTGGGCGAGACGAGGATGTCGGTGATGCCATTGGCGTAATACACCGTGCGCCGTTCGTTGGGACGAGTGATCCAGTCCACCGCCTTGGGTTTGGGCTGGCTGTAGAAATAGGTGGTGGGCACGTCGAGGGCGTGGCTGATAGCCGTGAGGTCCGCCACGGTCGGACGCGACAGGCCGCGCTCGACCTGAGACAGAAAACCCACCGAACGCTCGATTTTTTGCGCGAGCTGGGCGAGGGTGAGCCTCTTGTGCTTGCGCAGGTCGTGGATCAACGCGGCGAGCGTGGCGAGTTCTTCTTGTGGGGTCATGAAATTTATTTCGATAAATTTCATGAAAAATTACAGGATTTATTTCACGCGGGCAATCGTACTGCATCGACTGTTTCAAATGAGGGTGTTTCCATCCCCTCCGGTACCGGGCAGTCAAGGACGGCAGCCATCGCGCGCAGCAGCTCGATTTCTTCGTGGGTGATATGGCCGTCGGTTTCGATACACACGGCGATGGCTTCCATCAAAATGACTTTTTCGTCCTTTTTCAATTGCCGCAAATTTGTAATGTACTGATCAAACTCTTCTAACCCTTCCTCTTCCTTTAGGACGTTCATCGGCGCCGTATGAAATGGCAGCACATCACAGGCGCGATAGTAGGCCAACTCTGCTTGCGAGTGGCTTCTGTGGCCCTTGAAGGCGATGAGTCCGAGCAATAGCGTGACGTCGTTGTGCCGTTGAATGAGCGTGTATCGCTCCAGGAACTTGCGTCGCCCAGGGGCATGGCCATTCAGGATCTGCACCAACGCCCATCCCGTTAGAACGCCAGTCTCCTCTACTGAGATGATGGTCATTAGGGTGTTCGTGAATAGCTTGTATTGCGCTGGCGCCAACTGCATCAGTGCCGGAGCGCAAAGGTCCAACAAGGGCAGGCGCAGGTAACGGTCAAGGTTCGCCACCGGGGCTTTCAATTTTTGCAGGCAGTCGAGAATCTCCACGTCGGGAATTTCCTGTAACTGACTTTCCTGTTGATCTCGTGCCTGTGGGTTTACAGACAGCAGTAGCCTGTAGATCAACGCCTGGGCGCTTTTTGGATGGTGAGCAGCCGTGCTGACCACCTCGGGGATGGTGGCGAGGGCGACCCGTTCTTGATACCGATCCACGGCGTCAGGCTCCTCATCTGAGCGGTTGACGGCGCTGACCGCCGTTGCAACGGCGCCCAGTACCTCCCATCGACGCCGGTTCTCATCAGCTTGTTCGCTGTCGCCTATCAGGGATGTCAGCGGCGGCACATTGGGGTATTCGCCATCCCAACCGGGTTCCAGGCGCCGGATACGTTTTTCGAGTGGTGGGTGGGGGGCAATCAAGCGCTCGCCGAGCTTTTTAAATGGCGCTGCAAAATACATCGCAAGGAAATCTTCCGACTCGTCGCACCCCATCAGTGAACCATATTCATATCCGCCAATTTTCTTCAAGGCGCTCGATACACTTTGCGGGTTACGTGTGAACTGCACCGCAGCGGCGTCGGCCAAGTATTTGCGCTGGCGGATGACGCGGGACATGGCTAAAAAGACCAGGTAAGCCCAGCTGACGCCGATGATGAATATGAAGGCGTTGGCCGCGCCTATCAACAAAGCCAACCAGATAATACCCAAATAGACGCCCGTCATTTGGGCATCAACGCGCATGTCATTGTTTTGGATCTGGCTGAACAGATGGGCAACCATTGCCCGTATTTCTTCATAGTTAAGAATGTAAAGGGCACCCAGGGTCACTACGATGACTGAATCCTGTGGTGTACGCCCAGCGGCAAAGGCATTGATGCCGCGCTTGTCCAGCAAGTAAACCTTGGGTACAGGGCTGCCGGAGGCGATAGCCATTTCTTCGACGATCTCCACCACCCAGCGATCATTGTCATCAAGTTGCTGGCTGATCAGAAAAGCGCCTAATTTCTCGGCAATAGCGCTGCCACCCCCCCTGAGTTTGCGGACTTGATACCAATATCCCACGGCTATGAACGGCAGCATCACCGCACAGGCCAGCAGGGGCTCGTACCATTGAACCTCACCGAACACTACTAACGATACGATGGTCCCGAGCAGTGCAGGGCTCAGCAAGACGCCTGTCGTAAGCGCCATGCGGTACGCGACATTTCGTCGGGCGCGAGCCTGATGTTCAAAAAAGTTCATGCGGCCATCCGTGGCAAAAATCAGCTGAATGAGACGGTTGGGGCCTGTTGGATCTGCTCGCTGTCATCAAATTCCAAAAGCGCCGCGTCTGTCCCATGACCGACGGTGGCGGCGATTAGAACGGTAGGGAATTTCTGGCGGAAGATGTTGTAGTCCATCACCGAGTCGTTGAAGAACTGACGCGCGTACGCAATGCGGTCTTCGGTGTGGGTTATCTCGTCACTCAGTTGCATCATCGTTTCGGATGCGTACAGGTTCGGATACTCTTCTAGAGTGACGTTGAGCTTATCCATGGCGGTATTGAGTCGGCCTTCATTTTTGCCCAATTGCGCCATTGAAGGCGCACTGCCCGGCTCTGCAGCGGCGGCCTTGAGGCAACTGGCGGCAATATTGCGCGCCTCTGTGACCGCCACCAACGTGTCGCGCTCATGGCTCATATACGCCTTGGCGGTCTCAAGCAGATTGGGGATCAAGTCATGACGCCGTTTGAGCTGCACTTCGATTTGACTGAACGCATTTTTGAAGCGGTTACGCAGGTTCACCAATTGGTTGTAGAGGCCGATGAGGTATAGCGCCACCACGCTGAGAATACCGATGAAAATGACCCAGAAAATGGTGTCGAACATTGGATTTCCTTATCTATTGGGTAATGAAGAGTCATCATATCTGATAACGCCTTTGTCCCGTTCACGCATCGAATCCTGTTTTGAATGATTCTGCGCCGCCATGGTCCGAACTTGGGTACGCGCCACTCATTGAAGGAGCACCCATGAAATCAACGTCCCTGATCGCCAGCCTGCTGGTCGCCACCAGCCTGTCCACTGCCAGCTTCATCGTGCAGGCCGGTGATACTCCGCAAGAAACCGTGCAACCTTCCAGCATCAACACCCGCGATTTGAAAGAAGGCGACCGTGCCCCGGATATCCTGATGCGCAAGGAGTCCGCCGTCAGCGACTGGAAAAAGCGCGGCCTCAAACAGCCTGAAGCCGACAGCCAATGGGCGCGTGTAGGCGATAAGTTCGTGCTGCTCAAGACCACCAATGGCACCATTCTTGAGATCACGCCCGTCAAGAAATGACCTTGCATTTTGTCCCAGCTCATGCGTTAAGGTAGCCGGCTATAGACGCCGCGTTACCTTAAGAGAAAGAGAGCAGGATGCTTGCCACAATAAGAAACTACCCGCGTACCGTTAACCTGTTGCTGTCCGCCACGTTGCTGCTGACGCTGGCCAAGGCGATCACGTTTCCCTACCTCGTCATCTACCTTTCCAGCCACTTTGCCCTGGACATCACCGAGGTCGGCCTGGTGATCGGCAGTTCGTTGATCGTCGGTTCGCTGCTCAGCGTGTACGGCGGTTTCCTGGTCGACCGCATCAACAGCTATCGCTTGCTGCTGGCCTTGAGTGTGCTGTTCGTATTGGGCTTTATCGGCACGGTGCTCGCGCAGAATATCTGGGCGTTCTACAGCTGCCTGATCCTGATCAACCTGGCATATGCGGTGATCGATATCGCGGTGAAGGCCGGTTTTGCCGTCCTGCTGCCCGAGGATGCGCGCAGCGAAGTGTTTTCCATCAAGTACACCCTGACCAATATCGGTTACGCCGTGGGCCCGGCGTTCGGGGCGATAGTGGCCAAGCTGGATATCAGCGTGCCGTTTATCCTGTCGGCGCTGATGGGGGTGGGGTTCTTCTTGCTGTACTGGCGCTGGGGCGACCGCACCCTGGCGACCGTTGATGCCACGCAAAAGCCGGTGCCGTTCCTTGCCGTCGGCCGTGTTCTGTTAAGGGATCATCGCCTGGTGTGCTTCACCCTCGGCGGTGTGCTCAGCGCCGTGGTGTTCGGCCAGTTCACAGCATGGCTGTCGCAATACCTGGTGACCACCACCACGGCCGAATACACCTACACCGTGGTCAGCGCCGTGCTGACCACCAACGCAGTGCTGGTGATCGCCCTGCAATACGTGATCGGGCGGCGGATTTCCCACCGTTACCTGGGCCAGTGGCTGGTCGCCGGCCTGGGCATGTTCATGCTGGGCTTGATCGGTTTTGCGCTGTCCACCAGCGTGCTGTGGTGGGTGCTGGCGATGGCGGTGTTCACGGTGGGGGAGATCATCGTGTTTCCGGCCGAGTACATGTTCATCGACCGCATCGCCCCGGACCACCTGCGGGGCATGTATTACGGGGCGCAGAACTTGTCCAACCTGGGCGCCGCCCTTGGGCCGGTGCTGTGTGGGCTGGTGTTGGCCAACCTGCCGGCTCACACCATGTTCTACATGCTGGGGGCATTCATCGTCGGGGGCGGGGTGTTCTATTTCATTGGGGCGTCGTTGAAGGCAAATCATCCAGCGTGAGCTTGCCCATGGTGTTGCTCTGCAGTTCGTAGCGCAGCTCTTCCACCATCTTTTCCACTTCTTGCGGGGTCTGCAGCCGGTTGGTGCTGATCCCGGTGACCACCAGGTCCACCCGGCCGGTGTCCAGGTCGTAGACCTTGAGGGTCAGGGACGCGTCACGGCACAGGGTGAACTCACAGGTCAGTGGCGACAAGCCTTCTTCAATGCAGTTGCGCAGTTGGGCGAGGGTAAACATGCGGGTTCCTTCAGGGCATCATTTCGATGCCTTAAAGGGTATGACTTGGTCTGCGCTGCAATAAGGCGAATTCGCACTAGCGGCACTAGTGCATTTGCACTTTCAGTGCCTACTTTTTGAGGCGCAGTTCCCCGGCAAACAGCCCGCGTTCACGGGCCCAGACGATCGCCGCGCTGCGGCTGTGCACGCCCAGTTTCGAGTACACCGTGGCCACATGGTTGCGCACGGTATTGGGCGCCAGTTTCAGGCGTGAAGCGATCTCCTTGTCGGCCAGGCCTTCGCAGATCAGGCCCAGCACATCGCGCTCGCGGGCGGTGAGGTCGGTGAAGGCCACGTTCGGCAGGTTGGGGCTGTTGACGCTCTTGGCGTTGGCCAGCTTCTCGATCAGGGTCTGGCTGAACCAGGACGCGTCCTGCATCACTTCCTCGATGGCGGCCACCAGTTCCAGTTCCGAGCGCTTGCGCTCGGTGATGTTCATCAGCACCAGCAAATAGCAAGGCACGTCCTGGATGATCACGGTGTCGGCGGAGACCACACAGTCGATCACCTCGTTGCCTTTCTTGCGCACCTTGAGGTCCTGGCCTTCGAGGTTGCCGGCCTTTTCCAGGGTGGCGAACAACTGGTTGCCGGCCTGGGGGCTGTCGATGAAGTCGATGTCTTCGATGGACTTGCCGATCAACTCCTCGCTGGTGTACCCGGTAATGCTCATGAACGCTTCGTTGATATCCACCACCTGCCGGTTGGCGGCGCCGCACACCAGCGTGGGCACCGGTGTCAGTCGGAACGACTTGGCAAAGCGCTCCTCGCTCTGGCGCAGGGCGATTTCCGCCTTGCGCCGGGGTTCCAGGTCCATGAACGAAAACAGCATGCAGTCCTCTTCGTTCATGTCCAGCGGCTGGCCGGCGACGATCACCAGCTTGCTACCGCCTTCGGGCAACCGCAGCTCGGCCTGCATTTGCGGGATGGTTGCGCCTTCCCCCAGGCGCTGGATGGCCAGGTCCTTGCGTTCGGCCTGTTCCAGCACGTCCAGTTCATACACGGATTTGCCGATGACCTGGTCGCGGTTGTAGCCAGTCATCTCCAGGAAGCCCTGGTTGACCTTGATGTAGCGCAGGTCGCTGAGGCGGCAAATCACCGCGGGGGCTGGGTTGGCGTTGAAGGTCTTTTCGAAACGCTGCTCGGCGCTGGCCCATTCGGTGGCATCGCTGAGGATCAGCACCAGCAATTCCGGCTCGCCATGGGAGTCGGTGATCACCAGGCTGCGCAGGCGGTGCACCCAGGTCCGTTCTTCGTCGCTGGCGGGGGTGACTTCCACCACCACGTCGGTGAACTCCTCGCCGGTGGCCGCGCGCGCCAGGGGGTAATTTTCCAGCAACACCGGGTGGTTGTTGCGATAGCGCAGGGCAAAGCGTTCGGCGTATTCCTGGGTATTGGCGCCCAGGGCCATCACGGCTTCGACACCGTGCATGGCCAGGGCGGCCTCATTGGCCCAGAGGATGGTCTGGTCGACTTCGGCAAGGATAATCCCGTCGGACAGCCCGGAGATGATTTGCTGCAGTTGGCGGCGGTTGGTTTCTTTGGCAAGAACGGCCTGGGTCATAGGTTCTCCGGGGTTTGAGGCGCATGGAAGGTACGACACCCGGGCTTCAGGATAGTGCAGAGCAATTGCCCGCGGCGGGGTGCGAATGCACCAGGCGGCCTGGTGCATTTGAGCGGGGACGAAGGGGGCGGGCGCTGGCCAGACTGAAACGGTCAAAAACTGTCAAAGGATCGATCATGACCACTGTCTATGAAACTAATCGCTCGCTGTTTCGCGTGTCCTGGAGTTCGGTATTGGCCGGGAGTGCCATTGCCCTGGTGACCTACCTGGTGCTCAGTGTGCTGGGCACTGCCATCGGCGCGAGTGCCGTGGACCCGCTGGAAACGGGCAACCCGTTGCGCGGGTTTGGCACGGGAGCCGGGATCTGGCTGTTTGTTTCGACCTTGCTGGCGATTGCTGCCGGCGCGTTTGTCGCTGGGCGCACCGCACCTGATCGTGGCGGCTTGCACGGCGTGCTGACCTGGACCCTCACCACCTTGCTCACCACTTGGTTGCTGGCAGGGCTGGCGGCCAGCGTAGTCGGCACGGCCGGCAATGTAGTCGGCAAAGGTTTGTCGGTGGCGGGTAGCGGCATCGCGGCTGCAGCGCCGGGCATCGGCGACAGCGTCAAGCAGCAGCTCAATGAGCAGGGCATCCAGCTGGACTGGAACAGCCTGCAAGGCCAACTCGACACCTTGCTCAAGCAAAGCGGCAAGCCTGAGCTGGACCCGGGCAAGGTCGAGCAGAAAACCGACCAGGCTGCCGCTGACGGCAAACAGGTTGCCACCGAGGCTGCCACTAACCCGGCACAAGCGGGCGATCAGTTGAAGCAGTGGTTCGAGCGTGTCAAAGCTTCCGGCGAGCCGGCCTTGAACGCTGCGGACAAAGATGCTCTGGTGAACATCGTGGCGGCCCGTACCGGCAAGAGTAAGGAGGAGGCAACCCAGATCGTCGACAACTATGCCCAGGCGTATCAGCAAGCCATGCAGAAGGTCGATGTGCTGAAGCAGCAGGCTGAACAGAAGGCCCGTGAAGCCGCCGATGTGGCCGCCAAACAGCTCTCCCGCGCGGCCTGGAGCACCCTGGCCATGTTGTTGCTGGGCGCGGCCTTGAGTTTCTTCGTAGGGCGCACAGCGCTGACAACCCGTCGGGTACCGCTGGCTTAACAGGGTTTGCAGCAAGGATGCTGCTTTTCACTGGCACCAAACATGCTAGTGTCAGGGTTCACACCCCCACCGGCAGTCCCTGGCGATGCGTGATATCTACAGCGTCTTCAATTCCAATGGTGCCTATGAAACCGCGGCCCATGCCCATGACGAGTTCATGTTGATGGTGCCCGAGCACGGCTTGCTGCGCTTCAAGGACGAAGACAGCGGGCGTAGCACGTCGGTGGTCGACCGCCAGTTCGTGCTGGTGCCGCCGCAGTGCAGCCATTCCTCCTCGTCACTCACCGCCAGCCAGGGCCACCTGGCGTTCTACGTCGACCCCGACTACATGCACTACGCGCTGCGCGACTTGTCCGGGGACGCCAATCGCCTGTTGCGCGTGCCCACCCTGGGCATCTGGCAAACCTCCGCGCCGCTGCACCATTTGCTGCTGGCGAAAAAAGCCTTCAGCCAGCCCGACCCGTATGTGGACCGAAGCCGCCAACTGGCCCAGGCCGACCACTTGCTGCTGCTCGAATGCCTGGCGATTTCCCTCAGCCAGCCGAGCCTGCAACGCTCCTCCACCGAGCGTCACGGCGCCATGCTGGTGCGCGATGTGAAGGCCTATGTGGAGGGCAACCTTGAACACGCGCCGGGGCTGGATGACATCGCGGCGGTGTTCCATATGTCGCGTCGTCACCTGACCCGCTTGTTTGCCCAGCATACGGGCGAAACGGTGTTGGCCTATGTCCAGCGCCTGCGCCTGGAACGTGCGCAAACCCTGCTGCGACACACGCGCATGTCGGTGCTGGAGGTGGCCAACAGCGTCGGCTATGAATCGCCTTCGCACCTGGCCCATGTGTTTCGCCGGGTGGTGGGCGTTTCCCCGGATGAATGGCGCCGCGCCTGACCCTCCCACAGTTGATTCGGTTCATGCCGTTGGATTTCCAGCAATCGATGGCCCAATCCCGCGCGTGATCCGGCCCGATCCCGTGCGCCACAAATCTGTCATCCGTTCATCCTCTGTTCACCAACAACGAACAAGTCCGGCGTACCGGACGAGGAGGGGCGGTGAGCGCAACACCCTTTATTCAATTCTCAGGCGTGCAAAAAAGCTTCAAGGTCGAGGGCCGCCATTTTGTGGCCGTACGCAATGTGTCGCTGCAGGTGCAGCGCGGTGAAATCATCACCCTGGTCGGCCCGTCGGGCTGTGGCAAATCCACCTTGCTTAACATGACGGCCGGGCTGTTCGGGCCCACCGAAGGCCAGGTGCATTACGACGGCGCCGAGGTCAAAGGCGTGAACACGCGGGTGGGCTACATGACCCAGGCCGACCACCTGCTGCCCTGGCGCACCGTGGCCGGCAATATCGCGGTGCCGTTGCAGATTCGCCGCGTGCCCAAGGCGCAGATCGACGCGCGGGTCGAAGAGCTGATGGCCTTGGTGGGCCTCACCGGCTTTGGCGAAAGCTACCCCAACCAGCTTTCCGGTGGCATGCGCAAACGCGCGGCCATGGCGCGCTTGATGGCCAGTGACCCGGAAACCCTGCTGATGGACGAACCCTTCGGCGCCCTCGATGCGCAGATGCGCCTGACCCTGCAAACCGAACTGTTGCGTCTGTGCCGCAAGCTGAACAAGACCGTGCTGTTCGTGACCCATGATGTCGACGAAGCGATCGCCCTGGCCGACCGCTGCGTGGTGTTCGCCGGGCGCCCGGGCACCATCGACCATGTGCTCGACATCCCCCTGACGGGCGAGCGCAACCTCGTGCAACTGCGCTCCGATCCGCGCTACGTGGCGCTCTGCGCCGAACTGTGGAAACGCCTCGCGCCAGACGTCGCCGGCGCGGCCGATCCCGCTTCATTGGCTCACTCACTGGAGGTCGTATGATCCAGGTTTATCGCGTGTTGTTCCTGGTGTTCCTGCTGCTGCTGTGGGAGGGCGTGTCGCGCTGGTTCGGCGTGGAGTTCTTTATCAGCCGCCCCTCGGCGGTGGCGCAGAGCCTGTGGAAAATCCTGTTGAACGGGGTGTTTTTCTACCACGCCGGCATCACCACACTGGAAGCCGTACTGGGCTTTTTCTTCGGTTCCCTCGCGGGCTTGATCGCAGGCCTGGTGCTGGGCCGGGCGAAGGTGCTGGCGGATATCCTCGACCCGTTTCTCACCGCGTTCTACAGCCTGCCCAAGGTGGCGCTGGCGCCGCTGTTCATCCTCTGGTTTGGCATCGGCTTGCCGATGAAAGTGATCCTGACCGCCGCCGTGGTGTTCTTCCTGGTGTTTCTCAACACCTACAGCGGGGTGCGCAACGTGTCCCGTGAGCAACTGACGATCCTGCGCCTGATGGGCGCCAAGGAGCGCGACCTGCTGACCATGGTGGTGATCCCGTCGGCGTTCACCTGGGTGTTCACCGGCCTGCGTTTGTCGGTGCCCTACGCACTGATCGGAGCCCTGGTGGGCGAGATCATCGCCGCCAACCGTGGCCTGGGTTACTTGCTGTCGGACGCCGCCTCGCAGTTCGACACCGCCGGCGTGTTCGCCGCGCTGGCGGGCATCATCGCCCTGGCCCTGATCCTCAATACAGCGGTGAAGCTGGCCGAGCGCAAGCTCATGCCCTGGAAAGCCAATGAAGCGGAACGTGAAGTTGCGGTTTAACCCCCCTTTAGTCGTGGAGCTTGATCATGCTTAAGCGTTTCGTGTTTGCCAGCCTGTTGTGCGCCGCTTTCCTGCCGGCTGCCCAGGCCCAGGACCTCACCAAAGTCACCCTCGCATTCCCCAGCGAAG
>Ga0105244_10003691_pt1 | contig 10816 bp, 3 predicted proteins | sample KBSM44metaG_FD_80423 | JGI IMG/M metagenome (GOLD analysis project Ga0105244, IMG submission 80423) | Miscanthus rhizosphere microbial communities from Kellogg Biological Station, Michigan, USA - KBS M4-4 metaG | ecosystem: Host-associated > Plants > Roots > Rhizosphere > Soil | place: Michigan...
AAGGACATGCCGGTCACCGTCGCGGTGGACAGCAACGGTGAGTCGGTACACATCACCGGCCCGGCGATCTGGCAACAGAAGATCGCCGAAAGCCTGGCGGTAGAAGTGCAGTAAGCGTTTCGCCTGCTGAAAAAGGCCGGGCCATCGCAAGATGACCCGGCCTTTTTTTGTCTGCTCATTTGCTCTTCGCAATAAAAACCATCGTCAGCAATCTTTTTTGATCTAAAAAATCGAGCATACCTGTCAGATCTGACAGGTCATCTGCGGCCCGCTACTTGGTAGCGTTACTCCACCCTCACCTGTGCGGAACGGATGGACCGATGGCCGATAAAGAACTGAATGTTCCCACCCCCTCTATTGCCACGCACTCTTCGTTCACGATGACTGGCCAGGGGTTCAGCAACGTGGGGCCCACGGGTGGAGCATCGTTTCAATTACCATTTCCCGTTTCCGGCGGCCGCGGTGCCGATCCGCAGCTGGCACTGACTTACAACAGCCAGTCCGGCAACGGTCCGCTCGGTCTGGGCTGGAGCATGGGCCACGGCCAAATCAGCCGTCGAACCAACAAAGGCACGCCGCGCTACGACGACGATGACGAAATCATCGGTCACGACCAACAGATCTGTACCAAGGAGCGCAATGTCGATGGCTCGTTGAAAAGCCGAATCGAAACGACGTTCAACGGCAAGGAAATCGGCCGACACACCGTGGTGCGCTACACGCCCGAGGTCGAAAGCGATTTCAGCCTCAGAGAACGCTGGGAGCCGATGCACCCGACAGATCCGACAATAAAACTGCCGACCTTCTGGTTGGTCTCTGGCCCCGATGGCTCTTTGCACATGTACGGCAAAACCGCTGATTCACGCGTGGCGGACCCGCAAAACCCGCTTCGCGTGGCGACGTGGTTGCTCTGTGAAACCATGACTGCCCATGGCGAACACATCTATTACCAATACAAACGCGACGACAAAGATCCGGACAACTTCCGCGATTACCGGTCACAGCGCTATTTGCACCGGTTGCTTTACGGCAATTTCAGCGCCAGTCAGGATCTGTACTGCTGGACCCTGGAAAACCCCGGCGAGCTGGACTGGCACTTTCATCTGCTGTTTGACTATGGCGAACGCAGCACATCATTGAGCGTGAAACCGGACTATGAGGTCCCAGGCACGCAGCCTTGGCCGGTTCGCCCCGATGCCAGCTCGGCGTTTGGCCACGGCTTCGAAATCGCCACACGCAGACGCTGCGAACAAGTGTTGATGTTTCACTATTTCCCCACCGAAACGGGTGACGACCCGGTGCTGGTCCGGCGCTTGCTGCTCAAGTACAACGAGCACATAGCCGATTGGAGCTACAGCCTGCTCACCTCGGCTTACTACCAGGCCTGGGGGCCCGGTGGCGATGACGATGTGGAACTCTCCCCCCCCGTACAGTTCGAGTACGCGCCGCTGGAACTCGATCAAACGCCAACGTCCTTGTTTGTCGAGGAGAACATGCCGGGCATTGATGGGGGCCAGCATTATCACTGCGTTGATCTGTATGGCGAGGGCGTACCGGGTTTTCTCTGCCGCTATGACCAGGCCTGGTATTACCGCGAGCCGGTTCGTGGAAAATCGGGGCCCGATGACATCGCCTACGGACCATGGTCGGTGCTGGACAACCTCCCGGTAATCAACAGTAAAAAACCGGTGATGCAGATACTCACCACCCTGTCGGGCAGCGGACGCTTTGACTGGCTCACGGCGCAACCCGGATTTGCGGGGATACGCTCAATGAACCCGGATCGAACCTGGTCCGAATTCAAGGAATTCGATCAAACCCCCACAGAACTGTTCGGCGCATTCGCACAGTTCGGCGACCTGGCCAACGAAGGCCTGATGTCGGTCGCCTTGATCGGGCCTCGCTCCGTGCGTTTTTATCGCAGCAATGTTGAGGAGGGCTTTGCGCAAGCGGAAGAAGTCCTGCATGACCCCGACGATGATCGCCTGCCGTTGTTCAGCGATGTCCGCAGCGAGCTGGTGCTGTTCGGCAATCTGCTTGCCAGCGATACCACCGAGCTGTGTCGCATCCGCCACGACGAAATCAAATGCTGGCCGAATCTGGGCTTGGGCAAGTTCGGCAAGGGTCGCGTGCTCAGCGGTCCGGTCTTCGACTACCACACCTTTGACGCCTCGCGAATACGCATTGCCGACCTTGGCGGTTCCGGTGCGCCGGCGCTGATTTACCTGAATGCCAAAACCTTCGATATCTACCTCAATCATGGCGGCAGCAGTCTGGCAACCGTTCCGATCCGCGTACCGTGGCCTGAGGGTGTGCAGTTTGAACGAACCTGCGAGGTGACATTTGCCGACTTGCAAGGCTTGGGCTGTTCCAGCCTGATCCTGAGCGTGCCGCACATGAAACCGTGCCACTGGCGTTACGATTTTGTTGCGGCCAAACCCTACCTGATGAGGTCGAGCAACAACAACACGGGCTGCAGCGCCAGCATCGTCTATCGCAGTTCCGCGCAGGAATGGCTGGACGAAAAGCAGCAATGGCTTGCCGCCAATCCCGAGGGTGTACCGTCATGCTATTTGCCGCTCAATGTTCAGGTGGTGAAGCAACAGTTCCAGCTGGACGAAATCACCGGCAATTGCCTGAGCCAGAGTTTCAGCTACCGCGAGGGTTACTACGACCCCTTGGCTCGCGAATACCGGGGTTTCGGTTACCTGGAACAAACCGACAGCGAGAGCCTGTCGGGGACCGAGGACACCAGCTTCACCGCGCCGATTCGTGCCTGCAGTTGGTACATCATCGGCCAGTACATGAACCGGCCCCGGGACGGTTATTTCGCCAGCGACCGCGAAGCCGTGCCGCTGGGCGCGACCGTCATCACGCGATATGACGCGGAGCTGGAGCGCGATATTCCTTTCACCCCGAAGCCGGACAGCGCTCTACCGTATGAAATCGCACGGGGCATGTCCGGCACGCTCATGCGCACCGAAATCTACAATGCCGAAGATCCTCCACTGACGGCAAAACCTTACACTGTCGAGGAATATCGCTACCTGGTGCGCGAGGTTCGGCCCAAGGGTGATTACTATCCCGACGCAATTATCCTGCCCCTGTCACTGGAAAAAATCAGCTACCAATATGAGCAGTTCATCGACGATCCCTTGTGCAGGCATGAACTCAATCTGCGCTGGAGCGCATACGGCGCGCCCACCCATTCGCTGCTCGTCAGCTACGCACGCCGCCGGACCGCTGCGGACACCCCGCCCTTCGAGGACGAGGATGAACAGCGCTGGTGGATCGACGCTCACGACGAAGCTCAGAAGCCGTATCACATAAGCGAGAGTCGGGCGCGATTCATCGACCTGGATAGCGATGCACAACATCGCCAACTGGGGCTGGCGTGGCAGGCGCGCAGCGATGCCCTGGTCTTGCCCAAAGGCACTCTTCCGAACGGGCTCAACCCTGGCGAGGTGTCTTTCGAGCAATTGACCCCGCACCTGGATTCAACTCAATGGAATGCGCTGCGCGTGCTGACGCAACAGTCTGAACAGCGCTATCTGAAAACCCTGGATCAGTCCTTGCTGGACAGTGGCAAGGCCGAATACGAAGCGCTGGCCGGCCCCATGGAAATCGCGCAGATTGACAAGACCGCCCTGCAAGCTTACGACGTGCTGCCACCACCCTTTGACATTCGTGCAGCGTTGCGCGAAATCGGTTATTTGCCGATGAAGTTCTTTTTCGAAACATCGCTGCCCAGCGAAGAAGAAAACCTGTGGTCAAGCACCTACAACTTCGCCAGATACGCCGACCTCGCCGGTTTTTTCAAAGTGCGGGAGTACAACGAAACGCCCAGCCACGGCGTGACAAAAACCCAGTACGACGATTACCGACTCAGGGTCCGGAGTGTCGAATTGCCGGACGGCTGCACGACCTCGGTCACGTACGACTACCACACGCTATTGCCCTCCAGCATCCTCGATGCCAACGAGAATATCCAAGAGGTCATGTATGACGCCGCAGGCCAGCCGCTTGCACTGAGCTTTCACGGCACCGAAAACGGTGTTGCCGCCGGCTTCCATGCGCTGAGCGATTTCGTACGGCCCGACAGTCTTCTGCCAGGGCCCGCCATTGAAGATCCGGTCGGGGCTGTGCAAGGTGCCGCCAGCACCCTGCGCAAGGATCTGTTCAGCTGGATGGGGTCGTTACCTGCGGACATCAGCGCCGAATTGCTCGCCACCTGGATTGCCAGCGGCGATGTACTGCCCAGCGGCCACATCTGCGCCAGTGCCCGTCAACGCCTGCGGCAACGAGGGGCGCTGACTGCTGCGGATCAAGCCCTGAGCGAAGTGATTGCCAGTGTCCCGAGAGAGCCACCGCACAGCGTTGTCCTCAGCGCTGAGCGCTATCCCGGCGACACGATTGCAGCGCAGATACAGATCAGCAAAACCTGCGTCGACGGTTTTGGCCGCACGCTGCAAACGCAGCAATTGGTCGAACCCGGCATCGCCTATGCGGTGGGTGATGACGGCGCGCTGATCGTCGATCGCGGACAGCTGCGTGAGGAACATGCCGATCCGCGCTGGCGGGTCAGCGCGCGGGTCGAGTACAACAACAAAGGGCTCGCGGTGCGACAATTCCGGCCGTTTTTTGCCGACACCCATGGCTACGTCAATGATCAATCCCTGCGGCGGTACGGCTACTTTGATCAACTGTTCTATGACCCGCTCGGGCGCCTAGTCAAGCTGATCAACGCCAAGGGCTATTTTTCCCGCGAGACCTATCATCCGTGGTATCAGGCCAGCGAAGACTTCAACGACACCGATGAATCCGCTGAGCCGGAATCGACATCACCATGGACGCTGCACTGATGAGCGCCAACCTCCATCGGCGTACACCGTCGCTCGTCGTGATCGACAGTCGCGGCTTGCCACTGCGTCAGATTGTCTATCTGCGCGTACTGGCCGAAGACCCTGCCGAAGCCTTGGTGACTCGCCAACAGCACGACATTGCCGGGCGTCTGGTGGCGCAGTTCGATCCGCGCCTGAGCGCTCCGAGCGTTATCAGCATTCATGACCTCAACGGCCAGCCACTCAAGGTCAGCAGCGTCGATGCCGGCTGGCGCCTGAGCCTGCCGGGGCTGGCCGGGCAAACCTTGCAGCGCTGGGACGCGCGCGGCGTGCACTGGAGCAGCCGCTACGATGAGCTGCTGCGCCTGGTGGCGATCAGCAACAGCGTCGACCCGCTCAGCGACACCTTCACCTATGCCGATGCCAGTGCCCCGCCCGATCACAACCAGCGCGGTCAATTACTGGAACAGTTCGACCCGTCCGGCAGCCTGCACCTGGACAGCTACAGCCTGGCCGGGCAGCCACTGCGCGAAAGCCGCACCTTCGCCGACGCCCGGGTGTTTGTCAGCCAGCGCATTTTCAGCCCGTTGGGCGCGATGCTGGAGCAGACCGACGCCGGCGGCCACCGCCAGCAATCGCGCTACGACGTCGCCGGTCAGCTCAAGCAGTTGCAACTGCTGCTGGCCGGCGACCACGACTGGCAGGACGTGTTGCTCGACACGCACTTCAACGCCGTCGGACAAATCATCGAACAACAGACCGGCAATGGCATTGCCAGCTACTGGGACTACGAACCAACCACTGGGCGCCTGCAGCGGCAGTGGGCGCAAAAAGGTGCGCAGCCGCCCCTGCAGGACATCAGCTATGAATACGATCCGGTCGGCAACCCGACACGCATCCTCGACAACACGTTCACGCCCAGCCACTTCGCCAACCAGCGGGTCGACGGCGAACGTGCGTTTCGTTACGACTCGCTGTATCGGCTGATCAGCGCCAGCGGTTACGACGACGCGGCCCCCAGCGACCTCCCCGGACGACCGCAGCCGAGCGACCCCAACGACCGACGCAATTACCTGCAGACCTACCGCTACGATCACGGCGGCAACCTGACGCAACTGTGCCATGTGCGCGACGGCGCCTGTCAGACCCGCCAGATGCGTATCGACCCTGCAAGTAATCGCGGTGTGCGCTGGAAACAAGGTGATCCCGCACCGGATTTCGATCAGCTATTCGACCGCCACGGCAACCTGATGGCCCTGCAACCGGGACAGGCACTGCGCTGGGACGCCCGCGATCAACTGGCCTCGGTGACTCTGGTTCAACGCGAAAACGGCCTGGATGACGCCGAGTGCTATCACTACAGCCAGGGCGCGCGCGTCTACAAACGCCATGACACCTACAGCGGTTCCAACCGGCATTTCCACGAGGTGCGCTACCTGCCCGGACTGGAGATCCGCAGCAAGGACAACGGTGAGGAGCTGCACGTCATCAGCCTCGCCGCCGGCGCAGGCCATGTCAGTTGCCTGCATTGGCTCAGCGGCAAACCGGCGGGCATTGCCGACAACCAGTTGCGTTACACCCTCGATGACCACCTGGGTTCATGCGTGATGGAACTGGACCAGCAGGCACGCCTGATCAGTCACGAAGGCTATTACCCGTTCGGCGCGACCGCGTGGATGAGCGCCGACTCGGCTGTCGAGGTTGACTACAAGACGCTGCGTTATTCAGGCAAGGAAATGGATGTCAGCGGTTTGTATTACTACGGTGCTCGGTATTACGCGCCATGGTTGCAACGCTGGGTCAGTGCGGATCCGGAGGGAGATGTCGATGGGCTGAACCGGTATGCGTACGTCGGCAACAATCCGCTGCGCTATGTGGATCCTGACGGAAACAACAGGGCGGAAAGTGTGATCATGCTGTATTCAGCATTTCTTTCAAGCGTCCAGGGCCACTCCACGCAGGTTGCGGGGCAAATCCACAACATTCTCCATGAGGAGGGCGTGGCAATGAATCTGGGACTGAACCTGGTAGGCGAAGTTGTGAGAGGAGTCGTCGGCTATGAAGGCGGTGTTGCAGGCGGCAAGCTGGTTGACCTGGTCATTCCCAATATGCCTGACACCACACCCTACACCACGACCGGAGGGGTGATCGGCGGCAATATTGGCGGCGACTCCGCCACGGCCATGATAGATCCGATAGCCAACAGCGCTGGCATCGGAATGGGTCCACTGATTCCGCAGACCTCGCAGATCTCGGTCAACGCGATTGATCATGGGCTGGGCATCAGAGATGCCGTCAAGGAAATCAGCTCCTGGCGAGACGTGAAGGATGAGCTGATTCATCCGGGCCTTGATGCGGTACTCAACCCCTCCTTCATGATGGGCCGGCTCATGGCTTCGTGGATATCGATCATTCCCGCAGCACTGAATATGTTTGCCCGGGCAATAGAGGCAGAAGACATCAAAAACCGCCTTGATACGGTAAAGATCCAGAAAATAGACAAAATGCTCGAGGACTGGAAATCGGCGGTAGAACAACGTGCCGGCTGGGCTGAAAATGCATTCGATGCACTGGGCACGGACATTGTGTACCCGGCCGACTCGCTGCCAAATATCAACCATATGACATCGGCAGAGACCCTGGCCCCCATCTCTCGCTCAGACCTGCGCCGGTTGACCAGTTTTACTCTTTCCAACATCAAGCGCTCTCAAGACATGATGACGTTGTACAAAGAGATGGGGACTACCGACAATCAGTTCTTGCTGGCGCAGCGCCGAACCCTGAAAAAGGCAGCCTGAATGATCCGCCTCAGGGAGGTGCGAGCATGAATCCTTCAGTGCATTGGCGTACTCCTGCCCTGTCGGCTCACGATCCCAGAGGGCTGCCGGTCAGAAACGTTGCTTATCTGCGGGCGGTGGTGGGCGCCGGAGCCGAATGCCAGATCAACCGTCAACGCCACGACACCAACGGCCGCCTGATCGAACAATGGGACCCGCGCCTCCCCGTGCCCTGCCTGACCACGACTTACCGTCTGGACGGCGCCCCCCTGAAAATCGACAGCGTCGATTCCGGCTGGCGCGTAAACCTGCCAGGTCTGGCCGATGAGGTGTTGCAACGCCACGACCAGCGCGGTACGCAATGGCGCTATTGCTACGACCCGATGATGCGGTTGATCGCCGTCACTGAAAATGCGCAAGTCGATGTCGAGCGTTATCTCTATGCCGACCACAATGCCGACCCCGGACATAACCTGCGCGGTGAGCTGAGCGAAAGCGCCGACCCGGGCGCCACGGTGGTGGTCGACGGCTACAGCCTGCAGGGCAAGGCAGTGAGTGAAGCCCTTACGCTGTCTGGCGAGACGGCGGCTTTCATCACTCGTACGGATTTCGACGCGCACGGCAATGTGGTGCAAGTCACCGACGCCGGTGGTCACCGGCAACGGTCTAGCTACGATGTCGCCGGCCAGTTACGTCAGGTATCGCTGTGGATAGCCGGGGCTGACGCGGCACAACCGGTGGTCGACGCTGCCACGTACAACGCCTCCGGCCAATTGCTCGAACAACGGGCCGGCAATGGTGTGCGCAGCCGCCGCGTGTACGATCCCGCTGACGGTCGCCTGCTGAATCTGCTGGCCTGCAAGGATCAGGAAAAACCGCTACAGGATTTGCACTACACCTACGACCCGGTCGGCAATGTTCTACGTATCGAGGACCGCACTCTGGCCACGGTGTATTTCGCCAATCAGCGCGTCGATGGTGATCGTCACTTTGTCTACGACTCGCTGTATCGGCTGAGCGAAAGTCGCGGCTTCGAGGGCCAGATCCCGCAACAGTCGCCAGGTTTGCCGCAACCGATCGAACCCATCGACCCGGGGCGGCGTTTCAACTACAGCGAGCAATATCACTACGACGCGGGAAATAACCTCGTCGAACTGGTGCATGTGCGCAAAGGCCACAACTTCACACAACAGATGAAAATTGCCCCTGACAGCAATCGGGGGCTGCGCTGCCAACCCGCTGACCCCGAACCGGTGTTCGGCGACTACTTTGACCGCCACGGCAACCAGCTGAAACTGCAGCACGGCGGCCTGCCACTGGAGTGGGACAGTTACGATCAACTGGCCCGCGTCACCCTGCTGCAACACAGCAACGGCCTGCCCGACGACGATGAGATCTATCGCTACAGCCAGGGTCAGCGCGTTTACAAATGCACGCTGAGGCATACGCCATCGATCACCGATCGCCGCGAGGTACGTTACCTGCCAGGTCTGGAAATCCACAGCCGCAGCGACGGCCAGCAACTGCATGTCATCGTGCTGCCCGGCGCGCGTTGCCTGCATTGGCTCAGTGGCCGACCGCCCGGCATCGAAGCCGACCAACTGCGCTACAGCCTTGATGACCATCTCGGATCTTGCGCACTGGAGCTGGATCGGCATGCTGGCGTGATCAGCCTGGAGTATTACTACGCGTTCGGTGGAACAGCCTGGCTGGCGACTCGTTCGGCGCTGGAAGTCAGCTACAAAACCATCCGCTACTCAGGCCGGGAAATGGACAGCAGCGGCCTTTATTACTACGGCGCACGCTATTACGCAGCGTGGTTGCAGCGCTGGATCTGCGCTGACCCGGCAATGGATATCGACGGGTTGAATCTGTACGCGTTTGTCGCCAACAATCCGATTGGCCACATCGACACTGACGGCCAGAGCTGGGACAGCTTTCTCGAAACACCCGCTCAGCGCGATCAGAGAAAGGCACAGAGCGCAGAGAAAGAGCGACGTTACCGGGCTCGGGATAACCTGTCACAACAGGTCGGACGTCACCTGAACATTCTGGCGCTGTCGCTGCGCCGTGGTCTGGATGCCCAGCAACAGGTACTCAATCAGCGCTCGCCAGCGCAATTGACAGGTGCCGCCCTGCGCCGCACCGGTGTGCATGTGACAGGACAAATTGTGGCCTACGGTGGCGGCATTCTGGTCGGCATGGGCGCTCAGGCGCTGGGCGCCGTCGCTCCCGGCGCAGGCAACGTCGTTGGGGTCGCGATGGGTATTGGCGCGAAGAAACTGATCAGTGGATTGTGGGATTACGCCGCCGAGCGCACCGGCGCCAGTGCCTCTATCAAATTCAAGGCCAGCCGCCTGTCCAAGGAAAAAATTGTCGGGAAAGCCGAATATAAAACCATGGCACCGATCGATTACCTGCAGCAAAAGTACGCAAAGATGATCCCCGATACGCAGAAGGGAGCGCTCAAGGCCTCCAAGGAAGCGACGTCCACCCTGATCAGTGTCGGTGCCAAGGAAATACTGCCGCAAGCCGCCGCCGAAATCAGCGCCACGGCAAGTGCACTTTTGGGTGCAGTTGAAATAGCCCATGAATTCGCCGGAGCCAGCCAAGAGCTAAGTGCTGAAAAAACTGCCAAGGGCATCGCCAATGTGAGTGGGTTGATCGATTATTTGTCCGCCAACATGCTCGACATTGAAAACGCCTTCGAAGCCGGTGGCTTCACGGCAATAAATACCTATGGGCTATTGGGCCGAAACGAAGGTGATACACCGCAAAATCTATGGCATGCCACGGCGGCCGTGATCAACGAGCTGGAATACACGCGAACCATGCTGCGTTCCAGATCCAGTCAGTTCACTGCAGTCTGATCCTGAGGCGTGAAGCGAACAGCATCGCCGGCCTCCATGCTATCGTGCCCGCCCGTCCCTTTATCCATTAGCCCAGCATGCTGCCGACTTCCCGTACCCTGCGTTTGTCGTTGTACACCCTGCTGATCATTGCCGGTGCGGCCATCGCCGCGACCCTTGCCATCCGCCACGCCGAACGTCAGGCGCTGGAGGAAGACGCCACTCGCGCCAGCCAGCAATTGGCGCTGTATGCCAACTCGTTGCACACCCTGATCGACCGCTATCGCGCCCTGCCCGCCGTGCTGGCGCTGGACCCGCAATTGCGCAGCGCGCTGGCCGGGCCGGTGGG
>Ga0105244_10003695_pt1 | contig 10814 bp, 8 predicted proteins | sample KBSM44metaG_FD_80423 | JGI IMG/M metagenome (GOLD analysis project Ga0105244, IMG submission 80423) | Miscanthus rhizosphere microbial communities from Kellogg Biological Station, Michigan, USA - KBS M4-4 metaG | ecosystem: Host-associated > Plants > Roots > Rhizosphere > Soil | place: Michigan...
ACCGGGAAGGCGAGGGAGATCGCAATAAATGCCATCAGCGCGACATCCAGCAAACGCATTTGATGCAAGAAGAAGAGATAAGGAATCGGGCCGACGGCCAGAACATAATGGCTGCGCGGGATCCGCTGGATAAAGGTGTATTCATCGTCGAGGGCGACGATTTCCCCATCGCGCAGGTGGCGCATGGTCATTTCATCGAGCTTGAATTTGTCCATCGGCTCGATATGCAGTTTAAACGACAAGTTGAGGTCGAGGTCTTTGATGGTGCGGTTCCAGTCGCGCGGTGGAATTTCTCGCAACTCGCTGCGCATCAAATACAGCGAGCTTTTCATTAAATCATCCAGCGACTGACGGCCAGCACGCTCGGCGGTGAATTTGTACACCAGTCCAACCAGCATAGTCATCACCAGGAAGCACACGAACAGCAAGAGATAAAACTGAATAAATAACTTTTTCAACGAAAATCACCGGCTTATCAGTTGGTTGTAGCAGCATCCTGCAAAACAGGATCGCGATGGGGACAAGCGTGACGTCGTTGTAGAGTCTTCATGCCCCATCTGGCTGGCTATGTAAGCAGGGTTTGCCCCTGCTTACAATATCTGGCATGAAGAGAATGGAATATCCGTGGTGAAAGAAGGGCGTTATCCCGCAACGGTAACGGTTTGAAGGGGGTGACCGGCTTGCGGGCGAGGTTCCTTCAGCAGCTGGCAAACCGCTTTTCCCGGTAGCGGGCGATAGAAGAGAAAGCCCTGGCACAGCTCGATTCCGGCCTTTTGCACCAGTTCTAATTCATCCTGAGTTTCAACACCCTCAATCAAGATCTCACATTGAATCACCGCGCATAACTTCACGACCTGCTGCAGGAAACTAAATCCGTCGGGTTTGGCTAAACCCAGCACCATGGAACGGTCGAGTTTAATTTTATCCAGCGGGTAGCGTGTCAGATAGTGCAGCGTTGAGTATCCGGAGCCAAAGTCATCCAGTGCAATCTTGATTCCCTGACCGCGCAGTTCTTCCAGCACGTCAGCTACTCGAACCGGATCCTGAACCTTCTGTGATTCGGTTATCTCAAACTCCAGGTTCCAGCCAGCTGGAAGGGGGGTTGCCATCATCTTGCGCACCACGCTGAGCAGCCGATAGTCGATCAGCGTCTGAGGTGAAATATTCACTGAGAGCGTCATCCCTTCGCTGTCCGACATATGCTCGCGAACATAATCCAGCGCATGTTCCATCACCCAGAAATCAATCTCCGGCATCATACCGGTCTGTTCGTAATATTTAAGAAATACAGGTGGAGTGATTTTCCCTGAGTCGCTTTGGTGGCGAATCAGCACTTCAAGGGCGACAATTTTGCTGTCTACAATCTGCACCTGCGGCTGAAAATATAGGATGAATTGCCCACTGGTTTGGAGTTTCTCAATTTGCCGCTGGGCCTCTAAATGGCTATTGTGCTCAACAACATGGGTGTAATTAGGCACCATCTCGAAGTCAGCCGGCGGATTGACTTTCATCTCACCGGTCAGCAAATCCAGATTGGTGTTTGCAGCAACGGATTGTCTGAACGAGCTTTTAACAAACGGGCGATAAATAACCACCCCAAGGATGAGCAGCAGCAGATAAAGTATTACTGCGCTAATTGAATGGCCACTGGCTAGCCACACTTTAAGCGGACCCGGTGTTGACCAACTGACGATTTCTGAAATGCGCGGGATGAGATCCATCCAGGTGGCACCGTAAGCCAATAAATAGGACATTAACGGCGTCAGAACAAACGGAATAATCATTACCGGATTGAGGATAATCGGAAAGCCAAAAATCAATGGCTCATTGATATTAAACAGCGCCATCGGAGCGGCGATACTCAGTAAGCGTCGATGCTGACTCTTTTTCTGCATTAAAATACAGATAATCAGGCTTAGTGTATTTCCGGTACCGCCCGAATTACACCACATGTCATAGAACACCGGGCTTAGAATATTGAGCACGCTATGCCCAGCATGCCATTCGCTGATGTTAACTTTTGCCGCAGCGGTAAACGCGACATCAATGTCCATAAATAGATAATAACCGTGCAGGCCAAAGAACCAGGGTACGCTGCGCAATAAGACATACGAAATGCCGTGTAAAAAATCGGTCGGATAAAAATAGACTGACAAAGAGCTAAAGAAATGCATCGCATTGGTGACATAAATTTCAGCACCTAATTTTATGATGCTGCTAAAGAGGGCGATAATTCCCAGCGTGGCAAAAAAGGAGATCACCGTAACGTTATTGTTATCATTCCAATTACGGATTTTGAGCAGCTTTTTACTGACAATCTCTTGCAAGACATTGCCGATTATTCCTGATGCCAGCGCCATGGGAATACTGATGTCGAGGTAAAACTGGGCATTATCATCCAGTATGCGGCGGAAAATCATCAGGGTACTGATGCTAAGGGCAATACAGTAAATTTGGGAACTACGGTTTCTCACGGCCCAGTGCACGGCGATATAGATGTTCATCACCAGCGGTGCCAGAGCCAAAAAACCGATCTGCAACTGCATGAACCAAACGGCGGCGTGGTTAAATCCTGCTGTGTCACAGATTACCGAAGCCGTGATCACAAGCCCTCGTACAATCGAAATGGGAACGATAGCCATAGTGCTGGCGATAATGGCATTGGCATAGCGATTGTTTAATAACTTGACCTGGCTGTTATTTAAACGACGCAGAATGTTGTTATGAAGCCACTCTTTTATCACAAAATTACCTAAAGCAATTAAGCTCATTAAGGGTTGTTTTTAAGCAAATAACTGAGTTTGGAAACCCATCTTTTTGGTATTAATGGTGAGGGTGAAATTGTGTTTTTTTCTACATTTATTTGAGCTGTTAATGTCCATAATAAAGCATTAAGAAGCCTGTTTTGATTATTGTTAATAACATGCCTACAACAATTAAAAGAGTTGTATCAATAATAATGTTGTTTTGTTTTTATAACGCACAGCTTAGTAACAAAATAAACACACTGAAATAATAAACTCACTCTTTTCATGAAAAATGAATCTGTGTTTTTAAGAGTAAGATTATTTGTAGTGGAATCTATCATAACGAACGTGATTGTTTCTATAGTCCATGCGACTTAATTAATCTATCACGTGTTGGGATGAAAAATATGCAGGACGCGAATGCGCAATGATCGGTATCATTTCCGAACACGCGTCCTTGACGGAATAGGCGACGGCTTCAAAAGTGAAGCATTTCACCCTGCATAAGTTTAGGCTTCACTCTCCCAGGCGTGAGGAGCAAACAGGTAGCCTTTATTGCGCACGGTTTTGATTCTGAAAGGCTCAGTGGCGCTGTCGTAGAGTTTTTTTCTCAAGCGAGAAATCGCCACATCTACGCTGCGATCTAAACCGTCGTAAGTCACGCCGCGCAGGTTTTTGAGCAGCGCATCGCGGTCCATGATTTGTCCCGCATGGGTAGCCAGTTCCCAAAGCAAATCGAAATCCGCCGTTGAGAGGGTAATGGTTTCACTTCCCAGTGTGACCTGACGGTTTACCGGGTCGATACACAATGTGCCAAAGCGCATCGCTTTGTGAGGCTTAAGCGCATTGGTACTGCTTTCGACGGTTTGTTGTGCAGAAACGCGCTGGCGCAAATGAAGACGAAGACGTGCAAGCAGAACGGCAGGCGGGGTGGTTTTAAGAATATAATCGTTAGCCCCCATCTCGAGTGACAAAATATGGTTCATATCGCTATCGAGAGAAGTGAGTAAGACAATCGGGCCATCCCACTGCGGGCGCAAATCGCGGCACAACGTCATGCCATCTTTACCTGGCAGCATCACATCCAGCAGCACGAGGTCTGGACGATGTTGCGCGATAGTCGCTTCCGCACAATCCCCACGGCTTTCAACGATAACGTCAATGTCATGTTTGCCGAGGTAAGCGGCAATCAACGCTCCGACTTCCGGATCGTCTTCTACGTATACGATTTTGTTCATGGCCAGCACATCAAATCAAAAGGAAAACATACCCTGGTTGCAGCGCTAACACCATATATGAGGGATAAACAGAATCACCGAAGCGGGCGGCCACCATCAACGGCATGGGTTCGGCCGGTGACGTATTGGCTACTGAACAGATAATCGACCAGCGCAATAATCTCTTGCTCGCCGGGCGCGATTTTCATCAGTGATTTGTTGAGCGCATCTTTCCGATACTGCACATCGTCATGTTCGTTGAACATAATCATCGCGGGGGCAATGGCATTCACTTTAACTTCAGGAGCCAGCTTACGGGCAAATGAGCGCGTCAGATTATCCAGCGCAGCTTTACTGGCGGCATAGGCAATATGTTTATCGCTGCCGCGTTCGACCACATAATCAGTGAAGTGAATGATGTCAGCACTGGCATGGCCGTGCCCGCGTAACAAAGGCTCGAGGTAATGATTGAGCAGATAGGGCGCATTAACGTGAATCTGGAGCATCGCCGACAGTGTGTCAGCAGGCGTGATTGCCGGTGACTCTGGAAGCCAGGCGCTGGCATTGTGCAAAACTGCCCGCAGACCGCTGCACTGTTGCTTCACGGCATCAGCAAATTGCTCAATGCCGTCATTAGTTGCGAAGTCCCCGTACAAACAAATCGCACCCGCTTGCTCAAGCGCATCTACCGCCGCATAACGCGTACGGTAGCTGATGATCACCGGTTGCTGTTGAGCCAGAAAATGTTGAGCCAAAGCCAGACCAATTCGTTTACCCGCTCCGGTAATCAAAATTGGACGTGCAGATGTAGCTATTTCCATTGGTGGCTCCTTTTTTATGACCTGTTTTGTGGCGACGTAATGCGTTATTTCACCAGCATCCACGTTGCCGGGAACGCAGCCACCAGCATCAGGGCAATCACTGATTTTTCTCTCAGATTCAGCCCAATCTCATGCGTATGGGTGCTGCGTGTGTACATAAAGACTAATAAACCAGGCGCATACAATACCACCGAAAGCAGTAAATGCATGGGGCCCGACGCATAAAGCAACCACAAGCCATAAATGCAGGCACCCAGGCCAATCGCCTTATGCAGCGGACGGGTGGAGATTTTCAGTAAATAGGCACCCACCAGGAAATAAGGCACCAGAATCATTTCTGAAGCAATGGTCAGCAGGGTGTTGTAATCCGACCCGGTCAACCAAATCAACACCAGGCAAATTTGTACGCTGATATTGGTGAGCCACAGGGACGCAGACGGCGCATTGTTTTTGTTCTGACGAGCGAAAATTTTCGGGAAGGCTTTGTGAGTGGCGGCGAGAAAAGGCACTTCGGCGGCCATAATCGTCCAGCTTAAGTATGCACCGCACACCGACACAATCAGCCCCGCAGCGATAATGACTTCACCCCATGGGCCCATCATTTCAACCATCAAACCGGCCATCGACGGGTTACGCATACCGGCAAGTTCCGGACGTGCAATCACACCCAAAGAAAGCAATGTCACCAGCAGATAAACGCCTAATGCGGCAATCACCGCCAGCAATGTGGCGCGACCGACATCATTTTTATTGCGCGCACGGGCAGAAACCACCACGGCACCTTCAACACCGATAAATACCCACAGGGTAATCAGCATGGTGTTTTTGACCTGCTCCCAAACCGGCACGCCCAGTGCAATTCCGCTGAAATCGAGGCTAAAGGTTGAGAGTTTGAAGGCCATCGCCGCCAGCACAACGAACAGACCCAGCGGCAGAAGTTTCGCAAGCGTAGCGACCAGGTTGATGCTGGCAGCGGTTTGAACACCGCGCAACACGAGGAAGTGCACCATCCACAGCAATACCGAAGCACCTGCAATCGACTGCCAGGTATTGCCATCACCAAACAGGCGTAATTCTGGCGTATCGGTGAAGAAACTCAGCGCCGAGAAGACGATTACTAAATATGAAACGTTGGCGATAACTGCACAAAGCCAGTAGCCCCATGCCGAAAAGAAACCAATCAACTCACCAAAACCTGCGCGCGCATAAGTGAAAATCCCGCCATCAAGGTCGGGACGCAAACGGGTCAACACCAACATGGCCAGTGCCAGCAGTAAAATGCCTGCACCCGTAATGGCCCAGCCGATCAGCAACGCTGCCGGGCTTGCCACGCTCGCCATGTTTTGCGGCAGGCTAAATACACCAGCACCGAGCATTGAACTCAAAACCAATGCAGTTAACGCTGCGAGGCCAAGCTTCTTTTCCATTACAGTCCTGTAAAATTCACAATAGAGACAGAATAATTATTATGCTTTTCTGCATAAAAATGGTGAGTAACACTAAGGCGCGGGATTTTACGGAGAGTAAGCGCTGCTTGCAATGGCATGAACCACAAAATGCGCGGGGAATTAAAATCAGTAGAGTAAAAAATGTTCACCGTCAGGCGATGTGACTGACTGAAGGCCATGCCAGGCCCACCGGTTTCAGATGGGCCTGTTATGAAAAGTCAGAATTAGAAGGCGAGTTCGGTCATCATGACTTTGGCAATTTCGAAATAAATCACCAGACCGGTGCCATCGATAAGTGTGGCAATAAACGGCGCGGAAACCACAGCCGGATCAACATTCACTCTGCGCAACAGCATGGGAATAATGGACGAAACGATAGCGCTCCAGACGGTAATCGCAATCAGGCTAAGACTGACCACCATCATGACTTCCATACCCACGCCTAACATCCACGCGCGGAAAAATCCTGCGGTACCGATGGTTATAGCAATCAGCACCGATGCGGATATTTCTTTGCGCAAAATAGCGCCGATATCTTTTAATCCCACTTCGCCTAATGCCATAGCGCGCACGATGGTCGAAGTAATTTGTGTTCCGGTATTTCCACCGGTACCGATTAATAGCGGAATAAAGAACGCCAGTGAAATAGCCGCTTCAAGTTGCGCTTCAAACGACTTTAATACCGTGCTGGTATATGCCTCCGCCACAAACAGTAACAGCAGCCAGACCGATCTTTTACGCCACAACATAAATACGCTGTTTTGCATGTACGGTATTTCCAACGGAGAAGAAGCGCTCTGGAGTTGCACATCCAGCGTATTTTCATCTTCCATCAGGCGGGCAATTTCCTGCGGACCCAGCACGCCAATGACTTTACCCTCGTTCAAAACTGGGACGTAGTTTGAGCCCGATTTTTTGATACGGATGACGGTCTCATGTTTGGAATGGTCAGGCTTAATAGAGAAATAAACTCTCCTGAGCAGGTCGCTAACAAAAGCATGGTTATCGGCCTGAAGAAGCATCTTCACGGATACCAGCCCGAGCAGATAACCTTCGCCATCCACGACGAATATTTGCGGCGGAATCTGGTCGTTTTTGATCCCGGCAAAAAAAAGTTCACGGGCATTTTCTATCGTAATGCCTGGAGCGATAGAAATATAATCCTGACTCATATAAGAAAGGATGCCGTTATTTTGTTCTGACGGATTGTTTCCCTTAGCGAGCGTCAGGTTCTGAGCGCCAGGTTGCGCGGTGATGTTATTTGAAAAGGTCATAAATAGTCCCCGATTACTGTTTTAAAATATAAACAGTCCTCATATGGGGCGAAGCAAGATATGAGAGTGCTGACGCTATCTCCATGTCTCGGTTTTAGCACTGTACAACGTATCCCCATAGAAATGAGGAAGTTACTTTGGGTTACACCTTGACTCGATGTAACCTGTCCTAATCTTGGGCGTCTCTCGACGTCGTCAGATCAGCAACCTATGTTTGTACAGGAGCCTCGCCTAACGAGATACTGCAAGTCTTCCGTAAATAGAGTAATACGATTGTTCTGTGTTGAATATAAAATAAAACAAGCTGTTGATTGTTTATTTAAGAAATAAATTACCACACCAATAAAGCTTGAGGGGAATAACTTAAATAAAGTTATTCCCCCAGGGGGGTTATTATGATGATGAGTTATTTACCATGTTGCTGACCTTTTTTGTCAATGGCCGTAACGCATATTTCAGCACCAGCAAAGTCACCGCAACGAGCACCGTCGCGCTAATCATCACGATGAGATAAGCCTGGTCGAAAGCATTTTTCGCCAGCTCCGTCAGCAGCTCCGCTTTGCCGTCTGCCAGTGTGCCAGCCATTCTGAGTGCTTCATCAAGGCTATCGTAAGCGCCATTTCCACTAACCAGACCAGGCGGCAGCACCAGATTCATGCTGTAAACGGCGGTCATCAGGCCACCTAATAAAGTGACGCCGAGCACGCCGCCCATTTCCCATGAAACATCTTCGATGGCGGCGACCATACCCGCTTTCTCTTCTGGTGCGTTGAGCATAATCGACGTTGATGCTGCGGTGACCGTGGTGCCGAGGCCAAAGCCAATAACAAACAGGGCGACGAGTTGTGCCGAAAGAGTGCTACCCCACATCATTGCCAGCCCGGCCATGCCCAGAACCATAAAGAACAATCCACCCAACATTAACCGTGCACCGCCCAGGCGTGGCAACATTATTCCCGCTACCGGAGAGGCAAGGGCAGATGCGACCGGGATCGGCAAAATAGTCAGACCGGCTAACAGCGGCGACAGCCCAAGGACCAGTTGCAGGCGTTGGGTCAGTACCAGCTCAATACCGGTGAGAGCGATCATAGAAACGATCGCCACACAGATTCCGCTGGCAAACTGGCGATTACGGAACAGTGAAAAATCCAGCATAGGGTGCTTTGAACGCTGCTGCCGTTTGACAAATAAGCCAAGGAACAGCACGCCAATAAGCGCTGAACCAGCGACAATCAGCCACGAGGCATCCATTTTGCTGAGCTCTTTGAGCGCATAAATCACGCCGACCAGACCCATCATAATTTGCACCGAGCCGATAACGTCAAACGGTCTGTCACTGTTTCCGTGATCGCCGGGGATGAGCCCCCAGGCAAATAGCATCACCGCCAGAACCACGGGTACGTTGATCAGGAAAACCGAGCCCCACCAGAAATACTCCAGCAACACGCCACCGACAACCGGTCCAAGTGCTGCGGCACCGGAAGCTACCGCCGACCAGATACCAATAGCCAGCGCACGTTCGCGCTCATCAGTAAAAACATGACGCACGATGGCAAGTGTAGCGGGCATCATCATCGTCGCGCCGAGTGCCAGGAATACGCGTGAAGCAATCAGAAATTCAGCCGTAGGTGAATAAGCGGCACATAATGAAGCTGCTCCAAAGACCGGCAATCCTGCCATAAACATGGATTTATGACCAAAGCGGTCACTCAGCATCCCGGCACCCGGCAGCAAACCGGCTACCACCAGCGGATAGGCATTCACGATCCACAGCTTCTGTGATGCTGTGGCATAGAGCGCCTGTGTGAGCCGTGGCAGCGCCGTGTATAAAACGGTCATATCAATAATTATCAGGAACAGCGTACTGGTGAGGATCGCCAGTATCAGCCAGCGATTTTGGACGTACATGAGAAATGCCTCTACAAACGAAAAATGATATTGAGCAACCGCTCAAGGTGGCAAAGTACTTGAGCGGTCGCTCAAAATCAAGAGGCGAGGAAGAGTGGTTTAGGAAGCGTTGGGTTTTGTGAGTCAGGTATTTCTTGTTTGCGGGGGTGTTACAGGCGGGGTGAAAGCTAAAAAAAAGGGCACCAGGTGCCCTTTCTAGAAATTATCGCGGGGTTACAGATTACTTATACAGGTCCGCGCTAACTGTCAGGTTACCACCACGTTCATCCCATTGACGGGTGATGTGGTAGAACTTCGCGCCTTTCTTCGCGGCACGCTTCGCAACCTGGTAAGAAACCTCAGTACTGCTGGAGAAGTGTCCAGTGAATTTCACGCTATCAAATGGAATCATTTGCGCCGCAGTGACTTTATTCACTTCTTCGATTTTTGTACCGTCTGGCAGCGTTACAGTGTAACGGCCACCTTTTGTTGTTTGTGTTTCGAAGAAACGGCCCACATCAGAAGTTGGGGAACTGGTGGTGGCAACACCTGGGATCTCAACTTTGGCTGCTGCCGCGCCGCCTGCAGCCAGCGCTGCTTTACCGGCTTCGGAGTTGGCAGGAATCGCATCAGGACTTTGCAGTACACGTTTCTTAGCATCTTTTTTATAGATGAACGCGGTAATGCGCTGGTTGCCGCCGGAGTTGGTATCGATTTGACGCACGATGAAGAATGAATCTGCGCCTTTTTCTTTCGCGACACGCGTAATGGCATCGTTAACTTCAGGCTGACTGCGATAAAAACCCTGAATGGTCACGGTATCGAATGGCTCAAGAGCATATGCTTGGTCTTTCGGTAACTCGGTCACGCCATTAATAACGCGGTAATTCTTTTCCTCAGCTTTAGGGGCGTCAGAATGATAAACATCTGCAACCACGCGCCAGTTACCGCTGCTGCCAGTATCGTTAGTGTCCAACACGTAGAAAGATGCCGCACCCATTTTATCCGCACGTTTAGAAACGGAGTTCACCGCTTCACCAATCGAGTTAAAACGGCCAGTGATGGTAATGCGATCAAAAGGTTTAAGAGCCGCAGCTTGATCTGGAGTCAGTTCCGTTGCTGCCTGAGCGGACAGCGTAGTAAGGGAAATCAGTGCTGACGCCAGAAGGGTGGTCTTGAGCTTCATAAAAATAGTCCTTCGCCTTGCGCAAAATGAATACAAATACCGCATTCTCTGAGGGTTACCTGTTAGTCGCCGATTATGGCATTGAAACACCGCAACTGTCTGCGGCATTTTTCACTCTACAAACGTTGATAAGAGATATTTTCCATAACAAAAATTTATATGTTAATAAAAGAGTGCTTTGACCAGTAAAAGCGGTAAAGCTTACAACTTAATTAGTTAATACAATGTTAAATA
>Ga0105244_10003696_pt1 | contig 10808 bp, 12 predicted proteins | sample KBSM44metaG_FD_80423 | JGI IMG/M metagenome (GOLD analysis project Ga0105244, IMG submission 80423) | Miscanthus rhizosphere microbial communities from Kellogg Biological Station, Michigan, USA - KBS M4-4 metaG | ecosystem: Host-associated > Plants > Roots > Rhizosphere > Soil | place...
ACCCGTGCCATCGTGAACCTGCTGTACGGCGGCAAGCGCGTTAAAAAGCTGTCTATCTGAGGAGTGCGTTGTGGCACAGGAATACACTGTTGAACAATTGAACTACGGCCGTAAAGTCTGGGACTTTATGCGCTGGGATTACTGGGCTTTCGGTATCTCAGCTCTGCTGTTAATCGTATCCATCGTCATTATGGGTGTGCGCGGTTTTAACTGGGGCCTGGACTTTACCGGCGGTACGGTTATCGAAATCACGCTGGAAAAACCCGCGGATATGGACATGATGCGTGAAGCGCTGCAGAAGGCGGGTTTTGAAGACCCACTGCTGCAAAACTTCGGCAGCAGCCGCGATATCATGGTGCGTATGCCACCTGCCCAGGGCGCTACCGGTGGTCAGGAGCTCGGAAGTAAAGTTCTGGGCGTGATCAACGAAGCGACCAGCCAGAACGCAGCGGTAAAACGTATTGAGTTCGTGGGGCCGAGCGTGGGTGCCGATCTGGCGCAAACCGGTGCGATGGCGTTGATGGTGGCGCTGATCTCAATCCTGGTTTACGTCGGTTTCCGCTTTGAGTGGCGACTGGCGGCCGGGGTGGTTATCGCCCTTGCGCACGACGTGGTGATAACCATGGGTGTGCTATCGCTCTTCCACATCGAGATTGACCTGACGATTGTGGCGTCGCTGATGTCCGTCATCGGCTACTCGCTGAACGACAGTATTGTGGTATCAGACCGTATTCGTGAGAACTTCCGCAAGATTCGTCGCGGTACGCCTTACGAGATCTTTAACGTGTCTCTGACCCAGACGCTGCACCGAACGCTTATTACGTCCGGTACGACGTTAGTGGTGATCCTGATGCTGTATCTGTTTGGCGGCCCGATTTTGGCTGGCTTCTCGCTGACCATGTTGATCGGTGTTTCCATCGGTACTGCTTCGTCTATTTACGTGGCGTCCGCACTGGCGCTGAAGCTGGGTATGAAGCGCGAACACCTGATTCAGCAGAAAGTAGAGAAAGAAGGGGCGGATCAGCCGTCAATTCTGCCTTAATTTAGCGTCTGCTTGATAAAAACCGTGGCCTTCGTGCTGCGGTTTTTTTTATCATTGATATAAAATACAGGCGCGCATGAAACTGCTCCTCATCCGATATTGACGCAGGAACCGACACTCTTATGGCTATTATCCCTAAAAACTATACCCGGCTCGAAAGCGGTTATCGTGAAAAAGCATTGAAATTGTTTCCGTGGGTATGCGGGCGTTGTTCGCGGGAGTTTGTTTATTCGAACCTGCGTGAATTGACGGTTCACCACATGGACCATGATCATACCAATAACCCCGAAGACGGCAGTAACTGGGAATTGCTCTGCTTGTTCTGCCACGATCACGAGCATTCGAAATATACCGAAGCGGATCAGTACGGCTCTACCGTGGTGGCGGGGGAAGATGCGCAAAAAGATGTTGGCGAGGCGACCTATAATCCGTTCGCCGATCTCAAGGCAATGTTAAATAAGAAGTAACCTCTCGCGGCATATGCAGTGTGGGTAGGATAAAAAAAGCACCGCGCGAGGATCTCGCCGGTGCTTTTTTTCAGACCATGCTATCGCGATAGCAACTGGCTTGATTTAGAAGTTGTAACCCGCAACCAGGTATCCACCCCAACCGGTAGAACGGACGCTGAAATCACCGTTGCCGAAGTTCAGGCTGGCATCATCGTTCCACTGACCACCGTTGTGCCAGTAACGGGCAACAACAGAGTAATGCCAGTGATCGTAGCTCAGAGACAGGATGTGGCTGGACGCGATGGAGTCGTTGGTACGTGCGCGTTTGTTGTTCAGATCGTGGAAATCTTTGTCACCCAGTTCTGAACCCCAGTCGAAGTTGGTGAAGCCGATATAGCTCAGCTGGCCGCCCCACAAAGCGGTGATCGGAACAAAGTATTTCACTTTGAAACGGTAACCGTCCCACTCGTTTTCGTTCGCGGCTTTGTAGTTCTGCCACTGGTATTTCGCGTATACGTTCAGGGACAGGCTCATCGGCAGACCCGTGTCGATGTCGGTACCCAGACCCATGTACCAGGTGCTCTGACGACCGGATTCATTACGGCCCATGTCGTAGATGTAGTTGTTAGCGATATACCACTCTTTGAACGGGCCGAAGCTCAGATCGGTACCGGTCAGCTTATCAATAGAGAAGCGCGGCTCAATTTCCATGAACAGCGGAGAGCCGTGGTTCCAGATACCTTTCGCATCGGTGTTACCGCCGAAGAATACCGGGGCGTCCAGGTAGCCATAGAAATCAAACCAGTCTTTCTTGGCAAAGGCTTCATATTCCAGGTAGGTATCGTTACGAATCTGAGGTCCGAAGCGGGTGTGGTAGCTACCAACGACGTTAACGCTCTGATGCCACCAGTCGGAAACATATTCCGGTTTATTGGTTTCTGCTGCACTTACGGAGAAGGACGTTGAGATCGCCAGCGCAGCGCCAGCTGCAAGTAATGTATTTTTCATAGTTATGCCACTGATAAGAGATCCCTTGCGGGAATGAAAGAATGCACGCATTGCGTTGCTAAATGTTTCATATTTCTGCGCCGTTATTATAAGTATCCGTGCTCACAAAAATATGTGTTGTTTCACATTACTGACACATACGTAATCGATTGCGTTCACGTTTGCGTGTAATAAACAGCGGGGATTGTACTGGCGAATATCATTGTTGCCAATAAATGAAAGCCGTCTGATTAAGACCAGACGGCGGAGGAGGCGTTACAAAGTATGAAAAAGGGCGACAAATTTCCTGCGTTATTGCGGGGTAACCGGCTGGATGTCGTGAATACGTACGAATCCTAACTGCTCAGGCGTAATTCCGTTTAGCTGAAGCGCAACATCCACATCGCTCGGGGCAAGCGTGCTTGCCGGTGCGCTCATGAGCTGATTCTGAACATTAACTTCCTGGTAATTTTCGGTGGTTCCCTGAATCTGACCCCATTCCACCGTACCGTTGAATGCCGGTAAAGGATCGTTTGATTCGCCCTGAATACGTAACGTCACGCGCGTGCCACCCGCGTTAGGCGCGACATTCTTCAGTGACATACGTAGCATGCCGACCTGGCTGTTGAGACGGGCTGGCGTGTTCGATCCAGGGAGCAGATACACGCCGCTGGTGGATTTTGCATTCAACGCATTTTGCTGGGTGATCTTGACTGTTTCCTGGTTGAGCTTGGTCATCTCTTTATTCAGTGTGCTGACACTTTGATGCAGTTGTCGTACTTCGCTTTGCTGCGCGCAGGCGCTGAGGGCAAAAACGCTTCCCAGCAACAGGGATCTTAGGTAACGTCTTGTCATTGTGTCTGTTTCCTTGAAATTGAAGATATTCTTAATGGTAGCCAGCAACCGTCGCGTTGCCATCTATCCATTGTCTCAAAATCGGCCCGTCTTTGTTGTCACGCCAGTTCAGGGTAAAATAGATTTTAATCAACTCACACGTCAGGACGTCGTATGCATTGCCCATTCTGTTTCGCCGTGGATACCAAAGTAATCGATTCTCGCCTTGTGGGTGAAGGATCCTCTGTTCGTCGCCGTCGTCAGTGTCTGGTATGCAATGAACGTTTTACCACCTTTGAAGTGGCTGAGCTGGTGATGCCCAGAGTCATTAAAAGCAATGATGTTCGTGAACCGTTCAACGAAGATAAATTACGACGTGGCATACTGAAAGCGCTGGAGAAGCGCCCGGTGAGCGCGGATGACGTCGAAATGGCGCTCAATCATATCAAGTCACAATTGCGCGCAACCGGCGAGCGTGAGATTGCCAGTAAGATGATTGGCAATTTGGTCATGGAGCAATTGAAGAAACTCGACAAAGTGGCCTATATCCGCTTTGCCTCGGTATACCGTAGCTTCGAAGATATTCGCGAATTTGGCGAAGAGATCGCCCGCTTACAGGACTGACCATGCAGGATGAAATGTACATGGCGCGAGCGCTAAAGCTGGCGCAACGCGGGCGTTTTACGACCCATCCGAACCCAAATGTCGGGTGCGTTATTGTTAACGATGGCGCGATTGTCGGCGAAGGGTTCCATTACCGTGCCGGCGAACCGCATGCTGAAGTGCACGCACTGCGCATGGCGGGTGAGAAAGCGAAAGGGGCAACGGCCTACGTCACGCTTGAGCCCTGTAGCCATCACGGCCGGACGCCGCCGTGCTGTGAAGCCTTGATCAATGCGGGCGTGTCCCGGGTTGTGGCAGCGATGCAGGATCCGAATCCTCAAGTGCAGGGGCGGGGACTTTACCGACTTCAGCAGGAGGGCATTGACGTCAGCCATAGTCTGATGATGCCGGAAGCTGAAGCGCTGAATAAAGGCTTTCTCAAGCGCATGCGCACCGGCTTTCCGTATGTGCAACTGAAGCTGGGCGCATCACTGGATGGGCGAACGGCGATGGCGAATGGCGAAAGCCAATGGATTACCTCCCCGCAGGCGCGCCGTGATGTTCAGCGGCTGCGTGCGCAAAGTCACGCCATCCTCACCAGCAGCGCGACTGTCCTGGCAGATAATCCTAAACTGACGGTGCGTTGGGATGAGCTAAGTTCTGATGTGCAGGCGCTTTATCCTAAAGAGAATCTGCGCCAGCCGCTGCGTATCGTGGTAGACAGTAAAAATCGCGTGACGCCAGAACATGCGCTGGTGCAACAGCCTGGTGAAACCTGGTTTGCACGCACCGCGCCAGATGCGCGAGTATGGCCCGCGTCGGTACGTGATATTTCCGTACCGGAATATAATGGCCGTGTCGATCTGGTGGCGATGATGATGCTGTTGGGCAAACAACAGATCAATAGCATCTGGGTTGAGGCGGGGGCGAGTCTTGCCGGTGCACTGTTGCAGGCGGGGCTGGTGGATGAACTGATTGTCTATCTTGCGCCAAAACTGCTGGGTACCGATGCCAGAGGGCTATGCATTCTGCCGGGCCTCAACGCGCTTGCGGATGCGCCCGGTTTCAAATTCAACGAGATACGTCAGGTCGGCCCCGATGTCTGCCTGCATCTCACCCACGCGTAGCGACTCCTGTAAAAGGGAAGCAGCGCGTCAAATATTATGATAAAATCCGCCCCCCTGCGGGGTCTGAACTGAACCTGTGAAGGAAAAGTATGAACATTATTGAAGCTAACGTTGCTGCCCCGGACGCTCGCGTCGCCATCACCATTGCGCGTTTCAACAACTTTATCAATGACAGCCTGCTTGAAGGTGCGGTTGACGCCCTGAAACGTATCGGCCAGGTTAACGATGACAATATTACCGTAGTATGGGTTCCAGGTGCTTATGAGCTGCCACTGGCGGCGGGTGCACTGGCGAAAACCGGTAAATATGACGCGGTGATTGCGCTGGGCACGGTTATTCGTGGCGGCACGGCTCACTTTGAATATGTGGCCGGTGGTGCAAGCAATGGCCTGTTGCATGTTGCGCAGGACAGCGAAATCCCGGTTGCTTTTGGTGTGTTGACCACCGAAAGCATTGAACAAGCTATCGAACGTGCTGGCACTAAAGCTGGCAACAAAGGTGCGGAAGCTGCATTGACCGCGCTTGAAATGATTAATGTATTGAAAGCCATCAAGGCCTGATTTTTGTAAGGGGAAATCCGTGAAACCTGCTGCTCGTCGCCGCGCCCGTGAGTGTGCTGTCCAGGCACTCTACTCCTGGCAGTTGTCCCAAAACGACGTCGCTGATGTCGAATACCAGTTCCTGGCGGAACAGGACGTTAAAGACGTTGACGTCCCATACTTCCGTGAACTGTTAAGCGGGGTGGCGACTAACAGCGCGTATCTCGACGGCCTGATGAAGCCGTACCTGTCCCGTCTGCTTGAAGAACTGGGTCAGGTTGAGAGAGCGGTACTGCGAATCGCACTGTTCGAACTGTCCAAACGTTCTGACGTGCCGTACAAAGTCGCCATTAACGAAGCTATCGAACTGGCGAAAACCTTCGGTGCTGAAGATAGCCACAAGTTTGTTAACGGTGTGCTCGACAAAGCCGCGCCCGTGATTCGTCCCAACAAAAAATGATCCTCAAGCCGGAGTGGAGTGCGATGTCTGACCGCACTCTGTCCGGCTTTTTTCTTTTCTATGCTGAGGCATAACGTATGGCATGCGGCGAATTTTCCCTGATTGCCCGTTATTTTGACCGTGTAAAAAATGCGCGTCGTGATGTCGAAACCGGCATTGGCGACGACTGTGCACTGCTCAATGTTCCTGAAAAACAGACGCTGGCAATCAGCACTGACACGCTGGTGTCAGGCATTCATTTTCTTCCTGATATCGATCCTGCCGATCTGGCGTATAAAGCGCTGGCAGTAAACGTGAGCGATCTGGCGGCGATGGGCGCCGATCCTGCGTGGCTCACGCTGGCGCTGACCCTCCCGAACGTCGATGAAGTCTGGCTCAAGGCGTTTAGCGACAGCCTGTTCGAACAGCTTAACTACTACGATATGCAGCTTATTGGCGGCGATACCACGCGTGGTCCACTCTCCATGACGCTGGGTATTCACGGTTATGTGCCGGTTGGCCGGGCCATTAAGCGCTCAGGGGCCAGGCCTGGGGACTGGATCTATGTGACCGGCACCCCCGGTGACAGCGCAGCCGGACTGGCGATTTTACAGCACCGGTTGCAGGTCAGTGATGCCAATGACTCGAACTACCTGGTCCAGCGGCATTTACGCCCAACTCCGCGCGTCTTACACGGTCAGGCCATGCGTGGTCTGGCGAATGCCGCCATCGATCTCTCTGACGGGTTAATTTCCGATCTCGGTCATATCCTCAATGCGAGCGAGTGCGGTGCGCGTATTGATCTGGACGCGCTGCCTTATTCGGAAGCAATGAAGCGTCATGTGGATGCGGAACAAGCCGTGCGCTGGGCGCTTTCAGGGGGGGAAGACTACGAACTCTGCTTTACCGTCCCTGAACTGAACCGTGGCGCGCTGGAAGTCGCGGTTGCCCATCTGGGCGCACCCATAACCTGTATTGGTCAGATGAGCGCGGATGTGGAAGGCATGCTTTTTACCCGTGATGACAAGGCCGTGACGCTCGACTGGAAAGGATACGACCATTTTGCCACTCTTTAAGAAAGATATTGCCAAAAGCCGTCTGAAAATGAGCAATCCATGGCACCTGCTGGCAACGGGATTTGGCAGCGGATTAAGCCCTGTCATGCCGGGTACCATGGGATCGCTGGCATCCATCCCGTTCTGGTATCTGTTGACGCTGCTCCCCTGGCAACTCTATTCGCTGATGGTGATGCTGGGCATCAGCATTGGCGTCTATCTCTGCCATCGCACGGCAAAAGACATGGGCGTACATGACCATGGCAGCATTGTCTGGGATGAGTTTATCGGCATGTGGATAACCCTGATGGCGCTGCCGACGCACGACTGGCAGTGGATTGCCGCCGGATTTGTAATTTTCCGCATTTTCGATATGTGGAAACCCTGGCCGATTCGCTGGTTCGATCGCAATGTCCATGGCGGAATGGGCATTATGGTTGATGATATTATCGCGGGGGTTATCTCAGCGGGGATTCTGTACGTTGTTGGTCATCACTGGCCGCTGGGTATTGTATGATTTTCCCTCTCCGGAGGGAGAGGGAAGTGTCTGACCTGCTACTTAAAGCCGACCACCGGGTGCTGTTTATACGGTGTTTCCAGCTCGGCAACTTGCTCTGGTTTCAGCGTCAAATCTACCGCCTGGAGTAACTCCTCAAGCTGCTCTTCGCGCGACGCACCAATGATTGGTGCGGCGACACCCGGTTTGCTTAACAGCCACGCCAGCGCAACCTGGGCACGCGTGGCGCCGGTTTCTTCGGCAATGGCACCCAGGCGCTCGGCGATTTGCGCGTCGTTTTCATCATGTTCGTTATAGAGATTTTTCCCCACCTCATCCGACACCAGTCGGGCAGTAGTCTCTCCCCATGGTCGCGTCAGGCGACCTCGCGCCAGCGGGCTCCAGGGAATCACTGCCACCCCTTCCTGGTAGCAGAGCGGCAGCATGTCGCGCTCTTCTTCGCGGTAAATCAGGTTGTAGTGGTCCTGCATGGTAACAAACGGCGCCCAGCCGTGCTGTTTCTGTAACTCCAGCGCCTGAGCAAACTGGCTGGCGTGCATGGAAGAAGCGCCGATATAGCGCGCCTTCCCGGCTTTCACCACGTCGTTCAGCGCTTCCAGGGTCTCTTCAATGGGCGTGTTGTAATCCCAGCGGTGGATTTGCAGTAAATCGACATAATCCATGCCGAGGCGCGTGAGACTGTCATCAATGGAACGCAGGATCTGTTCACGTGACAGGCCTTCGCTCAGCGTACCGGACGGGTAGTAAACTTTGGTGGCGACCACCACCTCATCGCGACGGGCAAAATCACGCAACGCGCGTCCGACGATCTCTTCACTGCTGCCGTCAGAGTAGCTGTTTGCGGTATCAAAAAAGTTGATGCCGCCGTTTAGTGCGTGCTGGATAAGAAGACGGCTACTCTCTTCCGGCAGCGTCCAGGCGTGATTACCCCGGTCAGGTTCGCCGAACGTCATACAGCCAAGACAAAGGCGCGAAACCTTAAGATCTGTTTTTCCTAACGTGTTGTATTGCATCGCTCCACTCCTGCTATTACTCGTCTTACTTCGAGTAAGATTAAAAAAACGTTACCGTTAAGCATAGCAGGAGCGGTAGAGGAGGTTATGCGAGCCAGCGCGTGATGTGAGATTCAATACCGGCGGCATCAAGGCCCACGTCGGCACGGGCTTCGTCCTGAGTTCCTTGCGGAATGAAGAAATCGGGCAACCCCAGATTCAGCACCGGCACCGGTTTACGGTGGGCCATCAGCACGTCGTTAACGCCACTGCCCGCGCCACCGATAATCGCGTTCTCTTCCAGCGTAATTAAGGCCTCATGGCGCGCAGCCATCTGCAAAATCAGCGCGGTATCCAGCGGTTTAACGAAACGCATATCGACCAATGTTGCGTTTAGCGCTTCTGCGGCTTTCTCCGCTTCAGGCAGCAACGTACCGAAATTGAGGATCGCAATTTTCTCGCCTTCACGTTTGACCACCCCTTTGCCCAGCGGCAGTTTCTGCAACGGTTCCAGCGTCACGCCCACGGCGTTGCCGCGGGGGTAACGTACGGCGCTCGGGCCTTCGTTGTAGTGATAGCCGGTGAACAGCATCTGGCGACATTCGTTTTCATCGCTCGGGGTCATAATGACCATCTCCGGGATGCAGCGCAGGAAGGAGATATCAAACGCGCCCTGATGTGTCTGGCCGTCAGCGCCTACAATCCCTGCACGATCGATGGCAAAGAGGACCGGTAATTTCTGAATAGCAACGTCGTGGATCACCTGATCGTAGGCGCGTTGCAGGAAGGTGGAGTAGATAGCCACGATAGGCTTGTAGCCGCCAATGGCCAGGCCTGCCGCGAAGGTGACGGCGTGCTGTTCAGCGATCGCGACATCAAAGTATTGATCCGGGAATTTACGGGAAAACTCCACCATGCCGGAACCTTCGCGCATCGCAGGCGTCACCGCCATTAATTTGCTGTCTTTGCCCGCCATTTCGCACAGCCAGTCACCAAAGATTTTGGAGTAGCTGGGCATGCCGCCGCTGCTTTTCGGCAGCGTGCCGCTGGTCGGATCGAACTTCGGCACCGCGTGGAAAGTAATAGGATCTTTCTCGGCAGGCTCATAACCGCGGCCTTTCTTGGTCATGATATGCAGGAACTGCGGACCCTTCAGGCCGCGCATGTTTTTCAGGGTTTGCACCAGACCCAGCACATCGTGACCATCAACCGGGCCAATGTAGTTAAAGCCCAGCTCTTCAAACAACGTACCCGGCACGACCATGCCTTTGATATGTTCTTCAGTGCGTTTAATCAGCTCTTTAATCGGCGGAACGCCAGACAGCACTTTTTTGCCGCCTTCGCGCAGTGTGGAATAGAGCTTACCGGAGAGCAGTTGCGCCAGGTGATTGTTCAGCGCACCGACATTCTCAGAAATCGACATTTCGTTGTCGTTGAGAACCACCAGCATGTCCGGACGAATATCGCCCGCGTGGTTCATCGCTTCAAACGCCATGCCTGCGGTGATCGCCCCGTCGCCAATCACGCAGACCGTACGGCGTTGCTTACCCTCTTTTTCTGCGGCAACGGCAATGCCGATACCGGCGCTGATCGAGGTGGAGGAGTGCCCGACGCTTAATACGTCGTACTCGCTTTCACCACGCCAGGGGAAGGGGTGCAAGCCGTTTTTCTGGCGGATAGTGTCGATGCGATCGCGACGTCCGGTCAGAATTTTATGCGGATAAGCCTGATGGCCGACGTCCCAGATGAGCTGGTCGAAGGGGGTGTTATAGACGTAGTGCAATGCCACGGTTAATTCTACCGTGCCAAGCCCGGAGGCGAAGTGCCCGCTGGAGCGGCTCACGCTGTCGAGCAGGTAGCGACGCAACTCATCGCACAGTTTCGGCAGACTCTCTTTAGGCAGTGAACGCAATTCCGCAGTGGAATCGACCAGCGCCAGCGTCGGGTATTTGGCTATATCAAAACTCATCGGAGACTCATTGTGGTGTTGTCATTATTTATCACGCTGGATTATGTAATCAGCCAGTGCTTCCAGTGCCGTTGTATCCAGTGATTGCGCAGCCAGCAGATTTAACGACTGACGTGCCTCCGCAATCAGATCGCGGGCTTTTACCCGGGCTTGCTCAAGGCCCAGTAACGCAGGGTAGGTGCTTTTGCCAAGTTGCTGATCGGCGCCCTGGCGTTTCCCAAGGGTCGCAGTATCGCCGACAACATCGAGTATGTC
>Ga0105244_10003697_pt1 | contig 10804 bp, 10 predicted proteins | sample KBSM44metaG_FD_80423 | JGI IMG/M metagenome (GOLD analysis project Ga0105244, IMG submission 80423) | Miscanthus rhizosphere microbial communities from Kellogg Biological Station, Michigan, USA - KBS M4-4 metaG | ecosystem: Host-associated > Plants > Roots > Rhizosphere > Soil | place...
CATGGATACATTTATGGGGGTATACGTAGGGGCTACTATATTGAATGTTATTGGATTAGGTTCATATTGCTTAGTCTCTATGATAGAGAAGAGTCATAAGAGAGAATAGGTGGCGGCGGGAAGTATATGAATGGTGGAGAGTAGCTAGGGTGCGTAAGCACCCTTTTCTTTATATCTCCATGTAATACAAATGTAACTTAACAGAAAGGGTAATGTATTCCATAATAGGAGATAGGGTTTATATAGACATCAAGGGGGAATACTAATGGAATGTACAGGATGTGGATATGAGTTCAGATACGTAGATAAGAGATATGCGACTAGTACTATAGAGAAGGATAGGATAATCGTACAGTATAGATGTCCTTCTTGTTATGCAAGCTATAAGAGAGAACTAAGGAGTAAGTTTAAGAATAGAGTAGTAAGGGAATAGTCATTTAGATAAAAAAAACGACGAAGATTTTTTCCATGCTTTAGGGAAATAATCGAGGAGGGTATTCGATGAATTGTTCTATAGAAGTTAGGCGAATGCACCAATGCGCTGGATGTGGGAAAGGCTTTGGAAAGAAAGATGCAGCTATCCCTATTCGATTAGAGAATAATTACGGATACAGCATCTCTGTTCTTTGCCCAACGTGCATGGATTTATATAAAGATTATAAAGCGAAAAAAGAACGTTTGTTACGAGTTTAGATTCCGTTAGTGCGGGTATATAGGTTATTACAATCCTATTCCCCCTAAGGAGTGTTTACAATGGGTAAGCTAAGAAGGCTTCGCGAAGAGCTCTTGCAGAAGGAGTTCGGTAGTGGTAAGATTAACCATGTTCTTCCTAGAACGGAAGCTAGTCTTGCTCCGCCAAGCAAGTCTGTAACTCGTAGGTAGCCATTGGAAACAAAAATAAAACGGATAAATTTCTAACCGAAAGAGCCCTGTTATTAGTAGTTGGTTGCTACTAGTAATGGGGACTTTTTCGTTATTTTACAAGTTTTTTCAATTCAGAGGTGTAGTACCCCCCGAAAAACACGTAATATTATATATAGAGGCACTAAACGCAGCGGACAGCTCTTAGTTATAAAAAAGCGCGCCGCGCGCGTTGCCTTCGGCTATAAAAGGACACTTCTACAGGTCAGTAAACATTCAGTGAAATGAGAGACCAAACGGGAAGGTCCTTTTTAGTTATTATAAAAAAACTGAAAAATTATTATTTTGGGAAAATAAAACCCAATCGTTCCTCTCTCTGCTCTTCATAAAAACCTCTTCCTGATTATCCACATATCCCGCCGCGCGGGCCTAGGAAGAATTTGCAATTAACTATCTAGACAAATTCATAAGTAAATGGTTACGGTGTGCCTATAGTGACGCCTGACACCTCTTATATTCCAGGGTGCTTCCGACAAATGTGTCAGGTGTCCTGGTTTTTAATTTGCCAAAAAAGGAGTGATATAGATGGCGATGGATGATAAAAGACAATTGCTTGCAAAGCTAGAAGCACAACGACAACTAAGCACTGAAGTATCAGATGTAGAAATGCCATCTGCATGGAAACTATCGGATAAAGGAAAGGCTGCCATTTCAAAGGCTGTGAAGATGTCTGCTGTAAAACACGGACTATATGCTTCTATTCCTATGTTATGTAAAGCGAATGAATGTCCGTACGCAGCGGTATGTCCATTGGTTGCAGATGGAGAAGCTCCATTAGGCGAACGATGCCCTATCGAGATTGCGATGATTATTACGAAATATGAAGACTATGCAACGGAGTTCCAAATCGACGAGACGAATGTAGTAGACATGAGCCTAATAAAAGACTTGATTGACTATGACATTCAACTTATGCGTGCAGAGAACAAGATTGCAGTACAAGGTGACTTCGTAGAGGATGTAGTTGTATCTGTATCTGAGAGCGGACAAGAGATTACAGCACCACGCTTGTCTCAGGCAACAGAGTACAAAGACAAAATCATGAACAAACGCTTCAAGATTCTTGAGCTTATGAACTCTACTCGTAAGGATAAAGCAGGCGACAAGATGACTATCTCGCTCGACCCATCCTCTTATGCTTCTCAGCTTATGAGTCAGATTGCTGGTCAAGTGAAGCCAGGACAAATCATTGATGTCGATGCAGACGAAGTAGATGATTATGAATGAGGCTACATCCAAACTACACAGGCGGCAATGATGAACCTACGGTAACGGCTAAGGATGCAGGAGCATTTGATGAGTACACGGCGCAAGAGAAGACTTCTAGAGCAGACAGAGTAGAAGCGGATGTACAAAAAGAAAGACTCCGCATAGAAGCAGAAAGAGAATCTTCTACTATAAGTGGCAACCAAGAAAAGCAAAAGAATGTCACGGCGGTAGACACTGCAAAGATAGATGCAAAGCATAAGCACGATTCACAGTTTGCTACTGCTGCTAAGAAGAAGCAAATAAAAAACTGGAAGGCTAAAGGTGAGCTTGGAGCCATGATTGGCCTAGGTGCATTTGCCGCTGCTTCTGTACTGGATACAAACCAAACCTTATCGGAAGAGAAGAACACTGCCCGAATGGTAAAGGAACAGGAACGCAACTTGCAAAGAAAGCAAACGCAAAAGCGAAGAGAAGAACAGCGTGATGCTTACGGATACGTTGACTTCGGAGGTATGGTGACTGAGCTATGGAATGAACGTACTGGTCACCATAAAATGGGTAATGCCAAATTTCAATAAGGAGATGACGCAACATGGTTAAAATGCCAAAAATGCCAAAAGTGAATATGCCTAAGTTCAACTATGGCACACCTACCATGGAAGATGCATCAGCTGTCGTTAAATGGCAGCAACGAGGTGGAAACAAAGCTGATGTTTCATTCAATACTCGTGCCAATCAGTTTCTAGGAACAGCAAAAGGTAACTTGGAATCTGCTGCTATGGAACAAGGTCGTGGCGTAATGGGTATGGCTGGTGTCTATGCTGCACAAGGTGCTGGTGTTGGTGCCGTCGCTGGTGGTGCTGTTGAGTACGCACAAGGCGGTAGCTTCTGGGATGGAGCAAAACAAGGAGCACTAAACGGTGCTGTTGGTGTCGGTGGATACAGACTGGCTGCTCGTGCTACAGGTGCTAGCTCTAGTCCATTCAAAGCTCTATCTGCACAAAAGTCAGCAGACAAACAGGTGGGCGTAATGGGTTCAGCAAGCGCAATGTGGAAATCTACTAGCGGAAACAGAGATGTTAGTGGGCAAGCAATGGCGATTCTGAACAACAGGCAGATGGAAGGTATGGCCCGTAACGTAATGAACCAAAGAGCAAGGAATAGTCGATAATGGCTAACGTAGGAAAATACCTAGACCGTTTTGCTAATGGAGCTCTAGGAGCTACGAGTGCTACCCTTAGAGGCACCAATAAAGCGGTTGACTTCGCAGGGGACGGACTTGCAGCTGGCGGTAAATACCTAAGAGACAAAGGCGTTCGTGCTACCAAAAAGACAGACCCAAGTCTTGGGAACTTGTGGACGGGCCGCAAGGAATCTGCTTGGTTAGCGGGTGGCGCTTGGGCTGCTGCTGGTGGCTATGGTTATATGCAGTTTAGAAAAGATACAGAATTTGCTCCTCGTACTGGCGAAGTCAGTTACGGGGGCAATGCACCAATTATGAGTGCTGACGGAGTAGGAAATACAATGAATCCAAATCAGCAAGCTCCAACGCTTTCTGCTACTGGAAACATGGTATTCGGACTCCATAATGCACGAAAGGGGTAATTTAGATGGCTGATCAATTTAGTCAGATGAGAAACGGAAACTCCGCTGGTGTACAAAGCATGCAAAAACGTGGACTTGCTAAGTTTGGTATAGCAGGTAACGGTGCATTTGCTATGGTTGATGCAGGTATGAATATGGCAGGAGGGGACGATGCAGGGACTGCGATTCTTAAAGCAGGTGCCTCTGCCGCCCTCTGGCATACTGCCCCGCACGTAATGGCAGCATATACGGCGGCGACAACAATACCTCAAGTAGCTAGTGCTGGATACATGTGGCATCAGCAGAGAAAACAATGGTGGAACAAGCAATTCTTGCATGGCACAGTCGGTGGTGGCTATCAAGATACGCAACGTGCACTTACTATGCGACAAGCAGCTCTACAGGAAATTCAGGGTAGTAAGCTTAATGCTCGCAGCGCTCTTGGCGGAGAAGCCAAAATCTTGAGCAACAATTGGAATAGATCATAATGAGTAAACAATTCACAAGACACGATAGAGATATGATAGAAATCATGCGTGACCCAGCGAAATGGGCAGCCCACCATCTTGGTGAGGCCCCGCGCTGGTATCAGGAACAGATTCTTCGTCACCCGCACCACCGAAAAGTATTGCGCTGTGGACGACGTATCGGTAAATGTATCGTAGAAGACCAACGTGTATTAGACCCAGTCACAGGAGAATACTGGACAGTAAAAGAATTATATGACCGTCATAACGATGGTATCAAGCCACAGCTTGTTACATTGGATGAGAAATATCATCTTGTACCATCCGAAGCTTTCTTCGTAGAAGACAATGGTGTTAAGCCTACATTCTTAGTGCGTACGAAATACGGCGCCGAAGTAAAACTTACTGGTAATCACCCAGTTCTTACATTAGATGGATGGGTAGAAGTAGATGCATTGAAGAAAGGTATGCGTATTGCTACTCCTTCTGCATTGCCACACTTCGGAGAGAAAACAATGGATAAGAACGAGATTAAATTACTCGCTTATCTTATTACTGGCGGTAACGTCAACGGTAATGTGATTACTTTCTCTTCTAAGAATGAACAGACTGGCCGCGACTTCCAAGCAATAGCAGAGAAGCTAGGCCATAAAGTCTTCAAGCAAGTGGGAACACAGAATACATATTCTATTACGTTTGGCTATGATGCAAGAAATCTATCGGATGTTATTATGAGGCAAAAGCTTCCAAAGGAAATCTTCAGTCTAAGAAAGAAAGATATTTCTCTATTCTTAAATAGATTGTATGGCGTAAGCGGATGGGCAACCAACGGCACGCGTCCTGAAATTGGATTTGCTACTGTATCTCAGAAACTAGCATTGGATATAAAGCATCTCTTGCTTCGTTTCGGAATCGTTGCAAACTTGCAAACAAAGAAACAGAAGTACAAAGAGAAGATTAAACACATCTACCAGTTAGGTATCCATAGAAAAGAAGGAGTCATCCTGTTTGGATTGGATATCGGTATTTATGGTCAAGAAACAAATATGGTTGCAGTGCAGAAACAAGCTGAACGCACAGAGGCTATAGAATATACAGTTCCTAAGGAAGTATGGAACTACATAGAAGAAGAACGTAGAGAGAAGAAGATGAGCAAGGCCCAGGTTGCTGGCGGCCCTGAAGAACGTCTTCGTACGAAAGTAGCTCCTACGATGTCTAAGATTCGGAAGTATGCAGACACATTAGAATCTGCTTTCCTATATGACCTTGGACGCAGTGATATCATCTGGGAAGAAGTAACAGACATCATCTCGCTTGGAGACAAACAAACATATGATGTATTCGTTCCAGAGACGCATAATTTAGTAGTAGAAGACGTACTCGTACATAACACATGGACAATGACAGCTCATATGCTTTGGGTAGCGTTCACATGTAATGGTGGAACAGAACTGAAGAAGGGTGCTACATGTCTGGTCGCAACACCATACGATACACAGGCTCGTGAGATATTCGACCAGTTGAATAACTTCATCAGTAACAACCCTGTGCTTGAAGCATCTGTAGAAAGCATTCGTCGTTCTCCATACGAAATCGTATTCAAGAACAAATCCCGTATCAAGCTGTACACAGCTGGTACTCGTTCTGGTACAGAGGGTGGTTCTCTCCGTGGTCAGAAAGCATCTTGGCTTTACATGGATGAGGTGGATTACCTTGGAGACAAAGACTTTGAGGCAATCTATGCGATTACACTAGAGGCACCAAAACGTATCGGGGTAATGGTTGCATCTACACCTACAGGTCGTCGTGGTAAGTTCTATCAAATCTGTACGCAGCAGAAGATGAACCAAACTGTAGAAATGTATCATGGTGGCGCTGATGCGACTGGTCCACTTGCCAACCAATTCGACATTAACACATATGACCGTAATACGGCGGAAGGCTGGCAGGAATTCTACTTCCCAACCATGGTAAACCCAGAGTGGTCGCCGTCGATGGAGAAAGAGTTAAAAGGCTTATATACCGAAGTAGCTTATGAGCACGAGGTAATGGCAGAGTTCGGTACAGAGATGGTCGGGGTATTTAACAAAGATTATATTGACGAGGCTAGCTCTAATGGTTATTCTCTGCTTAGCCAACCAAGAATAGACTCTCCTATTGCGATAGGTGTCGACTGGGATAAGTTCGGGGCCGCTACCCAAATCGTAGTAACCCAGTGGAATCCGCTCCTAGAGAGACGGCCACGGCCAGAGATAGATGGACCAGGTAATATCAATTACGGAAGGTTCCAAGTTATCAACCGAATCGAAATTCCTAAAGGCGACTTTACCTATGATAACGCAGTAAGAAAGCTTATTGAGCTCGATGGTATCTACAATCCATTTGCGATTTATGTGGATAGAGGTTCTGGTGAGTATCAAGTGGAAATGCTCCGTAAGACACTTGGAGACAAAGTACGCGGTATTCACTTGGGCGGTTCGTACCAAGTACGAGACCCATATAGTCGTGAATTCGATAAGAAACCAATCAAGCCGTTTATGGTAAGTCAGACTACACTCATCTTGGAGCGGGGACAATTGCAGATTCCGCACAAGAATATAGATGAAGTCATCCAAAGACAGATGACGAACTATACCGTGGAACGTGTATCTCCAAAAACTGGAGAGCCTACATATTCCAATGAAGATGAGCATGCACTAGATGCCATGATGCTCGGTATCTTTGCGTTTATAGATCAGAAGCCTGAGATAGTTCAAACTATTGAAGATGTAAAGGCTGCACGTAAAGTTGCGTATGCGGATGTTAAGTTCGTAGACCCTCTGGGCAGAATTTACAAAGGGCATAGCAATGCTGATAGAGAGCGAAAAGAATATATCGACAAATGGGACGAACCAGGGGCGCCACCTCCACGTAAGGTGACACCGAAAAAACGAAACACTAGTTTCGGCTGGGGTGCCAGGGGCACTGGTGCTAAGAGTGGAATGCCTAAACGAAAACGTTGGTAATGAAATTGGTGACTAGGGAGTTCCCCTTCTCCCTTTCACATAAATTCCCTAGGCTTGCTTAGCAAGTCATTTCTCTCCCTCTCCCTTTTTTATCTGGTAACCACGGGGTTCTCCCTCCCCTTGCCCCGTTGGTTATCTTTTTTTTATAAGTAAACATAAGAGGGTGTTAGAATGCCAGAAGAGTTCGACATTGGCGGTCCAGGTATTGACACGCAGTATGAGCGAGAACACATCAATTATCGGCCGAAAATTAAATACACACCGCCATTAATTGATTCTACACATGGCTTGTCCGCTGATACAGCTAGTCAAGAAAGCCAACTAGATGAAATTGGCGATACCTCGATTATTTCTTTATGGGAAGATGTTGTTGAGGTCGTACAAGCAATAGATAAGGTAGAAACAACATTAAGTGAAAAACTACAAAATATGAATGCGCCAATTGCTTCTTATTACAAGGATAAGATAGTAAGCGCGGCAGATAAACTTGGATATAAGATTACGGATTCTATTCCGTTTGATTTATATAAGAAGAGTTTTGATTTTCCAGACACACCTGAGGCAAGTTTAATTCAGGATGCATACGAAGATTACATGGCAGATGTACAAGGGACATTAAATGGGGAGCTCTATACAGACATTATAGAGATAAAGAAAGACTGGGAGGACATGCTGGAGTTCATCAAGCGAGGGCTATTTGCACAAGTGGTATCTGTAGATAACGTACCAAAAGAAGTAAGCACAGAAGATAGCAACCTTGAAGCGGTGAAAGCAGCAGAGGAAGACATGCGGGATGAGTATGGGGAGCTACTACGCATGCAAGTAGTAAACAAAGCATTAGTAGATGCATTATCAGAATCAGAATATGGTTCAGAGCGATACTATGAAGCACTTCAAGAACTGGAAACAGGAAACAGACAGATTGTAAATATTGAAAAAAAATTGTTCACAAAGGCAGAAGTGGTTGACTTAGTGCAACGAAAAGCTTCTGATACAGAGGACAACGTAAGTTTCATATCAGGTGCTATTGATTACGACCCTTATGCAGAAGACAAATATGAAATCTTATATGGGCTAATTAAGCAGTTTGATTCCAAGGAAGCGATGGAGACAGGGCTACTAAAAGTACAGGCAGTGCTAAAGCTAGCTGTTGATGGAAAGAAGTTGGATACCAACGCATCGAAATCAACACTACGGGGGATAGCGAGCCGCAGCTCTAAAGTCAAAATCAATCAGAACCTTGTAAATGGCGTTCATCTGAGAAATGAAATCTATACGGATGTCTATGACATTATGAGCAACCTAGACGGCATACCAACCGTTAAGAACTTCGAAGTTATTGCAAACCATATTGTAGATGGAGCTAATGAGGCTGAAGGTCTATACAAAGCACAGTCAAGCGACTTTTATAAAGTACACGCAATGGATACTGAAGTTCGAAGTAATAAGCTGGGGGCACTAATAGAAAAAGACGCAACCAGAAGCTCATACAAGTTAATCGGGGGATTATTAGACTATTCAACTAAGATAAACACAGTATGGCCATCTGAAGATCAGTTATCAGGTTGGCTAAACAATTACATGGAGTATAGCAAACTTACTTAAAGGGAGAGACAAGAATGCTAGAGAAAAAGTTGGCAAAAGCTAAGAGTTTGTTGGGGAAAGCAGAAGAAAAGAAATGGGATTCATTGGAGTATTTCTATCAAGTACGCGATTCAGAGAAACAGCGCGGGAAAGAAATCCACACTTATCAATTCAATGAAGAAATACATAAACAAGAGGGGCTTGTACTTGTTCCTATTACAGATGTGCATCTTGGAAACAAGCAAGCTAACATCGAGTACTTCAAAGCATTTGTTCAGTACATCTTGGATACACCAAATGCAGTTACTGTCTTAAATGGGGATTTGGCAGAAACAGCAACAAAGGTATCTGTAGGTAAGGCAATGTTTGAAGAAGATATGAACCTACCAGAACAATTAGAAATGCTAGAAGAAATTCTGAAACCACTAGCAGAAGCAGGAAAGATTCTTGGAATCGGGCCAGGTAACCACGAAGAACGCGTAGCAAATATGATTGGTCTTAATCCAATGCAGCTATTAGCTCGTATGCTAAAAGTTCCTTACTTTGGTTACCAAGGTTACTTCCGCATTATCGTAAACAAAATCAAATATAACTGTGCCTTCTTCCATGGAGCAGGCGGCGGAGCTACTACAGGCTCTAAAGCAAACACAGCAGAAAAGATTAACAAAGTAGTACCAAACGCAGATTTGTATTTCTCTGGACACACACATGGTAAGCAGTCTCATTCTGACATTACATTCATGTTCGATGAAGAATCCGCAGCGCTTGTACCTCATAAACGTACGTATGTTGTTGGCGGCTCCTTTGTAGAATACTGGGATGCTTATCCAGAAATGAAGGGCTTAGCTCCATCATCTACAGGGCTTGTTCGATGTGAATTACGTCCAGATTACAAAGACATTCGCGTAACAGTATAAGGGGGGTGACTCCACGTGGGCGTATGGAGTGCATTTAGAGAAACCATGAGCAAAAGATGGAACACCACAGAAGCGGCTGCCCGTGACCCTAAGAAAACCGCAGTAGCGAAACTAGGTCAGGCAATCACTGATGGTGCAGGTGGAGGATTTGAAGATAACCCCGTCGACCTGACAGAGATTCAATCGGCATACCATACAGACTCTTATATAAGAAGAGCTGTAGATAAGTATGCAGGTTTGATGTTTAAAAACGGATGGGACTTCAACGGTAAAAACGAAAACGCAACTGAATATGTATGGACACGCTTTAAGCTGATGGCAGAGGCGACTGGTAAACCAATAGACCAGTTACTCTCCCAATTGGCTTTTGACTTTGTACTATTTGGCAACGCCTTCTTAGTAAAGGCACGTGCTAAAGGTTCTTCTGGTGGAGCAACAGGAGTACAAGCTACAGGTTACACAGGAAAGCAACCGATAGCTGGCTACTTCGTATTGCCACCAACAACCGTAACCGTATCTCGTGATGAAAACGGTAATATCACAGGATATCAACAAGAATCCAGTGGTGGTACAGCTGTGGAGTTTGCAGTAGAAGATGTTGTTCATTTGGTTTATCGCCAGCCGACTGGTCGTGCATATGGCGTGCCTATGGTATACAACGTATTGGATGACGTGCAGATTCTACGACAAATTGAGGAAAACGTAGCTCGATTAATCTATCGTAATTTATTCCCTCTCTATACATATACAGTTGGTAGTGAAAAGCCAGGGTTTGAAGCGACAGAAGAAGAAATCGAAGAAGTGCGAGAACTTGTACGAGATATGCCAATGGATGGCGGTATCGTAGTTCCAGAACGACATAAGATTGATGTAGTAGGAGCAAGTGGGGCGGCATTGAACGCAGAGCCTTATCTAAAGTACTACCGTAACCGTGTATTCACAGGGCTTGGAGTATCTGACTCTGTTATGGGTATCGGGGATAGCTCCAACCGTTCTACTTCTGATAACCAAGCATCTGACTTATTTGATGGCGTAAAAGAATTCCAACGTATCTTTGCAGAACAAATGCAACAGTACGTTATTGATGAAATCTTATTCGAGGGTGGATTCGACCCTA
>Ga0105244_10003700_pt1 | contig 10797 bp, 10 predicted proteins | sample KBSM44metaG_FD_80423 | JGI IMG/M metagenome (GOLD analysis project Ga0105244, IMG submission 80423) | Miscanthus rhizosphere microbial communities from Kellogg Biological Station, Michigan, USA - KBS M4-4 metaG | ecosystem: Host-associated > Plants > Roots > Rhizosphere > Soil | place...
ACCAGGTACCGGGCGGCATGATTTCCAACCTGGCCAACCAGCTCAAGGAGCAGGGCGCCCTCAACCGCATGAACGAAGTGCTGGCGGAAATCCCGCGCGTGCGTGAAGACCTCGGCTTCCCACCGCTGGTAACCCCGACCTCGCAGATCGTCGGCACCCAGGCGTTCTTCAACGTGTTGGCCGGCGAGCGCTACAAGACCATCACCAACGAGGTGAAGCTGTACCTGCAAGGCGGTTATGGCAAGGCCCCAGGCGTGGTCAACGAACAACTGCGCCGCCAGGCGATCGGCAGCGAAGAAGTAATCGACGTGCGCCCGGCCGACCTGCTCAAGCCAGAAATGACCAAGCTGCGTGGCGACATCGGCGCCTTGGCCCGCTGCGAAGAAGACGTGTTGACCTTCGCCATGTTCCCGGACATCGGGCGCAAGTTCCTTGAGGAACGCGAAGCCGGCACCCTGACCCCGGAAGCCCTCTTGCCGATCCCTGAAGCCGGGGCCATCGCCGCACCCGGCGGCGAAGGCGTACCGACCGAGTTCGTCATCGACGTGCACGGCGAAACCTATCGCGTCGACATCACCGGTGTGGGCGTCAAGGCAGAGGGCAAGCGTCACTTCTACCTGTCGATCGACGGCATGCCGGAAGAAGTGGTGTTCGAGCCGCTCAACGAGTTCGTCGGCGGTGGCGGCAGCAAGCGCAAGCAAGCCACCGACCCAGGCCACGTCAGCACCACCATGCCAGGCAACATCGTCGATGTACTGGTCAAGGAAGGTGACATGGTCAAGGCCGGCCAGGCCGTGCTGATCACCGAAGCCATGAAGATGGAGACCGAAGTGCAGGCGGCCATCGCCGGCAAGGTCGTGGCCATCCACGTGGCCAAGGGCGACCGCGTGACGCCGGGCGAGATCCTGATCGAGATCGAAGGTTGATGGAAACCTTCGTTTAACTAGCGGTTTACCTCTGGGGAGCGGATGCTCCCCTTTTTTATGCATTAGATTGCATATTATTGAAGATAATTGTCAAAAATGTGCATTTTAATGCATATTTTTAGCGTTCAGAACGACTGAACGAACGGGGCGAGGGGAACCCTACCCTCAAATCAATGAATGCGGTACTTCGCCCGTTCGGCTTGCAGATAGGTGTGGTCAGGCGCCAGCGTCAGATCACCTGACCCTCACTGCTGATAGCCCTTGCCAAAGTGCCTTTCCAGCTTGGCCTGCACCAGCTCCAGCAGAATCGACAGCACCCAGTAGATCACCGCTGCAGTCGTCAGCATCTCCAGGTAGCGGTAGCTGGAGCGGCCGTAGGACTGGGCCAGGAACATCACTTCCCACACGCCCATCACCGAAATCAGCGATGAATCCTTGAGCATCGAAATGAACTGGTTCGCGCTCGGCGGGATGATGGTGCGCATGGCCTGGGGCAGGGTGACGTGCCAGAAGATCTGCGCTGGGCCAAGGCCCAGGGCCATTGCCGCCTGACGTTGCCCAGGCGCCACACCGAGGATGCCGGCGCGGAAAATTTCGCTGAGGTAGGCGCCATAGTTCAGCGACAGGGCAATGATGCCGGCGCTGATGGCCCCAGGGACCACGCCCAGCTGCGGCAGGCCCAGGTAGATCAGCAGGATCTGGATCAGCAGTGGCGTGCCACGGAAAAACGACGTGTAGAAGCTGGCGATGCCCAACAGCACCGCGCTGCTCGACAGCCGTGCCAGCGCGGCGGCGAAGCCCAGTGCCACGGAAACCACTATCGAGCACAGGCACAGGAACAGGGTCAGTGCCGCGCCTTGCAAAAAGCCATTCGGCCCCAGCTTGAACCCCGCCAGATACGGGAATTTTTCGACAATGATCGAAAACTTCAAGTCAAAGCTGAGGAAGAACGCCGCAAACAGCACAAACAACCCGACCCAGGTCAGATACAGGCGTGTGCGAAAGCCGAACAGTTGTGTGCCCGACGCTTTGACGGCGGGACGCGGGGCAGGTTGTTGAGCACTCATTTACTGATATCGGCGCCGATCCATTTCTGTGACAGCTTGGCCAAGGTGCCATCGGCCTTCAGCTCGGCGAATACCTGACGCAGCTTGGCATCCCACTGGGGTCGCCTTTTTCAATCGCCACCGAATTGGGTTCTTCGTACAGCGGCGCACCGGCCAATTTGAAGCGCTTGTCCTGATCCAGGCGCGGCTGGGCGGTGACCAGGTTGGTCAGGATGGCATCCAGGCGCACACCTGCGCCCAGGCCCAGGTCCTGGAAGGCGACGTTGTCAGTGTCATAAGGGGCGATCTGCACCATCTCGAAGGGATAGTCGATCTTCTTGTCCTCATCACCCTCGATGACCAGGTTCTTGTTCAAGTAGCTCTCGTAGCTCGAGGCGCTGGTCAGGCCGACCTTCAGGCCGTCCAGGTCTTTGGCCGAATGGATGCGTTCGTCCTTGGCGTTGACCACGATCACCGCAGGCGAGGCGTAGTACTCCACCGGGAAATCAAACACCTCGGCGCGCGCCTTGCTTGGGGTCATGGAGCACACACAAAGGTCATAACGGCCGCTCCAGCGCCCTGCGGCAATCACATCCCAGGAGGGTGTTTCCAGGCGCAGCTTGACGCCCAGCTTGTCGGCGACGGCCTTGGCCACATCCACGTCGAAACCATCCAGCTGGTTCTGATCGTTCAGAAACGAGAACGGCGGATAGCTTTCCATCAGCACGTTGACCATTTCCTTGCGCGCTTGCACTCGGTCCAGCGTGGCACCTGCGAAGGCCTGAGTGGTGGCACACAGGGCGATGAGGCCGGTGCCGAGCAAGGGAAGCAAGCGCATGGAGGTACCTGAAAAAGTTGTTGGACAATCCGTGTCGGGTATTTAATAGTTATAACAAGTTACACACTAATGAATTTTATTTATAAACATATAAGTGATAGGCATATGGGCGAACAATCGCTGGTAATTCTGGATGGCGGTATGGGGCGAGAGCTGCAGCGTCGTGGTGCGCCGTTCCGGCAGCCCGAATGGTCAGCGTTGGCCTTGAGCGAAGCACCTGAAGCGGTGGTGGCGGTGCATGCGGCGTATATCGAGGCCGGGGCGCAGGTCATCACCAGCAACAGCTATGCGGTTGTGCCGTTCCATATTGGGGAAGCGCGCTTCGCCCAGGAAGGGCGCGCATTGGCCGCAACGGCAGGGCAACTGGCCCGTGCCGCAGCCGATGCGGCTGCTGTACCTGTTCGTGTTGCCGGGTCGTTGCCGCCGCTGTTCGGCTCTTACCGCCCGGACCTGTATCAGCCGGAGCGGGTCAGCGAAGTACTGACACCGCTACTGGCAGGGCTGGCGCCTTATGTGGACCTGTGGTTGGCCGAAACCCAGAGCTCGATTGAAGAAGTGCGGGCCATCAGCTCGCACCTGCCGCAGGACGGCAGGCCGTTCTGGGTGTCGTTCACCCTTGAAGATGAAGGCGTCGTGGACGTGCCGCGCCTGCGCTCCGGGCAGACCGTTGCCGCGGCAGCCGAAGCGATTGCCGAGCTGGGTGTCAGCGCGTTGTTGTTCAACTGCAGCCAGCCCGAAGTGATCGGTGCTGCGCTGGATGTTGCGCGCCAGGCCTTCGAGCGCTTGGGCGTGGACATCGCCATTGGCGCTTACGCCAATGCCTTCCCCCCGCAACCCAAGGACGCCACCGCCAACGATGGCCTGGATGAGCTGCGCGAAGACCTCGACCCGCCGGGTTATCTGAGCTGGGCCAGCAACTGGCGCCAACGCGGTGCCAGCCTGCTCGGCGGTTGCTGTGGTATCGGCCCGGAGCACATTGCAGAACTCAGGGCCAAGCTGGCCTGATCACGCGTTGCGGCAAGCTTCCAGCGTCCTGGCTTGCCCTTCAGGACGTTGGTTGTCGGCACTCAACCAGCGCTCGAACCCCGCCGCTACCGTTGGCCACTCGTCATCGGTGATCGAGTACCACGCGGTATCCCGGTTGTGGTCCTTGACCACCAGGTGCTTGCGGAACACCCCCTCATAGACAAAGCCGAACCGCTGCGCCGCGCGCTTGGAGCGGGCATTGGCGTTGTTGCACTTCCACTCGAGCCTGCGGTTGCCCAGCTCGAAACCCAGCTTGCCCAGCAGGTACACCGCTTCGGTCCCCTTTGGCGTGCGCTGCATGGCGGCGCCGAAGGCGATGTGGCCGATCTCGATGCGGCCATGGTCGGGCACGATCGACATCAGGCTGAGAATGCCCTGGGCCTGGCCGGTTGGGCGGTCGATAACGGTGTAGAACAACGGATCAAGGCTGGCGGCATGGCCTTGCAGCCAACGGTCGAAGGCGCCGCGTTCGGGGAATGGGCCATAGGGCAGGTAATCCCACAGGGCCGGGTCGGCTTGCGGGCCTTGCAAGACGTTCCACAGGTCGTCGCCGTGACGTGCCGGGTCGAGTTTTTCAAGGCGGATGAAGCGGCCCTCGATGGTGTCTGCCGTGGGTGCCTTGGCGGGTTTCCAGTTCAGTGCGTCGGTCATGTCGTGCCTACAACCCTTTGCGGAATTGAATGAAGCCCGGCCGCTCGGCAACCTGCTGGTACAGGCTGATGGCGGTGGCGTTGGTTTCGTGGGTCAGCCAGTGCACCTTGGCACAGCCGGCAGCCTTGGCGGTGGCGTAGACATGCTCGATCAGCTGGCGACCGATGCCCAGGCCGCGTTGCGTGCCATCCACATAGAGGTCCTGCAGGTAGCACGAGTTCTCGATGCTCCAGTTGGAACGATGGTAGATCCAGTTGACCATCCCCACTGCCTTGCCATCGACCCAGGCCAGGGCAGAGTGGGTCGGCTCGTGGCTGTCCAGCAGGCGCTGCCAGGTACTGGTGCTGACCGCTTCGGGCAATTCGGTCTCATAGAAGCGCAGGTAAGCCTGCCACAGGGCAAGCCAGGCGGGATGGTCGTTGGCGCTGACGGGGCGCAGAGTGACGCTGGGCATGGGCTTTTCCTTCAGAGTTGGCGCATGTGCGCTGCAAGTTGGTTGTCCTGGTAGTCGGCACTGTCGCCGAGGCTTTGACGCACCCCGGCGATGTCCTCGGCCGAACGGTTCTGGCTGAGCTTGCGGGCCCCTTGCAGGCGCGTGATCGGCAGGCGAATGCCGACAATGGCGCGGAGCATGCCTTCAAGGTAGTCGCTGGGGGCGTCGGACACTTTCCAGGGTTCGCTGCGGCCGTGCTCATGGCGCTCGGTCAGGCGGCTGACGATCTGCAGCAGCGGCTCGGCCTCGTGGATGACTTCGACTGGGCCATAGGCGTGCACCGCCAGGTAGTTCCAGGTGGGGACCACCTTGGGGTTGTCGGCCTTGCTGGGGTAATAGCTCGGGCTGACATAGGCGTCGGCACCGGGGAACACCAGCAGCGCTTCAGCGCCTTGCTGCAGGTCTTGCCACTGAACGTTGGCCCGGGCCAGGTGCGCGTAGACCGTGCCAAACTCGCCTTGCTGGGTGTCGACCAGGACGGGCAGGTGGGTCGCCTGCAAGCCGTGTTCCCCGTGGCTGATGAGGACGGCGAGCCGCGTATCGGCCATGTGCCGGTGCAGGCGTGCTAGGTCATGTTCCTGGTGGGGCTTGCTGTTGTACATGGCGGGTTCCTTGTCGAATGGCTCCATCCTAGGCAGGCTATTGGTTCTGTGTAAGATCCATTTATGGCTGATTTGATAGGTCCAATACGGTGAACAAGCGCCCCCTCATACTGCCTTTCGACCCGGCTGGCATCGTGCTCGACCGCCGCCGCGGGCTCAGCCAGCAGCTCTACCAGGCCTTGCGTGCGCGGGTGTTGGATGGGCGCCTGAGCAGTGGTACGCGATTGCCGGCCAGCCGTGACTTGGCGGCGATACTGGCGCTGTCGCGCAACAGCGTGGTGCGTGCCTATGACCAGTTGTATGCCGAGGGGTATATCGAAAGCCGGGTGGGCGACGGTACCTATGTGATTCAGCTTGAAAAACTATCCACACAACTGTCCACAGGGTTATCCCTAGGGTTATCAACAGGTTTATCCACATTTTCTTTAGAAAATGCTGAGGATTTATCCAGCTCTGAGCGCTCCAGCGAGGCGCTTGAGCGTCTGAAAAGTAACCACTTGCCCGTTCCTAGAAGTGGCGCCCCACGTGCGTTCAGGGTCGGCATCCCGGCCTTCGATCTGTTCCCGTTTGACGTGTGGGCCAAGCTGCAAGCGGCTTTCTGGCGTAACCCGGACCCTGCGCAGCTGGGTTACGGTGACCCGGCGGGTGAGCTGCAGCTTCGTGAGCTGATCGCGGCCTATCTGCGGCGTTCACGGGGCCTTTCGTGCACGGCTGAACAAATTGTGATCACCAGTGGTGCACAGCAGGCCATCAGCCTTTGTGCACAGTTGCTGTTGCAGCCTGGCGAGGGGGTAGCTGTGGAAAACCCTGGCTATCGGGCCGCTGGGCATACCTTTGCCGTGGCAGGGGGCAAGGTGATGGGCGTACCGGTGGATGAAGAGGGCATGGACTGTGAGCGCCTCGTACAACTGGCGGACTGCCGCCTGGCCTACGTCACGCCGGCGCATCAGTACCCCACCGGCGTGACCATGAGCCTGGCGCGACGCCTGGCATTGCTGGCCTGGGCCGAGCGCAACGATGGCTGGATCATCGAAGACGATTACGATGGGGAGTACCGCTATAGCGGTGCGCCATTGGCACCGCTGGCGGCGCTGGACCGACAGGGGCGGGTGCTGTACGTCGGCACGTTCGGCAAAATTGCCTTCCCCGCGTTGCGTCTGGGCTACCTGGTGTTGCCTGCGCGCCTGGTACAGGCGTTCAGCCAAGGGCGGGCGCTGGCCATGCGGCATTCGGAAGTGGGCAGCCAATGCGTGATGGCCGAGTTCATGGCCCAGGGGCATTTCCAGCGCCACATCCGGCGTATGCGCCGGGCGGCGTTGAGCCGGCGCAATGTACTCAAGGCTGGTTGGCCGCTGGATGTGCCTGGGTTGGGTGGTATGCCGGAAGTCGCGGCGGGGCTGCATGTGAAGGTGGATGTGGATAACTTTGCGCGCGAGCAAGAACTGGTCGCCACGGCAGAAGCGGTAGGGGTTGAGGTAAATCCGCTGAGTAGCTATTGGCTGGAAGACAGCCAGGTGGCTGTGGATAACCGTGCGGGGTTGGTGCTGGGGTTTGCCGCAGTGCCAGAGGCCGACATTGCCAATGCGCTGATACGCTTGCGCCGGGCCTGGAAAAAGTGAGCGGGGCCGCCTAGCGACCCCGCCACGGCTCAGGTGCCGGACTTGATGCGGGTCCAGGCTCTGGTGCGTGCCCGTTCGGCATCACGTGGCAGTGGTTTGAGGGTGTACAGCTTGGCCATCGCCTCTGCCGTCGGGTACAGGTTGGGGTTATTGCGAATCGCTGGGCTGACCTTGTCGGTCGCGTCCTTGTTCGGGTTCGGGTACCCGACAAAGTCGCTGATCGGCGCTATCACCTCGGGGCGCAGCAGGTAGTTGATGAACGTGTGAGCCTCTTGCGGGTTGGCGGCGTTTTTCGGAATCGCCAGCATGTCGAACCAGATCGGCGCGCCTTCCTTGGGCAGGCGCATGTCGACCACCACGCCGTTCTTCGCATCGTGAGCCCGATTGGCGGCTTGCGAGAAGCTGCCGCTGTAGCCCACCGCCACGCAGATATCGCCATTGGCGATGTCGGCCATGTATTTGGAAGAGTGGAAGTAGGTGATGTGCGGGCGAATCTTAAGCAACAGCGCCTCGGCCTTCTTGTAGTCGTCGGGCTTTGCGCTGTTGGGGTCCAGCCCCAGGTACTTCAAGGCCAGCGGCATAATCTCGGAAGGCGAATCGAGCAGGGCAACGCCACACTGCTTGAGCTTGGCGATGTTCTCTTCCTTGAAGATCAGGTCCCAGCTGTCCACGGGTGCGTTTTCACCGAGCGCCGCCTTGACCTTCGCCGGGTTAAAGCCAATCAGCACGGTGCCGTACATGTAGGGCACGGCAAACTTGTTGCCGGGGTCGTTGGCTTCGATCAGCTTCATCAGGGCCGGGTCCAGGTGTTGCCAGTTCGGCAGCTTGCTGCGGTCCAGCGGCTGGAACACACCGGCTTCGATCTGCTTGGCCAGGAACACGTTGGACGGCACCACCACGTCATAGCCGGAGTTACCGGTAAGCAGTTTGGCTTCCAGCGCCTCGTTGGTGTCGAAAATGTCGTAGATCAGCTTCACGCCGCTGTCTTTCTGGAAGTCGACCAAGGTCTGCGGGGTGATGTAGTCGAACCAGTTGTAGACGCGCAAGGTACGCTGCTCGGCCTGGGCCTGCAGGGCACCGGTGAACAGGGTGGCAGCGATTAACGGGGCGAGCAGACGCTTGAGTCGGGCCATTACCGGGCTCCTGGCTGGGCGTGCTGGAAGCCTTCCAGCACATTGACCGCGTTGATACCGATTTCTTCCACAGCGTAGCCGCCTTCCATCACGAACAGGGTCGGCTTGCCGAGCTGGGCGATGCGCTTGCCCATCGCCAGGTAGTCCGGGCTGTCCAGCTTGAACTGCGAGATAGGGTCGTCCTTGAAGGTGTCCACGCCCAGCGAGATCACCAGCACATCGGCGTCGTAGTCGGCGATGCGCTGGCAGGCGTCCTCCAGTGCGGCGCTCCAGGCTGCCCAGTCACTGCCGGCCGGCAAAGGGTAGTTGATGTTGCAGCCTTCGCCGGCCCCTTCGCCGGTTTCGTCGGCGTAACCGAGGAAGAACGGGAACTCGGCTTGCGGATCGCCATGAATCGAGGCAAACAACACATCGTTGCGGGCGTAGAAGATGTCCTGGGTGCCGTTGCCGTGGTGGTAGTCGACGTCGAGGATGGCGACTCTGCGGCGGCCCTGGTCAAGGAAGGCCTGGGCGGCGATGGCGGCATTGTTGAGGTAGCAGTAGCCGCCCATGACTTCGGCGGCGGCATGATGCCCTGGTGGGCGACACAGGGCGAATGCCGAATGGGCGCCTTGCTGGATCGCCGCCTGGGCGGTGAGTGCGACCTGGGCGGCGCTGTAGGCAGCCTGCCAGGTACCGGCTGTGATCGGTGCGCCTGCGTCGAAGCTGTAGTAGCCGAGTTCACCATGCAGGCCGGTGGGTTTTAGCTGGCGCAGGGTGCGGGCTGGCCAGGTGAAGGGCAGCAGGTCGCCGTCGTGGCCCAGTGCGGCCCAGCGCGCCCAGGCGCCCTCGAAGAAGTCCAGGTAATCGGCGCTGTGGATTCGCAGCAGCGGTGCACGGCCGAAGTCGGTTGGGCCCTGTACATCGCCGAGTTGGCGTTTGTTCACTTGATCGAGCACATGGTCGGCGCGCGAGGGCATTTCGAAGCAGGGCATCAGCTTGCCGTCGATCAGCTCGCAGCGGCCGTGGTGCAGGCGGTGGTCATCGGAATAGATCGTCAGCATTGTTGTTCTCCGGTTGAACTGGCGTGGGCCCATTTTCAGTGCAGGCCCTGCCAGGGAGAACGACGCAAACGGCCAAAAGGGGATCGATGTGGCCAAGCTCGCTGGCCACTTTTGCGGGCTTACCCGCGAAAATGGCTAGGCGCCACTCCGCTCCAGCGTTGGAAGGCATGGCGGAAGCTGGCCGTTTCGCTGAACCCCAAGGTTTCGGCAATGCGGTAGATCGGCATGTGCTCATCGGCCAGCAACTGCTTGGCCCGCTCGAAGCGCAGTTCATCGAGCAACTGTTGATAACTGCTGCCCAGTGCCTGCAGGTGCCGGCGCAAGGTCCGCGATGAGCAGTTCATCTGCCGCGCCAGGCCCTCAAGCCCGGGTGCTGCATCCAGTTGTTGGGCCAGTAGTTGGCGAATTCGCCCGAGCCAGGCCTGGCGCCCTGTGAACTCCAGGTTCAGGCGCCGGCAGCGCTCGCCCATGGCTTTGTGGGTGATGGGGTCGGCCAACGGTAGCGGCATGTCCAGCCAACGCCGTTCGAAGGCAAAGGCGTTGTCCTCGGCAGCGAAGCCGATCGGGCACTGGAAGGCACGGGTATATAGGCTGTGGTAGCCCGGCCGGGCATGTTCGAAACGGGTGCCGAGCAGCGGCAGTGGACGGCCAAGCAGGTCGTCGCAGATCACTTTCAGCGAGACCAGGCAGAACTCGGCGTTGAAGGCGGTCAGCGCGGGGCTGTCACGGTAGTCGCTGGCGCTGAGCCAGACGCGCTGGCCATCGTCGATCAGGCGTAGCTCGAAGACTGTTCCCAGCAGTGCCGGAAAGCGCAGTGCCAGGCGCAGGGCGTCACCCAAAGTGGCACTGGAGAGCAGGGCGTAACCGAGCATGCCATAGCACGACACATGCATGCGCTGGCCCAGCTCCAGGCCGATGTCTTCACGCCGGGCAACGGCATTGGCACACACTTGCAGCTCTTGCTGGGTGGTGATGCGTGCGTCGGCATGCCCCAGGTCCGCCGGGCCGATGCCGCTGCCGGCCAGCAAGGCCGCCGCCTCGCAACCCTCTGCCTGGAAGACGTTGAGGATCAGCGAAACCGCGTTGAGGGTGGTCAGGTGGCTGTGCAGCATGCTCGGTATCCCGTTGGGTGGGATGCATTATGGAGCAAGTTGTGTGCCGGGATGCGCAGGTTGCACGGCGGCTCGAAACGCGCAGGCAAAAAAAAGGCCCGAAGCATGCGCTCGGGCCTTTGAAAGGTTGAGAGGTGTCTAGTCCCTCGACCTGGTGAGACAGGTGAAGCGGTCGGTTACGCCTTCAGCGGAACCAGACGCGGTGCGATCATGTTTTCCGGACGCAGGATGTCGTTGAGCATCTCTTCGTCCAGCAGCTTCTCTTCGCGCACCAGTTCCAGCACACCGCGGCCTGTTTCCAGGGCAAC
>Ga0105244_10003701_pt1 | contig 10795 bp, 8 predicted proteins | sample KBSM44metaG_FD_80423 | JGI IMG/M metagenome (GOLD analysis project Ga0105244, IMG submission 80423) | Miscanthus rhizosphere microbial communities from Kellogg Biological Station, Michigan, USA - KBS M4-4 metaG | ecosystem: Host-associated > Plants > Roots > Rhizosphere > Soil | place: Michigan...
AGGCGTTCGGCATCTTATCGTTCGCCGTCGGATGGACTTTTCGTCCTGTCCGCCAGTCCTGCCCCATCCCGAACGGACACTAATGATGCGATTTGTGTTCGTGAATTGAAACCAAGTTTCGCCAAAACATTCGCAACATGCCCCCCAACGGTTCGGGGTGACACCACGAGCAGGGCTGCAATTTCCTTGTTGCTCAGACCTTGCGAAACGAGGCCGGCGATTTGGGCTTCCCGTCGGGTGAGCGCGATATCGAAGTGCTGCACCTGGTCCTCCGGGGTCTCAGCCGCGCCGCGTCTGCTGCTTGCTTTCGCGAGGGAAGGCTGTGGGTTTACTGCGGACGCGTACCCCCTGTGGGCGGCATCCAGTGCAAGCTCAATGGCTTGCTCCAGGGAGGGTTCGGGGCGTCTGGTGAGGACCTCAAATTCCCTTTCGCCGAGCTCGTCCCGCACCTGGGCCGCCATCTGCTTAAAGTCCTTCTCCAGCGGGCCGAACGCCGAGATGGTGGTTCCAATCCCACTCCATACGGCACGTGCTGCATGGTAGAGAACGGCTGCGGATTCGTAGTGTCGGCCCGAGGCAGCTGTCCAAGACATCTGTTCAATCGTCAAAGCGATGCAGAGGCTATCGGGAAAGTCTCGTTGTATCTCAAGTGCTGCGATCTGTGACTGCCTCGCCGCATCCAGTTCGCCGAGATGCCACTGGCACAAACCCATGACCGCATCACCGTAAGCGTGGGCCCATCGTTCCCCGTAACTATCGCTTACCATCAAGACCTCCCGGCAGGTGGCCAGGGCTTCCCCTGTGCGACCGGCGTACATTTGGGTCCATGCCAGCAGGAATAGGGCGTAGAGGGCGGACGCGATGTCGCCAACTTGGCGGTGCGTGGCAACAGCTGCCGTAAAAAGCCCTAGCGCGCGGTCCAAGTGATCGTCGAATACCTCACAAAGGGCCTCCCAATGATCTGCGTGGGCCGCCAGCGCCCTGTCGCCGAGGCTTTCTGCTATCAGCCGGCATTCGGCGACATGTGTGCGTGCTTGGCCCCAGTCACCCTGTACAAGGCAAATCCAGGCTCCGACCCATAGTGCGGCTCCTCGTTCAAGGCTCGGTTCAGTTGCTGATTTAAGTAGTCGGTCCAGCCATCGCCTGCCCTCGGCAAGGTTCCCACCGGCCGTCCAGTGGTACCTGAGAAGGGCGGCCAGGTGCAGCCCTGCGCGTTCCTCCCCCGGGGTCGAGGCCGACCACTCAAGCGCAGAAAGAAAGTTCGGATGGTCCCGTCGCGCAGCCATTAGTCGTCCGGCCTGATCCGGGCCGCACCAACTATCGACTGTCGCAGCCGCTTGGCGAAGGTAGTGGTCACGCTGGCGACGCCGCATCTCCGTGGATTCTCCGATTGATTCGAGAAGCTCGGCACCATATTCGCGAAAGGTCATCAGCTGGCGGTACCGAACCCGTACGCTGCCACCGCTTTGGGTGTCGTATACGTTCTCGGCGATGACGAGCGATTTAGCGACGAGGTGGTCAATCAGATCGAGTACGCCCTCGCTGGTCAATTGGCCGAATCCGCAGACCTCTTCGGCAGCCTCTACCTCGAAGCCGCCCGAAAAGACTGAGAGGCGTGCCCACAGCAGCCTCTCATCCGGACTACATAGTTCGTGGCTCCAATCGATCAGCGCTCTGAGCGTCTGTTGCCTTGGTAAGGCAGCGCGGCTACCTCCGGTGAGAAGATCGAATCGTCTGTCAAGCCGCTCGACGAGTTGAACAACCGACATCGAACGCAGGCGTGTCGCCGCTAGCTCGATCGCCAACGGTATCCCGTCGAGTCTCTGGCACAGTTGGGCTACAGCCACGCGATTAGCCGTGGTGACTTCAAAAGCTGGATCCACGCTACGAGCCCGGTCTATCAACAGACGAACCGAGTCGAAGTACTCGATCCCCACGTCCTCCGCGGCTGTTTGAACGGGCGCTGCCAGAGGAGGCACCTTGTAGATCTGCTCACCAAAGATGCCCAGCGGCTCCCGACTCGTGGCCACAATCCTCAATCTCCCAGCCTGGTCAAGTAGTCGGGCGACCAGGACGGACACCGCATCGAGCAGATGCTCGCAATTATCGAGAACGAGAAGGAGATTCCGGTCCTGGACATAGTCTGCGATCCTCTGCAGGGATGACCGATTGGACTGGTCCGGTAACCGCAGGGCGGCCGCTATGTGGGAGCCAACCACTGCGCCGTCCTCTACTGCCGCGAGCTCCACAATGCAGATGCCGTCGCTGAACGCCTTCCGCACCCGAGTGACCAGTTCCAGCGCCAAGCGAGTCTTTCCGACGCCGCCAGGGCCCACCAGAGTCAGAAGCCGGGAGCGTGTCATCAGCTCACGGGCTTCAGTAAGCTCGCGACGCCGGCCGATGAAACTCGTCAGTTGATGGCCGCCGTGTGAACGGCCGACAAGTGCGTCGGTACTCATGTTCCTCCTGTGATGCACAAAACAATACAGGTAACAGGTCAGGTCATCTGACGCGTTTTTATTCCATCACAAAAGATCAAACTTGGAGGTAGTTGCAAGGATGCAACTCAGGCCCCGATCCAGGTAAAACGACGGAATCCGCTGCTGATGCCGCCATCTGTTTCCTGTGAACGCTCCCTCCCTAAATTTTTCTACAGTCTAGGAGAACCCATGTCACTCGCTGTTGAGCGACCAGATGAGCTCGATCGAATGCGCTTCTTTATCAACGGAGAGTGGGCCGAACCCAGCGCCGTCCGCATCCAGCAGCAGGTAGAGGCCGCCACGGGCGAGATCATTGGTCTCGCAGCGTTAGGTTCGGAAGCGGATATTGATGCGGCCGTGAAGGCTGCGCGGGGCGCCCTCGACAATGGTCCTTGGGGCAGGTCCACCGCCGCCCAACGCGCGGTAATGCTGCGCGAATTTGCCAATGCACTCGAACGCCGTGCCATGGACACGTCACAGCTCGTCAGCAGGGAAAACGGCATGCCTTTCGGTTTGTCGCAGATGCTCAATGGCGGTGCTCCCTCCGCCCTACTGAGAATCTACGCCGATGTAATAGAAGCCCTCCCGTTGGAAGAGGTACGTCCAAGCCAGGCAGGGTCAACAATCGTCCGGCGTGAACCGGTGGGCGTGGTAGGTGCCATAGCACCTTGGAACTTCCCGCAGGCGCTGGCGATGTTCAAGATCGCCCCTGCCCTGGCGGCCGGCTGCACTGTTGTCCTCAAACCATCCCCGGAGACCGCTCTGGACTCGTATGTATTTGCTGATGCAGCCCGTGAGGCAGGACTCCCCGATGGGGTGCTCAACATTGTCCTCGGCGATCGTGATGCCGGAGCTGCACTCGTTTCGCATCCACTAGTTGACAAGATCGCATTCACCGGATCAACCGAAGCCGGCAGGGTCATCGGTGCCGAGTGCGGACGCCTTATCCGCCGCTGCACACTGGAACTCGGTGGAAAATCGGCAGCCGTTTTCCTCGAGGACGGCAATATTGGGACTTTCCTTTCCGGGTTGGACAATGCCTCGTTCCTGAACAACAGCCAGACATGCACCACCCAGTCGCGCATCCTGATCGCGCGTTCCCGGTATGAAGAGGTTGTGGATGCCATTGCCAGTTTCGCTGACTCGTACAAACTCGGGAACCCACTTGATCCATCCGTGACAATGGGGCCTATGGCCACTCAGGGCCACCTCGAACGGGTTTTGGGCCATATCGAAACAGCGAAAAGTTCCACTGCCCGACTCGTTGCCGGCGGTGGTCGCCCGGCGGGGCTGGACCGGGGTTGGTTTGTCCAGCCCACAGTGTTCGCCGACGTTGACAACAATGATCGTCTCGCTCGGGAGGAAGTTTTTGGGCCGGTTATGGCCCTCATCCCATTCGATGATGATGAGGATGCCGTGAGAATGGCCAATGACAGCAACTATGGCCTCGGCGGGTCGGTGTGGAGCGCTGACGAAGATCGAGCGTTGTCGGTGGCACGAAGGGTGCGTACCGGGACGATCGGCCTGAATTATTACACCCTTGATCTCGGTGCCCCCTTCGGTGGATTCAAGGACTCAGGCATTGGTCGCGAGCTCGGCCCGGAAGGGATCAACGCTTACCTCGAATACAAGTCGATCTACGGCTCTTCCAAGTACTTGCCTGCCTAGACAGGCATTCATCAAGACCTGATGCGCACTCCGGGCACCCGGTCCAGTAAGGGAGTTTGAATCTTCATGACAAATCCGACCGAAGTCGTCGACGCCTACTTCGCGGGAGTGAAAGCAGGAGACGCCAACGCCGTTGCAGCACTGTTTGCACCTGATGCCCAGCTAATTAACGCCAAAGGAACCCTCGTGGGTGCAAACGCAATAAAGAGGATGTACCAAAACGGACTGGCTCCAGGGGCGATGACGCCAAGCCCACGGCCGCCAGTGGTGAACGGTGATCACGTTGCCGTTGAGATAGACCTGGATGCGAACGGGGTTCCTCTCAAACTCGGGGATTTTTTCACCATTAGAGACGGCAAAATCCAGACTTTGACCATTTACAGCCTCACTCCCACGGACGCAGGCCTGTTCGACAAGGTGGGAGTGGACCCGGCCCAGTAACCGGAGGCAGACACACGTTGTCACTGGAAACCAGAGGTCCGGCTGCCGGATACATTCCAGAGCAGTTTCAGCACCATTGATGAGGAGAACACATGAAGGTCGCAATTTTTGGCCCTGAACGCAGAGTTGGCATGATACGGAACGAATCCGTGGTCGATGTCAATGCCACCTATGCAAAGTATCTCGCAGAGACGACCGGGGCGCCCCGCGCTCAGGCACAAGCCGACCTTGTTGTCCCACATGAGCTAAGTGCCTTCATCACGGAGGGAACGCGGGCGCTTGAGGAAGCACAAACCGCCGTGGAGTATCTATGGTCCGCAGCAGAAGACGACCGCGGTCTCCTGGGCGAGCAGCTCTGCTTCAAGTTGGGCGAAGTGGAACTTCACCCCCCGGTCGCCAAGGAGGCTCGGATTTTCTGCGCCTTGGCGAACTTTTACGACCACATGGACGCGGCGAGTAAGAACAGCTCGGCCGCAGACACTACCGAAGTCCTGGAGCGCCTTGTTCAGGGCGGGCCGAAGTACTTCCTCAAAGATCACCGGGCGGTTTCCGCTGACGGACAAGAAGTACGCTACCCCGAGCGGACAAAGCGCCTGGATTACGAGGCAGAAATTGCCATCATCATTGGCAAGCGCGGGCGGGATATCCGCAGTGATGAGGCACTCCCATACATCTGGGGTTACACCTTGCACAATGACTGGTCTGTTCGAGACAACGTCTCCTTCGGTCCAGACTTCATGCATTCAAAGAATTTTGATACCTCCGCAACCATCGGCCCCTGGATCGTGGTGGGGGAAGATCTCGACCCCCAGAACATCCCCATCGAATGCCGTGTAAACGGCGAGATCAGGCAAAGCGGCAGCACGAAGTCGATGGTGCACGATTTCGCTGGGTTTATCCAGCATTTGTCGGCAGATACCACGCTGTATCCCGGTGACCTTGTCAGCAGCGGCACTCCGAAGGGAACGGCCATCGATTCCAGCCAACAACAGCCGGACGGGTCCCACCCGGAAACACTGTTCGTGAAACCAGGCGATGTCGTCGAAGTCTCTTCCAGCCTCATCGGGACCATCCGGAACCAGGTCGTCAAGGCGGCCAACTAAAGCCTACGTTCACGCAAAGAGCCGCCACTCGCTTGCACGCTGACGTGACCCTTACAGATGAAGGAAGACAAGAAATGACCGAGAAGAAACAACATTCGGTCGGCGGAGTCCTCTACGACCGACCATTCAAAATCCGCCGTCTCAACCACTTCGGCATCAGCGTGGAGGACACCGGCGCCTCACTCGCTTACTACACAGAACTCCTGGGCTTTTACCAAGCGGATGCCCTGGACCTTCAAAAGTACGATCCGGGAGTGTGGCTGGACGGCCTGTCTGACACGAACATCTATTTCCTGCGCCACAACAGCGATCACCACACTTTCGTCCTGATGCCGCGGCCATGGGTGGAGCACATGGACTCCCCGGCACGTGGCGACCTCACCATCAACCAGATCACCTGGCAGGTAGGGAGCCTCCGCGAAGTTGTCGAAGCCCGGCTATGGCTCGAGTCGCTCGGCAACAAAATTGAACGGTACGGCCGTGACCCGGGTTCCAACTGGCACACATACTTTCCCGATCCCACCGGGCACACGAATGAACTTGAATACGGGATCGAACAGGTCGGCTGGGATGGTCGCAGCAAACCCGAAGTCCTGTGGCCTTGGGCCAACGAGCACCCGGCACTGCCCACTAGTTCAGAGGCAACCGAGCTGGCTGCCGCAGAATCTGACGGAGTCGACCTGACTTCCGGTTATCGCTGGAAGGACGAACTGCCCAAAACCTTTGACGTCGGTGGCGTTCTTCTTTCTCGTCCGTTCAAACCCGTTCGCATCGGCCCGGTCAGTATCTTCGTTGAAGACGTGGCCACTGCTGAGCAGTTCTATACGGAGCGGCTGGGCCTGGTCAAAAGCGAAGAGACCACCGTTGAGGGACACCGTGTTGTGTTCCTGCGGGCCAACACGGAACACCACAGCCTCGGTCTATTTCCGCTGGAGCTCCGCAAAGTGTTGGGAGTCAGTGAACATAGCACCCTGCTGGCCTTCGCCATCCAGCTAGGGTCCTACGAGCAACTCCGAGCAGCCCGTACGTTCCTCGAACAGCGTGGAGTGAAACTCATTGATCTGCCACAGGAAGTCCACCCAGGCATCGACTACGTCATCCACGCAGTCGATCCGGACGGGCACGTCATGCAGTTGTACTACTACATGGAACAAATTGGATGGGACGGCAAGGCCAAGCCTGCGGCCCAGCGGCGGACCGTGGACCCCGACAATTGGCCCGAGGCGCTGGAGCCGCTATCCGATACATACGGGGGAGAGACGTTCTGGGGACCCCTCGGATAAGCCCCTCAAGGTGCCCGCGCCGGTAATACACAAGGCTTCCCGGAACCGCTCTTATCGGCGTAGGGGCCCTGGAAATTCAAAAACTACCACGTTGGCGGTCCAGCCAAAGTGCCTTTGAAAGGAACGGCATGAGCCGGATAGTAATTAGCGGCGCCTCAGGGGATCTGGGCCGCCGCGTCACCAAGCTTCTATTGAAGAACACAGCGCACGAAGACCTCACTCTCGTCACTCGCACGCCTGGAAAGCTGTCGGATCGGGCAGCACAGGGCATTCATGTCCTGCAGGGGGAATATCAGGACCGCGAATCACTCGACGCAGCCTACCTCGGCGCTGAGACGCTGTTTCTCATCAGCGGACTCAACCTCGGGCGCAGAATCGCGGAGCACCGCAACGCCATTGCCGCCGCGCAGCGGGCCGGTATCCGCCACATCGTCTACACGTCGGTGAGCGGTGTCCAACCCAATAACCCGGCGATGTCTGCCAAGGACCACTATCAAACTGAACTTGACCTGCGCGCATCCGGTTTGAAGTTCACTTTTCTCCGCAACGCGCTGTACTCCGAGATTGTCAGCAGCATCCAGATCGCACCGGCAGCTCCATCCGGCCGGCTGGAAATGGCCACCGGATCCGGCAGCCTCGCTCCTGCAGCAAAAGCAGATGTGGCAAGGGCAGCGGCCGCTGTACTTCAGGACCCCCAGCAACATGAAGGAGCCGTCTATGAAATAACGGGGCCCCAGCTGCTGAACTACGAAGAAATTGCACGGATCGGAGCGGAAGTCTACGGTACCCCGATTGGATATACGCCGGTCACCCCGGAAGAGCGACAGGCATTTTTCGACTCCATAGGGATGCCTCGAACCTACGATCCGAACATGCCCTTAAACCCAGACGGCCACCTTTGGGCCAGCGACGAACTCGTGACAGCAGATATGGCGGTTGCCCAGGGCTATCAGGCCGTCCTGTCCCAGCACGTGAAGCAGATTACAGGACAGGAGCCTGAGTCCCTGCGGTCAGTCATGGAGCGCGTGAAGTCAACGCGATACGACCTCATCGAAGAAGCGGTCTAAGAGCCATTTCCCGCTAGTACCCCCAACAAAACAGGGCGGGCTCGACCACAGGCTACATGCCACGCCGGCCGCTCAGAATACAGAAAGAAGTTTCATCATGGGAGACACCAACGGAACGCAAGGCGTAGCCGTCAATGACGTGCCGGCATACCCGGACGTTCCAACCTATCTGAATGTTCTCGGGAGCCTGCACATCTGGGAAGGGGACGGCTGGAAGGCCGAATCGCTGTCGTGGAAAAAGGGTGCCTACATTGCATCCAACCTCAGCGGCCTTCCCGAAATCACCTTCAGTGGGCCGCACGCCCAGGATTTCCTTTCACGACTCAGCATCAACAACGTATACAAGTGGCCGATCGGCACGTCAAAGCACCTTGTTATGCTCGATGAAAACGGATGCATCGCCAACCACGCCCTAACAGTCCGGGACAGCGAGGAGTCCTTCCGCCAATTCGCTTCCATGCCCTGGCCCATGTTCAAGGCTCCTGATCTGGGTATCGACGTCGGTATCAGCCTCAGAAACATCTTTCTGTTCCAAGTTGCCGGGCCCACGTCGCTGCAGGTTCTGGAACGGCTTCTGGGCGACCAGGTGCGAAGCCTCAACTTTCTGGATGTCAAGAAAGTCAGCGTCCCTGGCATAGATGAGACGGTGGAAATCGAGCTGTCTCGAATCGGGATGTCCGGCACCCTTGCCTATGAATTGAGAGGCCCACTCGAGCATGGTCCGGCCATCTTCGACGCCGTCTACCAGGCGGGTAAGGATTTCGGACTCAAGCGCCTTGGCTGGCGGACGTACGTAGTCAATCACACAGAAGGCGGGTTTCCACAGCAAGGGTGCACCTTCTTACCGGCCGCCTACGCGGATCCCGAATTTATTGCCCACCCCGTGTTCGGTGCCGGAACACCATTATCAAATACGCCCGGAGGTCTGCCCGGCAGTCTTAGTCCATTGGATATGAGGGCCCGGCTGAGGACTCCATATGAAGTCAACTGGGGCTGGATGGCCAAGTTCGATCATGACTTCATCGGCCGTGAAGCCCTGGAGGCCGAGTCGGCGAATCCCCAGCGTAAGACCGTAGTGCTCAAGTGGAACAAAGAAGATATCCTCGATGTCTTCGCCTCCCAATTTGAGGTTGGGGAAGAGTACAAGCACTTCGAGTTCCCAACAACACCCCAGTCCCCGGCAGGGGGGCACGCTGACCTCGTCACCAAAGATGGTCAGCCTGTGGGTGTCTCATCGCTGGCCGTCTATTCGTACTACTACCGCGAAATGATCTCGCACACGACCCTTGATGTGGACCAGGCACACATCGGCAACGAAGTCGTGGTGCATTGGGGTGATCATGGCTCCCGGATCAAAGCAATCCGTGCAACGGTGGAACGCTTCCCATACCTGGACCTGCCTACCAACAAGGACTACGACATCGACGCGATTCCGGCCGCCGTTTCATGAGTCAGACAAGGGACCCCGGCTTCCAGACGACAAAACCCAGCGGTGCATTGCTGCAGAAACAAACGATCGCCCGCCTCCTCATACAGTGCCCCGATCGCCCTGGAATAGTAAGCGCCGTTAGCAGTATTCTGTCGGAGTTCGGGGCGAACATCGTCTCATTGGACCAGCATTCCACCGATCCCACCGGCGGGGTATTCTTCCAACGCACAGAGTTCCACCTGGAGCATTTCAGTGCAAGGCGAGCCGAGCTCGAGGAGCAGATACGAGCGAAAATCGAGGCTCCGTACGGCGCAGAGTGGCAGCTGACCAGCGCTGCTCAACGCAAACGCGTCGCCATTTTCGTTTCCAAGACAGACCATTGCCTCCTTGATCTGTTGTGGCGGCAACGGCGTGGGGAACTGCACATTGACATTGCCCTCGTGGTTTCCAACCACTCGGACCTTGCCGAGGACGTGCGCTACTTCGGGATTCCCTTTGTGCACGTGCCGGCGGACGCAAAAGATAAGAGTGCCATGGAGAAGACACAGCTGGAGTTGCTGCGCGGAAATGTCGACCTCATAGTGCTCGCCCGGTACATGCAGATCATCTCCGACGATTTTCTTCAAGAAGTTGGAGTCCCGCTGATCAACATTCATCATTCCTTCCTTCCAGCCTTCATTGGGGCGGGGCCCTATCAGAAGGCGAAAGACCGTGGAGTGAAAATGATCGGTGCAACTGCGCATTACGTGACGGCTGATCTCGACGAGGGACCCATCATCGAGCAGGATGCTATTCGTGTTGACCATGCAGATTCGGCTCAAGAGCTGATGAGGAAGGGTGCCGACGTCGAGCGACGTGTGCTCACCAGGGCCGTCGCGTGGCACTGCGACGATCGCATACTTCGCCATGGAAATCACACGGTGGTCTTCTGATCCCGCTCCCCTCATGGGAGCAGAACGAACAAGCCCGCGTCAATGCCGGGAATCACTAACAGTTCGGGCAAAATGCTCGGCCGGGTATTCCGGTCGAGCATTTTTGCTTGCTGGCAGGGAAGAACCAGATAGGTGCGATATTGCGGACGTCGCTCATGGAGCGGTGCTGATCATGTCACGGCTCGCGGCAGGACACCGTCGAAATATGCAAACCATTGTTACTTATGTCACTCCCTGATAGGTTCAGCTGCTGTGGAAACGATGATGTTTAACCTCGGTAGCAATGTTCAACTCGAGATTCTCGCGTCCGGCCCTCCGGGCGGGATCCGACCCCGTTCTGCTTTTCTCTTTGTGCATGGCCTCGGCCATGACGCCACATGCTGGCGCAAATG